>Ga0134125_10002094_pt1 | contig 23884 bp, 19 predicted proteins | sample KB31751_FD_96464 | JGI IMG/M metagenome (GOLD analysis project Ga0134125, IMG submission 96464) | Terrestrial soil microbial communities with excess Nitrogen fertilizer from Kellogg Biological Station, Michigan, USA - KB3-175-1 | ecosystem: Environmental > Terrestrial > Soil > Unclassified ...
CGGCGCGGTCGCGCTGTAAGCGGTAGTCAACCGCGATGTAGCGCCGGCGGTCCAGGCCGCCGGTGGGTTTAGTTCAGTGAAGATGGCCGGCGGGAACACCGCCGGCTTCCTCTTTTTGTGCAAGAACACCGGCCGGCCCTTTGAGCGCCGGCGCTACATCGTTGCCAGAATTCCTGCGAGTTCTGTTCCCTTGCGGAGGGTGCGGGAGAAGGTGTGCTTGTAGTGCTTCTGGCGCTGGAGCCACGGCTCGAGGCTGAGCATGGCCTGGTCCATATTGACGCGAATGTGCGTCCGCATCGCTTCTCCGGCAACCGGCGGACGCTTCCCCGCCAGAACTTTGATCAGTTCGCTGTGGTATCCCGTTGGATGCGCGGGAGCCGATGCCTGCATCGCGCCCGCCCACGCGGAAGCCAGCGCAGAGCTTCTTCCCAGCGCTTCCGATAAAGGGCCGCAGCGGGCACATGCCGCGATCTGCAAGTGGAGTTCCTCGTGCAGTCTCCGCCAGACGAGCGGCCCCCCGTCCCCACGCCCGCCAGCGTCGAGGTGCTCGGCCATCTTCCGCAACTCCGTCTTCTCGGCGGCGGTCGACCGCGCGGCGAACATCATGGCCGCCTGTACTTCCAGCGCCTCACGGACGACGAAGTGCCCCACCACGTCCTGGCGGCTGGGGATGCGAACCCGAGTGCCGGCGCGCGCCCGCGTTTCGAGCAACCCATCGCATTCGAGGCGCAGCAGGGCTTCCGAAGCCGGGAGGAAGCTGACCCCGAGTTCCGCGGCGACCTTGCGCCGGGAAATGACCTGGCCGAGGGCGAACTCGCCGCGCAGTATCCGGTCGCGCATCGTGATGTAGGCGCGTTCGGCGAGCCCGCATTCCTCGGGCACGCGCACGGTATTCCTGTGTGAAGTCGCCAATCTCTCGCAATTGTAGAGTCGCGAAACCACCGGCGTCGACACCGTCAGGTGATAGTTTTCATCACGGATTTTGATAAGATCGCGCGCTACCGGGGCTTCACCGCGGGCAGCGAGATCAGCCTCGCGCCGGCAATATCGGCAGGAATCTCACGACTGCGCAACGCGTCCTCAAGATTGCGACGGGCAACTCTGGCATGCTCGCGCGTGACGATTTCGGCGCGCATCCCTTCCCTTCCCGATATCGCCTCGAGGATCTGACAGTGCTGGTCGGCCGAGATCAGGAACAAATCGCGCAGTTCGGGAGAAATGGTCTGGCGCTTCAGAAACGCGCTCGGTGAAGCGAAAGGAAGCGTGCAGGCACGATCGATTGCGCGCGTCAGCATCCGGCTGTGCGCGAGCTCGATCAGGTGAGCGTGGAAGGTTGCGTTGAGCTCAATATAGCGGCGAAATCCATCGATGGTGAGCTTCGGCTTACGAACCAGCGCAACCATCGCCGCGGCGGCGGCTTCCATGGGAGCCAGATCCTTGACGTCCCGCAGACGTTCGCTGGCCAGACGGGCTGCAGCGCCTTCCAGCATGCCCCGTAACTCGATGGCATCGTAAATATCATCCGTCGAGAAATGCTGCACGACGAAACCGCGGCGCGGGTGGTTCTCGAGAAAACCTTCATGCACCAACCGCTCGAGTGCCAGATGCAAGGGGATGCGCGAAACCTGCAGGCGGGCCGCAAGAGGCACCTCGCGAATCCGTTCGCCGGGCCGAAAAAGCCCCTGAACCAGCATCTCGCGTAACGCCAGGGTGGCGCGCGCCGTCTGAGAAGACGGACGTGCGTCTTCGCTTTCGCCGGACCCAGAACGGACCGGCGTCCCGTGCGCGTCGCGGTCGGGGATTTTCTCAAGCTTTGACGAGGGACTCTGCTCCATGACTATCGTGGCGTCGTCCTTTATTAGATCACTGGATCAGATCGCTTCCTGTGCCGCCCGGATTGCATGCAGGAAACAGGCCCGGATGCCCACATCTCATTGAATCGAAACTACTATTACTATAGCCGGAGGCCAGTGAAAGTGATATACTACTTCAACGATTCCGCAAAATGCATGCATTTCTCAATAGAGGTCGTATAAGAATGTCGAATTTGCAAAGAACTTCCGGCAGACTCCTCGCCGCGGCGGTGGGACTGTGTTCGATGGCTTTCCTGATCCAGTCACCGCTCCCCGCTCAAGCGCCGGCTCCTGGCACACAAGGCGCCGGAAGGGGCGCAGGCCGGGGAGGCGCGGGGCGTGGCCCGCAGGCGCCCACGGGTCCTGTACCGAAGGCGGCGGATGGCCACCCCGATCTTTCCGGGAACTGGTCGCCCAACGCGATTCGCGAGAACGTCGATATGGTCGGAACTGGCGTCCAGATATCCTTTCAGCCGTGGGCCGAGAAGGTCTATCACGAGCACAAGGACAACATCTCGAAGGAAGATCCTGAAGCGCGCTGCCTGCCCCCGGGCGTGCCGCGCATGAGCACCACACCTTACCCGTTCCGGATTGTACAGACGCCGGCGCTCACTGTTATTGTTTACGAGGGCGGCGCTCACGTTTGGCGGCAGATCTTCACTGATGGCCGTCCTCATGATCCTGATCCCAATCCGTCGTGGCTGGGCGAATCGATCGGCAAGTGGGATGGCGACACCTTTGTCGTCGATACGATCGGCATGAACGGCAAGACGTGGATCGACGAAGCGGGCCTGCCGACCACGGAGAAACTGCATGTGATCGAGAAGTTCCACCGGGTTGACCTTGGCCACATGGACATCGAGCACATCGTGGACGATCCCGGCGCTTACACGAAGCCATGGACCTTCACGACTCACCCGACGCAGCTCAAGGGTGAGTTGATCGAATATATCTGTCAGGAAAACAATCGCGACCTCGAGCATCTGGTCGGCAAGTAAGGCGCGCGCTCCGCGAATGAAAAAAGGCCCGGGTTTCCGCCCGGGCCTTTTCTTTTGCTTGTGGTCACGCGCCGCCGGACTACTTCTTCCCATCATCCTTCTCCGCTACACCCAGCCCGCCGGTAATGCCATCGACCTGATATCCGATCTGGATCTTACGGATCTTCGCAATCTCAGCCGGTGTGGCGGTTTTGGGGTCAACGTTGGCCTGCGAGCAAGTGAAGCCACGCAAGGTGCATTCCGAGGTTGTGTGCTTGATGCCACGTTCGTTCATCACATCGCTCAGATATTTCACAACGTCGGTGTGCATGATCACGGCGTTGTTGGGAACAAAAGTTCCGACGCCGATCGCGTAATCGACCGGTTGCAGCGGCTCGACGCTCGAACCGAAAGCGCCGTCGTTCTTCTTGCCGAGATCGTGCGCGTTCAGGTCAGCGCCCTTTGAAACCAGGTACTTCACGACCTCGAGATCGCCCAGGTTCGCGGCGACCATCAGTGGAGTGATGCCGTAGCTATCGGCGGCGTTGACGTCCTCGCCGCTCTCGACCAGCAACTTGACCACGGCAAGGCGCTCCGCCGGCGGACGCGGCCGGTGATAGCCATTGATGAATCCCGTTCCGCACGCGGCCATCAGCGTCGTCTCGCGGTCGGATGAAATCACGTGCGGATCGGCGCCGTGCGCGAGCAGCAGTTTCACCAGCTCGATATCGCCGGAGAACGCGGCGCGCATGAGGGGCGTCGCAAACACGATGCGCGGGGAGCCTTCGCGCATGCGGGCTCGCGGGGTCGAGTTGATTAAGGCGTTGGGGTCCGCCCCGGCATCCAGCATCTTCTTGATCAAGGGGAACGGATCGCGTGTAACCATCCAGGGAAAGTTAGGCGCGGTTTCCATATTGCGGCGATCCACCGCCCAGAAGAGCGGCGTAAAACGCTGGGCGTCCTTCTGGTTGAGGTTGGCGTGGCTGTCGATCAGGAAATCGGCGACGTCGTAGCTGCCGTCGAAGAAGGCGAGCGAAAGCGCATCTTTGCCGTCACCGCCGCGCGCGTTGATATCGGCGCCGGCCTTCACGAGAAGCTTCGCGGATTCCAGATCGTCCTCGCGGGCCGCGAACATCAGAGGTGTCAGCATGCCGGCCGCAAACTCCTCGATCTGCTGATTCGGCTTCGGTGGGACGGGTGTGGCGCCTTCAAAGCCCCGGCCCGAAGCCGAAGGGACGAAGTACGATTTCGCATTGACGTCCGCGCCGCGCTCAATCAACATCTTGGCGACGTCAGGATGGCGCTCCGAGACGGCCCACATCAGCGCGGTGCTTCCGCCCCAGGTCTCCGCAGCATTGATCTTTGCGCCGTGATCGAGCAGAGTTTTGACCGAGTCGGGCTTGCCCGTGCGGGCGGCCATCATCAGAGCGGTGTCGCCGGTCTTCGTCAACGGAACATTCGGGTCGGCGCCGGCGGTAAGCAGACGATCGATGATGGCGGAGTTGCCATTCTGGGTCGCGAGGAGCAGCGGCGTGGCGCCGGCTTTATTGGCAGCGCCGGCCTTCGCGCCGTTACGCAGCAGGAGATCGGCCAGTTGCAGATCGTTCGCCTGGACGGCCCAGTGCAGGGCCGACGTGCCATCGACTTGTTGAGCATTAACGTCGGCCTTTTGCTGAATGAGAGTTTGCACGGCGCTCTTGTCGCCGCGCATCGCCGCATCCGCCACGCCGCTCGTGGTAGCCGCCGACGCCGATGTCAGGGCGAGAAGGCTTGTAAGAAGGAGTCTCATTTCGTCTCCTGATGCTGACCGCTGGTGTGCCGCTGAACGTGCGTGAACACAATGGGCAGAGAGTCGTAGTTCTGCAGCGCGACCATTTTGAAGGCGGCGTCGGGCGTGACTTTGCCGGTGAGGGACGCCTTGCCGTCGCCTTCCCCGTTCGGCTTGATCCGAAGCTCGATCACTGAAAAATCGTAGGAGGACGGCTCGCCCGCCGCCGGATTCCACTGATCGTTGACCGCGCCCAGACGGCGATCGGTCACGAGTAAAATCCGCGCAGAGCCGTCCGGATTCTGAATGCGTTCCGCAAATCGGATGGCGTAGCCGGCGATCTCACGAGACCAGACATAGCCGACGGTGGTGGCTCCTTTCAGAGCTTTCGCCAGTGTTGCTTCCGGAGGAGGAGGCGGCGTGTTGGCGGCGGCGCCACGGCCCGCGCGTCCGCGACCGGCACGGCCTTCTGCCGCGCCGCGTCCGGAAGGCGCCGGAGCTTTCCCGGTCCACGCATCCATAAGCGCGCCACGTTCCGCATCGGTCGACCAGCGCAGGATATCGATGCGGATCGCGTCCGGAGCGCCGGAGACATTGGCGGATGCCGCCGTGAATGTTGCAATCGATCCCGGCGTTACGCCTTTCGGCGATTCGGCACAAGCGGCGGCGGCTGAAAGAACGGCCGCACAGATTATGAGGTTGGCGAGAGTCATTTGTCCTGGTTGGTTCCCCAGACCCGCGTGAGCCATTCCGTCAGGCGCTCCAGCTCTTCGTCGGAAAGCTGCGCTCCCCGCTCCCGCATATCGACGAGCGTGACCCGCCAGCCCTCCTCGGCCTTCCTCGCGCCTTGCACGCGATCGATCCCGTGACACTTTGTGCAGGCGCGGTTCATCAGCCGGTACGCTTCCGGATCCGAAAAGAAGGTCGTGATCTCCGGCGGGACGTAAGTCCGGGGAAACGGCTTCGAATCCGGGCCGAACTTTGAGACCAGCCAGCCGGTCAATTGATTTCGATCGCCATCGGAGAGGCCGATGGGCGCATCCTTGTGCTTATCGGCGATCAGCTTCTGCCAGCCCGCTTTGTCGAGTGCGAAGAAAGCGTAGTCATCGATACCGTGACACTCGGTGCAGTTCCTGCGGATGACGTCCCACACGGGGCCATCCGGGCGCTGTACTTTGGGCCGGGCCGCACGCCCGCCCACCTGGGCAATTGCCGGAAGGCACAAGGCCAGCAGGGAAAACATTTTGAACTTCATCGGCACGTTAGAGCGAGAGCGGAGTCGTGCTCGAACCGAAGTTCTTCTGGGTCCCGATTTCATGGCCGGCGGCGTTGTACTTCGGGATGTCATTGATGCCGTACTTATGCAGCAGCGCCAGCAACATGTTCGAAGTGCGCTCAGTGTTATCCGGGAACACGATGTGGCGATTGCCCTGGAACTTGCCGTCGAGCCCGCCGAGCAGGATGATCGGCACCTTCACGTGCGCGTGGCGGTGCGAGTTGCCCATGTTGCTGCCTTTGTAAATCAGGATGTGATCGAGCAGCGTGCCGTCGCCATCCTGCGTTTTCGCGAGCTTGTCCGCGAAGTAAGCGAGGTTCTGGACGTGATAGCGGTTCATCTTCGAATAGTTGGCCACGTTCTCCGGCTTGTCGCCGTGATGCGAGGAGCCGTGCCATGCGCCGTTGAAACCCGACTCGGGGAAGCTCATGCCCGAGAGGTCTTTGCCGAGCATGTAGGTCGCGGATCGCGTGAGGTCGCCTTCGAACGCCAGCGCCAGCAGATCGTACATGAGCCTGTAGTGAACGTGCTTGCTCTCGGGCAAGCCGAACGGGATTTCCGAGTTCGGTTCCTTGACGGTCGATTCGGTCGCGATCCTGATGCGGCGCTCGATCTCGCGAATGTTTTCAAGATACGTGTCGAGGCGGGCGCGATCGCCCGAGCCGAGCGGACGTTTGAACGATGAAATTTCCTGCGTGACCGAATCGAGGATGCTCGCGCTTTCGAGGCGGCCTTTGCGGCGCTCTTCGGGACTCGTGCCGTCTCCAAACAAACGCTCGAACGCGACTCGCGGATTGACTTCGGTCGGGAGCGGCTCCATCGGGGAAGTCCACGAGATGCAATTGGTGTAGGCGCAACTGTAGCCCCAGTTGCAGTTGCCGTAGTTACCGTCTTCCTCGACACCGACCTGCAGAGACGACAGGATCGTGTCCTGCCCATACTTCCGCGCGATGAGCTGGTCGAGAGTGATGCCGAGGTAAGGAGTCACCGCATTGCGCCGTGGACGCGCGCCCGAGAGCAGCACGGCGCCGCGGGCATGATCGCCACCTGGCTCTTCGGTGGTCGCCATCGCTTCCGGCATGTCGAGGCCGCTGATCAGAGTGACGCGATTGCGGAATGGCTCCAGAGGCTTCGTGATGAACGAGAACTCGAAGTTCGCGCCCTGCTGCAAAGGGCTCCAATAGCCGGGGGCCGCGCCGTGCGGATGCCAGATGCCGAGGAAGCGCCGTACAGGGGCCGCCGCACTCTTATCCGTTCGCGTTTGGGCGGGGACCATGGAATCCAGCAAAGGCAGTCCGACGGTGACACCGGCGCCGCGGAGGAAGGTGCGCCTTGGGATGAACTTTTTGGAGATGTACATGTGGCTATACTCCTGATTCGGTGATTCCCGATGCTGCAAAAACCGGCGGCAGGCTGAGGCCTGTCCCACCATCGTATGCAAGCCAGGATTCGGAGAAGGTAGAAGCGTTCGGCGATAGCAGCGGGAGTTTCACTAGTTGCCCGCTCTTTCTTCGGCTTCCTGGGTGCGCATCTGGAATGGGGCGCTGCGGATCACGCCCATCAACAGCGAGAGGAAGCGGTCGTTGTCCTTATCGGCGTCGCGCACGATGGAGCGGATGACCGGCATATCCTGATACTCCATGCCGCGACCGATCCCGAACGTCATCAGCTTCTCCGTGATCGAGCGGACGAACTGCGGCGAATAATGCATCAGTGCTTTGCGCAGCTCGATTGGCCCGTTCACCTTCGTGCCGTCCCAGAGAGTGGCGGTCGTATCGAGCGGGACGCCGCCTTCGCCGCCCTGCTTCGTGCGATAGCCGCCATCCGCGTCGAAGTTTTCCAGCGCGAAACCGATCGGGTCCATCAGCTTGTGGCAGCCTGCGCAGGGCTCATTCTTCCGGTGCATGGTCATCTGCTCGCGCAGGGTCATGATCTTGTTCTCACCCTTCGTATCCTCGAGCGGCGGGACGTTCGGCGGCGGCTCGGGAGGCGGCGTACCCAGAATGTTTTCGAGCACCCAGACGCCGCGCTTCACCGGGGACGTTCTGAAATTCTGCTGCCAGGCGAGCGCAAGAACGCTTCCCTGCCCGAGGAGTCCGCGGCGGTAGGCCATGTCGGGTCCCAGGGTCACGCGGCGGAACTGCGAACCGTAAACGTTGGGAATGCCGTAGTGCTTCGCGAGCCGTTCGTTGACGAATGTGTAGTCGGCATTCAGGAGGTCGACGACGCTGCGGTTCTCCTTGATGATGCTGCCGAACAGGAGCTCGGTTTCGCTGCGGAAGCTCTTGCGCAACTCGTCGTCCCAGTTCGGATAGAAGACGCCGTCGGGCGAGGTGGCCGGCAGGTTTCGCAGATACAAGAGCTGGTCGCCGAAGTTTTCGACCAGAGCGCCGGCTTTGGGATCGGCAAGCATCCGGCGCACCTGTTGCTCGAGCACGGCGGGAATGTGCAGACGTTTCTGGCTCGCGACTTCGATCAAGTCGTCGTCCGGAATGCTGCTCCACAAGAAAAACGAGAGCCGCGAGGCGAGCTCGAGGTCCGTGATTCGATACGGCTGGCCGGGGGCAGCGTTCGCCGGCTCCCGTTCCGCGCGGACCAGAAACTGTGGACTCGTGAGAATACGGCGAAGCGCCAGTTCAATGCCATCCTGAAAGGCGCCGTCGCGGCGGCCTTGCAGATAAAAGCTCTGTGCCCATTCCATGTCCGCGGCGGTCACGGGACGCCGGAAAGCACGCCGCACCAGCGTCGTCAGAATTTGGTTCGCGCACGGCATCTCCTGCTCGGCGCTCGAAGGGCGGCAGGTATAGACCTTCCGAATGCTGCGTGAGTCTTCGGGGCGCGTGGGCGCGAATGGTCCCTGAATCTGTAGCTTGCCGACGGCCGGATGATACTGCAACTGCGGAATCGGATTGTCTTCGAGCGATTTGCGCTCGTACTGGCGGATCAGATCGAGGCTCGGCCGGTAGTTCGTAGCGAGGAACGTCACCCCGACAATGTGCGAGCCGGACTTGACGGGTACGGTTACGTCGATGGATCCGTCGTTATCCGCGGCATTGGCCGCAGTGAGACCGACGCCCGTGTAGTCACGGATGTCGACGACTTCGTTGTCGATCAAGAATTCGAGCTTCTCGCCGGGAATGTACTTGCCAAGTCCGAAATTCTGGACGGAAAACTTGTACTCGCCGTCCGCCGGGAAGACGTGCCGGACTTTCATGCCGCCACGTGTGCCGAAAGGCAGCCCGTCGAGGTGGTCGGTCTGCGACGTGTCGGCCGGGGAGATGTAAACCGCCTCGGTTGGGGATTTCCAGTAGCCCACGGCGGTGCGTGCGATGCGCGTCGCCGCGGTTGTGTAGGCTTCGAGCAGCGTCGGAGAAATGGTGAGCGAGCCGGCGACGTTATCGAAGCCCCGCGCCGAGTCGTCAGCCGGCAGGAGGGTCGCGACGTCGATATCGAGATCGAGCAGATCGCGGACGGCGTGGGAATATTCGGTCCGGTTCAGGCGATGCAGGACAACTGAACCAGGATTTGGATGCGCGGCGGCTCTGCGGTCAATCTGGTTTTCCAGCCAGTCACGGAGGCCCTCGTATTTCGCGAGGGACGGCCGTGGCATGCCCGGAGGCGGCATCATCCCAGCACGCAGTTTGCGGATCACCCGCTCCCAGACTTCGGGGTGTTCGGCGACGGTGTTGATGTCGGCCGATTGCAGCGAAAAATTGGCGATCTTTGTCTTATCGTTGTGACAGGTGACGCAGTATTGGTCGAGCAGGGCGCGCTGCGTGGCCGCCGGCGCAGGCGAGGCGCTCGTTCGAGCCGGCGGAGTACCTCCAACGAGAGTCGCGCAGAGCAGAACCGCGAGCGCGGCAACCGCACTCCACCGCAGGTTGGCAGCCATGACGAATCTAAATATACCTGAATTTTGCAGGCGCATACGCGTACGAACCCTTTATTCCCTCAGGCGGCCTTCAAATGCATCACTCTATAACTCCTCGCCGCTGGATTCAATGATCCAATCGGACCATGAGGGGAGACGACTCGTGCTCAGAGCCGGCAAACCCGGCGGGGGAGTTTCTGCAACTTCGATCCACGGGTTTTCAACAATTTGCGCGTTGGGGTCGAGAATCCGAGCCGGGTTTCCGGCGGGTTCCGAATCTGAGTTTTCAGAGATTTGTGGGGTTTGTTGGCGCAGATTTAAATTTGCACTGGACGCCGCGCGATGCGCAGCGAACGCCTCGAGAGCGCGGCGCTGCTGCCTCTCGAAACGGGCATTCAGGCGAACGGCGGAGGCCCAGAATTCATTCGAGACGGGCAACTGCGCGGGGCAATTTTCGGCACTGGCTTTCAGCGCAAACTCGGCGCAATCGAATGCTGCCAATTCGAGCTTGAACAGGCAGGCGCTATGCCAACTGGCGACCGCCATGTCCTTCACGAGAGCGCGCTCGACTGCATCCGCGGGTTTGAAGTCGTTTTCGAAGGCGTCGAGGGTCGCCGCCAACTCGGCGACGGAGCCGGGGTCGGCGAAGAGCGGTCCGCGGGAGCGGAGCCCGTGGCGCAGGCTGTTGCGGGAGGAGATGGACTTGCCGCGGGCGGTGACGGGTCCGCGGGACTTGGCACCGTTGGCACGCGCGGCGGCGGCTCGGGCGGGGGATGTGGGCCGGGGTGGCCGGAGGAGGCTCATGCGGCTCTATTGTGCACCCAGGGAGAGCGGGCCCGAGCCGGTGGGTCGCCGCAGAATTAATGATTTCAGCGCGTTACGAGCAAAAATAAAGCTGCTTTGAGGGGCACCCGTTTCGATTCTCAAGCCGATTCGCATATTGGCGAGCGTAGCCTCGGGGGCCCGAGGTATGGGGACGTTTCTGCCGGGCTTCTCGCCACGAGCTGGCGGTTATTCTGCGCCTTTACCGACTGGATCAAATCACTCATGCTCGCTCGCAATTCCGGCGAATGCCGGACCGGCTCTTTCAGGTGCGGCAGAATCGGCGTCTCGAGCAGGGCGCGACGAGCGTCCAGCGGCTGCGCCATGACCTCCCGCCCACGCAAGGTCATCACGTCGAAAAGTTAATAGAAGATCTGCGTTTGGCAGAGCCGTAATTCTGGAGAGCGCTAAAGGGTGGACGGCCCAGTTCGTCGAAGGCGACGATTTCACCATTCACTACGGTTTCATCAGGCAGGCCAGCGAGCGGTTTGATGACCGCGGGATACCGGCCATTGAAGTTTGTCGTTCCGAGAGCGGAGATGAACCTTGCCCGCAGAGTTAAACGCAACCGCTCGGAACCCATCGAGCTTCAACTTTGTCAGACACCCCTCACCCTCGTAAGTTCGGACGCGCGGAGCAGGAGCATCGGCTCGACGAATCGCGCGGAGACCTTCGTCACCGCCTTAGGGTATCAATCAACGGGAATGCCGATGGAGCTATGCCCGCCGGCCTGAGCTTTAGCCAGCCGGACCGAGTTCCAACGCGATTTTTACGTTTTCTATCGCCGCAGCCAGCTCAGCGCAACGCAGCTCGTAGGGCTCTTTCTGTGAAGCCGTCATCCGCAGCAACCGCCCTTCGAGGCTTTTGCGCATGTCCTCAGCCCTTTGCCGCAACTGCGAGGCAAGTTGCCGATTATCCCGGTGCAACTCGTCTTCCGCCATCTGGAGAAGGCTGAATGCAACTGTGAAGTCGGCGTCGATTATTTCACGCGGAACGCGCTCACCGATTCCCGATGTGTCTCGTTCAGGCATGCTGCCACTCACTCAGAACTGGCTTGAGTCTAGCGCGCTGGACGTTCCAATGCTCCAGCGCCAGGGAATCGGCAAGGGAATAAACGGCGAACATCGGATGGTAAACTTTCCCCTGTATGCGGATGCGCTGCCGGGTTTCGTTCACCGACAACGACGGGATCGAACACGCCTGCGAAGTCGAGGCGGATTCGATGTACGAAGCGGCGGGCCTGGGAATCGCTCGCTTCCGCAAAATTCCGCGCGCCGATCCGGATGACAGCGAAACCGGCGACCCGACGCGGCTACCGTGGACCAGGATCACGGTGGAGCATCGCGAGCCGTCAACCAGCCACACCATAACCCGGGAGGCTTTCGACAATTGGTTCCGCCGGAAAGGGCGTTCGCCACGGGAGCAGATGTGTCGTGCCCGGGTGCGGGAAGCATTCGAAGTCGCCGGAGGAGGAAAATGAACTTTTTTGAGCGTTGCCCGAATCGGAGCGAAAGCTCTCCACCCGAAGGCTTCTCTCAGGCGCGGCACAGCGGACACCTTGAATCGCGCCGATTTGACTCGATCATGGCCGTGCCCGGCGGAGGTTCGGAAAGAATTCTGCTCCTATTCGCAAACCCATCGCGACGTGGCCGTCGACGGTGAAGAAGCGTGTTCAGCGTGCGAGCGCTGCAGTTCGGTCACGCTGAGATAGTGGCGCGATCCGGGGATTTTCTCAGCCTCGACGTTACCGGTATTGCCCGATAACGGCCCCTGCCCGGCGGATATCCGATCCGTCCGGGCTTCAGTGCTGCGGCTTTCAGCGGGAGGTTTCCCGCGCCCTTGAATGCGAAGCGGGCCTAGAATGTAATGCGCGCGACGATGGTGCCGGCGCGCGGATTGACGGCGCCCGTTGTCTCGGGCGTGATGGTGCCGAAACCGCCGCTGTACAAGCCTTTGTTCGGACCGGAAGCGAACGTAGTGGGAGCGACCGCGAAGTTGCCGAGGTTAATCGGAGAGGTCGCGAGGACCGGAAATGCGTATTGCACGCGGTTGAAGATATTCGTGAACTCCGCGCGAATCTGCAAAACGTAACGTTCCTTGATGCGGAAGGTGCGGCTGAAGTTGGCGTTCTCCGACGGATAGCGGAAGCCCCGGAAGGAGCGAATCGAGCTTAGATTTGCTCCAAACTGCCCGTCGGGGACGTTGGTGAATGCCGCCGGGTTCAAAACGACGGTCTTGGTCACGTCGAAGCAGTGGCAGTTGATGTCGAGCGGGTCGGTGTGGTGTGTGCCGCTCTTGTCGTACCAATCCACGGACCAGGGACTCATTCCCGGAACCAACTGCGCCGGACCCGGTCCGTAGCCGGTGAAATTGCTGATAGGCGCCGCGCCGGCACTGGTCGGAAGGCCCACCAAAGCCGCGCTCTGGTAGTTCATATACCAACCCGTGCCCCACCCGGACACAATGTAGCTGAGCACTTTGTTCTTGAAGATACTGAAGCGCGGTATCTCGTACTGGGCGCTCAACCGCAGCTGGTGCGGGGTGTCGTAGAGGCTGAGGTTCTTACCCAAGTCCCGGTTGAAGGGGTCAGGAGAACTGGTGAGAGACAGATTCTTCGAGTAGGTGTAATTCGCATTCGCGGTCAGACCGTGGCTGAAACGCTTGGTAAATGTGAGCTGAAGCGCGTCATACCAGCTTTTCCCGAGAGGCGCTCCGAGAGGAGCCATGGCCCCGGTGTATTGAGGGTAGGGCTCCAGCGCCTGGCGGACCGTCTGATTCTGCGGGAAATTGGCGTAGGGGGTGAAGTTTGTGAGGCCTACGGACGCCAAAGCTGCCTTCTGCGCCGCAGTCAGGGCCGATATGGTTGTATTGAACGCGGTGGAGAGCGTCGGATTGCTGAGACTTGCACCCGAGATTCCGAGGGCGGCAAGCTGCGACAGACTCAACTGGTTTTGCGGAGCCAGGGCGCCGGCTGTTTCCCAAACCCCGACATTGCCGATATATCCCGCTTCCACGGAGATGTCCTTGCCGAAGGTGCGCTGCACCGTGAAATTCCACTGCGTCAGGCGGGCGGGGCGGCCGGCGTTTTGATCGAGCAGAGAAGGCGCGGCCACGACAGCGCCAGGCGCCTGACCGGGAGCCGCATTACTCAGATTCGGCCATGCCGCCTGCACGCTGGATGGTATCCCATCCTTGAACTGTCCAACGATCTGCCCGAACGCCGGAGTATTGGAGATAGCGGAATTGGACGCATACCCAGTAGCGGCGGACGCGTCGAGGTTGCCATAAACGATGCCGGCGCCACCGCGAAACACGGTCTTGTCATTCAACTGATAGGCAAAGCCCAAACGCGGGCCGATCGCATACGGATAGTTGTTGGCGAAATTACACTTGCAATTTGCCTCATAGATGATGGCGCCAGGCCGTCCGCTCGCCGACGGATTCGGCGTGGTTTTGGAAAAGTCTCCGTACCGGCCGAACTGTTCTCTCTGGTAGGTGCCGTAGTCCCAGCGCAGGCCGTAGTCGAGGGTCAGCCTGCGATTCACCTTCCAGCTATCCTGCAGGAAGATGGCCGACTGGTAATTATGTGTTTGGAGGTTTATGGGCGCGTTGATGGCGATATTCTGCGCACCGCCCAGCAGGAACGAAGCGAAACCGAATCCGGCGAAGCCTGAGGACACTGCGGTTCCGTTGAGTGACGTCTGTGTGGTGTAGTTCGAAACGTTCCCAACCGTGGCGAGGGCGCCGCTGGTGCCGGCGCCGGTGAGGCCGCCGCTGTACGTAGCGAAGAGATATTCGCCGGCGGTGTACGTGAAATTGAAGTTCGGATACTTCATCTGCCGGATTTCAAAGCCGGCCTTGTAGGTGTGGGCGCCATGGACCCACGTTGTGGAAGTCACGAACGAGGGACGCCGCTCCCAGAAATGCTGGTCATATTGTGGCCCCAGATTGCCCATACCGCCCTCTGCGACGTTGGGCAAGGCACCCGTGGCAATCAGCGGGAGGCCGCGGCCAGCCGAGATTGCGCCCGGTACGCCGATTGTCGTCTGGGCGTTCAGGAAATCTTCGGGCCCTAATATGAAGTCGGAGTCGTTCCAGCCGAGCGTGTAGTGCATCAGCAACGTTGGCGTCACAGTGTGGTCCAAGTTGAGCCTGTATGTCCTGGCGGCATTGCCGGAAGTTCCGGAGACCGTGATGTTATCCGGCAGACTGTCGGCTCCGGTACCGGTCCGCGGCGTAGACGTGGAGGTCTTTTGGAAGTAAAACGCCGCGTGCAGCTTCGAGCCCAGGTTCTGATCGACCTTGATGGACGGAATGTAGGATCGGCGGCTGCCGTTGTACGGCTGCAGATAATTGGACCCTGCCTGACCGGGATTCGTCGGGTTTGGCACGAGGGCGAGGACTTTCACCGCGGACGGATCGAACCTGCTGGCGGGAATGATGTTGCCAGGGAAGGCATTGCGAACCAGTTGCCCGTTGGGGGCGGTGGAGGTGGTGGCGGGGTCGAAAATAGTGCCGCTTGGAATGGTGCGGCCAAGCGGGTCGACGTAAGGCCCGGACGCGGTTGACACCAAGCGGTTTTCGGTGGAGATGAGACTGGAAAAATCACCGTTGCGGTAGGCTTGGACGGGCACCGTGGACAGCGTGGTGGAATTGAGCAGATTCTGGTAGAACTCTTCGAAGCTGAAGAAAAAGAACGTCTTGTTTCTGCCGTTGTACAGTTTGGGAATCCAGACGGGACCGCCTACCGTGAAGCCGTAGTCGTTCTGGTGAATCGCGTTTCTCACTCCCAGGTAGGACGGCGCAGCGTTCAGCGCGGTGTTCACCAGGTAGTCATAGGCAGTGCCGTGAAGATCGTTGGTGCCGCTCTTGGTGACTACGTTCACCACAGCGCCCAAGCCGGCCCCGAACTCAGGGGCGAAACTGCTGGTCAGGATATTCACTTCCTGAACTGCTTCCGACGAGGACTGCGTCTCCATGGTGGCTCCGCCAAGGCGGGAGCTGGTTGGGTTCATGGTGGCGCCATCCAGTCGAGTCGTCAGTGAATTGTTCGGCGTGCCATTAATGACGGTGACGGTGACGGCATTGCCGCTCCCGCCGGTGGGGCAGGTACCGCTATTGCAATACTGCACTCCAGGCAGCAGGCGCGAAGCGGAAAAATAGTCGCGTACACCGTCATTGGTTGCGCCCACCGTGAGAAGCGGCAGGTCGTCCAGTTGCTTCAGCGTGAAGTTGCCCGACACCTCGGCGCTTTCGGTTTGCAACAAGGAAGCTTCGGCGGATACGGTCACCGATTCGGTGGACTGGCCCACCTGGAGCGTGACGTCTTCGCCCAAGGTCTGTCCCGCTGCCAAATGCAATTTGGTGTGTGTGTACGTCTTGAAACCCGGCACGGCAACGGAGAGTTCGTAGTCGCCAATCGGTAACTGAGTGACGGTGTAATTTCCGGTGCTGGAACTGGCTCCCTGAAACGTCGTTCCCGTGTCCGAACTCTTGACGACGACGGGAGCATTCGCGATAGCAGCTCCGGTTTGGTCCGTTACGGTTCCGGTGATCGTGGCCAAGCCCGTTTGGCCGAAGCTGGCAGATGCACACAATAAAAGCAGAGATACTAGCGAGACGCGCGTCATTTAAGTTCCCCTGTGGATGGAGCAAAGCTGACCGAGCGCCCGGTATGAACGGACGCGGCCCGGTTTGGAGTCAATCATCTGTTTTAGCACACTCGAGAAGCTCCCGACACATTTTAGCTGCGAATAGTTGTAGTACCGATGATTTGGGGGCCGTTACCGATTCGAGGGGGCGGCCGTCTGCGAAGCAGAAAGGCCCCGCGAATCGGAACGAGGCCATCGACATCGCGACGCCCACGACCAGAGACCCACCTTTTTATACCGGAGGATTGACAGCCAGCTTAGCTTACTACGGAAGGAGCGGACGCGGCCTTCATTCCATGTGTTACCGGTTCCGGTCTTCCGCCCCAACCGATTTCAGGTGGCGGCGGGCGATCTGGTTCCGCATTGGGTCGCCGTGGCTGATTTGCGAAACCCTCCGGATATGGCCTGGCCACTGCTTGATGCCGGCGAAGCCGCCGCGGTTCAATTCAAACGGTGAGTTGAAGGCGGACCTTCTAGTGATCGATGAGCAAGTGGGACGCACCGAGGCTACGCGCCGCGGCCTCCCCTGGCCGGCACACTCGAGCTTCTACCGGAAGCGTTCAAACGTGGACTGCTCGCGGACACGTCAGCCGTAGTGCCGGCAATGCGCCTCGACGGATTTCGGATTTCGAAACGACTCCTCGATGAGTTTCAGCAGCGCGTTCCCCTGATTCAACACGGCTGAAGGGCGCCTGCCCCATGAGACGGGCCACGATTGTTTCGGAGTTGCAAGCGCCGATTCCGGTTATCGATCGCTCGCAGCACACCCGAAGGCCGGCTTCCGAATGGACCGCGCGTGCGGGGCTTCATGCCGTTCAGCTTCCGCCAAAGTTCGCGAGCAAGATCCATCGAGCGTCGCTGGCCGGAAGTTGATCCGCGCGGCCCGATCACTGATTAGGAAAGCGACTCAGTATGACCCTGAGGTGAGGGGACGTCTCGTTCCCGATCGTCCATTGAGCGCGGATCGGGGTGGGCTGATCCCGGTATTCGCCGCCGGAACTGCCGCTGGAATCCGTATTTGCGAAATAGGGATCTCCACCGCGGTTCTGGTTAAACTGCCCCTCGCTCTGAATGTACGCCTTGGCTTTTGGACTTGAGGCAGCATGATTGAACGGATTTATCCAGACCAGGACGAAGAACAGGTTGTCCAGTTCAATGCTGTAGGCAACCATTCCCGTAGAGCCGGTTGCCGCGCCAGATGTCTTGACGTGCAGGACGCCGCTGGCCTGGCCGTTGCGAATGATGCTGTCGTATGGCTCCTGGCCTATGTGCCCGTGTTGATCGACCGAGGTCGCCAGGTTCAGGTCTCCTCCGGTCGCGTTGAAGATGGTGATGGATGTGCTAACACCGTTCCCAAAGCTTTCCTTCAGCCCATTTACATTCTTTATAGCGTCCGTCTCGGCCGAGTTCAACTGATCGAGCGCAAGGCTCGAGAGCAGACCCGGTGAGATTTGTGGCGGATTGGCGGGGTCTCCGACAGCCGCGGCCAACTGAGCGTTTACGACACTTCCTGACAACATAGATAACCTCTCTTATTTTAGTAACGTGCAGAATCGCTAAGTATTGCATTGCAAAAGCCTGAAACTGGTGGTTTGATCGCGAGGTATCTCGCCGCCATTCCCTGACAGTCGCCACCTGGAATCGACCCCGGGGCCGTGCGTATCTATTTGGCTTCGACGCATCACACTAATTAATTAGTCAAAGGATTTGTCAGGGAGTTAGTCAGGTTGTTTGTCAGCCGGGAGTGTAAATCGTTGGTTAGCGGGTTAGTCAGCACCACAACCAGCCCCGGCGGAAATGTCACATCAGTCCAGAAGATACTGAAAAACAGATCCACCAGCGCCGACACGGCAAAGCCGATAACGACACCAATGCCCGTAGGCAACATCGCAGCAACCGTTGAGGTCTCTCCGATCAATGCCCCTGCCGCGAGACCGTCGAACAACGGCGCCGCCGCCTGGCTGAGAGTTTCATTTACGGCACCGATGGCCGCGTCGGCGACGTTCTCGATTGGCGTTTCCAGGGCTTTGTCCAGAGTCACCCCCAAGGCAATTCCGGCAGCGTTCTGAAGGATACTCCGCGTCGTCTCGGTCTGTGTGTCTATGGCATCCCAAACGGCCAGCGCCAGGGTGACGCCAAACGCGAGCGTTCCAAACGTCTTGATCCGGCCAAGCACCTTTTTCCCAAGCGCAGCCACGCCGCCCGTTTCCACGGGAGGAGCGGGAATTACTGAACGCGAGATTTCGGACATGGCGATATCGTTGACCGACGGCCCTCCCGGTACGCTGGGCGGAAGCACGCCCGCCAGCTGCCGTAACTTGCGATCGAAAATCAGACGCTTTCCGGCGATGGCACCGGCCGGGAGTGCCTTTGCAAGAGCGCGTGCGGCGTCGATTGCGTCGTTGAGGTCGCCCAGTATTTCTCGTACCAAATCATCGACACTCCCGGGCGCGGCGTTGTCGACGGAGTCCTGGATTTCCTTCCAATGCGACTCCGCGCGGATCCCCGCCTCCGTGATCACCGAGAGGCGAACATCGGAGCTTCTTGACTTTCGGAGGACGACACCAACCAGCGTCTGAAAGGCATCGATGTACGGTCCAATCAAGGGTTGGGTGTTCGACTTTGGCACCAACTGATCCAGCTTGTCGAGCGTTCCTGTCACGGCCTGAAACGCGGCTTTTGCCTTATTGGCTGCCGCGAGCCGCATGTTGTTGTTGGACCAGTTACCGTTCAGTATTATGTGGCTTTCAGCCTCAAATACCTGGCGAGCGGTTTGCGTGAGGAGTTCCTTTTTCGAAGCGGCGGGCTGTGGTGACATTAGATCCTGTCTGTTCGAGGGATCAAACGTATCATGGCGTTTTGTGAGCTGTCAATAAGAAAGGATCAGCAGCGTCTCCAGGTTAGTCTCGTGTTTGTGAGGTTTCCTCCAATCCAAGCGGGAGCAGTGCAGAAAGGGATCTCGTGACTCCTTCGGCGGGGCCGGCGCTGCGGGCCGATTGTAACTCGGAATCTACAATCAACGGCTGCAGGCCAGGCGATTAGCCGGCGAACAGCATATTATCTCGACACGTTCGGATGACGGCGACGCTGGCTGTCTGTCAGGAATGATAAGTTGCAAGACACGATAGATGCGAGGTGAAGATAAAGAAAAGGTCCCGTAATCGCGAGCAGCACGATACACCATCCCGCTGCGAGCACCCATCCGCGCCTGCGCCCCGGTTGTATCCGGCGCATATATGTGATCCGTTGTTGAATCGAGGCTCGGGGAGATCAGCGATGTCCTTTAAGACGCTCACGAAGTTGGCCGCTGTGAAGAGGGCCGACCGGAGGATGCCGGCGGGGGATGCTCGCAACGATTGGGGCGAGCCGCCACAAGGTGAAAACGCTACTGGCAGGCATCGACGAAATCTTTTTCATTCATCACAACATCCGTCCAGGCTGGCGCACGAAATGCGCAAGGCCGAGGTTTTGGAGAGAAATCGCCGAATCGCGCGAGACAATCTCCACAGAACATACCGGACGGAGCAAATGCGGCGCCATTCGCAACCGTGTATATTTTCGGCGTGGAACGCTTGATTTCGCCCAAAACTTCACCGGTCAAGCCCAATGCGTCACTATTCCCGCAGAACGTAACCAGAGCAGACCGGAGCGCCACGATATCAGCCAATAGCGGAAACTATCCGCTGATGGGAAAACGTTGCGGACCGCGTATCAGGGGCAAACGATTTGCCTTCCAGCGTCCTTCCCTGTGCCCAGCCAATCACCCGGCGCGAAAACGCATCGAACACCACCACCAGAAGTGAACTCCGTTCACAGCAGAAGTGAACTCCGTTCACAGCAGAAGTGAACTCCGTTCACAGCAGAAATGAACTCCGTTCACAGACGGATGTATGTGATGCCGGCGACCCAGAGTTGATTGATGGCGGCAGGTTTCATGGCGCCCGCCAGATTCGAATAGACCGGCAGATTGTGCCCGGAGTCGGGGGTGGCCACAAAGGCACGCTGGCGCACACAGAGCAGATTGTCTTCGCGCATCATGCGCAACACCCGCTTACAGATTGGCCGAATTGTGGCCGCGCCGCGGACCACGAAGCACTTTCGTCAAGGCGTGCCAGCCGATCGCATGGCATCCTAACGGAACCTTTGAACTGACCGTGCCCGCACGCTGGCTCAGTTGGCTCGCTTCGTCTCGGGTTCAGGCTCAACTGCTTCTTCGAGCATGTTGACTGTCTGGCTCAGTTGCGAATAAAAATACCGGCGCAGAATGTCGAGCACTTCGATCAACGCGGGATCGCGGATCGAATAAAACACCTGATTCCCGACCTTCCGGTTTACGAGAATCATCCTGGCTCGCAAAATGGCCAGATGCTGCGAGGCGTTCGCCTGCTCGATCTTCAGCTTCTCAATGAGTTTTCCCGCCGACATTTCACCGTCGCGCAGAGCCTCAATGATGGCGATCCGGGTCGGATTCGCAAGTGCCTGGAAAATCTCGCTCTTGAACTGCCGGAGTGCGTCGCCCATCATACCGTAGTATATTCGAATAATTGAATATAAGCAAATAAACAGGCCGCTGAGGAGGGGCCTTCATTCCGAAATGTCCACGTCAGTTACCAAAGACAAATCATACAAATCTGCAACACAACTGTGCCAGAACGAGCATCTGGCGCGCTGGGTCGAAAAAATGGCGCATCTCACACAGCCTGACGCCATTCATTGGGTGGATGGGTCTCAGCAAGAGTACGATCGCCTTTGCGCCGAAATGGTCGCCGCCGGGACCCTGATTCACTTGAATCAGGATCTGTGGCCTGGGTGCTACTATGCCCGTTCCGACGCTAACGACGTGGCGCGCGTCGAGGACCGCACCTTTATCTGCTCGCTCTCGAAAGATGCCGCGGGGCCGACCAACAATTGGGAAAACCCGCACGACATGCATCGCAAGCTGAAAGGTTTGTTCGACGGCGCGATGCGCGGCCGGACGATGTACGTGCTGCCATTCAGTATGGGTCCCGTCGGATCGCCAATGTCGCAGATCGGTGTCCAGCTTACTGACTCCCCGTACGTCGTCGTCAATATGCGCATCATGGCGCGCATCGGCCTGTCTGTGTTCCGCGAGATCGACAAAGACTTCAAGCGGGTCGTACCTTGCATGCACTCGGTAGGCGCGCCGCTCGCGCCCGGCCAATCCGACGTGCCGTGGCCCTGCAATAAAGAGAAGTACATCGTGCATTTCCCGGAGACGCGCGAGATCTGGTCGTTCGGGTCGGGTTACGGCGGGAACGCGCTGCTGGGAAAAAAATGCTTCGCGCTGCGTATCGCTTCCAACATGGCCCGCGACGAAGGCTGGATGGCCGAACATATGCTCATCCTCGGCGTTGAGAACCCGCATGGCGAGAAGACCTATGTGGCCGCGGCATTCCCCAGCGCCTGCGGCAAGACCAATTTTTCGATGTTGATTCCGCCCGATGGCTTCGAAGGGTGGAAAGTCTGGACTGTCGGCGACGACATCGCATGGATCCGCCCCGATACCCACGGCCGGCTGCGCGCCATTAATCCGGAAGCCGGCTTCTTCGGCGTGGCGCCCGGCACTTCGATGCAGACCAATCCCAACGCCATGGCCACCCTCTCGCGGAATACGATCTTCACCAACGTCGCGCTCACGCCGGACGGTGGCGTGTGGTGGGAGGGCATGACGGATGAGCCGCCAGCCGAGTGTATCGATTGGCAGGGCCGGCTTTGGACGCCGGAAATAGCGAAGAACACCGGCGCCAAAGCGGCGCACCCGAACTCCCGGTTTACCGCGCCTGCTTCACAGTGCCCAACGATCGATCCGGCGTGGGAAGATCCCGACGGCGTGCCGATCAGCGCCTTCATTTTCGGCGGCCGCCGCGCAACCACGATGCCACTCGTTTATCAGGCCTTCAACTGGACAGCGGGCATTTATGTCGGAGCCACCATGGGTTCGGAAATGACAGCCGCCGCCGTCGGCACCGTCGGCAAGGTCCGCCGGGACCCCATGGCCATGCTGCCCTTCTGCGGCTATCACATGGGCGACTATTTCCGACACTGGATCAGGATGCAGCGCCATTTGAGCGAGACGCCGCAAATTTTTCACGTCAACTGGTTCCGCAAGAACGCTGAAGGCAAATTCATGTGGCCGGGCTTCAGCGAGAACATGCGCGTTCTCAAATGGATCGTCGACCGCGCGCACGGTCGGGCTGCTGGCCGCGAGACCCCCATCGGCTGGATGCCACGTCATGAGGACATCCGATGGACCGGAATGGCGTTTTCTCGTGAGAATTTCGATGAACTCCAACATTTTGACCGTGCAGCGTGGCGCTCCGAGGTAATCGGTCACGAAGACCTCTTCATCGACCTTCACGATCACCTCCCGCCCGAAATCATTTATGAGCGCGAATTGCTAATCTGCCGTCTGTAAGCGAAGATTCCGGAACGGCGCGCAGGTGGCGGAAGCTAATACGCGCCGCCGGGGCATTTGACGTGCCCGCCTAAGCCTGGCGTGGAATGCTCGCGGGGTCGCAGCGAGGTTGCCAGGTCTTCTATTCTCTGAAGCGCGTCGGTGACGCTTCGAAAAACGCGCCCTTTACCGGCAAACAGTATCTGGTTGAAGCTGTCGTCGGAGCCGGCGACGATGATGCGATTCCGAAAACTGCTGCTGATTCGATTCACCAGACGGGACAGGCTGCCCTCGCACGCGTTCACCACCAGCACGCCCCGCTCTGTCAACGCGGAATAGCAGGCACCGTAGAAGGCCTGGCTGCACAATTCCGGCGGCTGCCCATCGCCATCAAAACCATCCACCAGCAATGCGTCGAAAAGCCCCCGCCTCCTCTCTACAAACTCCCGGCCATCCATGCAGAACACTTCCAGCCTGCGATCGTCTTTGGGTATGCGAAACCTGTCGCGAAGAGCGATGACCTCGGGACTGATCTCTGCGACGCTGATGGCAGTATGAGGCAGATTGCGATAACAGAATTTCGCGATGGACCCGCCGCCCAATCCAATAATGCCGAGATGTTTCGGCTGTCTGTTGAAGGCGAGAAAACCCATCATCGTCCGCGTGTAACCGAGCACGAGATCGTCCGGTGCGTTCGCGCGCATCTGGCTCTGCACTCGCGAAGACTTATTAAAGTGGAGAACAATCAGGCCCTCGCTCTCACGGATAACCGGGCAGGATGTGCCCGGCGGTTTCGGCAAATCTCCGCAAGGCTCTCGTGCGGTTTCTCTGCTCCTTACCAGATGAATCTGTTGGCGCGTCGAGAGGCTCAAGTGTATTGCTCCAAAAAATCGCACCGGGTAACCGGTTGTTCTCCGCTTGCCCGCAAACTGACATCATGGCATACTCGTATATTCGAAGGATCGAATATACGAGTATGCAGGATTTTCTGCCGCGGTTCTCCCATGCCCATCTGCCCGAGCGCCAAGCCATGCCTGACCTGGCTGCGTTCGAAGCGGTGACGCTTTGAGGAATCATAAAGGGTGGGCGCCAAAGTTCCTTTTGGCACTAAGTGGCTACAAAAGAGAAGACTTCGTCGCCGACCTGATCGCGGGCTTGACGGTCGGACTCGTGGCGTTGCCTCTTGCGATGGCATTTGCGATCGCCTCCGGAGTCAAACCGCAGGCCGGCATCTATACCGCCGTCGTGGCC
>Ga0134125_10002095_pt1 | contig 23881 bp, 18 predicted proteins | sample KB31751_FD_96464 | JGI IMG/M metagenome (GOLD analysis project Ga0134125, IMG submission 96464) | Terrestrial soil microbial communities with excess Nitrogen fertilizer from Kellogg Biological Station, Michigan, USA - KB3-175-1 | ecosystem: Environmental > Terrestrial > Soil > Unclassified ...
AAAGTGGCCGCTGAGCCACTCAAGGGATCAATCGCAGAAAGAAAGTCGCACATCATCGATAAGCAAAAGTTTTCATGAAGACGAAATCACTAACAATGCTTACTTTTTCCGCAGCCTGCTAGGATATCTGGTCGTTTTAGTGCCTCTGTCCGAGCGTGCTCCCCACATGGTTATTGTGAAAAGCGAAAAACGCTTTTACGGACGCGGAGAGACTGGTAACTACGTTCTCAGTCAAGCAGAGGTGGAACGCTTATACGATCGGCGACGTCGTACTGAGACTAGCATCGTTCCGTTACTGGAAGACGCGATTCAGCAAGCCCCGGTCGCCGACAACGAACGGTTCGCACACCTGCACATTGTGGCGAGACCGGTCCACGCGGATGATGCGTTGCTTGATGATGCGCTTGCGCCGGGACAAAATCACAAAGACCTGCTTACAAACGTGCTCGACCAGGTGGAGAGTTCAGGAATTTGTCGAAATGGCTATGTTCCCGATATTGGATATCCTGGTGGCGGCTGGATTCGTAAGCCTGACGGCTATATGGGCAAGTGTCACCATGGACCAGAAGAAGATATGGGAGTGCAGTTCCAATTCAACCTGGATGGCAGCGGCTACTTCTTTAGTGGAAGGGCGGCGGAAGGACGGGGTGATAGCAACCCGAAGTCCTTCTTTTCAAGCATCGTGGCTGGAAGCACAACGAAGTTTCTAGCCGTTCTTGGGGAGTTGTATGATCGCTCGTCCTACTACGGCATGGTTGATGTTGGTTTAGCGGTGACAGGATTGCACGGTTGCGTTCCTGCCTCCCCTCGCGATCCTTTCCGCGAATTGCCGAAATTCTCTGGTTCGGAGTATCGAAAAACTGCACGGTCGACGGCAATACTAGTGAAAGAAGATCCGAGGCGCTTAGGGGCACAGCTGATAATGCCCTTGGTAGACGCAATTTCGCAGGGTACCGATGACCCATTCCGAGAAAGGTGAAGGATCGTGCAATGGACAATCCTCCTGTTACGGACGATGGTCGTGGGAATCTGCGTTAACAATCGTAACGCCAACAGGGTAACCATAAACAACCTCCTCTCCAGGTTGTGGAACTTGGTCGATGATCAGTCCGCGCTGAAGTGGCAGGTCGTAGCGTGTTGCTAATAGCCGAATGTTCAGGTGAGAGGCGTGAAGTTTGGTTTCGGCGTTTTCGTAACTCAATCCTTTGATCACCGGAACTTTGGTTTGAGCTGGCCTTGATTGGCGCTCACGTTGTACGTCGAAACGGAGAACCGATAGTGCGCCCGCCGGCACGATTACGAAGTCAATCAACAGTGCGGTCGCAAGGACTGTGATTAGTAGTTGCTCGTGCCTCGCATGTTGTAACCAACAAGTACTCCAAATAGGAATCTCATTTCAGTTGCTCCGCTGGATCTTTTTTGATCTGAGAATCCCGCTGTCCGCCCTCATTATATTCTTAGTGGCTTGGGCGGAAATTACGCATGTGATCGGAGATGGATTCGATAGAGAAGTGCCCGCCAATATTGCAAAAGTGATGGATTTGCACTCGATTTAGAGTCTGATATGAAAAGACAATGTTGCCATGTCGACCCAATTGTCTTCGTGATTGGTTTCTTTCGAATAGAGGAACATCTCACCGCAAAATCCTACCCCTTGATAGTTCACATCATGGTTCGGCGCGAATAGTAACTGTAAGGGCTGCGTTACCAGAGGCCGAGGCTCATAGTCCGGGCAACATTGCCGCGTGATTAGGCTGTGTGTGGCTAATGCTAGGCGAAAACTAATATACACAGGTGACGTGCTGTGCCCAGACTTCGGTCCCAACCGACCTGCGATGTTTGTTCGCGCCCGGTGAATTTGGAGTAGTTGTGGGGGCACTCCCGAAATCGTTTTTGTTGCCCTTCCAGCGCATTAAGGGACGAGATGGATATCAGTGTCGTAGAAATCAATCTGGTTGAACCCACCACCTGCTCTCGACTCATCCCAAGTGACGGGCGCGGTGCTCTCATCGGGATTATCGATTCGGGCTTCGACCTGACCCATCCCAGCTTTCTTGACGCGCGGGGCAGGACTCGAATTATCGCCGCGTGGGATCAGGCGAATCTCGGCGGCTCGGCGGACGCACCACCGCTCGCCTTCGGCTACGGCGTCGAATACACAGGTGCGACCATCAATGAGCACGTGGCAGCTCAACGCACCGTAATCGTCAAGAATCACCAGGACGCTGGGGCACACGGCACGTATGTGGCGGGGATCGCCGCAGGCAGCGGCGCGCCGCATGGTGTTTACAAGGGTGTCGCGCCGGCAGCAGACCTCATTCTTGTCACCTACCGGAACGATGTGCCCGTAGGTGGGTCAACCTACGCCTTGGAGGCGATAGATTACATACGGAAACACGCCAGAGCTTCGGGGCGGCCCGTTGTCATTAATCTGAGCCAGGGCGACAACTTGGGCTCGCACGACGGCACGAGCGCACTGGAACGCGCAATCGATTACGCGATCGAAGAGGGGAATGTGCTGGTCGTAGTCTCGGCCGGTAACGAACGTGGCGGGCCGGCCAGTCACCACGCACAAGGGAAAGTCGAGCAAGGCCGCGAACTCGCCCTATCGTTCGTGCTCGGGGCGGGCCCGGGCCGCGTCGTGGATGGCGACACAATAGAACTCTGGTACGCCGGCGGCGACCGCTTCGCACTTGCCCTACAAGCGCCGTGTGGTAAGAGGAGCGACTTCATCGAACCGGACGGAATGGACGTTGTGATTGAATTCCCTGCCGGGAACCGCGCACACGTCAGTTCACAGAGCTGCCACGCGACAAACGGCGACAACTGCATCGGCATTGTCCTGGAGCGCGGTGAGGGGTGGGGAACGGGCCTTTGGCAATTAGTTTTGCGTGGCGACAAGGTCGCGCGTGGTGACTTCGACGCCTGGGCCGACCGTCCGAATGCAGTCACGGTCATCGACTTCCGGAGTCACCAGTGTGACACCTCGACTATCACCTTGCCCGGCAATTCACGACTTGCCATCACGGTAGGCGGATTTATCTCACGACCTTCACTGTGCGCGGACAGCCGTGAGGTAAGGGGAGATTTTGCACCCGGCTCAAGCACGGGCCCCACGCGCGATGGCCGAGTTAAACCTGACCTGACCGCACCAGGCACCCTCGTCATGGCGCCCAGGATGCGCCGAAATGGTCACCGCATTCGTTACGATCTCATGAGCGGAACCAGTATGGCCGCGCCACACGTGACGGGCGTTGTCGCACTGTTGTGGTCACTTTGGCCCGGGCTGGCGGCGGGGCAGATACGCGACGCGCTTTTATCCACGGCGAGAGAAGACGCATTCACGGGGGCGACGCCAAACACGAACTGGGGACAGGGGAAGTTGGACGCAAAAGCGGCGTACGAGGCTTTATACATTTTGGTTGCGAAGGAGAAGCGACGATGTTACCAACGCAAGTATTAGAGTTCGAAACCAGCTTTCGGGAGAACCGCTATGGTGAACCCGCAGGGATGAGGATCAGAATCGAGTTGGGCGATGATGCTGATCTCACTATTACCGGGACCTCCACCGGAGCTTACGATGGCCAATCTTACATGGGTACCCTGATGCTCAGAAAAGCGATAAGCGGATATGAAGGTGGAGATGAGTGCTGGATTAACGGCGTGTGGGTGAGTCCGTGCCCTGGGAAGGAAACGGACGACGACGAATCTTCGGGCACCGAGGGTAACACGGCGCTGGAGGAATGATCTGCCCGTCTTCGCCTTACAGCGGCGTGGGCCAAGAGTGCTGCGGGCTTCGCCACACTGTGGCGTCAAGTAAGCGTCATGCCGCTGAAAGCCGGTCCGTCGCTTCCAGGCACAGCGGCGGGAATCTTCCCGCCGTGCCGCCTATGCGTGATGGCGTGCAGGAATCACTCGAAGAGCCTGATGAGCACGGGCACATACGCTTTTGTCATACGGACGCAAGCGAGCTGTTTCCCGTCGGCTGACCACGCGAAAGAAAGTATGTTGGCGTCCTTGAAATAGGTTAGTTGCTGGGGTGCCCCACCTTCGAGCGGTTGCAGCCAGACGTTTGAGGCACCGTCGGCGCGACTGACGTAGGCGAGCCCCAAGCCCTCGGTTGTCCAGCGCAGCCTGTTGTCAGGCGTCAGGCGCAGCCCATTAAAGGGCGTGGTCGATTCAGGAAGTTCGAAACGCCTGAGGATAGCGAGGGATCTGAGGTCGTACACTTCGACGTGCCACGTCTGACTCTCCGGCTGATCGCTAGTGAAGAAGGCGAGCAGCCGCCCGTCAGGGGAGAGCACAGGACAGAGCGCGCTCTTGTCAAATAACTTGATCGCATCTCCGCCGTCGATTGAAACCTTCTTGATGCTGTTTCCGGTGCGGTAAATCACCCACCTGCCATCCGGCGTCACCGACGGCACGTCCTCGTATACGCCGTCGGTGAGCCGCTTCGGCTGCGTCCCGTCGGCGTTCATGCGCCAGATGTTCATCGCGCCCGCGCGTGTGGAAACGAACACGACGTAGCGGCCGTCGTCCGACTGTGCGGGCTTAAAATTGTCTGCCTCGAAAGTCAACTGCCTCAGCGATACGCTTGGCTCCTGGATCCACAGATTCGTGTGGGTGCCGTCGCTGACGGTGTAAAGAAACTTGCCCGCGCCGTCCCAAAGGATTTCCGAAACGCCTTTCCGCTGGGTCACTCCCGTTACGTCGGAGCGCGCCCGGCCGATCGCGGCCACTTGCCAGACGCTGGAATCGTCTTCAATGTTCAGCGTGAGAAACAGGCTCGAATCGCGCGCGCCGCTGATAAGAGTGTAGTTGTGTGGGTCGTTCGTAACTTTGCGGACGTCTCCGCTCGGGTAGGCGAGTAGATGGAGTTGCCACGGCGCACCCAGTGCTGCGGCTGCCGATACCACTAGCCCGCTGCCGTCAGCCAGCCATGCCACGCGCGAGATGTCATACCACGATTCACGGTTGAGGCGGCGGCTGGCGCCCGTCTCGACGTCGATCACGTCAACATTCATTTCCTGTTCAGGCGACAATCTGAGGGTTGGGCACACCAGCACCTTTCCGTCAGGCGACCATACGGGGCCGGCCCGCTTCATGTCGGACATAAAGGTGTCAGCGTCAGCACGGGTGCGCCGCGCCAGAATGCGTTCCGACGTCCCGTTAGCCTGCGCAACGATCAGCTCGGGCGTATCCAACGCGCGGTTGGTGCGGACGAAGGCCAGCCACGCCCCGTCGGGCGAGAAGGTGACGCCGGTGTTAACGTCGTCGAGAATCTTGCGCCGGCCGCCGCCCAGCTTGGAGACGCGGTAGAGAGTGCCGGTCTCAGCCTGATTCTCTAAGTAATAAAGGTAAGTACCGTCGGGCGAGAAAGAGAGACCGCTGTAAGCGGCCGCCGAGGGCTGCGCGATACTCAGGTCGCTCGCCGTAGCGATCTCTGTGATGCGGATCGTGTATTTACCCCCCTCGACGACGACGCGGGCGACGTACTTTCCGTCGGGCGAGAGCATGATGTCGCTGATGTCTCCAGACAAGTTCAGGCGCTGGAACTTTGAATTGAGCGTCTTGCCGATGAGGGGCAGCCCGCGTTGGCGAGCGAAGCCGAAGTAGAAGTAGACGCCTGCGGCCGCCAACGAGAATAAGACGAGCCAGTAGACGGGACGCCACCTGCGTGTAAGCGTCGAGGCGCGCGTGCTGATGAGCGAGGCCAGTTTGAAACCCGTCATCCGCTCCAACACACCGTAAGGGCGGCTGGATTCACCACTCTGCGAGGCTTGCGGCTCAGACGACGGGTCGGTTCCGTCGCGGGGCACGTAGGATGATCCGGCGACGTAAGAGGCACCCGACGAGCCCGACCCTTCAATTAAGGTGCGGCGGACGCGGCGCAATTCGTCCACCATATCCTGAGCGGACTGGAACCTTTCCTCCCTGGGCTTTCGCAGTGCCTTCGCCACGATTTCCTGGAGCGTTCGGGGCAGTCCGTCTCTAACGCACTCTACGGGCTCGGGTTCACGCTCAAGTATCGAGACGATGACTTCGCGGGACTCGCGCCCTGGGAAGGGGCGCCGGCCGGCCAGCATTTCGTAGAGCACCACGCCAAGACTCCACAAGTCAGTGCGCTCGTCTGCCGACTGGCGCCGCACTTGTTCGGGCGACATGTAGTCTGACGTACCCATCAACAGTTCGGGCTCAGTATGCAGGGAGGGGAGCGGGGTGGCTTCCGGGGTGCCAGCGTAAAGCCTGTCCTCGACGAGCTTGGCGAGGCCGAAGTCGAGCACTTTCAGGTATCCATCGAGGCGCAGTACGACATTCTCAGGCTTGATGTCGCGGTGGAGGACACCTGCTTCGTGTGCGGCCACGAGCCCGATTGCGATCTGGATTGCGATGTCAAGCGCTTCGCCGACTTCAAGCGGTCCACGCTGTAATGCCTGACGCAGCGTCCTCCCGTGGACGTACTCCATCGCGATGTAGCGTCGCCCCTGCGCCTCACCGAGCTCGTAGATGTGTGCGACGTTAGGGTGGGAAATGGCCGAGGCGGCGCGAGCCTCTTGCTCGAAGCGGAGGACGCGCGCTCCGTCGTCGACGATGGCGACCGGCAGCAGCTTCAGCGCGACGCGGCGGTTCAGGCGTGGGTCGTGGGCGAGGTACACCTCCCCCATGCCGCCGCGGCCGAGTAGTTCGACGAGATGGTAAGGGCCAACGGCCTGGCCCTTTAGAGACTCGTGCTCGGCGCTCATCAACGTAAGCCCCACGCTTGTCAACGGCGCTTCCATGAAACTATCGGCACGATCCGCCGAGGAGAGGAGTGAGAGTACCTCGCGCCGCAAGTGCTCCTCGCCGGCGCAGGCAATGGCGAGGAAGCCCTCGCGCTCACCGACATCGATTTCGATGGCTGCGTTGTAGAGTGCCTCTACCTGTTTCCATTGCTCAGAGTCCATGAGCGAAGAGTGAGGGGGCGCCGCCGCGAATGAAGTCAGGGCGAGGTGACCGACGGATAAAGCGCCCCCTATTCATATCGCGACGGGCGCGCCCAAAAACTATCAGCCGCACCTATCATCCGCGCACCTGCCTACGGAGCCAAGACTTCGCCAGACCCCAGTGCCTGATCACTGTTACCTCGGCAATTTTCAGAACCTCGGCCGTCTCTTTGACGCTCAGCCCGCCGAAATGTCGCAACTCGACGATGCGGGCTTTCAATGGGTCGACGGCTGCCAGTTGGTCGAGAGCCTCGTTGAGAGCTAGCAACTCGGCGGACTTCTCTGGCGTCAGGACGGCCGCTTCATCGAGCGGCAGGTCGGCAGCCCCGCCACCCCTCTTGCCGCGCAGGTTGCGCCGCGCGTAGTCGACGAGTATCCGGCGCATGATCTTTGCGGCGATTGAGAAGAAGTGTGCGCGGTTGTGCCAGTGGGCGTGTGTCTGATCGACCAGCTTGAGGTAGACCTCGTTGACGAGCGCGGTGGTCTGGAGCATATGCCCGGGGCTTTCGCGTCGCATCTGGTACTTGGCCAGGCGACGCAATTCACCTTCGACGAGTGGGATCAGCCGGTCGAGGGCGGAAGGATCGCCGTCGTTCCAGGCGATGAGAAGATCGGTCACGCTCTCGGTGTGCATAGGTAACGCTTTCGACTTGCTACCGGTGGAGTGAGTATCTGATCGGGCGGAGCCCCGCCCGCACATGCGGGCCAAACCTTCCAGCAAGTAGGCAAGAAAAATTTTGATTGAAGGTGATAGTCACCTGTCTGTTTCAGCGCGAATGACATGTGAGCGGGGAACCGCAGCACGAGCCGAGAAAAACCAGCGCTTGACCGAATGCCACTTAATGAAGTCTGACAGACGGGGTCACTTGGGCGCGTGGTTCGACGGGTGTGCATTTTATGACCCCCACGCGTTGCGCGCAACCGACATTCTCGATCTTTATGCGCTCGCGTTCGCGCTTTTCCGAGCAGCCCTCACCCCAGCGGGTGCCGAAGGCCAATACCCTCACCCATGCTTTCGGCCCCGCCACCCGGAACGTGTTGGGAGACAGGACTCCTGGAGAAGAGGCGACGATGAACATTCTTGACGCAATTCAGCAGACGACGCGGCGCGCGGGCGGAAGCCACACCCGGCGACGCGGCACGGAGGCGTTCGAGGAGTCGACCAAAGATTGGCGCACTGTCGAGCAGCCGGAGCGCGTGTTGCGTCGCATGGAGCAACTAGGGATGCAATCGGACGTGTTGACGCTGACCCTGAGCATGTCAAGCGGCAAGAGCCTGGTCGGCTTCAGCCCGCTCGAACGCATCATCGGGCAGAGCCAGATCATGAGCAGTTTTTTCCTGCGGCTGGGGGCCGAGCGCGCCCGCGCCGTCGGACGCATCGTGACGCAGACCAGCGTCGGCGTTGGCACGGGCTTCCTTATCTCCTCGAGACTGTTGATGACGAACAACCACGTAATTGAGAATGACAGAATCGCGGCGCGTTGCTGCATCGAGTTCGACTACGTGCGTCGCTTCGACGGAGGCTTCGGGGCCACACAACTTTTCCGCTTGCTCCCCGGTGAGTTCTTCCTGACCTCTGTCACCCGCGACGATCTTAACCTTGACTACACTATCGTCGCTGTCGAACCTGTCAACTTGCAGGGTGAAGAACTCGCCGGGCGTGGATCCATCCCGCTGGTTTCAACCCTCGGGGATCTGACGGTGTTGGAGTGGGCGAACATCATCCAGCACCCGGGCGGCGACCCACAGCAGGTCGCGTTGCGGGACAACAAGGTGATTAAGTCGCTGGAACACTTCATCCATTACGAAGCGGATACACAGCCCGGCTCGTCCGGCTCGCCAGTCTTCAACGACCAGTGGCAGCTCGCTGCACTCCACCATAGTGGAGTGCCTGACGAGGAGCGGCCCGGCGTCTATCGGCTTAGGAACGGCGATGAATGGGACACGCGGCTGCCGCTCACCCACGCGAAGAAACTGCAGATGTGGTCCAAGGTCAACTGGCTCTCGAACGAGGGCGTCCGCATCGACAGCATTATCGCGGACGCTCGATCGCGGCTCGGCGGCGACGCGGCCCGCCTCGCTCTCTTCAACGAAGCCATCCGCGAAAATCCCCCGCCATTGCTTGAAGGACGAAGAGATCTGGCGTCTACCGCCGGCGTCGTGACACCAGCGGCATCACCCGCGGTGACTTGGCTAATCCCGCTACAGGGAGAAGAGATGATCATCACAAAACCCAACGGATGTTACGAGGTCGAAAAGGAACTGGGCAGAGGCGCGTTCGGTGTCACCTACCTTGCGCGTGAGAAAGAAATCCACTCACGTTATGTAGTCATCAAGCTCCTGCTCGATCCAGAAGGGCGGAGCTTCGACGACCCCTTGTTCAGGACGATGTTCGAAAGAGAGACCAAGGCTCTCGCCCTGATCAATCATCCCCAGGTGGTCCACATATATAACTTCGGGTGGACGCCGGAAGGCAGACCTTTCATCGTTATGCAGTACGTAAAAGGCCAGACTCTGCGTGCCGCGATGGGCGGGCAACCGATGGAACCGTTGCGCGCCGCGCGGATCGTCAGTCAACTCGGTTCCGCACTCAGTGCCGTGCATAGTGCGGGGGTGGTCCACCGCGACCTCAAGCCCGAGAACGTCATGCTCCAACCTTCTAACGGTGACGAGTTTGCCATTCTGATCGATTTCGGCGTCGCTAAGGTAGAAGTCTCGCGAGCCGGGCGGTCCGAACAGGAGAGCTGTGCTGGAACACCTGTCTACATGGCGCCGGAGCAACTGCGGGGCCATCCCGTCCCGGCGAGCGATGTGTGGGCGCTCGGCGTCCTCGCCTACGAGTTGGTCACCGGGCGAAGGCCCTTCTCATCAACCGCCGAGATACTCAATTTGAAGGAAGGGCACGCCATCACCGAGCCGAAGGCTCTGTGCCCGGCTTTACCGACCGTCGCGCGGGCGGTCATCCTCAAAGCACTCAGTTATGACCCGGCCCAACGTTACACGCACGCACACGAAATGGGCCAGGCATTTCTGCAGGCCGTCCTCGAAGGCGACCCTCCGGATCCCCCTCCCCCTCCCGACCCTGTGGCCGACGCTCGGCCGCCTGTTTCGGAGCCGACCGAACTACTCCGACGCTGTCAGGTGTTATTTGTGTCCTTCGAGGAGTTTCGCAACCCGGAAAGTCTGCGCGCCTTTTTCTCCATAGCCGAACTGAGGACCGGCCAGAATTGTGTCGGCTTTTCCGCGCGCCTTGAACTCGACCAACTGCTCGATTGCCTTTATCGCTCGGGCCGAGACTACCGCGGGCAGGCGCTGATCGATGTTCTGTCGGTGCTCGCCTCGCGCTACAGGGACGATTACCGCGGGAAGCAATGTGAGCAGCTGCGGGACGGCATGAAGCGGCTGCTGGAACCTGCTCCCGCGGCAAGCCGATAGGTGTTAGCCGCACGCATTACAACGTGCACCACCCAAGGTAACCCAAGGCTCACATCAGGAGATTGTGTCAATGAGGTTCGGTATTTCCCTTGAAACACGTACGGAGTGCGTGGAGTTCTTTAGCGATATCGACGAAATAAATCACCCTGATCGGTTGAGGGCCTTTGTACGCATTGATGGCCTCGAACTTGTTTCCCGATGCGTTGATGCGTCAATCAACGTTGATTTCACAATGTTCTTTTACAAGCTTGTCAACACGCGTAGGTCGCCATTGGAGCCGGCATTGTTTGATTTGCTGGACGCGCTCGGGCGGTACTTTGCAAAAAAAGAGGATTTCAGGAAGGAGCGTTGTCGGGAGCTGAAAGAGAAGATCCGGAAGGAACTCCTTGAAGCTGACCAACAGGAACGAAGCAACGAAGATTTTGAGCAAGTAGTTAAGCGGACGATGGCAAGCGACACACGACACAGCGAAGGCGCCATCGGACTGGCCGAGCAATGGATTGACGCGGCCGGAGATGACATGGACGAGTTGGCACTGCGTATCACGCTAGCCGTCTTCAATGGGACGAGCTTTGCCCTGATAGAACGGGCAAAAGATGATCTCTCAGCATGCTTACAAGAACTTGCTGCGCCGCCAAGCCCTGATGACAAACCAGCGGTAGTACGGCATTTACCGCTCATGAAGCGTATCCAAAAAGCAGGAGGACGTGAAACGGTCGCTGAGCCGCCAAGTTGGAAAAAGGCTGTTGAATTGAAAACCGAAACAGTTTCGCTTGCGAGTGAAGCCATCGCTTACGTGTGGCAACAATACCAGGAAAGGAAGTGGCGAGACACCCTGATCGAATGGCTAACCAGATATGCGGTCGGCCAGGCAGCTGAAGTGCGCACGCGCGCCGTCGTGGCAATAGGCGTCCTGGCCATCCAAGACTATCGCTTTGTTAGGGATACCTTGCTGGAGCGTTGGGTTCAGGCGAGTAGTGACGACAATGGAATGGCCGGCCAATACCGAATGGCCGTCGGGATGGCTCTCGGCGTACTTGTCAGGCAAGAGAATCTTACGGAAGAGATCCAAAATTTGATTCGTACTTGGTCCGAGTCGAAAGATCGCTCTGAGCGGTGGGCGGCAGCTCGAGCCTACATTTATGTGGGGATTCATTGTCGACCGATCAGTGAGGTAATCGATCGGTGGCGCAAGATCGCAGCTTTTGAATATCTCGCCATTGGCGTCGAGGTGCTCGGCGAAAAATTTGTGCGTCTTAATCCGCTGCACATGAGTTTGATGGATGCAATGATGAGGTTCTTCGTGAATGTGGCACAGCAGCCCGATCAGGATAGTCGAGAGCATTTTACTGGGATCCTTGAAGGGTTACGGACATGGATAGCGGAAGGTGATGATGACAGTGGAATGGGACTGTTCATGTTCTCGAGCCTGGGACAGTTGAGCCCGATAAATGACGAGGAAGTTGTCAGCCCGCCAGTGTTGCTTCACCTGCTTGAGGAAGATTCCGGGCCAAGTGAATATCGAAAACAAATGGCAGAGTTGTTCAAAGTCTTGATGAGTGACGGCGATACGATCACTGAGGCCAGAGACCTTTTGTGCGGATGGGTAGGTTGGATTAATAGCCTGCCGGACGTCTCTCAGTCATACGAAATACGCATACAGAACCTCTTGCGACAGATCATCGCCGCTGATACGAGCGGCAGGATGCGCGGCAAGCTGGTTTTCTGCTTGCGCGACTGTGGCAGGAATCAGACGGTAGAGCGGATTCTGTCCGATCTGTAGTGCGCGGCAAACATTTGAGGCAATTCTGCGGAGTCATTCAACGCTCGTGCAAGAGATACGAGCGTGCGGCAACTGAACACCAGGAGGTAGACCGATGTCTGAAACACCCCCATTCCAGAGCGAGTCAATTGCCATAATTATTGATATCAGTTCAAGCGCAACCTCGGAACTAATGGAAGCCCGTCAGACGGCGCAGAAAATTTGTCTGATGACAGGGTCCGATCAACTCAAACTCTTCATGCTTGGCAGTTCAACGCCTGTTTCACCGTCGACCCTGAAGCAGGTTGCCCCTCCCGGTGTCAATCCTCAGACTCAACCGTGCAGTCTCATTGCACCAATCATGGAGAGATTGATCCTTGAGGAGCAGAAGCACTCGGTAATAATAATTGGTAACGGCGAAATCTTTGATTTAGATGACTGGAAAGACGATCCTAAGGTCGATGGCTGGCTGCTTGTACGCACAGCTGATGAGTCGCTGCAGGGACCATTTGGCAGAGTCTCTGAAGTCACGTTGGACCAAATCACATGGAATGATATAGACACTCTACTGAGTTATTTCAGCCGCTCTTCCCAGCAGCCGGCCGGATCCAATAACAAGCCTTACGGCGCTGGTGAGTATCAATGGCAAGTTGATTCATCCGGCTACCCGCTCATTTTTGTTGAACCGCTTGACGCATACGTCCATCTCTTTCCAGTTACCAAACCGCAGTTTGAAAAATTTATCGCCTCGGGTCGCAAGCCCGGCTTCGGCGACGAGTGGTACACCGCACTGCTTGAGCTGAATCCGCGCGTTTCATATCGCAGCACGGACGTCTCGTCACGTCATGGTCTCTTCATGACCGGAGTGACGACAGACGAAGCGTCAGATTTCAGCCGGTGGTTGGGACGGGACTATCGCATGCTGACCGCCGGTGATTGGGCTACTTGCTCCAACTGGTTCGCCACGCAAGACGCGGTTTCGTTGCCTGATGAACTTAGAGACCGGCTGTCGCAAGATGCCGCGGCGATTTGGGACCTCATCGAAACGCAGTGGTTGAATGGGCAGCCGACTTTGCAGGACTTGTCGCTGATGAAACAGGGAATACTTGAATGGGTTGTCGAACGACCCGGTCGGTACTGCGGTGTAGGAGAGCCGGCATCGTCAAAGCTCCAGCGGAAGGCAAGTGATCCGGTGCGTCCGCTGGGCCGTTTGAAGAATCTCGGATTCCGATTGTGTGCGAGGTTAGTTTGATGCAGCTTCACGCAGCACAACACGTGTCGGGTGTGCTCACGAGCCGTCAGTCGCCCACGGGCCAAGCCGGTTATCAAACACTCTTCTGTACCCGTGAGCTGCTTACTCCGGACGATATCCGCATCATTGAACGTAGGGCGCAGCTTAGTTTTGCCGGAGACGGCCAGGCAAAATGGCAGTCTTACAGATTGAGCTCAAACCGACATGTCATTTCGCGTCTTGTTCCTATAGCCGAGCCAGATGAATTTGGACGGCCGGGACGCTTCTTTGCTCATAGCCTCGTCTTTGATGCCGCAAACGGAGTCCAGATCGACGAAACGCTCTTCGACTTGTTGCAGATTGCGAGATTTTTTGCATCCCTCGATAAAGTTCTCGCGTCCGGCGCGATGAGTAGCGGCAACATTCCTGCGGTTGCGATTGATTGCAAAAAAGAATCGGCCAGGGAAGCCCAGAACTCTCTGCGAGATTGGAGTGGCGAGCAGTTAGATCGGCTTTATCTGCTTATGCGCGATCCGCAACAGTTACTCAACCAAAAACAGCACGTAACTTTGGTCGGAAGCGAGAGTGAGATCATCGCGGCTCTGAAAGTCGCATTTCTGCTAGCTCCGCTGGGCGAACGAAAATTTTGTTCGTTCGATACGCGAGCTCCCGCCGGCCTCGAGCAGTCAGAGCTCTCGTTCTGGGGGCACGGAGTTCAAGCCGCCGCCGCGGCTGATTATCTTATTGATGCCGGACAGCGCGAGGTCAGGATCCGAGCAGCGTCGCCGCTTCTTGCGGACGGTTTTTCGTTGGAGAAGGTTTCACCAACATTGGGCCAGGCAATCCTTCGACAACTCAAGCGTCCATCAGAACAGATGCTGGCGTCTCTGCTCAATCACCGGTATGCAGCCTTTATCGCCGAACCAATCTATCAGGCATTGTTGCATGAGAGTGATTTGCCACTCTCCGAGGGCGAGCTGGAATTCTTGAGCCAATTTCAGCAGACACACTCTGGTCTGGCTCTATTACTTTCATTGAAAACGGGAAACGAATCCCAACGATTGCAAACTTTGGCGGCGATGGATTTGCAATCATATGTACAACGGCTAAAGGAGCTGCGCACGACCACCGGCTTCAAGCCATGGCAGGGATTGTCTCCGGTTTTCATGTCTACCTGGCGTCATCAGTTTCGCGGTAAGTACAGCATTGAAGACATCGAGGCGGCCATCGAGGCGGTGGCAAAGCACGGCGACAAGAAAGATCGGGAATACATCGAGAATATTCATGAGTATCTCGACTCAGAAGAAAGGAAGTCACTCTCGGCATGGCTTAAGTCGTCGCCGTATGAGTTCCGGCGCTTGCAAGCTGGACTCGATAAGCCTGCTAGCGGGCCGCCAAAAGATAAGACTTCCTTTTTTAAACGCGTGCTGCCTTTCGGTCGCAGATAAGACAAGCGGGGAGGGCCCGGTCATGATTCGGCGAATTGTAGGTACAGGAGAATCTCCTCAATGATCTGTCCATATTGTGTAGAAGACATTCCGCCTCACTCTACAAAACATGAGACGTGCAAGAAGCTCAAGGACAGAGAGTTTCCACCTTTCTATCTTGATTTTCATGCCGAGGAGTATTCCAGGGATCCTATTGTCCTCAGCGTGGTGGGGTTTTCAGGGCATGGCAAGACAGTATTTCTGTGCGCCCTGTTCGATTATCTCGATCACTACCTCATTCGAGTCTGGCCGAATTTTTATAACCAGCGACTGGATCAGGACTCATTAACTACGGTCGATACAAATCTCGGCCAGCTAACTAAAGGGAAGTTACCGGCGCGCACCGTCAAGAACTTTCCTCGGCCAGGTATTTTCCGGCCAACTCACCTGCCCAAAACAAACGGCACGAGCAAGCTGCCTCCGCTTGAGGACACAACAGTTCTTATCTACGACCCGCCCGGGGAGGCGTTCTTAACTGAAAGTGAGATCGTAGAATTTGCCAGCTTTGTGAAGCGAAGCGATTGCGTGCTCTTTCTGGTCGATATTCTCGCGCTGAAAGAGTCGGTTCCCAGAGAGATGGCGAAGCTTCTCGACACTTATTTGCTGGGGATGAGGCGTCTGGGGATCAAGAAACGTTCGCAGCACATGATCGTCGTCTATACAAAATCAGACGACTTGAAAGTTTCAGTCCCTGAGTTCAAAGGGTTTCTGGAGGAACATGCGGACCTCAATGACTATCTTAACGAGCGGCTGCCGCCGAGTCTTGCTAATCCCGATGAACATCTCCACCGGCTTGAGGGAATATCGAAGTTGCTGGAGGAGTTTACGCGGACTGATTTGAACGCCGGACGGTTCATTCACGAAGCTAACGATTGGTTCGCGAGCGTCAGTTATACGGTTGTCTCGAGTTTGGGTGCGGCGCCTGAGAAGTTCTTGAATGAAGACGGAAAGCCAGACGAGAGGCTCACAGTAAACATGTCTCCTCGTGGGGTCGCTGATCCTTTGTTGTACGTGCTTGCCAAGTCAATCAAGAAACCAAAACTGCCACCGCCACCTACTCCGGACCCGCCGGTCCTATTGATAGCGCTGTTGGTCGGCGCGTCCCTGCTTGTGATTATCCTGTTGGCGCTGCTGTTGGTGTGGTGGAACGTCGGACCACAAGCTAATGGAGGCGCCACCTCAAACGCGCCAGTAAGTCTTGCGACATCCAGAAAAGAGAATGTAAACCGAGCGAAGCCCGAACCCTCACCACCTGCGGGAATGGCCTACGTGCGCGGTGGCAATTTCATGATGGGAAAAAACAACGGCGACGTCTACGAAGAACCGGTCCACTCGGTCACTGTTAAGCCATTCTTTATCGACGTCTACGAAGTGAGTTGTGAAGAGTATGAGCGGTTCGTCAAGTCGGCGCCTCACCCTCCACCGCGCGGCTGGCAGGGCGAGAAATGCCCACTAGGCTCTGCGCTACAACCGGTTTGCAACGTTACGTGGTACGACGCGATGGCCTTCGCAGCGTGGGCCGGCAAACGGCTCCCGACTGAAGAGGAGTGGGAATTCGCCGCCCGTGGCACTGACGCTCGTACTTATCCGTGGGGCGCACAGTGGAATGCGGGGATGGCGAATGCCGGCGGCAGTGCGTCCCGCGGATTGGTTAACGTGGGTACGTTCAAAGGCGCGTCGCCGGCCGGTGCTTATGACATGGTCGGCAACGTTTGGGAATGGACTGCCAGCGACCTCAAACCTTACCCGGGTGGACAACTTCCGGGCGCACCAAGAGGCGAGTTGAAGGTGATACGCGGCGGTTCATGGAGGGAAGGACCAGAGCAGGCAACCACAACTTATCGGGGATACCTGTTCGCGCGAGCCAGCAAGGATTACTCCGCGACTGGATTTCGTTGTGTGAAGGACCTGAGCGATCTTACGAGTGATACGAGTGTTGTAGGTAACTGACGATCGCGGCTGCTTTAGGTATTGCGCCAGGGAGAATTACAAGTTGAATTTTGTGCATAATATTCTCACGCCAATCGTGGTGCTACTCCTTTGGGTGCCGTGCCTTGCATTTCAGCAGAAGGGAGGTCGCGAGTCTCCCCCACCAGTAAACTCAGCTGGCGCCAAGAGTACAGGCCGGACACATGACCGAAGTAGGAATGGAGTTCCAAAGCCCAAACAAGCTCTTGCCGAGCTAGCGATCAATGTCACCCCGTCCGACAGCACGGTCAGGCTGGACGGCGTGTCGCACGCCGTTGACGGCGGAACGTTTGTCCGAGTTGACTTGACGCCGGGAAGGCACCAAATCGTAATCCATAAAGACGGATATGAGGATCAAGATTACGAAGTCGATCTTGTACCCGGTAGCAACTCGCCGCTCAACATCTCTCTCAACCGCTTAGTCGGGACCTTAACCGTCACGCCTACAGTAATGGACGCTGAGATAAACATCGTTCAGCTGGAAACGAATATCGTCGTGGGACGTTACACTGGCCTCGCGCGAAACGTCCAATTGTCGCCCGGGCGCTATCAGATTCTCGTCTCAAAGGAATCCCACAGAACGACCGTTCGCGAGGTATCAGTCAAGCCAGGGGATTTGGTCTTTCTTGAACCGTCGCTTGAATCTCTGCCTAAGCCTGAGCCAGTTACTTCCGCTAATTCCCGTCAGCCACAGTTCCATCCTGATGCTCAAGTCCAGGTGCAGACATCGATAGAAGGGAAATTTGTTGTTCTAGAAATAATCGGACGATCCGGTGACACTGGAAGCCAAGTAGGGGCAGTCGACATCACCTTAACCGCTGGCAATCAATCGAGGGCCGCCATTGTTTCAGGCATGCTGACCGGATTTCCGTGCCAGGTCGACTTGGTGAGGCTGGAAAACGTAGCCGAGCTATCGTTTGTGGAGTCTCCCGGCTCGGCTAATGCGTGGAGACGTGCAGTAGTGCGCGTTCGACCCAAAGAATCGAAGCGAGCTATTCATTTCCTGATCAATTGGAAGAGCTTGGGTAAGTAACGTTTGAATTGCAGTCACCTGGGAAATTAGTAAACGTTCCGGAGGTGGCATCGGGTGAGGCGCCTCAACGCCTCCTCAATGTAGGTTCATATTCCAGACCATAGCTGGAAAGGAGAAATCGATGCGTTTAGACATGCCTCTCAGATCTCTGACACTCACTTTTTTGATTCTCACACTTTGCGTGCCGGCTTTCGGGCAAAGGCAAAGCGGCAAAGTGCTGGTAGAAAAGGACACGACCTTTGCTTTAGAACTCCTGTCCCCGATCAACAGCAGCACGAACCGTAAAGGAGACCGGTTTGACTGCAAAGTGCTCAGTCCGGCGGCGTACCGGGGAGCCACCGTAAGTGGTTTTATTCGTAAGGTGAAGAATGCTGGCAAAGCTAACGGCAAGTCCGAAATTGATCTTGCTTTCGATCGCATTACCTTCACCGACGGGATTGTAGGTGGATTCAATGCTCACGTCGTTGAAGTAAACGAAGTTACTAATGCGAGTAACGGAGGAGTCGCAGATAACGAAGGCACTGTAAAAGGAAAGTCCAGAGTCAAAACCGGCGTGAAGAGAGCGGCCAAAGGAGCGCTGATAGGTGCTGGCATAGGCGCACTGCTCGGAGGCGCAAAAGGAGCTGCTGTCGGCGCTCTAATTGGCACGGGCGTCGCCGTAACAAGCACGGTGGTCACAGAAGGGCCCAATCTGGACTTCAAGAGCGGCACGCAATTCACGGTGATGACGGATACAGCCTCAGTACAAAAGAATCCAAAATAAGAGAGTTACCAACTCATCAAGACGTCAAACAGTCGAACTTTGTGAGGAGTATCGACGGCGTCTAGAACTGCAGTGATTTCACATTTCGGACGAATGTGAAGTTGATATTCAGCTGCACAAGCTCAGTGGTAACTTTGATTTCAACCGGACCCTCGTCAAAGGAACCGCTTTGTGAAAGCCGCGCGATTCGCGCGCGTCTGGAAAATACTCGAACCTGAGAGGAAACCTCGAACATGATCTGTCCTTACTGCCTCGAATTGGTCGCTGCTAAATCCAAAAAACACGATGGCTGCAAAATAAATGAGGGCGAGCCTTTCCCCGCCTATTATGTCCAATTCCACGGAGAAAAGGATGCGGCCGAGCCTGTTGTTTTAAGTGTCGTGGGATCCGTCGGACATGGCAAAACTGTTTTTCTTTGTGCGCTATTTGACTTTCTGGACAATCACCTGACGAAGATCTGGCCGGGATTTTTTAATCACGTTCTTGATCAAAAATCACTTAGCAGGCTTACCGAGAATCGAAACAAGTTACGAAATGGCGAGTTGCCACCGCCAACCCTGCAGAGCTTTCCACGACCTGGCATTTTCAGACTCACCAACATACCTCCCGGGACGGAAAGACCTAATGTCGCCCCCTTAGAAGACACAACCGTCTTAATCTACGATCCGCCCGGCGAGGCGTTTGAAACGGACGAGAAGATTTCGAGATACGCCGGTTTTGTTAGACGTAGCAGCTGTGTGCTTTTCCTAATCGATGTTGCAAATTTGGGGGATTCGATACCAGACAAAATGGCCGAACTGCTCGATACCTATATTCTGGGAATGGTTAATATGGGCATTGAAAGGCAGGAACAGCATCTTATTGTCGTATACACAAAATCAGACGATAGCGCGCTCACCGTCCCGGAATTCAAAACATTCTTAGCCAAGCATCCCGAGGTCAAAGACTATCTCGATGAACAGCTTCCACAAACTCTCGCAGATCCTCACATCCATCTCGATCACATAAGGCAAATGTCGCATCTGCTTGGAGAATTCACCAGGGTTGATTTGAACGCCGCAAAATTCATTAATGCAGCTTCTTATTGGTTCCGTAGTGTTAATTATTCAGCCGTTTCGAGCCTAGGTTCGGCGCCCGAACGGGAAAATGGAGTGATGAAACTGAAGATCAGGATGTCGCCGCGGTGTGTGGCCGACCCATTACTCTATGTCTTAGTCAATTCGATCAAGCTTAAGAAACCGCCAACACCGTGGTGGCAGCAATGGAAGGCGAAGTTGTTGCTAGCAATAATTGCGCTAATTATTCCAATCACAATAGTGACATTTGCATCTGCTATTTACTATTACGGCTTTTACAACGCAGACTTCAAACGAGCTGCAGCATGCGAGGAAGAGGGAGACAATCCCTGTGCCCTCGAGAATTACAGTAGAGCAATCGAAAGTAATCCTGACTACGCTGAGGCTTACAGTGCTCGTGGCTGGGTCTACTTTAATTTAGACCGTTTTGATAAGGCTTTCGAAGATTGCGATCGAGCGCTGACCTATCAAACTGATCTTGCGGAAGCCTTAACGTTGCGCGGCCTCCTGTTCTCAGTCCGCCAGGATTATCAGAACACGGTGAGGGATTGTAATCGAGCGATCGAGCTAAGGCCCGAGTACGCCGAGGCTTATGAATGTCGCGCTACGGCCTACTTGTCTCAGAAAGAATTTGAGCTAGCAATTAAAGACTGCGATAAAGCAATCGAACTTAAGCCCACCTTTGCTAGAGCTTTTGTAACTCGTGGAAACACGCATCTTTCGAACGGAAATAACGCGCAGGCCCTGAAAGATTATGGATCAGCGATCGCGATGAGGCCGAATTTCGTAACTGCTTACGAAAGTAGAGGGGCGGCATATTGCGTTATTGGAAACTTTGATCAGAGCATCAATGATTTGACCGAAGCGATCAAACTAAACCCAGCTAGAGGCTCCCCATACATAAAGCGCGGCGATGCGTACTTGCTCAAAGGCGATCATCAGCAAGCCATCCAAGACTATTCCAAAGCGTTGGAATTCAAATTCAATCTCGCTGAAGGATACCTGAAGCGTGGAGCTGCGCATCTTCGGAACAATGTGTCTCTAGAAGATGAGGGATATGAGCAGGCCATTGAAGATTTTTCAAAAGCGTTGGAAGCTAAGCCCGACTACATAGAGGCGTATTGGAGCCGGGGTGACGCTTATAGAAAAAACTCGAAGTACAATGAAGCAATCACAGATTATGACAGCGCATTAAAATTAAAAGCCGAATCTGCCAGGGTGCTCTACAATCGCGGCCTCGCCTATTCTCAAAAAGGAGATTATGGACAGGGAACTAAAGACTACGAGGCAGCGCTGAAACTCGATTCTTCGCTTGCATCTGAGCTTAATACCGTTTACAGCACGGCTTTCTATAAGCGAGGTCGAGATTTCGAGTCTAGAGGTGATAACGAGGAGTACAAAGTCGGTGACTATTCGCTCGCAGTTGATGATTATACGGTAGCCATAAGGTTAAACCCCGGTTCTTTTGATAGTTATTTTCGGAGAGGGGGAGTTCTTATTGAGCTGGCGAAATATGAAGAAGCAATTAATGACTATACAAAAGCTATCGAACTCAAGCCTAACAGTGCAACGGCCTATAACAATCGTGGAGTAGCATACGCGAATCGCAACGAACTAACGTTAGCCTTAAACGACTATAGAAGAGCCGTGGCGTTGGATCCGAGTAATAGGAAGGCAAAAATCAATTTGGAAAATCTTGAAAATCCCTGACCAGAAAATACTACCTTCTTTCCTCCCAGCCTGAAACTCTGACGAAGCGCATGAGTAGAGTCGAAGAGCTTCAACCTAACCCGGCGAAGCCGGAGCCAAACAGGGATATGTTTTTTCTTATGTGAATAGTAGTTTGGCGTTCTATCGTATGGCGCAAAAAAGCAGAGGTAACATTGCCGTGTTGCTCACCGAACGGGTAGCGTCAAGGATTTCTGTAAATGATCGTCCTTGTTTTTTGGATCGCTGCTTTTCATCTTGATTTGTCAGCAGCAGGGGCTGTGGGAAAACGCAGTTGGTTTTCCACGGCTTCCATAGCGCGGCAGTTTCACAGTCCGGTTTTTGTCGTTGTAGTTTCATTTCGTTGGCCTTGGACCTTAGCTCGCCGGACCGATTTTCGTAGATGACGGGCGAAGCGATGAGTGCGTCCTTCCAAGCGTGCTCCGGCATGGTCCACTTCTTGGCAATGGTTGCGCAGCGCGAGGAACAGCAGTTTGCTGTCGGCTTCGTCGTTGGTAAACGAGCCACGTGCTTTGGTCACCTTGCGCAGTGACATGTTCAACGACTCGATGGCGTTGGTCGTGTAAATCACTTTCCGAATCTCCGGCGGGTGCGCGAAGAACGGAATGACTCGGGCCCAGTTGCTGCGCCAGTTTATCTGCTTCGGTAAGTTCGGCATGCATTTAGCAGCACTGCTCGATTCACTTTGGCTCGGATTGATAAGAATTCGTGCTAAGGATCGTAACGCTAACGGCATACCCGTAAACAACTTCCTCTCCAGGCTGTGGAGTTTGGTCGATGATTAATCCGGGCCGAAGTGGTAGGTCGTAGCGTGTTGCGAGCAGACGAATGTTCAGGTCAGCGGCGTGAAGTTTGGTTTCGGCTTCTTCATAGCTCAATCCTTTGAGCGATGGAACTCTGGTTTGAGCTGGTCTCGACTGGCGCTCATGTTGCACGTCCAAACGTAGAGCCAAGAGTGCTACTGCCGGCAATGCGACGCAAGTTAAGATTATGTAAAGAATGAACGCTACGGTCGTGAGGCCGATGATCAGGCGTCTCTCTTTTCGTCGCATGCTGTAGCCAACAAGCACTCCAAGCAAGAATCTCATTTCGTTCCGTTCCTTTGGTTTAGCTTATGAACGCATTGGGCTGTCCGCCTCTTTTTTACTCTTCTTATTGGCTTTGGCTAATTTACTTGTCATCGCGTATTGCTGTTGATACTTAATGAGCATTCAATATGAATCGGAGGAAATGAAACATAGGAAGACCTCAGCAGTGAAAACCTTCAGGCGTCTAATGATTGCTGTGATTCTAGTACTGACGGGAGTGTGTCTTTAGGGCTGCAAAAACCAGAGAGCAGCGGCTTGATGAGAAAGCGCGGGCAGAAGGAACTAAGTTCTGGGAGTCCCGTGTGTTTAGTAAATGCGGAGGCGAGTTCGGCGATTACTTTGGAAGGCGTGACGGTAAGATCTACCAGTTCGATCCGATAGTTTTGGCGGTCGCATCAAAGTCAACTGATAGCGATTCTTACGCCGACTATGAATGGCATGGTGTGACGATATTAATGTGCGGCAAGTGGCGGACATTTGAAAATGGCGCTTGGACGCAATGGCAGGAAGAAAAGCTGAACTGGCCCGCGCCTGGAATAGCCGATGCGGGTCGGACAGCATCAATGGGAAAAGTGGTGGATAAATGGATCTTCGGCTATGTGGAAAGCAATCCGAGCTCCTACCGACCTGTCGATTGTAAGGAGGTCGATACCCTTCAACCCCCCACCTTGAAAATGTATTTTGAAGCAAAGCTTCACTTGGCTCACAGACCACATCGAGTACGAGGCCAAGAATAGTCCAACGCATTTCCACCATTACTATAAGTCTATTAGATTGGAGGTTTGCGAGGGAGTGCTCACTTCCTGAGCCAAGCGGGCAATGCTTTCCGATAAATGCATCCTACACTGCGAGTTGTTTATCGTGCAACGGGTTGACGGTCCGGTTTTTCGAGGCGCTCAAAGCTCCGAACGTTCTCAACGCTAACTGAGCCGTCAGATTCCGTCGAGCGCCCGCAAACTCACCTTCCAGGCCTTCATCGATCAAATAGATGTAGTTTGAAAAGTTCTCAAGCGTCTTGTTGCCACTCTCCTTCATCACAGTGCAGCAATCCTATGCAGCCCGCCGTAAAACTGCTAGAGCCCCTCGATCATCCGCTACGAGAGACGCCTAAAGCCAAAGACGTCCATAATCAATTTGGGCCGCAGCCACAGGACTTCAAAACCCGCAAAAAACCCACAAAAATAGTTGACTTTAGTACGGACCAGCACTATCTTGCGCGGTGACTTAACCGAGGCTGCCTCTTACGAGGTTTGCATCCTTGCAAACCTGGCCTTTGCTCGGCCTCGCTCCAACTTCAGTAATTGGCTTTGAATAACAAGGAATTATC
>Ga0134125_10002096_pt1 | contig 23878 bp, 20 predicted proteins | sample KB31751_FD_96464 | JGI IMG/M metagenome (GOLD analysis project Ga0134125, IMG submission 96464) | Terrestrial soil microbial communities with excess Nitrogen fertilizer from Kellogg Biological Station, Michigan, USA - KB3-175-1 | ecosystem: Environmental > Terrestrial > Soil > Unclassified ...
ATTCTAAACTCAAGACGAAACAACTGCCGTTATTCTATTCTCACATCCCAGACATTCAACATTGAATGTCCCGAGACGCCGCGCAGACTGAAGTCTACGCTACCTCACGCATGTAACAGGCGCACCAGCGCCTGGGTCAACGCCGGGTATTCGGTAGAGACTTAGTTCCGATCTAGACGTCTTTCCTTTGCAGCTTTGCGCCTTCGCGTGAGAATCTCATTTTCCTCCGGACCGTCGAAGCGAAACAGACTCACTCTTAATCCCGCAAAGGCGCAAAGCTGCAAAGGAATTTGGCAGCCACGATCTCGATTGTGCGCTGAGGAAATCCACATCACATTAGCGGACGAGCACGGTTGACGGTGTATCGACAGCTCAACATGATGAGTCGCGATGAAGCTACTCGTCACATTTGCTGCCTGCCTGCTGTTCTTTGCCTTTTCAAAAACTGGGACCGCGCAGTTATCAAGCCCGCCCACAAAACCAACTCATAAGATCGAAAATCCAAAAGCCCTCGCAAGCTTCTTCGCGGCTTTGAAAGCCAGTCACTCAGGCCAACGGCTCGAGCCCGTGCGCATCATGCAGTTTGGTGATTCGCACACGGCGGCCGACATTCTCACAGCGCAAATCCGCCGCCGATTTCAATCAGACTTTGGCGATGGTGGTCCAGGTTTCATCGTGCCTCGTAATCCAATGAGCACGCGTCGCCGCGGTGTCAGCACTGGCGCCTCTGATGGTTGGGTTATTGAAGGAATTGGCGGAAGGACTGCTCCGGACAACATCTATGCTCCAGCGGGCATTGCTCTGGCAACGAATCAGTCAAATGAAAAAGTTTGGTTACAAACGTTCGCGAATCATTTTGAGGTTTATTACGTCGTCCAGCCTGGCGGCGGCAGCATCGACATTCAAGTGGATGGAAACTCTGTTCTTGACACGCCGATTTTGCTGACCGCTCGCGCGCCTCGGTTAGGTTCTTTTTTCTATGATGAACCTTCGCCCGCAACTCATCGAGTGGAAGTGCATTCGCTGAGTCCGGGAAAAGTTCGGCTGCTGGGAATTGCCAGTGAAGAGATTAATCCTGGAGTCGTCTACGATGTTTTCGGAATCAACGGCGCCCGCGCCTCGAGACTCTTGAGCTGGAATCCGACAGCCTTTTCATCTGTAGTCGCGAAGCGCGAACCTAACTTGATCATCCTCGCGTTTGGTACCAACGAGGCTGGCGATGCTGATTGGACGCCGCTGAGTTATGAACAACTGCTCAAACGAGTGTTGCGTCTCTTGCGCGCAGCCTCACCCGCAGCTTCCATCCTGGTGATGGCGCCGCCCGATCGCGGCGACCTGGCCCTGGCTTCGCGCCGGATGCCGTTCCTGGTTAGTTCCGAACGACGCGCAGCGATCGCGGAAGGCGCTGCTTTCTGGAGCGCGTACGACGCGATGGGCGGTCCGGGCTCGATTAATGTTTGGCTAAGCCGCGGCCTCGCGCAAGCGGATCACGTGCACTTGTCGACGCCAGGTTATACGCGTCTCGCAGATCTGTTCTACGAAGACATGATGCGAGCGTATGAAGAGGCCAAGCCGCCCAACAGGCGTTAAGAGTTCAATCTTCAGATTGGCTTTTGGATCGCAAAATACCAAACTGAAGTTTGAACTCTAAACGCCTGTTGGTCGCTTTGATATTAAGACTTTGGCAGGCGATCGAGTAGCTGCTTGAACCCTACCTCAGATCTTAGTGATTCAAAATCCTTATCAGTCTCGTAAAACGCGCGGTTGTTAAAGCCCGCGTCGATAGCCTTGTTGAGCGCATCCAAAGCCTTTTCCTTCTGCCCCAGCCGAGCGTATCCGCAAGCGAGGTTGTAGTAATTAACGCCTCGGTTACCCGGCGGGATCCCCACCGCGAAAGCCTTTTCGTAGTTTTGAATCGCGTCTTCTGTTTTCCCCGCTTGTAACTGAACGTATCCGAGCTGGGTGTAAACAAAACTGTTCTGCACTCCGCCGTCGATCGCTTTTCGGTAGAACTGGATGGATTCGTCAAAGCGACGCTGCGAAGCTCTTATTGATCCCAGGCTTGTGTAGATGCCGTTAGGATCGGCGCCGAGCGCTTGAGCTTTCTCATAAGTCGCGCTGGCTTCGTCAAACCGGTTGAGTCGTTGCAAACTTCCACCTAACAACTGGTGGGCCTGGATGTCGTTGGGATTATCCTTGATCCAGGCATTCAACAAATCGACTGCTCTCTGGTTCTCATTGCCATATCCAGCCGCGACGATTGCTCGGGCCGCGGATTTTTCCCAGGTTGGCTGAGGCACCGGCTCGAGATTAGATCTCCAAAACGAAATACTCTGTTGGACTATTCGTCGCGCGTCATCATTGTCTGAGAAAGCGTCGAACGCGTGCGGCAAGCCGGTGGCAAACATCAATGTCCAGGGCGCCTTTGTCTCGACGACTCTTTGCCAGAGGCCATTGAGTTGCTGCCCCATTCGCGGCGCATCGCTTTGAGCGACAATAAACATCACCGGTAGATCCGTTCGCAGATTTCCGGCCGGAACGCCGCCGTAATACAAGATTGCGGCGCGGATATTTTTCGAAACGGCGGCACCCGCCAGATACTCAGTTGTGTTAGTCACGTTCGCGGAAGCTGCGTACAGACCGAGACGCGTTCCGTCAACACCATAGTTCGCTCCCTTGTTCTCGAGAAATTCGAAAACGCCGCGCAAACAATCCTGAATCCGCGAGCCATCAGCCTCCATCGATATTCCGATTAACCCGTGTGCAGCCACGAGCCGCGGCCACGAGCGATAGATTTCCCAGTTCTTGACCTTATTGTTTGGCCCATCGCCGATGGCATTCATGAAAACCACGGCGGGACGCTTTTCACCTGGCTTCAGGTCTGGCGGCGAGTAGATATCAACGGCGAGCGTGCCTCGCGTGTCACTTAGATAAGGCACGTCGCTGGAAACTTTCACCTGCTTTGTAGCCGGTACGTCGTACACAACTCCCCAGCTGGTCGCGTCCAGTGGTGAACGCTTCGGCGCTGAGGCGCCGTTCTGCGCGGCTGCCTCGAGCGTTTGCAGCATGACGATGACAAACAATATTGCGGTGGCCAGTTTTTGGGTTCTCATAATGGCTCCTTACGAAATGTTGCTCGGTTAAGAAGGGTGACCTCGCCTGCTCAAGCCGCGAAGTTGGGTTCACTTATTCGCGTTCCAGCACAATGTCGAACACGCCCGTCTCAAAGCTCACGCCATTAACAACGCGCTTTTCGGGAGCGATAGCGTTCTCAGGCCGGTACATCGAGTCGGACATCTTTGGATCTTCTTTGAAATGAATTTCGGTGATAAGCGGCTTGTAGCCGGGACACAGAGCTACGAGATGAAAGTGGGCGCAGCGCCAAAAGTTTGGCGCGCCTTTGGGATTTGGCCGGTAGGGTATTGGGCGAATGCCCTCGACTTCGTAGAGACCGGCTTCAGATGACAGCAACCGGCCGCGATTTCTGAAGTCGGTCACGCCGTCCGAATACTGTTCCTTCATATCAACATGCCAGAAGTCGAGCACCACGCCAGGGAGCGGCTTCTTCGTATCGAAGGCCCACACTCGGCCTGAAAGTAGAAACAAAGTTCCCGGCTCGCCTGGCACTGAGAGCTTGGCTCTAAACGGAGCTCCCGGTTTGTACCATGGTCCATAAGGAAAGGGTGTGACTGTCTTCAAGTCCGTCTTCGTGGCTGTTGTTTCCCTGGGGCTCGGCCCCATGTTGATGAGAATGCGGTTGGCTTCCTCGCCGGTGGCGGTCGGCAGCGTTGGAAATACATCGCCTCGCAATACAAGTCCCGCCGCGCCAAGGCTCGCGAAACCGACGCCGCTTGTCTGCAAAAAATGCCGTCGTGCTTTATTCATGATGTTGTTCTCCTTGTAGAAAGTCCGAGTCTCACTTCTTCACTGCTTCAATGTTCAGCTCGATCATTACGTCGTTGCCGACGACGAGTCCGCCGCTGTCGAGCGTAGCGCTCCAGGTCATGCCAAAGTCGCGACGATTGATCGTCGTGGTTGCTTCGATTCCAAGATGGGCGCTGCCTTGAAAATTACTCTTGCCGTTTACTTTGAAAGGAAGGGCGATTTCCTTTGAGATTCCATGCATTGTGAATAAGCCGACGGCAACAAAGGCGTCGTCTCGCTTTTCAACGCGCGTGCTTTTGAAAGTGATGTCAGGGAACCTGGCTACGTCAAAAAAATCAGAACCGCGCAAGTGATCGTCGCGGTTTTTGACATCGGTGGTAATGCTGTTGGCTTTGATGGCGATCTCTACAGAGGACTTGGTGACGTCTTGCTCGTCGTAGACTATCGATCCCGAGTAGTCAGTGAAACGGCCCCTGATGTTGTTGATTACAAGGTGCCGTACTGAGAAGCCGATATGACAATGGTTCGGATCGATAGTGTATTTATCTGCAGCGAGGCTCGTGTTCTGAGCAGAAAGTATGGCCAACGCCAGCATTAATAAGATGATTGTACGTCGCATATTTTAGTGATCCTCTAGAAGTTTCGGTGGTCGTTACGTTTGGTCGACCTTCTCAGTCTCACACGGTTTCAACCGGGTGAACCGGCGGCCTCGAGATTTCAATAAACCGTTTCAACGGTTTGTCTCCGTGGCGCCGAAACTGAAACCGTTGAAACGGTTCTAGTCCAGCGCGCTACTCAACCACCGGGCTGAAGCCCGGTGTGAATGAAAGGCTCAAATGCAAAGTGAACCAGCCACGAAGGTGTTACTTCATCATTCAGGTTGATAGAGCCAGGCGCTCGTGTTAGAGGGCATGTTTCCTGTCTCAGAGCTGTAGCCGCCAACGATGAGTGCCTCACCAGAGACCAGCAAGGTTGCCGTGGCGTAATACCTCGTAGTTCCCATCCCGCCTCTAACCGCTCCGAACAAGCCAGTCGCCGGATCGTAAATCTCCGCTCGTCCTCCACCTGCGACCAGGATCTTTCCGTTATGCAAGAGCACCACTGCATCTCGAATCTTGTAGCGCGCCGTGTTCAGCTTTCCGGCTGCAGTGAACTTTCCGGCAGCCGGATCATAAAACTCAGCGCTCGCGTACTGTCCATTCCACATCATGGCGTTTGAGCCGCCAATCACAATTACCCGTCCGTCAGGCATCAATGCGGCGGAGTGCTTGTACCTGACCACACTCATGTCTCCGACTTTTGTAAACGTATTGCTGGTTGGGTCGTAGATTTCTGCTGTAGCGCTGACGTTCACGGGCATGGAGCGGCCCTCAGCGCCTCCCGTGATCAGCACGCGGCCGTCGTTGATGACCGTAGCTGTGTGATCAGCTCTTCTCTCATTCATCGACGCCGCAGGTGTGAAAGAATTATTTGCAGGATCGTAGATCTCTGCTGAGCTAAGATTGGCCCATTCATCACTTTGCCCGCCCGTAATTAAGACTTTGCCATTCTTCAAAAGCGTTGCTCGGTGGGCCAAACGCTTGAAGTTCATCGAGCCTGCCGGTGTGAAAGTTCCGCTCGCCGGATCAAACAGTTCCGCGCTCGCCAGCGAACCAACGAAAAACTCTTCGGTAGATCCTCCAGTGATGAGCACCTTGCCGTTGGGCAGCAACGTTGCCGTGTGTCCCACTCGTTTTGTCGACATCGGCCCGGTTTCGCTGAATTGCTGGGTCTTCGGATCGTAAAGCTCGGCGCTATTCAGAATGCTGCCTTCTTTTTCTCTGCCTCCGGTTATCAGCACACGGCCGTCATTGAGAAGCGTCGCTGTATGGCCAAAGCGCGAGTAGATCATGTTGCCGACCGGCTTCAACGAACCTGTAGCCGTAGGAGCGTGGCTCGCATCGATGCCGACGCTGACGTACTCGAGTCTTTCTCGCCAGGCATCCAGCATGTCGCGGTTCAAGCTGAGGATGCCGGCTCGGGTCACTCGATCAGGTGGTGGGGAGAGCGAGGCAAGTTTCTCGTAAACCTCGGTGCGTTCATTTCCGTCCGCGCGCGCCAGCAAATGCCACAAGGTCAGTACATCTTTGACGCGGGACTCGCTGAGGATGGTGCGCAATTCCGCTGGACCACCATTCTCGAAATCGAACTTTTTGAGAGCTGCCTTCAGATTCTCGGTCGCGTCTTCGAAGTATGGAGTTCCAGGACCGATGCCAGGTTTGCTAATAGATACGGCACCCGCGGGCACAAGCGATTCGCGCCCGTTGAGATTCAATGCCACCCACCCGGAAGTCACGAACAGCACGGTTTCACGGGTTCTCGTTACAATCAGCGTGTAGGAACAACCGAGGTCAATCGCGAGGGCCGCAGGAGTCTCAACATAGAATTGCCGTGGCGGCGCTAATATGGTTGCGTAGATCTTGCCGTGCTCGAGCGACAGGCGATAGTTGTCTTGATCGGCTTTGAGAAAGCGAATACGCGTGTTCGGATCGATTTCAACCTGGCCTAAAGTTCCAACCTGAATCATGGCTCGAGACTCACCATCCGTCTCGACCCATTCACCTAGTGACAGCTTTGCCGAACGATCAATTAGTCGCTGCTGAACTGTCGGCCTGCCTGTAAGTCTGACCACGTCCCACGCGGGCGCCGGCGCGCGAAGATATCGCCAGGTCAGTCCAGCGATCACGATTAGCAAAACAGAAGCAGCGATCAATACCGGCCTTGAAAGCAGCGGGCTGAGTTGCCGACTGTCCTTCCGAACCGCACCTGACGGTTGCCACGGAGCCTTGCCTCCGGGAGGTTCTTCCGGAATTGAGTAATTCGCAATCAGCCGCGCTGAAAAAACCTGACGCTCGTAACGAATGGCGCAGCGCGGGCAGGTTTGGAGGTGAGCTTTGAGTCTGTCCTCCCTGGCAGCGTCCAACGCGCCGTCGATCGACTGCAGCATCATTCGCCGGTAGCGCAGCGTGCACAAAAAACCCACTGGTTCGAATGGTGCGATTGCCATAGTCAGAACGTGTCTCTCAAATGATCGAGCTTGCGTGCCAGTAGATCTCGAGCGCGGAACAATCGAGATGCGACAGTCCCCGCCGAACAGTTCATTCGTTCCGCGATTTCCGCGATATTCAATCCTTCGACATCTTTGAGAATCACCACCATGCGATGTTTTGGTTTAAGACTAATCAAGGCCCGGTTGATTTGGGTTTGAACTTGTTGCCCGAGAATAGTTAACTCAATTCGTTGCTCAGCCACAGAAGCCGGAAACTGCGCATCAACTTCCGCTTTGTGACTTTCTTTCATCTCTCGTTTGCGATAATTCAGGCTGTGGTTGATTGAGAGTCTGTAAAACCAGGTGGCGAAGCTTGATCTCCGGTCGTATTTGGCCAGCTTCTGAAAAGCGCGGATGAAGATTTCCTGGGTCAGGTCCTCCGCTAATTCGTGACGCCCGGTCATTCCGTAAGCCACCCGATATGTTCGCGAGTAAAAACGATCGTATAATTCGCGAAATGCCTCCGGACGAGCGCCAAGGGTCTCCGCAACTAATTCCTCATTAGTTTTGACGTCCTGCAGATCTTCCATCCGGTTTCAATTCACATGATCAATTAGACAGTGTTTTGAGATCTTCTTATCCATTATTTGTGACGAACGGGCGCGTTCTCCCAATCCGCTTCTTGTGGAAAGCCACATTCGCCGGCGGGGCTTACTCGCAAACAAGCAGTACGGCTTTCCTTTGCCTGCACCGTTGATGCACCGCTAACAACAAATTCAAGTAGAAGGAAGAATGGCGCCTGTACGACGAAGCCTTTGTCGGACGAGGAGCCAGGATGTTATTCACCAGCGCCAACTACTTCATCTTTCTCGCTATAGTTTTCTTCGTCTATTGCTTATTGGCTCGCAAGCGGGTCCCGGTGTTGTTCCTGTTGGCAGCGAGCTATTACTTCTACGCACTGTGGAACGTGAAGTTCCTGGCGCTGGTTTTCCTGCTCTCAACCGTCGATTTCATGGTGGCGCTCTTGCTGGAGCGTAGCCGAGGTTCTGTCGCTCGGAAACTGCTCTTAACGGTCAGCGTGGCTTCCGACGTCGGCGTCCTGTTCGTATTCAAGTACTTCAACTTTTTCAGTTCCTCACTAAATGAGCTATTCGCAAAGCTCGGGCTTCATTCCAGCACGTTCCTGCTCGAGAACCTGGCGCTGCCGCTGGGCTTGTCCTTCATCACTTTCAGATCCTTGAGCTACGTCGTCGATGTGTATCGAGGACAGCTCAAAGCCACCCGGCGATATTTTGATTATCTGACTTATGTGGCGTTCTTTCCGACGGTGATTGCCGGTCCGATTGCTCGAGCCGGCGATCTGCTGCCGCAATTTCAGAGCCGTCCTGCGATCACCAGCGAACAGGGAACTCGAGCGATGTTCCTGATCATGATTGGGCTGATTAAGAAGATTGCCATTGCGGATTTTTTAGGAAACAACCTCGTCGATCGAGTTTTCGATCAGCCGCAACTCTATTCATCGCTCGAGACTCTCGCTGCTATCTACGGCTACGCGGTTCAGATCTACTGCGACTTTTCCGGCTACAGCGATATCGCCATCGGTTCGGCGCTGCTGCTCGGCTTTACGCTTCCTCCCAATTTTGACGCGCCTTATCGGGCGCGCAACCTGCGTGATTTTTGGCGTCGTTGGCACATTTCGCTATCAACGTGGCTGTTTGACTACGTCTACATCTCGCTTGGCGGTCTGCGAAAACGAAGAATCAATCTTTATCGCAATCTGGTGCTGACATTTTTGATCGGCGGACTTTGGCATGGAGCTGCCTGGACTTTTGTGATTTGGGGCGGGCTACACGGTTTGGGCCTGTGCGCCACTCATTGGTGGGCGCAAGTGAAGAAGAACCGGCGCTCAAAATCGTCTCAGCACTGGTGGTCCAAAGCTGTCGGAGTGTTTGTGACTTTCCACTTTGTGTGCGCAGCGTGGATCGTATTTCGCGCTCAGAACCTAACTGAGGCTTGGCAGGTTATCGCCCAGTTGGGTTCGCTGCAGTTCAGTCACAGCAATCTTTCCGGCTCGATTCTCGCTGTCCTGGTCGTTGCTTACCTTTCCCACTGGCTGCCTTCAAGAATCTCGTCAGGCTTCGAGAGGTTTTGGACCTGGTTGCCGGCGCCTGCTCAAGCAGTTTTGATTCTGAGCCTGGCGCTGGGGCTCTATTACGTCGCCGGCGCCGAGGCGCAATTCATTTATGGAAATTTCTAAAAGTACGACAGGCTGCCCGCCTGTCGCCGGTTGTATAGCTCTCAGTTGCCTGTAACCCACAAGTGCATGGTGATAACACGATGGAATTAACCGAACATCTTCCCAAAGGCGAATCACGCGCCGTCGGCCTGTGGCGTCTTAAGCCGGCACAGACGATCGCTTTCGTCCTTCTGTTCGCGGCGGTCCCTCTCCTGGTGCCTCGGTTACGTACTGGAATCAATTTGAGAGGCGAAAACTATCGCGAGATGCTGCCGCAGATTCGCGAACTCGTGACCTTCAAAACCAACCAAGGCTCCGGCTCGACGATCGTTCCGGGCGCCACAGTCGTTGAAAGCGAGCCTCAACCAGAACAAATCGATCCCACCGATCCATGCGAAGCAGGGCTGATCGACGATCCGAACCGCGTCATGGATAAGTTTTACGCTTCACTTGTCGCTACTGACGGGCGAAAGAACAATGCCATTACCCGCATCACGCATTACGGCGACTCGCCGATTACCAATGATGGCATCACCGGGACTGCGCGACGTTTGTTACAGCAGCGCTTCGGTGACGCGGGGCACGGCTTCATGCTGATCGACAGACCGTGGGCATGGTATGGCCACCAGTCGATCTCGTTCACATCTGGCGGAGGCTGGACGAGCGATTCATTCATGAATCCCCGCGTGAACGATGGGGCTTTCGGTTTGGGAGGTGTGACTTTTCGAGCTGACGGCGCCGGCAAGTACGCGCGTTACGCAACCGTTAGTGATGGTGACACCGGTCGAAACTTTTCGCGGCTCGAGATTTATTACCTGCAAAAGCCAGGCGGCGGCAGCTTCTCCGTTAGCGTGAACGGTTCAGAGGTTGACAGCTTTTCCACCGACGGGGATGGGCCACGCTCTGGATTCGCGCTGAGCAAAGCACCAAGCGCCGGCGCGAATAACTTCGAAGTGCGAACCGTGAATGGCAACGTCCGCCTATTCGGAGCGGTCCTTGAAAACGATGGTCCCGGAGTGGTGTACGACAGTCTGGGCGTGAATGGCGCGTATGCAGGTCTGCTGAAGACGGTCATGAACGAGCAGCACTGGGCCGAGCAACTGCAACACCGCCAGCCAAACCTTGTGATTCTCAACTACGGAACTAACGAAAGTGAGTACGCCTCGGCTGATCAAATGGCGCGTTATGACCGGGACTTGCGCGAGGTTGTCAGGAGAGTTCAAGGCGCGTTGCCAGCAGTGCCGATTCTGATCATTTCACCGATGGACCGTGGCAAGCGCGCCGGCGGCGGCAAAGTCGTAACCCTCGAATCAATTCCCAAAATCGTGGCGATGCAGCACCAGGTGGCCGCCGAAACCGGGTGTGCGTTCTTCAACATGTTCGAAGCGATGGGCGGCCAGGGCACGATGGCTCGCTGGCATGCGGGAAAAAAACATCTGGTGGGCGCAGATCTAACCCATCCGAATGCCGAAGGAGCTGAGACTGTCGGAGTTTTGATCTATCAAGCTCTGATCGACGGCTACTCGAACTATCAAAAGCGAGTGATCGTAGCGGCGGATCTGCGTGTCCGCTCTCTGAAGCAAAAATGAACCCAGGGCGAACACAGAGGTCCGCCCCTGCACTGAAGGAGAAAAAATGTCATTACCAAGAGCAGCTATGGATTTCGTCAATGAAAACGCGGAAAGCAACGGCGTGCTGGCACCGGGACGCGCCGACGATCTCTTCAAAATAGGCGCACTCGATAGTTTCGCGCTGGTGGATTTCGTCACGGTTCTCGAAGAGCATTGCGGCATTAGCGTGCCCGACGCTGATGTTAGTCCGAACAACTTTCGCACCATTGAATCGATTGAGCGCTATGTCGAGACGAGACGCGCTGAACACTGATGTCAACCAAAGCCTACATCACTGGCACAGGCTCGTTTCTGCCTGAGAATGTAATTACGAACGAGACTCTCGCGCACACTCTAGCGATAGAGCCCGAGCGGATCTTCAAGTCGTCCGGGATTCGCTCGCGGCATTGGGCCGACGACGCGACTGCTACAAGTTCACTCGCAGTTGCGGCGTTGCTGGCGGCTCTCGAAGATGCACGTATTGCACCGGCGGACTTGGACTACTTGTTGTGCGGAACAATGACGCCCGACCGGTTTGTCCCCGGGAGCGGGGCTGCGATCCAGAAAGCCGCGGACCTTCGTGAGATTCCGTGTCTTGATATTCGTGCCGCGTGCTGCAATGCGCTTTACGCGCTTCAAGTGGCCAGGGCACTGGTTGTGTCAGGCGCGGCTCGCAATGTGGCGATTTGTCTCGCGGAGATTCAGTCACGTTATCTCGATTTGAATCCGGAAGCAGCAACCACCTCGATGCTTTTCGGCGACGGCGCTGCGGCTTTAATTGTGTCCGCTGAGCCTCGCGCCGGCTCGCTTGAAGTCCTGGATGTGTTGCTCGCCACTGATGGCAGCTTTGTTGATGACCTTGGCGTCCGTTGTCCGGGAACAGCATTTCAAATTCAACGTGGCACGGGCGTCCCGCCCGTGAGTGAAGATCAACGTGGCACGGGCGTCCCGCCCGTGAATGAGGATCGAGGTGGCACGGGCGTCCCGCCCGTGAGCGCTTCACGCCAGGATTGGTTCCCTCGCATGAATGGCCAGTCGGTGATTCTCCAAGCGTCGCGACGGATGGTTGCTGCGAGTCGCTCAGTACTCGAAAGAAATCAACTGGCAGCGAGCGCAATACGTTGGATAGTTCCGCACCAGGCCAATGCAAATCTTTTGGCCCAAGTGGCCAGAGGACTGGGAACACAAGCTGAGGTGGTCTCAGTGATCGAAGAGACGGGGAATACTTCGTCGGCCTCGATGGGAATCGCGCTTGATACGTTGCGACGTTCGCAGAAGGTTGAGAGTGGAGATTACTTGCTACTGCCCGCGTTCGCCGCCGGCTTTACCTGGGGCGCCGCGCTATGCAGGGCCTGAAACTTTGGTAACAGGCGTTTAGAGTTCAATCTTCAGATTGTGACCGTGCAACAGCCACAAACTAAAGTTTGAACTCTAAACGCCTGTAAGGCGCGTGGCTCGTTACGGGACGATTTCGCGGCTGGAGGCTTCGCGGCGGACCTGGTCAATTATGGAGCGGATGGCGGGAGCGAGACTGCCGTTGGGCGCAAGCTGTAAATACTTTTCGTAAGCAGCGACTGCTTCCTTGTACTTCTCCAGCTTTTCATAAGTGGCGCCCAGAAGCTGATAAATCACTGGCTCAGAATCCGACAGCTGTTTGATGGCAACCTGGTACTCAGCCGCAGCCGCTTCGTATTGCCCACGATCCTCGTAAACGCGGGCGAGCCCTACGTGTGCTTCCGGTTGAAACCCATTGGCCTCGCGTATCGCGCGCTGAAAAGATTTCGTGGCTTCGTCCGCAAAAGCCATTTCACGAAAGATACGCCCTTCGACCGCCGAAGCTTCAGGGTAACTTGGCCGCGACTTGCGAGCTGCCTCTATTTCAGATAACGCGTTTTCATTCTTGTTGAGATCCATCAACGCACGCGCCAACCCGACGTGAGCCACCGGAAACGAAGCACGGAGTTTCAAAGCCTGCGAATAAAGATCAACAGCCTGTTGCCGGGCATCATCGTCTTTGGCTTTCTCACGCGCCTCTTCTGCTTGCTGAAATTTGAGCTCCGCTTCATCAGTGGTACGTACCAGTCGCGCGGCAAGGTGACTGCGACCGGGAAGTACCGGCGTCGAGCTTTCTTTAAAGCCGGTTGCTCTTACTCGTATGACATGCCGGCCGCCCGTCACTTTGGTTAGCGTCAAGGTTCCGGAGCTATCGGTAACGCCTCGACGAACGTCGTCCACCCAAACGATGGCGCCGGGTTCCGACTTGATCGTCAGCGACCCCGAGGACGTTTGCGATTGAGTTGTTGGCGCGCTCTTGTGTGTCTGGGCTCTTTGCTTTGAAGGTTTTTGTGAGTGGACGAGAGTTGAGAAAGCTGCGACAGTCGCGAGAAGAACTACGTATCTGCACAGCGGCCTCATTGGTTTGCCAATATCGCGGCTTGCCGCCGCACAGTACGGTAAGGTCTGCCTTACCGACACGAGTCATCTTCTTATTTCGAGCTACGCCTCCGACTCTCGAGGCAAAGCCTCGAGTATGAATATTAGCCGGCACGGAAAGGCAGAGCCTTTCCGCACCTGTGCGCCGGCAAAGCCGCATTAAGCCGCCGTCAATCTATTCTTCCTCGCCGCCGATTACGCGTCGCTTGCGCACGTTGGGGTCAGGAGGAGAAGGCGTACTTCCATGCTCAGCACGCGCCGGCGCATTTACAGCTCGAGAGCCCACTTCCGGGCGGAACTTGCCGTTCTGATCGTAGAGCCTCAGATACTGCAAACGATTTCGAACCACGCCCTGGATGTAGCCTCGCGTCTCCTTGAACGGCACGGCCTCAGCCCATTCATCCATGTCCGCAGGCAGCGAAGCTTGCCACTGAGGCACCCGCATTGGCCCGGCGTTGTAAGCTGCCGCCACGTATTCAATGCGACCAAACTTATCAATCTGGTCTCGCAAGTACGCCGTACCAAGCTGAATATTCAAGCGCGGCTCGTACAGAGCATCAGCCGTGATCGTGCGCTCAACTCCATACTTCTTCGCTGTCAAACGCCCGGTCGGCACTAGCACCTGCATCAATCCGTACGCCGCCGCCGAAGATCGCGAACGCGGATTGAAAACTGTTTCCTGCCGAATCAAGCCTGCCACCTGGTAAGGATCCAGATTTCGCGCGCGCGATTCCTGCACAATAATGTCCCAGTAAGCGAGCGGATAGAAGACGTCCCACTCTTCGCGAGTGAGCTCTTCAGGTTTCATCTGCGAGTAGTCAGGATAGCTCTTCTTCAGAATATTCAAGGCGCGCACGTTGTCTTCCTGGCCACGATAGATTTGCGCCGCAGCGAGATTGACACGCGGACTGAAAGGAGCAGCTTCGGAAATAGCGGAGATTTCCCCGAGCGCCAAATCATCCAAGCCGATGTTGGCGAGCTGTTCAGACTTGGTGATGGGGAGATCGACCTCAGGACCAGTGGCCTCTTCAGCCACGGTAACCGTTTGCATGTTTGCCACGGCTCGACCCACCGGCGAATCCGCGGGGAAAGTCTTCTCCTGACCGGAGCTGACTTTCGGCATCACATCCAAGCGTTGTTTGGCTAGATAGCCATACCAATTTGAATCGTAGCGCCCGCGCAGACCAACGTAGAGCGCGCGAGCTTCCGCCGATTTTCCAGCGCGTTCGGAATCTCGAGCAGCCCAATAGCCTGCCTTGCCACGGTTGTCAGTGTTCTTGTCAGCGTAGTTAGCCAAATGCTCAGTCAACAATCGCGAAGACTCTGAGAAGTTTCGCGCCTCGTGTGCGGCCCAGGCGAGATTGAATTGCGCTTGCGCGACATCTCCCGAACCCGGGAACGAATTCACCGCCATCTGGTAAAGATAAGTAGCTTCGGACGAATTCTTCGCCTCGTCAGCGATGAGCCCCACGTTAGTGATGGCTTTTGGTGTCCAGCTGCTGTTCGCATTCAAGCGTCGCATTTCTTCGAGAGCGGTTCGCGCTTGCGGCCACTGTCGAGCGCGCGCGTAGGTTTGCGCAAGATAGTAAAGCGCTTCTGCTCGAGTCTCTCCCGCGGAAGTCGGAATACTATTCAAGGAAGAAGCTGCATCGGCAGTCCTGCGCAGATAGGACGCGGCGATTCCTCGATGCAACTGATTTTGAGCTGACGCTGTGACTGGAAAGCTGGTGAAGGCCTGACCGTAAGCGTCGAAGGCTTCAACATATCTTCGCGCTTCAAACAAACGATCAGCTCGAGCTAAAGCTTCCTGAGCGGTGCCGGCCGCAGTATTTCCGGAGAGACGGGTTATGGCGGCAACAGCTGTAGGGCCATCTGCGGAAGCCGGTGCAAAAAAGTAAACGCGCCGGTAGGCGGCGAGCGCGTTGCTGGTATCGCCCTTTTGTTCGTACGCCTTAGCTGTCAGCGTCAATGCGCCGGCGTCATTCTTTGCGACTAGCTCACCCAAAGCAGATATTGCTGACGCAGCATCGCCGGCTTGCAAAGCCAGGTTAGCTGCTCGCACTTTCGCGTCACGCGCTCGAATTGAGGAGGGATAATCAACCGTCAGCTTTTCGAATGCCGCACGAGCTTCGGGACGTCTGCCAGCCTGCTCCAACGCATCTCCGCGCATAAAGAGCGCATAATCACCGAGCGTGGTGTAATCACGGATGACTGCGGAATCAAGCAGGCCGGCCGCGCCCGAGAAATCTTTGTTTGAAATCTTAATGCGCGCTCGGAGCAGTCTGGCCAGACCGGCGGCCCTGGTGCGCGGATAGTCGTTTTCGATACGAGCGACGGGGTCCTCCGCGGGAAGGACGCCATTGCGCGTCATTATGCGCAGATTATCGAGGGCCCTGAGCTCGGCGGATGTTTGCTGGCGAGTAAAACAGCTCGCGGTCATGAAGGGTGGGAGAGAGGCTCCCACAATGATCGCAAGCCCGACAATGATTAATAACCAACGACGCTTACGCAAAACCTTGATCACTCCCGAATGGGCAGCTCGGGCCTTTAAGCATTTACAGTAGTTCCCGGATACGCCTCACCCAGCTTTGATGCATCACCTTCAGCCAAAGTCTGCACTAACTCATGATGGAAATAATCAAACTTAGAGGTGACGTCTGACTTGACTCGCTTATCGTACATCTCGCGCGAGCGATCGACGTATTCGCGCAGCCGCTCGTACAGGTTTCCCTGGGAACGACCCTCCATAACCTTGGGTTCGTTGTAGAGCTTTATTTCGGAGACTAACAATCGCGCAAAGCGGCGCGCGTCCTGGTGCTGACGCTTTTCATCCTCATCATAGACTTCGACGGGCAAGGCAGCATCGTAACTTCCGTGACGACGACGACCGCTGACAGCCGCTGCCGCAGGCGCTTCGGGTTCGAACGCACTAGTGACTGAAGAGGCTGCAGCCTCAGGTTCCGGCGCAGTGTATTCCGGGACTGCCTCGGGCAAGCTCTCGACCGGCTCCTCGGGTGCGGCAGCGATAGGTTCCACGATGGGAAGTTCTTCAGCTGCCTCTTCGGGCGCGGCGGCGACTGGCGCAATCTCCGCGGGCGCTGCCTGCTCTGGCGCAGCCTCCTCATATTCTCGCGCCGGAGTGTAAGCGGATGTCTCCACGGCAGCTGCTTCCGGCTGAGGCTCCTCACGAACTGCTGGAGCAGGAGCCGAAGCTTGTGAAACTGCGAGTAGCCCAACGGCCATCCCGGCTACTCGTACCAAAGTTTCCAGAGCTTCAAGATTGATCGCATCCGAATCGAGCCCGGCAGAGTCTGCGTAGAGAACTGCAACGGCCCGCCCTCGAACAACGAGCGGCACTGCGACGATTCGCTGCGGCGGTTGTTCGCCGAGTTGTGGCCAGATCAATTCATTTTCAGAGTGCGAAGGAGTACCGCTCCAGGTTGTTTTTCCGTCCACAACTTCGCGGACCATCGTGTCAGCAGAAATAGGAAAAGTTACTTGCTGTACGGCTTCGTCACCGATCGAACCCTGCAGGCCGCGAGCTCGCCAACCGCGAGCCTGGTCGCCCTTGATCACGAAGAACACTACGCGCGGGGCGAAAGACGAGGCTCGATTAACCAGGGTCTTCAAGGTTTCGCTTTGCGAGGTCTGGCTTTCCATTTCCTCGATCGCCGCTTTGACGATCGCCATGTCGCTTGAAGCCTGGGTGCGCACCGACTCCGACGCTGCGAGCTCTATGCCTCGTTCGTGAGCTGCGCGCAGGTGTTCGGCGACAGTGGCTGCCAGCGAGCCATCCCACTGTCCTTCGCCGCCGCTCTCAAGTACGCGATTCAGCGATTCGTTCAGTTGGGTCTGAAGCTGCGAGACTTCTTGCTTGATTGAGCTAAGGCGCCTCTCGACATGGTTTTCGATTTCACGTCGCAGACTCTCTTCCATTTGTTCACTGACCACAGTTAATTCCTCCGCTATAACGTTGGACTCATCAGATTGCGTGGGCCAGGATTGCAACCAGGATTAGTATTCATTCAGAGACTTATAGAGGGGCAAACGTGTCTCTGAGACGATTATGGACGTCCGGCCCAAAGCAGGTCAAGAAAAGACTTTTTTCAGATTGAGTTGATGCCACCGGGGTTTGCCCCGTGGTACCCAAGTTAGCGGCTACAAAGCAGCCATTGAAGAAGAAATGGATGCCACGGGCTTGCCCCGTGGTAACTCACGCTAGCGGCTACAAACGCAGGAATTGAAAAAGAAATGGATGCCACGGGCTTGCCCCGTGGTTCCTCACGTTAGCGGCTACAAAGCAGCCATTGAAAGAGACATGGATGCCACGGGCTTGCCCCGTGGTTACTCGCCGCTAACGTGAGCCTCCACCGGTCAAGCCGGTGGCATCCATAAGCTCTTGCTCGCTTGTTTTGTAGCTACGAACGTGACCTTACCACGGGGCAAGCCCGTGGCATCGACGAACTCTTGCTCGCTTGTTTTGTAGCTACGAGCGTGACCTTACCACGGGGCAAGCCCGTGGCATCATGCGCCAAGCACAAAGAACCAAGCACAAAGAACCAAGCACAAAGACCCAAGTACAAACCAAGCTCGGTCAACCTGACGCCTGGGTTAATTGACACCGTTGGTAGCCTAAGCTATAAGTTTTAGGCTGCTTTACACCGATGCCCGCCCGCATTCTCATTGCCGACGATTACGAAGACAACCGCGAGCTTTTGCGACTATTGCTGCTTGGCGCGAAGTACGAAGTCCTGGAAGCCCGTGACGGTCAGGAGTGTGTTGACCTGGCTCGAGAGCATCTTCCGGACTTGATTATGGTCGATCTGTCGATGCCAAAGCTGGACGGCTGGGAAGCGTTCCGCATGCTCCAAGCCGACCCTCGCACGAATGCGATTCCATGTGTTGTAGCAACGGCTTCTGCTGACATCGATCGAGTGCGCGCCTTGCAGGTGGGATTCAGCGCTTACGTCAACAAGCCTTTTCATACGACTGAGCTCTTAAAGATCCTAAGTAGTTTGCTGCCGTAAGTCCGACGAGAACAGATTGCACAGATGTTTGGGCAGTAGCGAATAAACTTGACTGAGAAACACCACAATCAAATGATCGGTGTAATCCGCGGATAGAGTTTCCAATATGGGAGTCGCAAAACTCACTGAGCAGAACACCATTGAGCCGCCGAGCAAATATGCAGTCGTTGAGCGCGAGCGTCGATATCTTCTGAAAGATTTACCGGAAGGTTTGGAGCGAACTAGTCCCCACGTCCAGATTACCGACAATTACATCAGCGGAACGCGATTGCGTTTACGCAAGACCCGCGACCCCAGGACAAATAAATGGGTAGTGAAGTTTACTCAGAAGTATGCGCCCGATCCCGCAGACCTTTCGCGAACGCTAATCACCAACAGTTATCTCAACCCGGCTGAATACGAAGTGTTGTCCATCTTCGAAGCAAATGAAATTCGAAAGAATCGTTACGTCTTTGACTTCGAAGGCCGAAAGTTTGGTGTCGATATGTTTCTCGGCGATCTTCTCGGTCTAGTGCTCGCAGAGGTAAGTTTCGATAGTGACGATGAAGTCGAGAACTTTCCTGTGCCGACATTCGCACTCGCTGACGTGACCAACAACGAAACTTTCAGCGGTGGAAAGCTTTGTCATTTGACGTTCGAAGATGTTCGCCAGGAAGTAAAGCGGATGGGCTTGGTTTCCAGTTAAGGAATGAGATCGAAAATAATATCTCGTGAGGTGAAATGAGGCAGTTAGCAGTGAACAAAAAGATATTAGCTTGCGTGCTGCTCGCAATCGTACTGAGTGGTTGCCGGCGCCAGGTTACGGTCACTCAATCATCGCCTAATTCAGCGACCAGCGCGCCGACTCCGCAGCAATACCATCTGGATGCCGGGGTCACGCTCGCGGTTCCGCAAACTAAATACTTTAAGGGTTCAATCGGAACCCGGTTGGGCCTGCAAATGAAACTCACGCGCGACGGTGAAAAGGTCGCCGGCAATTATTCATATCAAAAAGTCGGGACGAAGATTGATCTCAAAGGAACTGTCGACAAGGACAATAACCTCACCCTTGAAGAGTTTGATAGCGGCGGCAAGCAAACGGGACTGTTCAAAGGAACCTGGACCACAGACTCGGAGGGTCTGGCCAGCGTAGTCGGGAATTGGTCGAAGCCTAACGACGAGAAGAAGACCGCCTTTTCGCTTCACGAAGAGCCGATTGAATTCTCAGGACCCGTCGAGCTGACCGCCAAACAAGTGAAAGAGACAAACAAGAAGCTGAGATACCGCATTGACGCGGAATACCCACAAGCAACGGGAGGGCTCGACACGCGGTTCGACAAATTCAATCAGGAAGCCAGAGGCGTTGTCGTTAAGAGAATCGTCGACTTCAAAAAACAAACAGTGGAGATCGCTGCCGATGAAGCGGCGCAGGCGTCTGCAACCCCGGAAGCTGAGTCGGACGCCACCGGCAATTCCCTGGACATTGGTTATGACGTCACGCTTGCGAAAGACGACTTGATCAGTGTCAAGTTTGATGTCGGCAGTTATAGCGCGGGCGCGGCGCATCCTAACACCGTTTCCGCGGTGCTGAACTACGATGTCAAAACCGGCAAGGTGCTGAGGCTCTCGGATCTCTTCATGCCCGGCGCGAAGTACCTGCAGACAATCTCGGCTTATTGCATCAAGGATTTGAAGAGACAGTCAAAAGCCAACAACTCGCTACTCGACGACGAGTCAATTCAAAGAGGCGCGGGTCCTGACTCAGAGAACTATCAAAGCTGGAATATTACGAAGAAGGGGCTCGAGATTACGTTTGACGCCTACCAGGTGGGCGCCTACGCAGCTGGTCCGCAGCAGGTAGTAATTCCTTACTCGGCGTTGAAGGAATTAGTCAGGCTTGACGGTCCGCTCACCCAGTTCGTGAAGTAAAAGCGAAGCACCTATCCACAGATTACGCAGATTTCACAGATGTTTTTTGTTGAGTCGGATTGAATGGTCCATGGCAAAGCGACGTCACAGATACTCATGATTCCGGAATCCCCGCCAGGCGGTCTATTTGAATGACTCTTCCGGCGTCGTGCTATTACATCTGTGAAATCTGCGTAATCTGCGGATAGATGTTGTTCTTTCGGTCAGGACTTCAGACAGCCTCAGCCACGTCACGCTCCGAGAAATCTGGCGCGTGCGCTTTTGTGAAATACAGCGCCAGCAGGAAAGCAAGAAACATAATTGCCGAAGCCGTCCAGAAGGTCACAAACAGAGAATGATCGCTCATGAAGTGTGGTTGACCATCGGCTCCGTTGTGGGCCATGGCGCTGTGAATTAAGACCGCCGTTATCGTTGGGCCAACCGCGCGAGCGAGACTCGCAGCTGATTGAGTGATACCTAACACCGTTCCTTGTTCAGCTGGTCCAACACTCTTCGAGGCGAGGCTCGTGAGCGCGGGAGTCGCTAATGAATTTCCGAGTGAAAAAACGCCGCCGCCAATTAACAATGCCAGCAAGCCGCCGGCGTTAGGGCCGACAAACGGAACTGCGAAGAGACTCGCTGCAAAGCACAGCGCTCCCGCGATCACGAGAGCCAGCTCGCCAAACTTCTTTACGAGGCGTCCGATCAAGCCGCCTTGAATGATTACTGCGATTATTCCGACATACGCGAAGAGGTAACCATTGTGCTGCGCGTCATAGCCAAATCGAAACATCGTATAAAGCGAGAATGAGGTCGTCATTATCGAGAAGGCGACGATGAACAGGAAATAGATCGCCAGCACAAAGCCAAGCCGCGGTTGTTGCAGCGATTGGACCAGCTGCATCAATCCGCGACCGCGCGCGGCGGAAGTTCGCGCCGGATGATCCGCTGTCACTGTCTCAGGTAACGTGAAGTAAAGCAGTAAGGAATTTGCGAAACATAAGCCTGCGGCGAATAGAAACGGCACCTCGATACCCCAGCGGCTAAGTATTCCTCCAATGGCAGGGCCGAAAATGAAACCAAGTCCGAAAGCCGCGCCGAGCAATCCCATGCCCTTGGCGCGATTTTCTTTGGTAGTAACGTCGGCGATATAGGCTTGCGCGGTCGAAATGTTTCCGCCCGTGATTCCATCGAGGATGCGTCCCACAAACAGCAGCGTCAAAGTTTTGGCAAAGCCCAGAATGAGAAAGCCAATGCCAGTGCCGATTATCGAAATCAGCAGCACCGGTCGGCGCCCATGTTTGTCCGAGAGTCTCCCGAGTATCGGGGAAAATACCAGCTGCATGATTGAGTATGAGGCAAACAGAATACCCACCATGCGAGGGGTAGCATTGAAGCGGGTCCCTTCAGCGTAAAAAGGCAGGACCGGAATTACAATTCCAAAGCCAACAAGATCGATAAAGACGGTTGTGAAGATGACAACAAGTGGAGAACGTTTCATGGTTCTTTGTAGTTAGTCCTTTGTTCTTCTTGCTTCACGGACTCTCGTCTTTTTGCTGGTCGCTTACCTCCGAAAGAAATACAAAGTACAAAGAACCAAGTACAGAGAACATGAGGAATCATCTCCTCAAGAGGACTGCCTTACCGCCTTCGCCCGCCGCCACCTCCCTGGGTCATCCCCAGATCGACCGAAACTGCGCCGCCGCCGGAAATGAGAAGAGCCAGACAGCCCGCCAGCAACGTCATTGGATACTCGATGCCAGCCGGAGCGAAGAAGTGAGGCCAGTGCACGCCGAAGACGGCGACCAGCATGATGCAGGCAATCAGAAAAGCTCCCACTCGAGTCATTAATCCAAAAACCAGCAAGATTCCACCGACGAGTTCGGACAGCGCCGCGGCAGCCATCCACAGCCATGCCGGTTTCATAAACGGATAAGGCGCCGGGTTGGCTATGAACGCGTTAAAGCCTTTACCACCGAAACTCCCCAGCACTTTCTGCGCGCCGTGGCCGATAAAGACCGCGCCCAGCGCCAGGCGAATGGGAACAGGAAACCACGTGGAAGAAGTCGCTATCAGCCTTCTGAACATCGTCGAACCCCTTTAGTTTTGTTTTGCCGGATAACGCTGATATTAGTGTATCTTGATCGAAATGTCGCGGTCACTCTCGGATCTATTTGGAGTGCGCCGACCTGCCGGCGCTTTGGTCGAACGCTGCGGGCGAAAGCGGTGACAGGTCACCGCACTCAAAATTAGTTGCTTGTAGATAAGGATTTCCGAGACCTTCTCTTTATGATTGTCGTAAACTGATCCGACATGCCATCCGTCGAAACCGCGCGTTTGCGCCTCCGTCAATTCCGAAATGATGATCTCGATGATCTCGCCACCTTGCTAGCTGACCCGGACGTCATGCGTTACGTTGGTAACGGCCTGCCGATAACTCGCGACGAAGTCGAAATTGCCTTGCACAGCATCGTTCGACATTGGCAACAGCATGGGTTTGGTCGCTGGGCGGTGTTCGACAAAGAAACGGGAAAATTCGCCGGCTACGGAGGACTGAGGTCGCTCATGGACACGCCCGAAGTGGTCTACCACTTTGCCAAGCCATATTGGGGTCGAGGATTAGCGACCGAACTGGGCAAAGCAAGTTTGCGATTCGGGTTTGACGAGCACCCATTCGATCGCATCGTAGCAGTTGCAAAGCCCGAGAATTTAGCTTCAGTTCGCGTCATGGAAAAAATTGGGATGAACTATGAATCGCACACTGCGTATTACGATATTGACGTGATTCAGTACCAAGTCTTAAGGTCTCAATATCAGCCCGATAACGCCCCATACAAACTCATTCGCTGATGCTGGCGAGAGGTGGTCCGAGGCTGGTAAGATGCGTCGGCCCTGTACTTGATATTCTCCGTTCCCCGGGAGTGAAACGATGGCAGCTCGGCTTGAGAATGTTGAACTCGAATCGATGGGCAACGAGGTTTACCAGCGTCTTTGTCGAGCGCGGACCTTCATTGACCACTGTTACGATCACCCGCTCAGTCTTGACCAGATGTCGAGTCAGGCTTGTTTCTCGCGCTATCATTTCCTTCGGCTTTTCCGGCAGGCCTTCAACAAAACACCTCATCAATACTTGATCGAACGCCGTATAGAAAAAGCGAAAGAGCTGCTCGTAGCTGATAACCTGCGCGTTACCGATGTTTGTTTCGAGGTTGGCTTTCAAAGTTTGGGTTCGTTCAGCAGTCTCTTCCACAAATACGTTGGACACGCACCAGTCACCTACCGTCAGCGCGTCAAGGATCGTCAAGCTGCCAGAAAGCAAGTTCCCGGTTGTTTCCTGGTGATGTACGGCCTGGAATCGGCGGCCTAAGGTAGAACAGACTTTCAGTCTGTTCACACTTCAACGATCACTCAATAACCCCGAAAGCCTTCGGGGGATACCAGCCAGTCAAGTCCAGGGCATACAATTTCAAACTCTCTTGAGTGGAATCGTCTTGAGTGTGCGAGGCCTTGTTAGCTACAACTAAGTTAATGGCCGGGTAAGCTGGCTCAGACTGAAGTCTAAGCTACTTCGGAGTAGAACAGACTTCAGTCTGTTCACACTTCAACGATCACTCAATAAGCCCGAAAGCCTTCGGGGGATACCAGCCACTCAAGTCCAGGGCATACAATTTTCAAACTCTCTTGAGTGGAATCGTCTTGAGTGTGCGAGGCTTTGTTAGCTACAACTAAGTTAATGGCCGGGTAAGCTGGCTCAGACTGAAGTCTAAGCTAC
>Ga0134125_10002097_pt1 | contig 23878 bp, 17 predicted proteins | sample KB31751_FD_96464 | JGI IMG/M metagenome (GOLD analysis project Ga0134125, IMG submission 96464) | Terrestrial soil microbial communities with excess Nitrogen fertilizer from Kellogg Biological Station, Michigan, USA - KB3-175-1 | ecosystem: Environmental > Terrestrial > Soil > Unclassified ...
TCCCCTGCGGCGCCAAGAGCGGCACCTCCGTCGAAGTCACCATCACCGGCTACGACCTCGACGAACCAAAAGGGCTGATCTTCTCCCACAGCGGGTTCAAGGCCGACTATCTCCCCGCCAAGGATGCCGAGCCCAAGGCCGACCCCAAAAAGGGGAAGAAAGGCGGGGGCGGCGGCCGCAAGAAACGCAATCCCGGCGACCCCCAGAAGTTCAAGATCAGCGTCGATGCCTCCGTTCCCACGGGGCTCTACGATGTCCGCGTCGTCGATAAGTGGGGCGTCAGCAATCCGCGCTTCTTCGCCGTCGGCGAGTTCCCCGAAGTTAACGAAAAGGAACCGAACAACGACGTGCCCGAGGCTCAGAAGATCGCCATTGGTACGACCATCAATGGCGTGATCTCTTCCGGCACGGACGTGGATTACTCGCAGTTCACCGGCAAAAAGGGCCAGCACGTCATCATCTCGTGCCTGTCGTCATCGGTGGACGGCAAGGCGAAACCAATGCTCGAGGTCTATTCGCTCGCGGGCCGCAAGCTCGCCATCAATCGCAATTACCGCGACACCGACGCCCTCATTGATCTCGTCATTCCGGAAGATGGCGACTATTTGATTCGCCTCTTCGAATTCACGTACCTCTCGGGCAGCCCGGACCACATTTACCGGCTCTCGGTGAACGCGGCGCCGTGGATCGACGCGGTCTTCCCGCCGGCGATCGATTTCGGCAAGCCCGCGCAAGTGACGCTGTATGGCCGGAACCTGCCCAGTGGCGTGCCGTCGGGATTCACATTGGATGGCCGGCCGCTGGAGAAGTCCACGGTCACCGTGACGCCGCCGACCGATCCGCTGGCCAACCAACGGTTGACGATCTTCGATCGCGTCGAACCGCTGGCCGCGATGCAGGACGGCTTCTCGTACAGCATCAAGGGGCCGGGCGGTACGTCGAACGCCGTGCCGATTTACTTCACCCGCGAGAAGGGCGTCGTGAAGAAGACCGCGGGGACCAAGCCCGAGGCGGCCGAAGCGCTCGCGACGCCGTGCGAAGTGGCCGGCATGTTCCAGAAGCGCGGCGAACGCGACTGGTACAGCTTCGCCGCCAAGAAGGGCGACGTGCTTTACATCGAAGCGACCGCGGAACGCAACGGCCGCGACGCCGACTTCTACTTCAACATTTATTCCCCGCCCGATCCCAAAATGCCCATGGGGAAGATGACCAACCTGGGCGGCGAAATCGACGACGAAACCGATCAGCAGAACGTCAACCTGCACCCGACGGAGTTCTACACGCGGTCGAGCGATCCGCCGGCGTACAAGTTCACCGCCCCGGCGGACGGGAAGTATCTCATCGCCATCGGCTGCCGCGAATCGTCGCTTTTGTTCGGCCCGCAGACGGCCTACCGCCTCCGCGTCGGCCCGGCCAAGCCCGATTTCCGCGCCATCGTGAAATCGCACATCAAGAGCTATCAGACCGGTTCATCCGCCCGGCAGAACGGCACCGAAGGCTACGATGTGTTCATCCATCGAATGGACGGCTTCAACGGCTCGGTGACGGTGACGGCGGAAGGCTTGCCGGCCGGCGTCACCGCGAAGCCGACGATTATTGGCCCCGGCACCAAGTGGGGCGTGCTGGTTCTGGACGTCGCCGCCAACGCCGCGGAGTTCACGGGCGCGTTCAAGGTCAAAGCCACGGCGACCACGCCGGACGGCAAACCGCTCGTGCGCGAGGCGCGTCCCGCCACCGTAGTCTGGGGCACCCAGCCGAACCAGAACATTCCCGTTCTCGCCCGGCTCACCCAATCGCTGATGCTCGCCGTTCGCCCGGAACCGGGCTTTTTCAAGCTCGCTGCCAACCCGGCCGCGGCCACCATCAAATCCGCCATGGCCAAGGATATCAAGAGCAGCGGGCCGATTGTCGTCAAGCAGGGCGACAAGATCACGATGCCAGTGAAGGCCACGTGGTCCGGCACGGAGAAGCCGAACCTGACGCTCGTCGCCGAACCGATGCTTCAGAACCCGCAAAGTGGCCCGATCACGATCCAGCCGGGCGGCCAGCCGACCCCGGCCAAGCCCGAAGTGAACGCGACCATCGATGTGAAATCGACCGCGCCGCCGGGGCTCTATTCAGTCGTCATTCGCGGCGACGGCCAGGTCGGTTTCATCCGCGATCCCAAGAACAAGGGCGCCAAGATCAACGTTCCCGAGAGCGCCTTCACCAACCCGATCGAGTTTACCGTCATTCCCACGGCCCTGGCCAAGATCAAGGCCGACCCGATCGCCAAGGGATCGGTGAAAGTGGGAAGCTCGGCCGAGATGGTCATCAAGATCGACCGGCTCTACGATTTCGCCGGCGAATTCAAGGTCCACTTCGAGGCGGCCAAGGGGACGACGGGAATCGCCGCCGCGGACGTGACGATCCCGGCCGGCAAGGAGGAGGCGAAGTTGCTGTTCAAGGCGGACGCCAAGGCCAAGCCGGGCGGCGTCGCTGGCGTCATCAAGGTGACCGCGATGTACGACGGCAAACACGCCATCGTCCACGAAACCAAGGTGAATTTCAACGTCGTGAAATAAGCACAATCAAGCCCACGGACGGCCGTCCGTGGGCTTTTTTCGGAGTTTCCCATGCGTTCGTGCTGCTTCCTCGCGATGGCCATACTGCTGGCTGCGTCCTCCTTCGCGCCGACCCAGGAGAAGAAGGAATCCAAGGGCCTCCCGCCGATTCCCACCGTCGACCTCAAACGCAAAGAGCCTCTCGAATACTCGAAGGACATCGAGCCGATCTTCGAGAACAAGTGCTTCGTTTGCCACTCCGGTTCCATCGTGGAATCGAAGTTCGACATGAGCACTTATGCCGGCGTGATGAAGGGCGGCAAGCGGCACGCAGCGGGTTCCAAAGTCGTGGTCCCGGGCAAGTCCGCCGAGAGCCACCTCTTCCTCTATTGCAGTCGGCAGAAGAAGCCGATCATGCCGCCCAAGAGCGAGGAGCCGCTCAACTCGCAGGAAGTCAGCCTCATCAAACTGTGGATCGATGGCGGGGCCAAGGCGCCGACGATGATGCGGATGAAGAAGAAGATCGTGGTCGATTTGCCGCCGGCCCTGGTGACGCCGGTGCGGGCCGTGGCGGTCGCCCCGGACGGCAAGCTCATCGCCGCCAGCCGCGGCAACCAGGTTCATCTGTTTACCCTGAAGACCGAAACGGACGCCAAGAAGGGAACGCCGAAGAAGGAAGACTGGGGCTACCTGAAATCGCTCGTCGATCCGAACTTGAAGACGCCGAGCGGTAAACCAGCCAAGGCCGCCCACATCTCGCTGGTTGAATCGATGGCCTTCAGCCCGGACGGCAAGCTGATCGCCACCGGCAGCTTCCAGGAACTGACGCTGTGGGACCCGGCGAAGGGAACCGTGGTGCAGCACATCGGGGCGGTCGGCGACAAGCCGAGCCCGTTCGCCGATCGCGTCACGGCCATCGCCTTCTCCGCGGACGGCAAGTATTTCGCCACTGGCGGCGGCGCCCCAACGGAAGACGGCGAAATCAAGCTCTTCGAGACCGCCGGCGCCAAGCCGATCGGCGAAATCAAGAACGGCCACTCGGACACCGTCTTCGGCATCGCCTTCAGCCCGAACGGCAAGCTGCTCGCCACCTGCGCCGCCGACAAGTTCGTCAAGGTCTTCGAGTTCCCCGGCGGCAAATTCGTCAAGTCGTTCGAAGGGCACACGCATCACGTCATGGGCGTCGGCTGGACGCCGGACGGCAAGAAGATCGCCTCGTGCGGGGCGGACAACATCGTCAAGCTCTGGGATTTCGAGAAGGGCGAGAAGATCCGCGATATGCAGGGGCATTCGAAGCAAGTGACGCAGCTCTTCTTCATCGGCAAGACGGCGCAGTTCCTCACGGTGTCCGGCGACTCTTCCGTGCGCATGTGGAACGCGGACAACGGCGGCAACATTCGCCAGTTTAGCGGCGCCACCGACTTCCTTTACGCCGTCAGTGCGAGCAGCGACGGCAAGGTCGTCGCTTCCGGCGGCGAGGACGGCATCGTCCGCATTTACAACGGGGCGAACGGCACGCTGTTGAAGGCGGCTCTTCCGCCCGATGCCGAGCCGAAGAAGGAGGAAGCGAAGAAGGACGAGCCGAAAAAGAAAAGCAAGAAGTGACGCGATGCCGCCTCTCGGTGATTCCTCTGTTCGGTTGTATCCGGCCTCTGTGAGGCCGGATACTAAGCTGATCCGGCCCAGTTCGTTTGTAGCCCGCCTCTGCCAGTTCGGTTGTAGCCGGCCTCTATGAGACCGGAGCCAAAGCTGATCCGGCCTCGTAGAGGCCGGCTACAGAATCCCATCGAGCGCGGCACCGCGGGCCCAATCAATACTCGCCCATCGGTTGCTCCCCTTCCAGATGGACCTGTTTGTAGCCTCCCGTCATGGCGAAGTAGCCGAGCAGGATCAAGAAGCCCACGGCCAATACGGCCGGCACGATTGCCGTATATAACAGCGCCGTCTTGGCGCCGTATAGTCGAGCTTCCATCAGCGGTCCCTTGTCCTTCTCGAAGTTCGGCCGCCCTTCCTTGTCCCACCACTCCTTGAGCTTGGTCAGGTTCTCCTTGAGCTTCGGCTCGGGATTCTCCTGGCGAGAGAGCGTTTCGAGATCGCTTTCCAGGGTGGTCTTGGCGCCCGGCTTCCGCTGCCCATCCGGACCGAAGCCGGCGTCGTAGTCCATGAACACCTTCAGCTTCGCGTTATCGAGACCGGCAATCGGCGGCACCTGATTCGGAGCGATCGACGTGACCAGCGGGAACGGCTTCTCTTCGAGGCCGCCCTTGTCGTTCCGCGCCACGTAGCGGTCGTAGGTCGCCTCGCCTCCGGGTAGTTGCTTGAGCTTGTCGACGGCAAAGTAGTCCTGCTTGTAGCCGATGCCGGGCCCGCCGAGAATGCCGGCGCCGATCATGCCGACGCCGCCGGACAGACCCAGCGCCAACGCCCCGCCCTTCGGGAATCGCTCGGATATCACGCCCAGTAGCGTCGGCCAGTAGAACGTCTTGCCGATGCCGTAAACCGTCACCGCGGCCACCCACGGCCAGATCGAGTTCGTGAAATCCTGGCCGAGCAGATACAGGCCGCAGGCGCCGAGGCATGCGCTGCCGAACAGCAAGCCCACCGGGTTGATCTTGTGGACGATCGGTCCGGCGAAGAAGCGCAGCGTGAACATCATCACGTTCGTCCAGATGAACGCCAGCTTGGCGTTGGTGCCGCTCTTGACCACTTGCTCCGTGATGTTGGTGATCCAGCTATCGGTGCCGAGTTCGACGTAACCGACCATGGCGTGGAGAACGTAGAGGAAGGCCAGCACCCAACTGCCGAGCGAAAAGTTGGTGACGACGGCAAAGACCAGCCAGACGATGCCGGCCACGCCCCAACCGATTCCCGTGAGAACGCGGTCTTTCTGCTTCGCGTCGTCGATGGGAATCACGGGACCGACCACGTCCTGAAGCAATCGCGATAGCGCAAGCCCGATAAGGGCAGCCCCCAGCGTGAATCCCAGCATGCCGACGCTTTTCATCATTCCCTTGAGCGGCACGCCGGCCGATTTCGCTTCCGACTTCGGGAACGGCCGGTTGAACATCATCAGGCCGTAGGCGAACACGGGAAGCAGGAAAACGCCGAGCTTGTATTCCCAGCGGACGGCGCCGATTTGATCGAATCCGAGCATGATCCCCGCGCCGAGGATGAGCCCGAGCGGCCAGCCGGCGTGGAGGATGTTCAGCCAGTGCGTCTTGTTGCGCGAGAAGAGCGTGGCGGTGAGCGGATTGATTACGGCTTCGCAGGTGCCGTTGCCGAGGGCGAATAGCCACATGCCGAGGTTCAAGCAGATGTACGCGCCTTCCTTTCCGTACTGGTTGTAAATCGGCGTGGCCGCGAAGGTGACGATGGCCGACGACGTGTGCAGCAAGAACGCCACCAGCATGAGTTTGCCGTAGCCGAAGAGGTCGGCGAAAAAGCTAAAGAAGATAATGGCGAGGCCGAAGCCGACCAGGCCGCCGCCGGTGATGGTGCCGAGTTCCGCCTGGGTGAAGCCGAACTGGTCGCCCCAGTTCTTGAGAATATCGACGCCGCGGACGGAGAAGCCGATGCCAGCGGCGATGAGCGTGCAGAAGCTGGCCCAGAAGAGAATCTTGTCGTTGAGCCCGGGAGAGTTCGACGAGGAGGCGGTGGTCCCGTTCACGTATCGACTCCGTGGAAATCGCGATTCGGTTCTACCAGTGTTACGAAAAAGCCCAAACGGGGTAAAGGATTAGCCGCGAGGCGAAGCCGATCGCTCGCGGCTTGTCTCGGTTGTGCCGGTTCCGCCGGCCCGTGAATTCCCTGCCCGTGCCCTTCCCCTCCGGAATTTCTCCAGCCCTCATCCTTCGCCGGCCGATGTAGGGAAAGTGCCGTAGACCGCACTCCGGCTGCGGCTACCGTTTGAGGGCGGCGGCGTGTCCCGCGAACTGAACGTGCTGGCCCTGTTCAAGGGCGAAGAGCGGTTCATCTTCGTCTACGACGACGAGAGCCGCGCCGCTCTAATCGACGAACTGCGGCACAAAGCCGCGGACCCCGCCGTCGCCCTGAGTTGGTTCGACGCCGCCGTGCTCACCGAGCGGGTCCGCCATCCCGTCGCCGAACCGAGCACCGTCGAAATCGAAGAATAACGAACGCGTTCCCCGTTGGGTCGCGGCTACGCGAAGAATTACACCTCCCGTTTCGCCATCCGAGTTGACACCGTGACGCTGGAACAAGGGCTGGCCGAGTTTCTCACCCATCTCGGTCTCGAAAAGAACGCCTCGGAAAAGACCGTCAAGTCCTATCGCGAGGACCTGTCGCAGGCGCTGTCGTTCGCCCGCGACCGCCTCAAGAAGGATTCCATTTCCCCGGTGGACTGGACCACGCGCTTGCTCCGCGCCTTCGTTTCGTGGCTGCACGAAAAGGGCTACGCCAAGTCGACGGTGGCCCGCCGCCTCGCTGCTGTTCGCTCCTTCGGCAAATACCTCTGCCGGCAAAGCGTGCTGGGGGTGAATCCCGCCCAGGGGCTGCGCGGGCCGCGCCCCGAAAAAAAGCTCCCGCACTTCCTGACCGTGGCGGATGTGCAAATTCTGTTGACCGCGCCGCCGGACGCCGATTGGGCCGGTCGCCGCGATCGCGCCATTCTGGAGACGCTCTATTCCGCCGGAGTCCGCGTCAGCGAACTGGTTGGCCTCGACCTTGCCGATGCCGACCTCGAAGATGGCGTGGCGACCGTGCGCGGCAAAGGGAAGAAGGAGCGGCTGGTGCTGCTCGGCCCCGCGGCACTCGCCGCCATCCAGCAGTGGCTTCCCGAGCGGGCCGCCCTCATGGAACTGGCCCGGCGGCCGTCCGACGCCGTGTTCTTGAACAAGAACGGCGGCCGGCTCACCACCCGGAGCGTCGGCCGTTTGCTGACGAAATACCTGCGGATCGCCGGGCTCGACCCGCGGACCAGCCCGCACACGCTCCGCCATAGTTTCGCCACGCATCTGCTCGATGCCGGCGCCGACATCCGCGGAGTCCAGGAATTGCTCGGCCACAAGAGCTTGAACACAACTCAGGTCTACACGCACGTGACCACGCAGCGGCTGCAAGAGAGCTATCAGAAAGCGCACCCGAGAGCTTGATGTAGGTCGGGCTATGCCCGACATCTCCGGTCAATGTCGGGCACAGCCCGACCTACAAGATTGTCACCAGGGGTTAACCTCATGTTCGTTGCTTTATGCCGGGCCGGCTCGCCCCTGTTCGTTCTCGTTCTCGCCTGCCTGTCCGCAGCACCGGCGGCAGCCGCTCCGCCCGCGATCGCCTGGCGAACCGACTACAACGCCGCTCGCAAGGAAGCGCAAGAGAAGAGCTTGCCGCTGCTCGTCGTCGTCGGCACGGAGGATTGCTTCTATTGCCGCAAGCTCGATGCGAACACCTTCCGCGACGCCGGCATTCGCGCTCAGGTCGCTGGCAGTTTCGTCGCGCTCAAGATTGACGCCAACCGCGAACCGAATCTCGCCAAAGCCCTCAAAGTGCAGGTCTACCCGACGCTGGTGCTCGCCGGCCACGACGGCAAGATTCACAATTTCATCGAGGGGTATTTGGAACCCGAACGCTTAAGCGAGCACATGAAGCGGGCCGTGGCCGCGACCACCACATCGGATTGGATGGCGCGCGATTACAACGAAGCATCCAAGGCGATCGGCGCCGGCGACTATCCGCGGGCCGTGTCGCTGTTGAAGGGATTGATCCGCGAGGCGGGGGATCGACCGGTGGGGGCGAAGGCGCGCGAGGTGCTCGCGGGTGTTGAGGAGCAAGCGGCCGGCCGCCTGGCGCGGGCCCGCGATCTCGAACAGAAGGGGCTCATGCCGGAAGCGCTGGATGTGCTCGCCGAGACGGTGCGAAGCTACGCGGGAACGAAGGCCGCCACCGATGCCGCCACGCTCATGGCCGGCATCGCCGAGAAGCCCGAGGCCCGCGAGAAGCAGCATGCCCGCCGCGCCCGCGACCTCCTTGCCTTGGCCAAGGATGAGTTCCGCACTGGCCGCTACTACGATTGCCTGCGGCGCTGCGAACAGCTCGGCCTGGCGTTCGGCGATCGACCGGAAAGCAAGGAAGCGGCCGCTCTCGCCGCCGAGATCAAGAGCAACCCCGAGCGCCTGGCCGCTGCCTGCGAGCAGATGAACGAGAAGACGGCCGCGATGTATCTGGTGCTTGCCGATTCGTGGACGAAGAAGGGCCAGGACAAGGAAGCGGCGGCGTGCTTAGAGAAGGTGGTAAAACTCTGCCCGAACTCACCGCACGCCGATAAGGCTCAGGCGCAACTGGCCAAGATCCAGGGCCGCAATCCCGCCACCGCGACCGGCTTTAAGAAGTAACTCACCTCGATCGTGAAGCGTCGATTCACCACAAAGGCACGAAGATCACACAGAGACGCACCGAGAGAATCCAGAATCTCGATTCATTCGTGGCTTCTTCGTGTATCTTTGTGTGATCTTTGTGTCTTCGTCGTTAAACCGAGTCCCTTGCCGTCGGCGCCGCGTTCGCGAGTTGGTAACGGGGCGCGTCCGAGGTCAGATTCGAAGCTTGCTCGACGGCGCGGTAAACGGTCTTTGCGCAGCGGAAGCCGAGCGCGCGATAAATCCGCACGGCATGGTGGTTCTTCGCCGTCACTTCGAGATAGGCTCGCCGCGCTCCGTATTGCAAGAACCCGGCCAGCGCCTTGAGCACGAGTGCTTGCCCCAGGCCGCGGCCTCGGAACTCCGGGATCACGCCGACGTTCTGGATGCCGCCGTTCCCCTCGCCATCGACGACACCCTGCACGGTGGCGATACAGTGGCCGAACTGCCCGGTGGATTGATCGGGGCGAATGGAATCGGCGGTGACGAGCCAGGTGGCCGGCGGACAGAAGCCGGGGCGGTCGCGAATGGCCGCCATCAGGTCGCGGCAGCCGCCGTACGACGCCAGGCACGGAAAGATGATCGCGTCGGCTTCGTCCTGAAAGCAGAGGGCCTTCACTTCGGCGTGGGCGGGCAGAAGCGAGTCGCGCCAGGCCAGCCATTGAAATCCGACGGGCAGAATGGCCGGGCGAAGGCCCGTTCCCGTCAGCAAGGCGAAGGGCAGCTTGCGCAGATCCGCCTCCATGCGGTAGCGCTTGAAGTAGATGTATTTGCGCATGGCCGCACCACAGGCGGGTCGACGCTCATTTCTTCCCAACTTGCTCGAAGACGGCGTCATTGATGCGGCCCGGGAATTCCCACGATCCCACGGTCCAGATCTGCGCTGACACGTCGCCGCGGCGAACCTCGATCTCCGTCGGCAACTTCAGGCCGTCGAACGCCTTGTACTCGCCGAGGATCACCGTTTTAAAAACCCGCGATCCGAATTCGAGGTTCGAGTAAGTAATGGCGACCGGAAGGTTGGTGGCCTCGTCGATGCCGAGCGTGAAGACCGGATACTTGCCGATCGCGATCTTCACGCTGCGAATCGTCTTCGTGCCTGCAGCGGGTTCCTTCTTGACGCCGAAGACGACGGCGGTCGGGTCGCGGAGCGGCACGAGCGAAGGCAGCCAGATTTCGCCCATCACCTCGATGCGGACCTGTTCCGAGAGTTCCTCGGAGCGCGGCGACTGGTTCAAACCCATGCCCGCGTTCTGATAAGCGGCGACATCATTGCCGCGGCAAAGGAAGAGAAACTGCTTGATGCGATCGGAATCGAAGTCGAGAGCGACGCGGGCGCGATCGGGCCAGACGCCCTGGAACTCGCGGGTCGCGCCGCTGAGTTCGCCGGTTTCCCAGCGCCATTTGCCGCGCGCGCTTTGGCGGACGACCTTCGCGCGGTCGAGTTTCTCCGGATGGCCGTCGGTAACCGCGGCGAGACACTTGTCGACGAACTTGACGGCCTCGGCCTCGGACTTTTTCGGTATGGCATCGGCGACGACCGGATCGTCATTGCCGCGGTTGGTGGAAATGGAAACGTCGCGCGGCAACTCCTTTTCCGGCCCGCCACAACCGACCGCGACCGCAATCATCAAGAGGAATGGCGCGCCAACGCGAATCATGCAAATGCCCCGATTAGCCGCGACCCGAAGGGGAGCGCGGGCTTCTGGAGATGTTGTAGCCGAGGAATGCCGAATCAGGAACCGGTGGGGGCGGGTTCGCCGCGATAGCGCGGCGCCGGCCGCGCCAAGCCGATGGGTGAGGGAAGGTCATCCGGTTCGTCAGAAGGCGCGGGTGCTGCCGGCAGTGCCACGCGGAAGGTCGAACCCACGTTCAGCGTGCTCTCGACGGCGATCGTGCCGCCGAGCCGTTCGACGTATTCCTTGACGATGGCCAAGCCGAGCCCGGAGTGGACGCAGGTGGCGTGCCGCGAGGCGTCGGCGCGATAGAAGCGGTCGAAGATTCGCTCGCGCACCTCGGGCGCCATGCCGATGCCGGTATCGCGGACTTCGAAGACGATATTGGGGCCGTCGCGCCGCGCGGAAAGTTCCACCGAACCGCCGCTGCGATTGTACTCCACGGCGTTGTGCAGCAGGTTCATCAGCACTTCGCGAAGCTTGTCGGGGTCGGTGTTCAGTTCGAGCGTCCCGGCGGCCCGATGCGAGAATTCCACGCCGTGCGCCTCGGCCAGCGGCCGGATCACCGCGGCGCAATCGGCCAACAGCGTCGCGCCATCCAGATGAACCGATGCGGTGCGCACCGTTCCGGCATCCAGCGTCGCCAGCATCATGATGCGCTCGACCAGGTGCCCGAGTTGCTCCGCGATGCCCCGGCAATCTCCCAACGTCGTGCGGTACTGGTCGGGTGAGCGCGGCTTGCGCAGCGAGACGTCGATCGTCGCCAATAGCGAGGCGATCGGCGTCCTCAGTTCGTGCGAAATGTCCCCCACGGCCTGTTTCTCCCTCGCGAACGCCAGGCGGAGCGAATCGAGCGTGTGCGTGAGCCGGGCCAGGATCGGCTGCAGCTCCACGCTCAGTTCGCCTCGCTCGACCGGCAGGCGAAAATCTTTCTCGGATACGCGGCTGACGGCTTCGGAGAGTTTGCGGAGCGGCGCAAGGCCGCGGGCCACGATCAGCCAGCCGCCAAATACTAGCGCCGCGAACGAACCGAGGCCGATCAAACCAAGGTATTCGCGGATTTGCCCGAGTTGCTCGGTCGTCTCGCGGTGCACTCGCGCCAGTTGATCGTCGCCATCCTTCTGTTCTTGCGCGAGGCGGGCATCCAGTTCGGCGTAAGGCCGGGCATGCTGCACCACAAAGCGGACGATCAGGTCTTGCGGGCGGAACGGCCACATCCGCACGGGAACGACGCCGGCCGGCGGCGGCACTTGCACGAAAAAGAGCAGCGGGCGGCGGCCACCGACGCGGACGACGCGCCGCAACCGCCCCACCCCAGCCACCTTGACATCGTCGTGCAAGTATTCAACATCTTCGCCGCGCGGCTCCGCCAAGGTACTCGGGAAGGGCATTTCGCCGCCCAGTCGCGGCGACCGAATCGATGCGATGATCCGCCCCGGATGTGCCGGGTAATTCACGATCATCGTGAATTGGTAGAAGCCGGGATGTTCGTCGCTGTCGAACTGATTGTGTAAAGCCTCGCGGATGCGTTCGAGAATTCGCGGCGAATCGAACGCGGTCCACAGCGGGGTCAGCGGGCGATACTCCTCGATGCGAATTCCGCCCGGGCGGGCTCGCTGGATGGGCGGTTCCACGACGAAGGTCGTGGCGAGGTTGGCCCACGGGGCCGCGGCCGTGCCGAGTTCCAACATTGCTAGCCGCAGCCGGAATTCGTGCACTTCGCTATCGGGTGCGTGCAGTTGCGGGTCGGGGCCCCGTGCGGCTTGCTCCGGCCGCTGCGGTGGCCCGCCGCGCGGAGCGTTCGCCGGCCCTTTCGCCCCGCCTTTCGCACCCGCCGGCCCTTTCGGCCCACCGCGACCCTGGCCCGGACCCAGCAAGAGTTGCAGCTTCGGCTGAAGCTCCCGGGCCAGCGCCTTTGTCTCGTTCATCAACTCCGAATTGAACTTCTCCTCGGCTTCCCGGCGCCGCGTCTTGTACATCTCATTGATGCCCTTCTCCTCGGCGGCCTCGCGGTCCTTGATGGCGGCGCGGGCGAACCGATCGACGAGCAATCCCACGCCGGCCATCGCCAGCGCGAGCAGGAGCATGAAGTAGCCGAGCAGGGATCGCCGGATCGAACGCATCGGCCGTCATCGCTCCCGTTTCGCGGCCGCCGGCGGATCGTCGGCGGCGCGGAGCATGTACCCTTCGCCCCACCGCGTCAGAATCAACTGCGGCTCGAAGCTCTTGTCCACCTTGTTCCGCAAGTAGCGGATGTACACATCCACCACGTTCGATGTATTCTCGTCGTATTCATCGTACAGGTGTTCCCAAATCATACTGCGCGTGACGACTTTTCCGCGATGGAAAGCGAGGAATTCCAGCAAGGCATATTCGCGCGGGGTCAGGTGGATGACCTGGCCGGCGCGGCGAACCGTGCGGGCCGCTGTATCGATCTCCAGGTCGTAGCAGCGGAGCATCGGGTCTTTTTGCTGATGGCCGCGGCGAATGAGGGCGCGGATGCGGGCGAACAGCTCGTCGAGATCGACGGGTTTGGTGAGGTAATCGTCGGCGCCGGTATCGAGGCCGTGCACCTTGTCGCCGGTCGCGCCCCTGGCCGTCAGCATCAGCACGTGGGTAGTGATGCCGTCAGAGCGCCACCGCTTGAGCAGCGTCAAGCCGTCGATTTTGGGCAGCATGATGTCGAGAATGACGACGTCGTAGCCGGTGCTGCGGCATTTGACATCGGCTTCCTCGCCGTCCGTTGCCACATCGACCGCGAATCCTTCTTCTTCGAGCCCTTGGCGCAGGGCCCGGACCAGAGGCTGATGGTCCTCGACCAGCAAGACGCGCACGAGCCGCCCTCCAATTCACAAGCTTCTTACTACCAATCGAGTTTACTCGTCGTTCCATGAAGGGCATATGAGAAGAAGCGGAATGCCCCCATCTCCGGCGAAGCCGCGGCCCAGCGGGAATCGCAGCGCCGACGATCGCGTTCCATCCGCGCCTGCCTTTTGCTATTCTACTGGAACGTCGGCAGCGGAATCCCGCCGCGAAGCGCGCGAGCACGGGCATGGGCATCCACGATCGCGATTATTACCGCGAAAACACGCGCGGCATGTTCGACAGTTGGGGGCGGTGGAGCGCCACCACCTGGCTCATCGTCATCAGTTGCGTCACGTTCGCGATCCAAGTGCTTTCGGCCGAACCGCCCGGGCCGTCGCCGTTCTTCGCATACGGCTGTTACGATTTCACCAAGATCCGCGGCGGCGAAATCTGGCGGTTGATCACGCCAACCTTCCTCGAAATTCCGCGCGTCCTCGGCTTCATCTTCAGCATGATTACGCTGTACTGGGCGGGTTCGCGGATCGAAGCCCGCTACGGCAGCCGCGAATTCATCCACTTCTACCTCCTCGCGGGGGTGCTCGCTTACGGTTCGCTCTTCCTCGTGCAACTGGTCGGCTGGCTTCCCCCCAGCATCGCGGTCGGACCGAGGCCCGCAATCATCGCCCTTCTCGTCGTCTTCGCTTGCCACTATCCGCACGAACGAATCATCCTTTTCGTGGTGCCGGTTCCCGCCTGGCTCCTGGTCGTCGGCTACGTCGCCTTTGCGATCCTGGCCACGGCGGGCAGCCCCGTGCCGTTCTCGGCCTACATCGCCGGCGCGCTGTTCGGCTTCGTTTATTACTGGTTCGAGTTGCATGTCAGTCACTTTTGGCCGGCGATGCCGAGGCGGCCACTGCGCCGGGCGCAACCGAAACTTCGCGTGATCCGCCCCGAGGAAATGGATGAGTTCGAGCGCGAGGCCGAGGAGATGGAAACACCGCCGCCCGCCGCGCCGGCGGAGACCGCCCTGGAATTGACGGTTGACCGTGTGCTGGAGAAAGTGTCGAAATTCGGCCAGGGCAGCTTAACGCCGGCGGAACGGGAGGTTCTGTTCCGTGCCAGCGAGGTCTACAAGAAACGCCGGCAGTAATCATTCCGCCCAGACCTGCACCAGTTCCACCAGCACGCGAACGGCCGCCACCATCTCCTCCAAACAGGTCCATTCCAAAGGCGAATGGGGGTTGTGTTCCCCCGTGGAGAGGTTAGGCGTCGGCAGCCCCTTTTCGGTGAGTTGAGCGCCGTCGGTGCCGCCGCGGATTATTTTGAACTTCGGTTCCAGCCCGGCTCGCCGCGTCGCGACTTCGGCAAACTTCACCGCCCGCGGCTCCTTGGCGATCCCGTCGCGCATGTTTCGGTACTGCTTCCGAGTCTCGACGAGCACCTTCGCTTCGGGATACTCGCGTTCGATTTGCCGGCCGATCTCGCGAAGAATCTCCGCCTCGACCGCCAGGTTCGCCGTGTCGAAATCGCGCAGGATGAAGTTGATGTTCACCTCGGCGACGCCCCCCTCCATCGTCAGCGGGTGAATGAACCCTTGCCGTCCGTCGGTGGTCTCGGGGCTGAGCGTCCGCTTCGGCAAGCGATCCAGGAACGCGCCCGCCAGCCGAATCGCGTTGGTCATTCGCCCCTTGGCGATCGACGGATGGATGTTCACGCCGCGGATCGTCACGCGGGCGGCATCCGCGGAAAACGTCTCGTCCTCGATTTCGCCGGACGCCATGCCATCCAGCGTGTACGCGGCCACGGCGCCGAGTTGGGCCGGTTCCAGGTGCAGCACCCCTTTGCCGATCTCCTCGTCGCAGGTGAAGACGATCTTCACTGGGCCATGCCGAATGGCCGGGTTCTCCACGAGGGTGCGAGCCATCTCCATGATGACAGCGAGGCCGGCCTTGTCGTCGGCGCCGAGTAGCGTTGTGCCGTCCGTCGTGATGACGGTCTTGCCGATCGCGGCGTTCAACTCCGGGTTCTCGGCGATGCGGATCACCTGGGTCGGATCCTTGGGAAGGACGATGTCGCCGCCGGGGTAATTGCGGATGATCTGCGGGTTCACGTCCTTGCCCGAGTTCTCTGGATTGGTGTCGACGTGCGAGTTGAAGGCGATGGTCGGGGCGCCGGGGACGTTGCCGGGAATGGTGGCGAAGACGAGGCCGTACTCGTCCTGGCGGGCATCGGCGAGGCCGAGCGCGCGGAGCTCGTCGCGGAGCAGTTTGCCGAGCACCAGCTGCCCCGGCGAACTCGGGTACGTTGTCGAGTTCTCGTCGGCCTTGGTGTCGATCCGCACGTAGCGAAGAAAGCGATCGAGCAACATGTTCATCTTCATTCACCACAAAGGCACAAAGTTCCATCAAGCCCGACCGAGAAGACCGAGCAGGAAAAACTGATCGAATTCCTGTCAATCGAACGAATCGGGCCTTTTTAGAAGTTTCTGCTCTTGGACTTCTTTGTGGTCCTTTGTGTAATTTTCGTGTCTTTGTGGTTAAGAACCACCCCCACTTTGGGGCAATGCGGGCTCAGCGGACACTTCTCGCAAAGCGGCTTGCGGGCAAAGCAGATCGCGCGGCCGTGCAGGATCAATTCGTGACTGACTTCCGTCCACGATTCCCGCGGAATCAGGGCCATTAAATCGCGTTCGACCTTGACCGGGTCGGTGTTCTTGGTGAAGCCGAGGCGGCGCGACAGCCGGCCGACGTGCGTATCGACGGTGATGCCGGGAATGTGAAATGCGTTGCCGAGCACGACATTCGCGGTCTTGCGGCCGACGCCGGGCAGCGTCACCAGGTCGTCGAGGGTGTGGGGCACCTCGTCGTGGAAGCGTTCGACTAGCGCCGCGCAGCAGGCCTTGATGTTCCTGGCCTTGTTGCGAAAGAAGCCCGTCGTTTTGATGAGTCCTTCCAGTTCGGGAGTCGCGGCGGCGGCGAAGTCCCGCGCCGTGCGATAGCGCGCGAACAAAGTCGGCGTGACCATATTGACGCGTTTATCCGTGCACTGGGCCGAGAGGATTGTCGCGATGAGCAGTTGCAGCGGGTTGGCGTGAACGAGCGCGCAGGCTGCGTTCGGGTAAAGTTTCGCCAGCCCGATCATCACGGGGCCGATGCGCTCTTTTGCCGACGGCAGCTTTTTGCGAGGCATGCAGATATGGTAGTTATGCCGCCGCCGATTCAAGCTCTCGGCCAACGAGAACCGGCCGCGGGACAATGACCGGTTGACGCTCCATCTGTTCGGCTTCCAACGGGGTGATAAAGCCGCGGGCCCGGGCGATCGCCAGGTCCATTTCGCCTCGCGGGGCCGCCACGGCTTTCTTGAAAAGCGCGAAGCGGCGGCGTTCCTCCGCCAGGCCAGCGACTTCCCCAACCGGCTTCTTGCAGCGCGGCGACCGCTCCAGTTCATCCAGGAAAGTTCGCAGCTCGATCTTGGCCCGGCGTTCGCAAAAGGCGCGATCAACCAGCCCGAGCGATCTCGCTTCGCGGCCAGAGAGCGTGCGGCCGGAGTCGAGAAGTTGCCCGGCACGGCGACGCCCCATCACGCGCTGCAAGCGGCCGGTTCCACCGAAGCAGGCGAAGCGGTCCGGGAAGCCGAGGTGCGTGGTGAGGCGGGATAGGCAGAGCCGATAATCGCACGCCAGAGCCAGTTCCAGCCCGGCGCCCAGGCAGGGCCCATCGAGAAACGCCACAGTGATGGCCGGCAAGGCCGCGAACCGGGCTAACACCGTTTGCCCCAACCATGCGAATGCTGCCCGATCGGCGGCCGTGGGCAAGCTGGCTAACGTTTGCGGGTGCAATCCGGCGCAAAAGCCGGCCGGCTTCGCGCTGCGAACGACCGCGATTCGCAAAGTCGGCTGGCGTTCCAACGCAGCAATCGCCCCATCGAGTTCGCGAAGTCGGGCCGCGTCCAGAGCGTTCACCGGTTCGCCGGGAAAGCCAAGCCAGAGCGTCGCGATGCCGAATTCGACGGCGACCTGAAGGTGTGCGGATTCGTAGAGCATTGCGAAATGGTCGCCAATCGCACTGGCGGATTCAAGCCCATCCGAAGATTAACCACAGAGGCACAGAGGTCACAGAGAAAACAAATCGGACTCTTGATTTCCTCTGTGCTCTCTATGCCTCTACGGTTAGTCCTGTGCACCCTGACCAACGGCTATCGGCGGTAGTAGTAGCCGTAGCGGTTGTAGCGCGGGCCGTAAAAGCCGTACGGCGTGTAGTTGTATCCGCTCCGGTAGCCGAGGTTGTAGTACGGGTTGTAGCCGTTCAGGCGGGTCGAGTAGTTGCCCCAGATGTTGGCGGAAACGGAGCCGCGAGCCTGGAACCCGGTGAACGGCGAGTAGACCTGTTCCACCGCGCGGGCCCCGAACGGTGTGGCATAAATGCGCTCGCCGAGCACGACGTTGGCGCCCGGCACGTACGTCTGGAACCCGTAGCTCACCTGGGCGTCCGCCTTGCCGGCGAAGCCCAGGGCTCCGGTTGCGGCAAGGGCCGCAGTGAGAATGAACTTACTCATGGCGATCCTCTCGGAGGGGTGATGCTCATCTCTCACTGAAAGGACGAGAAAAAATCGTTCCACTTGCGCGGATTTCCTCAAGCTCTTCAAATACCGCGGCATTCGGCTACCCTGGACTTGAAGCCACCCGACGAATCACTCGCGAGCCATCAATGCGTGCCATCCTCATTCTTCTGGCGGCTGGGCTTTGCTGCGGCTGCGGCGGGACCGATTCCTCACCCATCAAGAGCGTTCCTTACGCGACGGCCGCGCCGACGGCGGACGAACTTGCCGAGGAATACTCGCTCGGCGAATACGGCATCCGCCCGCCCAAGGGCTTCGAACTGAAGTCGGACGACGATATGCCGGGGATGAAAGGCCGCCTGGCCGTGTGGCGATCCGCCGACGACCGCCGCGCGCTCTCCGCCGCCATCTTTACTGTTCCAGCCGCACTACTGCCGGCGACTCGGGAGAAGGTTCGCACGCTCGGCCGTCCGAAGGGAATGAGGGATGTCGACGAATCGGGATTCAGCTTCAAGACGATCTCGGGGCTCGTCTTCGAGAAGTGCACTTCGGAGCATTCGTACCGCAAGACGGACAAGCGTTATTACAGCCTGGAATACGCCTATACCCAGGGAACCGAAGGCATCCTGTTGACGTACACGTGGCCGATCGGCGACGTGGGCAGCCAGGGCGATTCGGCCGAGGCGGCGATTCACAGCTTTCGCGAGCGGCCGATCAATCCGGGGAAAGCTGAGCGATGACGACTTCCTTGACCTCGCCCTTGATGACGCGCAGGGCCACGCCCTGGGCACGATAAAAGCGGTATGAGATGCCGGCAGTCGCGATTTCGCACGGTTCGAATTCGTCGCCGAGCAGGGCGGCCACATCCTGGGTCGTCATGCCGACCTTGAGCACCCCGGCGGAAGCGGCGCCAACGCTGCGGCCGCGCAAGGGAATGGGCGGCGCCTTGGGGCCGGTCAGGGCAATGGCGATCACTTCGTCGCGCGCGAGTATTTCGATCCCCTCCGCGTCGTAGCGAATTCGCTTGATGCCGGGCGCCGCCGCAATCTCCTTCCCTTTGCCGAGCTTCTTTTCCACATCCTCGAGGTCTTCGCTGAGGGCGATTTCGGCGCCGGATGCAAGCTTGATGCCCACGACCAGCCGCAAGGGAGGAGAGCGGCGGCTCTGGAGTTCGTCCTTCATGAGCGCTTTCCGATCGAGTTTCTTGCACAGCGTTTGGTAGCGATCGTAGGCCACCGGCCACCACATCGAGAGCGGGTTGCACTCTTCGAGGTATTGTTCGAGCAGGGTCGCCGCCTTGATGCGTTCGTCCTTCTTTTCGGAGGACGCCAGCGTGATGGCGCGGGCGTATTTCACGGAGGAATCGAAGGCGGGAAAGCGCCGACCGGCCGCCGCGGCCCGACTGAACTTCATTACCATCTCTTCACCGGCATCGAGTTGAGCCAAGCCGGCCGAGAACTTCCCGTCGGCGATCTTCGCGATGCCGAGATTGACCAGCACGCCCGCATTGGCGATCGGGTTCAAGTCGCGATCGCGCGGGGCGGCTTCCTTCGCCTCGGTCAAGCGCCGATTCGCCTCGGCCAGTTTCTTTCCTTCGGGGTGCACGAGGTTGGCGAGCCCGAGGTTGGCCAGCACGAGCGTCTGGCCGGCCTTCAACTTGTTGGACTTCTCGAGCGCCTGCACGGCCTTGGCCCACAACTTGGCGTCGCGCGAACGCACCTTGATCGCGTGCGCCCTGAAGTAGAATCCGCCAGTAACGATCGGGCCGATATCGAATTCGCGGAGGTCTTTTTCGTCGAGCTTATCGCAGTATTGCATGAGGCAGGCGTAGCCGAGGTTGGCCCAGCCTTCGTAGCTGCCCGGGAATTCCTTGGCGACGCAATCGAAGCAGCGTTCCGCCGCCGCATACTGTTCCAGGACCAGGAAGACGGCGCCATTGTTGAATGAGGAATAAGCCTTCCAGAGGCGGGACTTTTCACCGTCGATCCGCTTGGCGCGATCGCTCCACGACGGATGGGTCGAATCGAGCCCTTCGAACGACGATTGATCGAGGCCGAGCGCCTGCATCTCGGTCACCATCTTCACGCCCTTGGCCATCGAGTAGCCGGCCTTGAGGGCGAGTTCGACGCCTCCGGAATCGGCTTCATCTTCGTCGCCCCGCGAGAATGCCGATTCCAAAAGGGCCGTTTCGCCCTTGCGAATGAGGACGTGCCGCTTGGTAATATGCGCGAGTTCGTGGCCGAGCACGAAGGCGAGGCAGTCTTCATCGCCCTTGATGACTTTGGTCATCATGCCGTCGAAGACGCGGACGATGGGGCAAAGTTTGCCGTCGACCCGGCGGGCGGCCGCAAAGGCATTGACCTGGGGAGAATCGACGTAAGCGACTTCCGGCGGCCACTGCAATCCGGGCACCGGCTCCGCGACGGCCAGCAATTTCGTCGCGACTTTCTTGATGAGATCTTTCTTCTTCTTCACGTCGTCATCGTCGTCGGCGCGGGCGACACTCGAGCCGCCGAGAGCCACGGCCGCCGCCAATGCAAGAAGATGCGATTTCATGGGAAGCACTCGAACATTGAGGAACGGAGTACCCTTAGCGCCAGTCGCCGGACAGCACGAATGCGGCCCAGTGGAGCGGCGGCGTCTTGCGGTTCGCTTTGCCGTTCGCACCTTCGTTGAGCAGCCAGCGCTGGGCCTCGATGAGGCCATCCAGTTTCGAGCGCTTGCCGCTCCACCAGTTTCGATACGCCCGGGCCATTAGCCGTCGCGTCGATTCATCGGGGACTTCCCACAAGCTGGCGACGACGGTGCGGGCCCCGGCCACCTGGAAGGAACGCTGGAGGCCGAGTACGCCCTCGCCGCCCGCGGTTGCCCCGAGGCCGGTCTCGCAGGCGCTGAGCACGACCATATCGACGCCGTTGAGATCGAGCGTGGCGGCTTCGGCGGCGGTGAGGATGCCGTCGTCGCCGATGCCGGCCGAATCCGCGGGCCGGTTGGCTCCGGCCAGCACTACGCCCGATAGAAGACCGGGTAAATGCCCGGACACCTCGCGTTTGAGAAGATCGGCGCCGCCCGTGCGATCGCCGCCGAGAGCTTTCAATTCCGGCGGCGCGAAGAAGCCATGCGTGGCCAGGTGAACCCAGCGGTACTGGCCCATGGTCGAGCGCAGTGCGTCCTCGGTCGGCTCGCCGGCGCGAAGCGCCGCGGCCTTCGCGCCGGGAAACGCAGCTTGGAATAATCCTTGAATCTCGACGATTTCGTCGCGAGTGGCGGGAAGCCCTTTCCAGGCGAGGCCGCCGCCTCCGCGCGCCGCCAGCAGCGAATTCGACGCCTTGCCGGGCTTGCCGACGTCGGCTCCGTAATCGACTTCGCCGACGGCCAACAGCGAAGGAGCGGTTGGCTCGCGAAGGGCCAACAAATCCGAAAGGAACTGCGGTACGGGAAGGACCGCGATGGCGATTTCCTCGACCAAATAGGTCCCCGGCTTCGAACCGGGAAGAGCGGCAAACGGCAAGCGGGCGAGATCGCGATCCGGCGACACGAGCACGGTATCGATGCCATCGAGATGCTTGGCGACGGGCAACCACAGCCGCTCGCGAAGGACCGCGGCGGAATCGTCGTCGTCGCGAATGGGCTTTTTGCGATCCGTCTCTTTGCGCCAGTTGTCGATGGCCTCGGCGATGGGAGCGAATTTGCCGAGATCGATGCGAGTGATGGCGCGATCCGTGCGAACGACGAAGGCAAGCAGACGCAATTCGTACTGCAATCGCCCTTTGATTCTGGGCGATTCCGGCAGCGGGGCATTGTAGACGAGGAAGTCGACCAGGGCGGTCTTGGGCGGTAGAAACTTGACCAGTTGCTCCGGCGTAAAGTTTTCCCGCTCGCGCTGTTTGCCGAATGCCGCCGAGGCACGGGTCAGGTTTCTCTCGAGCATATCGCGCTGGTTCGAGAGCAGTGCGACACGGGCCTTCCACTCGCCGGCTTTTTCCCGCGCTGGCGTTTGCCCCATGAGAGAGGCCAGTTGGCGCGTCGTCGCCATTAGCGCTTGGGCCAGTTTCGCGGTCTTGGGGTCGTTGGCTGCGAGCGCCAATTCCCGGCGCCGCCGCTGGCGAAGAAATACTTGTCCCTTCCACTCCAGAACGAACCCATACGCTTCGGTAACCGAACTCGTTCCCGAGCGCAGGGCCGCGTTCTCGTATTCGTAAAGTATGGGGCTCAACCGCGTCATGAAAATGACCTGCGATTGCTCCGATTGAAAGTCGGCGCTGCGATCGAGCTGCTCTCGTTGGGAGATCAGGGATCGCTTGAACAAGGGCTCGGCTTTCGCGAACTCGCCGCGATGCAAAAAGACACAGGCCAGATATTCGACCATTTTTGCGTAGCTTGGGTGCGACTCGCCAATCGTCTTCTTGTAGATCGCTAGGGAAAGGTTCAGCAGTCGTTCCGCATCATCCGGTTTTCCCAGGGCGAGTTGTGCCATCGCGAGGTTGCCGACAATCAGTGCATACTCAGGATGGTCTTCACCGAGCACTTCCCGAGCAACGTCAACCGATTCCTGGAGGTACCCGACACTCTCAGCAATTCGGCCGGCATTGAAGCACATACTGCCCAAACTGGTGAGGCGCAGCGAATACTCGTAGCTCCGAGCGCCAAGCCGCTTTTTCTCCAGCAAAGCGACCCCCTCCATAATGGGAATCGCGCGATCGTGCTGCCCCATGCGCGCAAGCGCGATCGCTTGCGCATTCATGATCTTGAGATACTGCGGGTCGAGGCGGGTCCCAGCCTTGGCGTAAATGGCGGCCGCACTTCGAAACATCGCTTCGGCCCGAGCAAAGTCCCCCGTCTCGACATATATCAGGGCTAAGTTGTGCAGGGCCTTCGCGTAGTCGGTGTGGTCGGGGCCGAGGGTCTGACGGCGAATTGCTAACGCCCGCCGGAGAAGCGGTTCGGCGCGATCGAATCGGCCCGAGTTGCGGTAAGTCATACCGAGATTACTTAGCCCGACCGCATACTGTGGGTGATTCACTCCCACCGCCTGGCGCAGAGCTGCAACCACACGCCGACCGAACTTCTCGGCTTCAGCGAGATCGCCGTTCGATTCGGCGATCGCTAGCAGCCAACCCAGTGCGCTCGTCGTTCGAACGTGGTTTTCTCCATAAAGTCTGAGATTGATTCGGAGCGCGTGTTCGAGTTGTTCCTGCGCCTCTTTGAGCTTTCGCTGGCTGTGAAGTTGAATGCCTGCCTCGACGAGTCGCGACGCGAGGATGGCCTCCTTGCGATCTTCGGGAGACATCCGTTCACGGGCATCGACTTCCTCGACCTTGAGCCGGGCACTGGTGACGAGCCAACTTTCCTTCCCGTGCATCGCGGTGAAAACTCGCTCAACCTCCCGGCGGGCCTTGCGCGAAACGTCCCAATCTTCCGCATTAAATGCCAATTCGCCGATCGCCTGAAGCGCGGCCACGTTGGCAAGCGAGGTCGGTCCATGAACGGCGACAATAATCCGCTGGGCTTTCCAGTGAAGCGCTAAGGCTTCCTGGCGCTTGCCGTTCTTCTCCAAGTCCTTGGCCTGAACAAGTAGTTCTTTTCGCTGCTTGAGAAGGGCCGCCTCCTTTCTCGTGAACTTCTTCGGCTCCTTCGGTTTCGGCTCCTGCGCCGGCGCGAGGCCAACAAATGAGATGCCGAGGGCCAGCCCAGCCAATGCCGACAGGCGAAAGCTCATTGGAACGTTCCGTTCGGTTCTTCCACTGATCGAGTTTAGCCGCCGGAAACCAGACGTGCCAACGAATTCGGCAGTCACGCGAACTTGAGGGTAAGCAGCTCCAGAGTTGGTGCAATTTCTGTACAATTTGACGTCGTTCAGAATAACACCGATCAACTCGCTCGCCCGGGAGGATCCCCATGCCGACAACTCTGACCCCCGAACAGGAAA
>Ga0134125_10002098_pt1 | contig 23877 bp, 20 predicted proteins | sample KB31751_FD_96464 | JGI IMG/M metagenome (GOLD analysis project Ga0134125, IMG submission 96464) | Terrestrial soil microbial communities with excess Nitrogen fertilizer from Kellogg Biological Station, Michigan, USA - KB3-175-1 | ecosystem: Environmental > Terrestrial > Soil > Unclassified ...
CGTCGCCATGGAAAGCGGCGGCATGAACGATCAGCTCGGCGGCGGCTTCCATCGCTACTCGGTCGACGAATACTGGTTCGTTCCGCATTTCGAAAAAATGCTTTACGACCAGGCGCAGCTTGCCAGCTCGTATCTGGAAGCTTTCCAGATCACCGGCAACGAAACCTTCTCCTTCGCCGCGCGCCGCACCATTGATTACGTTCTGCGTGAAATGACCTCGCCCGAAGGCGCTTTCTGGTCCGCTGAAGATGCCGACAGCGTCGTCGATCCCGCCGATCCGCATCACAAGAGCGAAGGCTGGTTCTACATCTGGAGCTCGGCCGAAGTCGTCGAGCTCCTGGGTGACGAGAAAGCGCGGCGGTTCGCTTTCCGCTATGGCGTGAAGCCGGAAGGTAACGTCGTCAGCGACCCGCACGGCGAATTCACCCGCCGCAACATTCTCTTCCAGGCTCACTCGATCGAAGAGACCGTAGCCCATTTCAACACCTCCGCTGACGAAATGATGCGCGATCTCGAAGACGCCCGCCGTCAGCTTCTCGCCGCGCGCGCCAGGCGTGTCCGCCCGCATCTCGATGACAAAATCCTCACCGCCTGGAATGGCCTGATGATTTCCGCCATCGCCCGCGCCGCCGCGATTCTCGACGAGCCCGCCTACGCGGCAGCCGCAACTCGCGCCGCCGGTTTCCTCCTCACCACCATGCGGGGGCCCGGCCACAGCCTGCTGCGCCGCTATCGCGAAGGCGAAGCCGCCATCGGCGCCATGCTCGACGATTACGCCTTCCTCGTACAGGCGCTCCTCGATCTCTACGAAACGACTTTCGATTTTCACTACCTCGACGAAGCCATAAAACTCAACGAAGAACAGCGCACCAACCTCGAAGACCGCGAAAACGGCGGCTTCTATGCCTCCGCCCAGCCCGACGCCAGCCGCCTCAATCGCCTCAAAGACGATTACGATGGCGCCGAGCCCTCCGGCAATTCCGCCGCGCTCCTCAATCTCTTCCGCCTCCACCGCATCACCGGACGCGAAGACCTTCTCATTTCCGCGAAAAATCTCCTCCGCGCCTTCCACGCGCGGCTCTCTTCCACTCCTTACGGCCTGCCGCAAATGCTCGCCGCCTGCGAATTTCATCTCGCTCCGAATCGCGAAATCGTCATCGCCGGCGACCCCGATCCCGCCATGCTCCGGCTCGTCTGGAAGAAGTTCGATCCCAACCGGATCCTGCTGCGCGCCACGCCGGAAATCGCCCCATTCCATCCCGCCGTCATGGAATTATCGAAGGGACCGGCCGCCGTCTCTCTGTGCGAAAACTTCACCTGCCAGGCCCCGGCTCTGAACACGCTGGATCTGGCAAGACTGCTAGAATAGGCATTCATTCCCGTGCGGCATGCACGCTGGCCGCGCATTTCATACCCCAATTACAGGAGATATCAATGGAACGTCCAGGAGCGACAACACTCGGAGGCAAGCCGATGACCCTGATCGGACCGGAGTTGAAGGTCGGTGACACCGCGCCGGACTTTTCCGTGGTGGACGATTCATTGAAGGACGTTACCCTCGCGTCCACCGGTAACTCCACCCGTATTTTCAGCGTCGTACCTTCCCTCGATACCCCCGTTTGCGACGCCCAGACCAAGCGTTTCAATGAAGAATCCGCGCGCCTGCCTGGCGTTCAGATTTTCACTGTCAGCATGGATCTTCCCTTCGCCCAGAAGCGCTTCTGCAATTCCTTTGCGCTGGATAACATCAAAATGCTGTCCGACCATCGCAGCGGCTCTTTCGGCGAGGCTTACGGCACGCTGATCAAGGACCTCCGCATTCACAGCCGCGCTATCTTCGTCGTCGGTCCGGACAATAAGATCCGCTACGTGGAATACGTCCCGGAAGTCGGCAGCCATCCCAACTACGAGGCGGTTCTCGCCGCCGTGACAAAGTAACCTGACAGCGCCTCTGTCCAGCACGATCGCGAGACTGCGCAACAGCGCGCTGGTGCGCGGCAGTCTCGTGGTCGGTGGCGGGATATTGGCCGGCAATATCACCGGCTTCGTCCGCGTCGCCCTGGCGGCCTATCTTCTCGGCACCCGCGCGCACGCCGACGCGCTCGCCGTTTCCACCGGCCTCGCCGATACCGTCAACAACATCATCATCAACACGCTGCTTGTGGCGTTCGTTCCCATGCTGATGCTGCGGGCGAAGCACGAACGGCTCGCCGTGTTCCGCCGTGCCGGACGCCTCTTCGCATGGATTCTCGGCTCGCTCAGCGTTTTGGTGGCCCTTTTTACGCCGCGGTTAGTGGCGCTGCTCGGTCCGGGCCTCGCCCCGGAACAAAAACACGAGGCCGTCATCCTCGTGCAGATTCTCGCGCCCGGCATTCTGTTTTCGGGCGCGTCCGGAATTTATTCCGCATTGCTCTACACGGAGCGGCGGTTCGTGGCTCCCGCAACGTACCAGCTCTGCATTAACGGATCAACCATCATCTTCGCGCTTCTGCTGTGGAAGGCGATTGGCGAATACGGGTTTGCCGTGGGCTACACGGTGGGGGCGGCTATTCAGTTGGCGGTAACCTGGTTCGCCAGCCGCGACCTGCGCGCCGAGCGCACGGAATCCGTTTCCCTTCCTTCGCACGAAATTCTCTCCAAGCCCGGACTCTACCTGACCTATGCCGCGCTCATGTCGGCCAACATCGTCCTCGCGCGCGCGTTCGCCACGCACTCCGGCGCGGGCGTCGCCGCCGCGCTCGATTATTCCATGCGCTGCGTGAATGTGGTGATCGCCTATCTCGTTTATCCGGTCGCGAATTCGCTGATGCCGGAAATCGCGCGCTTACAAGCCGCGAACGAAACCCCGCGTGCGTTCCGGTTGATGCGGAAGAGTGTGCGGCTGATGGCAATTGCCTCCGTCATCTCCTGCGCCGCCGGCCTGCTGCTGCGCACCCCGATCATCGCTCTGCTGTTCCAGCGTGGCAGCTTCACCGCGGAATCGACCCGGCTCGTCTCGAACGTCTTCGTCGGCCTCGCCCCCTGCCTCATCGGCTGGACTCTGATGGACCTGATCTCACGCTGCTGCTTCGCTCTCGACCGCCCGCGCCTGCCGCTGATGGCTGCGTTCGTGCCGGTAACAGTGAACTGCCTCTTTCTCATCATGCTCCAGTTGCGGGGTGCCCTGGCCAACCCGGTGCTGCTCGGCCTCGGTGCGTCAACGGGCCTGATCGCGGGATTTATCGTGATATTCCTGCTGACGAGAACGGCGGGTATGGGAGCGGCCGAAGCGCGAAAATGATCGAGCCGACCGCGCGCGCCCACATCCGATAGGGGATCGTTTGTCCAGATACCGGGCCACGCAGCCCACTTGCGAGGCATCTGACTGCGTACTAGTACTGCTTTAATTTGATCTTTTCTCTTCTGTTGTCGTACTCTTCCACAAAGGCAGTAGCAGTATATCTGTAAGACCAATGGCTATAAATGGAGGAAAGCCAATGAAGCTCTTTATTCCTGTTATTCTCGCGGCGTGCGCGGTCTCAGCCAGTGCCGCCCCTGTTCAATGGACATCCGCATCCGGCGGCAATGATCACTGGTATGACGTGATTACGTCGCCCGACCCGCAGGCCCCGGCCTATTGGACCTGGGATCTCGCAGTCGCCGATGCGGCCGCCCGCGGCGGCTATCTCGCAACGCTCACTTCCGCGGATGAGGATGCGTTTGTCTTCAGTCTCGTCAATAGTCCTTCCTACTGGTTTATCGATGGGGCAAATAACGAGGAGGGTCCGCGTATTGGCCTTTCCGATCCCGCCGGAAACTTTAACTGGACCTGGGTTACGGGCGAAACTTATGCCTATCATAACTGGGCCGCCGGTGAACCAAATAACGAGGGCAGCGAGGATTCCGCCGTCTTCTTCGACAATTACCTTCCGAACGTGGGAGGGAACCGCCCGCCCGCCGATCAGTGGAACAATGTCGGCAAATCCAGCGGCTTGAACGCCTACGTCATTGAGTACGACACTGCGCCCACAACCACTCCCGAGCCCGGAACATTTATCATGCTCGCCGGCGGTGGCCTGCTGGCCCTCGCCGGACGCCGTAAATTCGTCCGCTGACTAAAACCCGCGAATAATCATCCTGGTTAATCAGAACGGGCGAAGTACCCTGACCGGTACTGCGCCCGTTCTGATCATTCCCCCTCCAGTGCCCTACGATTGTTATCATTGACTGGTTCTGCCGGGAATCCACATACTTGTTGTAACTATGCGAATTCTCGTCTGTGTCGTCTTCGCGGCTGCCTTGCACGGCCAGGCCGCGTTCGAGATAGCGGATGTGCACGTCAGCCCGCACAGCGATAATCCTTCCCTGCGCGTGTTTCACCGTGAAGGCCGGTATGAGCTGTTGTCGGCCACGATGGTGGATCTGATCAGTACGGCTTATGGAGTAAGCGCAAACACCGTTGCCGGCGGCCCGAATTGGCTCGAGTCGGACCGCTTTGATGTGATCGCGAAAGCGCCGGACGACGCCTCGTCCGAATCACTCCACGCGATGTTGCAGACGCTCCTGAAAGACCGCTTTGGACTCGCCCTTCACAACGATACGAAGCCGATACCGGCATTGGTTCTGACGGCTGGGAAGCAACTGCGGCTGAAGCAGTCACCAGCCGGACCCGGCGGCGGATGCGAGGAGCAACCCGCGGAACATACACCGGCGATCAATGCCGCATGGAAATGCCGCGGCATTACCATGAAGGAGTTCGCCGAGTTGCTGCGAAGCTCGCGGAATGCCGCGCCACTCCGGGGCTACCTCGCGAATAAGGAAATTGCGGATCAGACGGGCCTCAAAGGCCCGTGGGATTTCGATTTCAGATGGACAGGTGTGGGACTGTTACCCAGAGCGGGAGTCGACGGGGTCACATTGTTTGACGCCCTCGATAAGCAACTTGGTCTGAAGCTCGAAATGGGAATGGCGCCGTTGCCCGTACTCGAAGTCGACAAGGTGAACGAAAAACCGGGCGCAAATCCTCCCGGCGTGACCGAAAAGCTGCCCGAACTTCGGCTGCAATTCGATGTGGCCGATATCAGGCCGAGCGCGCAGGCCGCTCCCACCGCGCCGCGATTTACACCCGGTGGACGAATGGAAGTCAAAGGTGTCGCCCTGATCGCCCTGATCCAGCATGCTTGGGGCCTCGATAGCTACGATAACGATCTCGTTACCGGCGGTCCCAAATGGCTGACCACACAACGCTTCGATATTGTCGCAAAGGCGACCCCGCCGGATGGACCGGCAAGTTCATTGAAGGATGACGATTCACTCCGCGCCATGCTGCGCAATCTCCTGACGGATCGATTCAGACTGACTCTTCACACCGAGCAACAGCCGGTCACCGTCCTGGCGCTGCACGCGGAAAAACCGAAGCTGAAGCCGGCTGATCCGTCGGAACGCTCGAAATGCACCGAAGGCGCAGCCCCTTCAACTCCGGGAGGCGCGGCGCAGCGCCTGATCGTCTGCACGAATACGACGCCCGCGCAGTTCGCGGAACGCCTGCGCGGTCTCTCGCCCGGAAACGCGAATCGCCCTGTTGTGGATGAGACCGGGATCGATGTCGCATTCGATTTGTCGCTGCTGTATTCGGGGCCGAGAATTATCCAGGCCGCAATTACAAGAGGCGACGGAGCGCCTGCCGGTGAGGCCCCCACCGGCGCGGTTTCTCTGTTCGACGCGCTGGAAAAACAAACCGGAATCAGAGTAACAACAGAAAAACGGACCATTCCTGTGCTGGCGATCGACCACGTCGAGCAGCAACCTACCGACAACTGATTTCGGCCAGACCGAACTCGCTTTTCGACGTGCGCTATGCTCGACATCACAAGTGATATCCAATCCTTGACAGCGTTTCGCCATCGTTCAGGCGATTTCATAAAGCAACTCCGCAAGACGAAAAGGCCCGTGGTTCTGACCGTCAGGGGAAAAGCGGCGGCCGTCGTCCAGGATGCCGCGGTCTGGCAGCACCTGCTCGACATTGCCGCCCGGGCCGACGCGAACGAAGGTATCCGTTAGGGGTTTGACGATATCGCAAAAAAAAACGACTACGCCCTGCTCGCGAATTCTTCGAGGAGTTCGAAGCCGAGCATGCCATATCTCGTTAATATCTCCTCGCGTGCGCAACGGGACCTTGCGCATCTCTATCGGTTCGTCAATGCGAATGACTCTGAGGCTGCTCGCAAGTGGTATCGCGGTCTGCAGCGCGCCAGGCAGAAAAATCGAATCAATTGCCCGACGGCGTCTGGTCAATATGATCGACGACCAGAACATCGATCGGCACATCCTTGACCTTCTGGAGCTTCAACCCCAGTTGCTGCTGCACTGCGGCAAAGATACTCGGCCCTTCGGGTGTATTCGCCAGCGCAACGCTATCCAGCGCTGAGGGCGCATTTGGATTGAGGGGCGGTATCTGATACTCCAGCCGGATATCCCAGCTTCCCGCGAGCCCCGTTTTGTCCGCGATGCGAGGTTGCGGCTCGTTGGATGCGCCGCCTCTGTTCGGACTCATTTGGGCCCCGATGAAGCGTGCAAACATGGCCATAGTATTGCGGTAACTTAGTTTTACGAGCCCGCTCTGGGTTTTCGACTGAGCCGCATAGGTGGGCTGGCTCGGAAGCATCACCCGGAACCCATTCGCATCCGTGCCGGCAGTCGGCCCGGTCCCTGTGTCGCTCTGCCCCGGCACATATTGCTTAAACTTCGGGCCACCCGGTAACACTGTCAGCTCATAGCCCGGACGCGGCTGCGTTTCATGGTGAAAGGTCAGGTGAAAGCGCTCCGCCAGAAGGTTGCGCAGCATTCCGCAATACTGCTCTTTCGTCGTCGTCGCCGGCATCGTGGCGCTGATGGTGAACAAATGGTCCGTATCATCGTGGATCCATGCCGGGCCCTGAAGCTGATCGGACCAGAGATCGTACGCTATCAGGATTAAATACGCGGGCGGTATGCGCGGCATGGTGACGCGGCCCGGATCATTCGACCCCGGCCCACCGCGGATGCCCGTGGCGCCCCCGCGAGTCCCCGCCGGTTTCACCGAGACCGCATCGAATTCCATTTTCGCCGCTTCCGGAGAAACAACCGTGCACCTCGCCGGAGCAGGCTGGGCCGCAATCGTCCCGCTCGCAATCAGAAATAGCACAATGGTCTTCATTCGACAATCCTCGTAGATTCGGGGTTATACTCCGTCGGGTGATTGTCTGTAGCGTAACAGCAGGAATTCTATTGGCGCAACGCTCACAAAAGATAACCCGCAAGCACATTCATCCAGTTATCTGGCCGGAAAGGCTTTTTAGGTCCGGCCATACACGAGATCAGAAACCGCAAGGAAATCTCACAAGCAGCTCGCGTTGCGAAGTGGTTGAACACGACCTCATACGTGGTGACCGCCTAATGCCCCTCCGGCGTCACCAATTGCTATTTATTTTGGAAATTCATCTCAACGGTTGCACGATTTCTCTTTAGCTCCGTCATGAGTAGCAGAGGTGGTCATGCGTCTTCTTTTTGTTGCTTTCACCATCGCGTCAACGGTCTTGAGGCTGTCATCTCAATCACTTGACTTTGACGCCGCCACCGTGAAAATCAACCACTCCGATTCGGGCGCTACAGCTTTTCCAGGAGTGAGGAATGGAATGTTAGCTGGTACCAACGCGACCCTGCACCAATATCTTCGCGTCGCGTATGATCTTTCCGAAAGCAGGATCTTCGGCCCTGATTGGCTTGACACCGATAAATACGACATCACGGGGAAACCGCCTGCGGGCTCTCATCCCGCGGAAATCCCACAGATGCTGAAAACTCTCCTGAACGAGCGCTTTCACCTAACAACCCATCGCGAGATGCGAGAATTGCCGGTTTTCGAGATGGTAGTGGCAAAGGGTGGATTGAAAATGGCGATCTCAACGCCGGAGCAGCCTTTCCCCAAGCCTTCCGGGAATCCAGGCGGCGCGATGAATGCGGGCGCGGGCACCATGGCAGAAATCGCCCAGCGTCTCGCCGGAGCGGCTGGACGACCGATTCTCGACAGAACCGGTCTCGCAGGCAAATACGGATTTCTCCTGATCTACGCCAGACCGTCAGACCAACCGACGCCCGACGGCCCCCCGGATTTCTTCACCGCCGTCGAACAGCAACTGGGTCTAAAGCTGGAACCGAAGAAAGCACCCATCGAGGTACTAGTCGTTGACAATGCCGACCGTACACCCACCGGAAACTAATCGACTCCCGATCACATCGGATCAGTTCGCGTATGTCGCGGCGTTCAGCGGTACCGGCGCCCAATTTCAAAGCAGACATCTTGCAGCAGCGCGCACACAGCAGTTGCACGCTGAAATGAGAAAGTATGTAGCGCGGCATGCCGGACAGTAGCACCTTCACGCACGATAATCGGCGCTATTTTAATAAATGATGCGGTTCACAGCGTTGCTCTTCTGCCTGGCCCGGCTCGGGTGGGCTCAGATCCCGGCGTTCGATGCAGTTTCTATCCGGCCCTGCGCACCCGGCACGCGTTACGGAAATCTCGACTTTTCGCACGGGCACATTATCCTGAACTGTGTTCCCTTGAAAACGATGATTGCAATTGCCTATGGTCATTACACAGGCGGTCGATGGAACGGCATTCCGCTCGACCACGTCCAGGGCGGCCCCTCGTGGACGGATCCAGACCCGGCCAACTCCAATAACTATAGAGTTATCGCGAGAAGTAACAGAAATCTCTCCGAAGAACTGACTCGGGGGCCGATGCTCCGTGCAATTCTGGCGGACCGATTCAAATTGAGGATTCTACGCGAGACTCGCCAGGTTCCCGCTTTTGCGCTTACAGTCGAACCGCACGGCAGCAAGCTCAGGAGTTTCGATGGCACCTGCACGCTGCAGGACGTCCCGCAAGATCAGGCGCCGAAACCGCCGTTTTCAAAACCGCTCTGCAGGAACAGTCTGACGCGCGCAGGCAACCACCGCATTGTGAACATGCCGGGGACTACAATCCCGACATTCGTGAATCTTGCTGGCCGGTTCGCCCGGGCTGGCACCGATCTGGACGGGCCGATTGTAGACCGTACCGGCCTCAGCGGTTTTTTCGATATCCATGTGGAGTTCGGCGCGACCACGCCGTTGCCCGGTGATGACGTCCAGACGTTGCCCGGAATAGCACAGGCATTCTCAGAACAACTCGGGCTGCGCCTGCAGCGGACTGTCGGCCCGGATGAGTTTCTCGTCATTGAGCATGTAGAACGGCCGAGTGCCAATTAACCTCCTCGCCCGCAAGTCTGCCCCTCCTACGCCCCATACCCCAGCGGCAACTGGAAACTCTCCCCCAGATAAATCCGCCGCACTTCCGCATCCCCCGCCAGATCGTCCGGACTCCCGCTTCGGAAAATCTTCCCCTCATTGATGATGTACGCCCGGTCCGTCACGCTCAGCGTCTCGCGCACATTATGATCGGTCACCAGAATCCCGATCCCCGATTTCTTGAGATCCAGAATGATCCGCTGCAGTTCCAGCACCTGAATCGGATCGATCCCCGAGAACGGCTCATCGAGCAGCAGAAAACTCGGATCGATCGCCAGCGAACGAGCGATCTCCACACGCCGGCGCTCGCCGCCTGAAAGCACGTAGCCCTTACTCCGCCGCACCGTCCCCAGCCCCATCTCTTCAATCAGGCGATTCATCTTTTCCCGGCGCTCGCGCCGCGAAAGCGGCCGCGTTTCCAGAATCGCCATCAGATTGTCTTCCACGGTGAGTTTGCGAAACACGGAAGCTTCCTGCGGTAAATAACTCACCCCCAGATTGGCGCGCTGGAACATCGGCACGTGCGTCACGTCCTTCCCATCCAGCAGCACTGTACCCGAGTCGGGACTGATCAGCCCCACCACCATATAGAACGAGGTCGTCTTCCCCGCCCCGTTCGGCCCCAGTAACCCAACAATCTCACCGCGGTTCACCGTCAGCGAAACATCGTTCACCACACGCCGTCCGCGATACGACTTCGCGATCTCCACCGTTTCGAGCGTCTTCATCGGCCTTCGGACCTATGACTTCCCTCGAACAATGTGGCCTTCAATTTTCTGCTTCGGCGCGCCATCGAGCACAAGCTTGTCGTCATTTGTGAAGTAAGTGATCTTCTCACCCTGCGTGTCCCCCCGCAAAGAGTCCTTCAGGTAAGGACGCCCGCCGGTCAGAACAATTTTGCCCTCTCCCGTATAGTATTCGCCATGCTCGCTTGTCCCGATGCGCTGCCGTCCTGGGAAGTTCTGCACGATCTCCACCTTGCCGTCCGCGCTCGCGCGGTCAATGCGCGAATCCGGCGTCTTGCCGTTCACCGGCTTGCCGTCATTCAGGAATGCCTGCAGCGTCGCACATTTCACGGTGAGCGCCGGCCGCGTCAGCGTCACGCCTCCCGTGTAAACCGCGAGACGGTCCGTATCCGTATAAACCATCTTCTGCGAGCGGATCAGCGTCGCCGGAGGCGCCGGACCTGGCTTACCGTCCGGCCCGATTTTCGGCGAATCCTGCAGCTGCGAGAACACATGACCGTCCGCCGTCAGTTGCTTCTTCTTCCGGTCGATATCCACCTGATCCGCCTGAATGCGGCTGCCGCCCTGCCATACCTGCGCTGCGCCAATGTAATGCAGTTGCTCGCCGCCATCCTCGGAAATCACGTGATCGGCCTTCCCCTGCATCGCTTCGCTCGGATCGAGCATGCCGCTTCCCTGCCCGGCAGGTTTCGCATTCGGCTTATCGTTTGAGATATGGGTGGTCGCCACGTTGCCCCGCGCGTCGAACTCATTCGTGGTCTGGTCGATCCGGATATGGTTCGCGTCCGTGGTCCCCGCGTCATCCGCCACGCGGGCGTGCGCGTCCAGATCCATTACATTCTTCGCATTATCCATCACGGCCGAATCCGCCTGCGCCTTGCGCACGCCTCCCGAATAATGGAAATTGCCCGCCTGCTGGATCTCCCGAACCTGTCCTTTCTCATCGAACGCCACATCCATCGTGCGGCTGCTGGTCAGCGCAACGCCGGGCGCCGGCTTCTTCTTTTTCGCCGCGTCATCCACCGAAGCCTGCGATGGATGCGTCTCGGTCGAAGCCGTGTCGGCATGAAAACTCTGGATCGTATTTTCCGCGCCGTAACGCGCCGTCATCCGGTCCGCTTTCACCAGCCGGCGCGACCGCGTGATCTGGTTCGGGATGAACTCCATCGTCCCCGGCGCGAGCGTGCTCACACGGTCCAGGTCCTTGCCGTCCGGCTTCATCAATACGTCCACACTCTCCGAGCGAATGATCTTCGTGTCATCGAGCGCCGCTTTTCCCACCGCGATTGGCTTCGATTCAACGGTGGCCTTGCCGCGGGCCTGGGCCGAGTTCAGAACGCTGTCATTTGCTGTCGCCGTGAAAAGAAGATTGATTCGCGACGCGCCCATCGATGTCTCGGCCGTCTTCGCGTGCGACACCAGACGCGCGTTCCCGGTTCCCTCCATCTTTTCCACTTCGCCGCGATCGTTGTAATAAGCCCGCAGCAAATCGGCGGAATACTCCAGATTCCGGCCCTTCTCTTTATCGGCGCCGTGCGCGGATGGCGCTTCGATGTTATCGATTCGAGTGGATCGCTGTCCGTTCGGCGCCACTGCGCTCTTCAGGTGAACAATAGTAGTGGCCGCCTGCATCACCGTCTGATCGCGCGTCATTTTCGACCACGGCCCGAGCGTCACCGTGGCCGCGCTCTCGTTATAGATCAGGTCCTCGGTTTCCACCTTCATCGGCCGGCCCTTGGGATCGCGGCTCCTCAGATTCATCACGACCCCGCGCGTCAGATGAATCTCGTGTGTCAGCGGATCGTAGGACGCGCCCCCGCTCACGCCGGAGCCGCCGGCGAATACAAACGTGGTGCGCTTATCGGTCTGCGCCTTGCCGGTTTCGCTGTCGTAATTGATGCCGGCCGCTTTGATCGAGGTCAGTTGATGCTTCGGGTCGCCGTCCGTTGGCACGTCGAGCGTAATCTCCGCCTCGCTGTTTGTCGTCAGTTTATGGCTGTCGTTGTCGAAATCGGCGTAATCGGTGTGGACCCGGTCGTAAGTCTTACCGCTCTGCGCATAGACGCGAAGGGCGATGTTTTTCAGGTGGACTGTCTTGCCGTCCGTTGAAAGTTCGTAATTCCCGGCTTCCACATCCACGTTGGGTTTGCCATTCGTGCTCTGGCCCCACTCCCAATGGAGCGCGGTCGCCCGGTCTTCGCGCGCCATCGCCGGCGGCAGCGGGCGCTGATGCGCTTTCTGTGCCTGCCGCTGCAGCCGATAGACCTGAAAAACGCCGGCGGCGACCACCGCGATCACCACCAGCAGGAGCCAGCGCAGACTACGCATGTATGAAATACCAGTTTAGCGCCCGAGCGCCCCAAAGGACTGGTTTAAACTGAAATTTCCCATGCAATCCAGCCTTGTCTGCTTCAACGCCGCTTGCCGCGCGCAATACGGCATCGGCGAAGTGATCTACAACTGCCCGAAATGCGGCGGCCTCCTCGAAGCGCAGTACGATTTTTCGCAGGTCGATCCCGTGGCCCTGAAGCAGACGTGGCGCGAGCGCCGCATGTCGAATGCTCCACTCGAACAGAGCGGCGTCTGGCGGTATCGCGAGCTGTTTCCGTTCGTGGAAGACCACGCGAATGTCGTCACCCTGCGTGAAGGCAACACGCCGCTGCTGCAGTCGAAGCGCGCGGCGGAGTATGGCGGCCTCGCGAACATCACTTTCAAGCACCAGGGCTTTAATCCGACTGGGTCGTTTAAGGACAACGGCATGACGGCGGGCGTGGCGCAGGCGCGCACCCTGGGCATGAAGCGTGTGGCGTGCGTGTCGACAGGGAACACCTCTGCCTCCATGGCCGCGTATGCCAGCGCGGGCGGACTCGATCCGCTGATCTTCATTCCGAACGGCAACATCTCCTATGGCAAGCTTGCGCAGGCCCTCGAATACGGGGCAAAGACGTTTCAGGTCGACGCGAATTTCGATCAGATTCTGGCGCTCGTCCGCGTCCTGACGGAGCGGCTCGGCATCTATCTCCTGAATTCCATCAATCCCTTCCGCATCGAGGGGCAGAAGTCCATCGTGATCGAGATGATGGACCAGCGCGACTGGAAAGTGCCGGACTGGGTCGTGCTGCCCGGCGGCAATCTCGGCAACGTTTCCGCTTTCGGAAAGGGACTGCGCGAGATGAAGGAGCTCGGCTTTATCGATAAGCTGCCGCGCCTCGCCGTGATCCAGGCGAAAGGCGCGTCGCCGTTCTATGAATACATGAAGGCGACGTCGAAGGGCTTCAATGCCGAAGTTCATCCGGAGACGCTCGCGACCGCCATCAAGATCGGCGACCCGGTGAGCTGGCCGAAAGCGCAGTTCGAAATCGAGACATCGAACGGCGTCGTGGAGTGCGTGACGGAGCAGGAAATTGCCGATGCCAAAGCCGTCATCGGAGCCAGCGGAATCGGCTGCGAGCCCGCTTCGGCTGCGACCCTCGCCGGTATCCGCAAGCTGAAGCTCGACCGTGACGCCGATGTGGTCGCGGTGCTGACCGGCAATGTCCTGAAGGACCCGGATTACATCTATCGCTATCACACCGGGGCTCTGAAAGCACCCGACGGGTCACCAATCAAACCCAATTTCGGCAACGCCCCAATCGTGGTTCCGAACGACGCCGAGAAGATCACCGCGCTATTGCGCTAGAGAGTTCCGCAAAAGTCATCAGTCCCGGGTGATAGAGCGTCACCTTGCCTGCCGCATTGATCAGAACGAGGGTCGGTGTGGTGCTCACCCCGTAGCGCATGAAATTGACTTCGCTCAGCGGTGTCTCCACATTGCCGAGCCCCGAATAATACTGATTGAACACGCGCGCGATGTAGGGCGTTTCGACAGCCGGCGCTGCATCCTCACCGCCGCCGATGTAGCCATAGTGCTGCGTCGGCGCAATCACCTGGAGGCCTCGCGATTTAAACGCTGCCTGAATGCGCTGAATGATCGGGATCTCCTGCTTGCAGTCCGAGCACCAGTGCGCCCAGAAGAAGAGCAGCACCGGATGGCCCAGGTGCGCGCTCAGCGGGCGCGGTTTCGGACCGTTCAACCCGCGCGTTACGTCGAGCGGCGGCGCGGGCTTGCCTTCGAGCGTCAGCAGGTTGATGTTCTTCTGGATGCGGGAATTGATCGAGGTGGTCTTCCACTTCACCAGCTCCGCATTCAGAAACATCATCGCCTCATCGCGCCGGCCGAGGCGCGTCAGCGCCTGCGCGCTGACCTCGATCGAAGCGCCGAGCGCCATCGGCAGGTTCGGATCGCTGTCGAGCTTCCGGCCCGCAAGCTGCTTCAGCGAGAGCTCGCGGACTTCCGCCGCATTATCCAGCGCGGCCTGATACTTCTTCACCTGCAGATCGCCGCGGCCAATCCAGGAATACGCTTCCAGATATTCAGGCGTCATGCCGCGCCGGTCGCGATACAGCTTCAGGATCGAATTGGCCGTTTTGAAATCGCCCGCCATTGCATACTGGCTGACGGCCGTCGCGAAAATAGACGCGCCAAACGCCAGCGCGGCTGTGAAAATTGCGATGACCGCCAGCCTACGAAGACGCATGGTGCAGAGGCGCGGCCTTTTCAAACTGGATCGAAGAGTTGCTTTCCTTCTCGGCCTCTTCGAAGCGGCCCAGAGTGCGCAGCGCCGCCGCCGTCACATTCTCGGCACGGAACCCGAGTTTCTGCATGATTTCTTCACCGGGCGCTGAAGCGCCAAAGCGTTCGAGGCCAATCGTGATGCCGTCGGAACCCGCCCAACGGTCCCAGCCGAACGTCGAGCCGGCTTCTACCGTAACACGAGCGCGCACTGCTTTGGGTAACACGCTCTCGTGATACTTTTCGTCCTGATCCTGGAAGAGATTCATGGAAGGCATGCTGACGACGCGGGCCTTGACACCGTAATCCTTCAGCCTCTTCTGCGCGCCGACGCAGAGCTGAACTTCCGAGCCCGCGCCGATCAGGATCACGTCCGGCTTGCCGCCCTCAGCTTCAGAGAGGATATAGGCTCCCTTCGTCGAATCGCCGACCGCGGTAGAGCGATCGAGATGCGGCACGTTCTGGCGCGTGAGCGCGAACAGCGACGGTCCCTCATGCTGGGCCGCGAAGACCCAGCATTCGGCGGTTTCCGTCGGATCGGCCGGACGCATCACGTTGAGGAACGGGATAGCGCGCAAACCGGCGATTTGTTCGATGGGCTCATGCGTGGGGCCGTCTTCGCCGACGCCGATGCTGTCATGCGTGAACACCCAGATCGACTTCAGCTTGCTCAGGGCTGAGAGGCGGATCGAGGGCTTCATGTAATCGGAAAACACGAGGAACGTCGCCCCGAAGGGGAGCACGCCGCCATGAGCGGCCATCCCATTGACGGCCGCGCCCATCGCGTGTTCGCGAACGCCGAAAGCGACGTTGCGTCCGGCATAGTTCCAGCCGCCGCCGACGGCGCCCATATTCGACTCGCCTTCTACCACGGGCTGAAAATCGCCCATGCCTTTGAGCGCGGTGTTGGTGGAGGGGTTGAGATCCGCCGAACCACCCATCAGATTCTGGATGCGCTTCGCAAGCGCGTTGATCACTTCGCCGCCGGCGACGCGCGTGGCGATGGCTTTATCGCCAACCTTCCACTTCGGCACGTCCGCCGCGAAATCAGCGGGCAGCTTGCCTGCGGTGAACGCTTCGAATTCCGCGGCTTCGGCCGGGTAGGCGGCCCTGTAGGCGTTGAGGCGCGATTCCCATTCCTTCTGTGCAGCCAGGCCTTTCGCCAGTTGCTTACGGAAGTATTCGACGGCTTGTTCGGGGAGAAAGAACTTTTCTTCCGACGGCCAGCCGAGCACCTTCTTGGTGGCCAGCAATTCGTCTTCGCCGAGCGGGCTGCCGTGGGAGGAAAAATTATCGTGCTTCTTCGGGCTGCCGAAACCGATGTGTGTGCGGACCAGAATCAGCGTGGGCTTCTTCGTCTCCGCCTTTGCTTCCTCTATGGCCTTGCTCACAGCCGCGGTGTCATTGCCGTTTTCGACGTGAATGGTCTGCCACCCGAGCGCATCGAAGCGTTTGCCGACATCTTCCGTAAAGCAGAGATCGGTGCCGCCGGCCAGCGTGATGCGGTTCTGATCGTAGAGGAAAATCAGCTTGCCGAGCTGGAGATGACCGGCGAGCGAGGCGGCTTCGTTGGTGATGCCTTCCATCAGGTCGCCATCGCCGCAGATCCCGTAGGTGTGGTGATCGACGATCTTGTGGTCCGGCTTGTTGAAACGCGCGGCGAGCCACTGTTCGGCGATTGCCATCCCGACGGCGTTGCCGAAACCCTGACCCAACGGTCCGGTGGCGACTTCCACGCCGGGCGTGTGGCCGCGCTCGGGGTGGCCCGGCGTCATGCTTCCCCACTGGCGGAATTGCTTAATCTGATCGAGCGGGAGATCGTAGCCGGTCAGATAGAGCAGGCTGTAGAGCAGCATGGACCCGTGCCCCGCGGAGAGCACGAAGCGGTCACGGTCCGGAAAGCTCGGGTTCTGGGGGTTGTACCGCATGTGCTTCGTCCAGAGGGTGTAGGCCATGGCGGCGGCCCCCATGGGCATGCCGGGGTGGCCGGAATTCGCGTTCTGGACGGCGTCAGCCGAGAGAATCCGGATCGTATTGATGCACAGGTTTTCAAGCACCTGCGGGTCTGTGATGGACAATGAGATCTCCTAAAAACCCATTCTAACCGTTAGAAACGATTGGCTCGTGACGAACCGGGAAGTTTACGCTGCGCGCGATAAAGCAGAGCTTCCCGGCTTCTTCGTGCAGTTGCAGGGCTTTTGCGGGGTCTGATGCGGCGGTGACAGTGACGCGCGGTCGCAGCATGACTTCCGTGAATTCGCCCGAACCGTCTTTGTTCTCGCGCATTGTGCCGGTGGCTTCATCCTCGTAGGCGGTGACGACGATGCCATTAACCGCGCAGAGATGCAGGTAACTCAACATGTGGCAGGCGGAGAGACTGGCGACGAGAAGGTCTTCGGGGTTGTAGCGCGCGGCCTCGCCGCGGAAGTGCGGGTCGGAAGAGCCGGCAATCGGCGCGGACTTCCGTGGGGCGGCGATGTCGTGATTGCGGCTGTAGGCGCGGTATTCGGATGTGCCTGTGCCCTGATTGCCGGTCCATCGGATGTGCGTGGTGTATTCGTGTTTACTCAAGCGATCCGGCCTCCCCGATAAGATGAGAGTAGATGAGTCCTGGACAACAACAACAACAGCCGAAGCTGCCCATCCCCGGCGTAAAGAATCTGATTGCCGTTGGCAGCGGCAAGGGAGGCGTAGGGAAAACGACGGTTTCGGTGAACCTGGCGATTGCGCTGGCGCACCTGGGATATAAGACCGGCCTGCTCGATGCGGACGTGTATGGCCCCAACGTGCCGCTGATGATGGGTACGAATGCCACACCTACCGGGAAGGGCGAACGCATCCAGCCGCTCGAGAATTACGGCGTGGTGCTGATGTCGATGGGATTCCTGAATCCCGGGGACAAGCCGCTCGTATGGCGCGGGCCGATGCTGCACAGCGTGATTCAGCAGTTCCTGCGCGGAGTGGATTGGGGCGAGCTGGATTACCTGATCATCGATCTGCCTCCGGGAACGGGCGATGTGCAGTTGTCGCTGATCCAGACGGCGCCGGTGACCGGGGCGATTGTGGTGACGACGCCTTCGGAGGTATCGCTCGACGATGCGCGCAAGGCGGTGCTGATGTTCCAGCAGGTGAAGGTGCCGGTGCTCGGGATGGTGGAGAACATGAGCTACCTGCAGTGTCCGCATTGCGATGAGCGGATCGATGTGTTCAGTCATGGCGGCGGGAAGAAGACGGCGGACGCGATGTCGATCCACTTCCTGGGGGAACTGCCGCTCGATCCGCAGGTGCGGATTGGAGGCGATACGGGGCACCCCGTCGCAGCGGCCGGGCCGGACGATGCCAAGGGTGGCGTGTTCTACCCGCTGGCGAAAGCTGTGGTGGAACGTGCGCATGAGGCTTCGAAGATTAGTGGTCCGACGATGACGGTCAGCGATTAGTTATTGGCCACAGATAAACACAGATTCACACAGATAAGACCTTAAGAACTTCGTTGAGGCTGCCTTGACGGTAGCCTTCGAGGTCCAGGGTTACGTATTTGTAGCCCAGCCTTTTGAATATGGCGGTCAGCTTTTGCGCCATTTCCAGTGAGAGAGCGCGCGGAAGTTCTTCGGGAGAGACTTCTATGCGAACGATTTCGCCGTGGTATCGGGTGCGGAACTGGCGGAAGCCGAGGGCTTTCATTTCTTCTTCGCCTTGTTCGACCTGTTTCACGTTCTCGATCGTCACCGGGGTGCCGTAGGGGATTCGGGAGCTGAGGCAGGCGGCGGCGGGACGGTCCCAGGTGGGGAGGCCGGCTTCTTTTGAAAAGTGGCGGATTTCGGCTTTTGTCAGACCTGCCTCGACAAGAGGGGCTTCGACCTGATGAAGCTTTGCTGCGCGCTGGCCGGGACGGTAGTCGCCGAGGTCGTCTTTATTCACGCCGTAGACGATGTGTTCGATTCCCCGCTCTGCTCCGAACTTCTCGAGTACGTTGAAGAGCTCGTCCTTGCAGTGGAAGCAGCGGTCGGGTCCGTTTTGTGCGTAGTCCGGATTGTCGAATTCGCTGGTCTTAATGTATTCGTGGCGGATGCCGAATCGTTTTGCGAAGGCTTCGGCATCACGTTTGTGCGATTCGGGGATGGACGCGGAATCGGCGGTCACCGCGACCGCGTTATCCCCGAGAGCCTGTTTGGCAGCCCAGGCGAGATAGGCTGAGTCCGCTCCTCCGGAGTAGGCTACAATGACCCTGCCCATCCGGCGGAGCGATTCGATCAGACTATCCTGTTTGGACATTACTGCACCGGTTCTTCCGTTTTATCTTCCGACTCGGGAACGAGGCATGCGGCGGCCACGCTATCGTTCTCTTCCATTTTGACCAGGCGAACGCCCTGAGTGGAGCGGCCGGCCTGGCGGATTTCGCCCGAATCGATGCGGATCATCTTGCCATCGCGCGTGACGATCATCAGATCGGAGTCTTCCTTGACAGAGAGGATGCCGACCACCTTACCGGTCTTGTTGGTGGTCTTCATATTGATGACCCCCTTCACGCCTCGGTTGGTGAGGCGGTAATCCACCACCTTGGTGCGCTTGCCGTAGCCGTGCTCGGAGATGGAGAGGATCAACCCTCCTTCCATAATGACTTCCGCGCCGACGATGAAATCGCCCTCGGCAAGATCCATGCCACGCACGCCGCGCGCGGGACGGCCCATGGGACGGACGTGATCTTCGGAGAAGCGGATGGCCTGGCCATCGTGCGAGCCGAGGAAGATGAAGTCCTTGCCCGAGGTGCAGCGCGCCGCGATGAGCTCATCGCCTTCATCGAGGCCGAGCGCGATGATGCCGCGCGACATCGGGTTATCGAATTCGGTGAGCGCGCACTTCTTGATCACGCCGTATTTCGTCACCATGACGATATTCGAACCGCCTTCGGCGAATGACTTCACGGGCAGGAACGCTTTCACGGTCTCATCCGGCTGGAGATTGATCAGGTTGCTGACGTGCTTGCCCTTGCCTGCTGTGGAGGCGTCGGGAATTTCATAAATCTTGAGCCAGTAGACGCGGCCCTTGCTGGTGAAGATCAGCAGGAAGGCGTGAGTGGAGGCGACGAGGAAGTACTCGACGAAATCCTCCGTGCGCGTGCCCATGCCGATGCGGCCTTTGCCGCCGCGCGTCTGGCGGCGATAAGTATCCACAGCCGTGCGCTTCAGGTAGCCACCATGCGTCACGGTGACGGCGACGTCTTCCACCTGAACGAGATCTTCCAGGCTGATTTCGCCCGTATCCTCGATAATCTGGGTGCGGCGCTCATCGCCGAAATCCTTCTGGACTTCCCTGAGCTCCTTGATGATGAGCTCGCGAAGGACTTTTTCGGACCCGAGGATTTCGAGATATTCGGCGATGCGGCGCTGGATATCGGCGAGCTCAGCGGCGATCTTCTCCTGCTCCATGCCTGTGAGGCGCTGCAACTGGAGTTCGATGATGGCCTGCGCCTGCCGTTCGGAGAGCTTCGTCATCGACTCGGCGGCGCCGGCGGCCCTCAGATAAAGGTCGTTGAATTTGAATTTCGTGGAGCCTTCGATGAGGGCCTCGCGCGCTTCCTTCGGCGACTTCGAGGCACGGATGATGCGGATGACTTCGTCAATATTATCGAGAGCCAGACGGAAGCCGAGCAGGATGTGCTCGCGCTCGCGGGCTTTGCGCAGCTCGTAATCGGTACGGCGGCGGACGACATCGACGCGGTGCTCAATGAAGTATTTGATCGTCTGAATGAGGCCGAGTTCACGGGGCTGGCCGTGGACGATGGAGAGGTTGATAATGCCGAAGCTGATCTGAAGCTGAGTGCTCTTGTAGAGGTTGTTGAGAATGACCTCGGCCTGTTCGCCGCGCTTCAGCTCATAGACGATGCGCATGCCGTCGCGATCGCTTTCGTCACGAATTTCGGAGATGCCTTCGATCTTCTTCTCATTGACCATGGCGGCGGTGGTTTCAATGAGGCGCGACTTGTTGACCTGGAAGGGAATTTCGGTGACGACGATCTGTTCGCGATCGCCTTTGCCCATTTTTTCCGTGAAGGCTTTGGCGCGAATTTTGAGGGAGCCGCGACCTCTTGTATAGGCGTCCACGATGCCCTGACGGCCGAGAATGTAGCCGCCGGTGGGGAAGTCCGGGCCCTGCACGATTTCGAGAATCTTCGGAAGCTGCGTTTCGGGATGCCGGATCAACAGGATGGCGGCTTCGATAATTTCGGTCAGGTTGTGCGGCGGGATGCGGGTCGCCATGCCAACGGCAATGCCTTCGGAACCGTTGACGAGGAGGTTGGGGATGCGGGTGGGGAGGACGTCAGGCTCGACTTCGCTCTCATCGTAGTTGGGGCGGAAGTCAACGGTCTCTTTATCGATATCTTCGAGGAGCGCGCCGGCGATTTTGGAGAGGCGAGCTTCGGTGTATCGCATGGCCGCGGGCGGGTCGCCATCGACGGAGCCGAAGTTGCCCTGGCCATCGACGAGTGGGTAGCGCAGTGAAAAATCCTGCGCCATGCGGACGAGGGAGTCATAGACGGGGGCGTCGCCGTGCGGGTGGTACTTACCGAGAACTTCGCCGACGATCTTGGCGCATTTGCGGGTGGGCCGGTTCGAGGTGAGGCCCATTTCGTTCATGCCAAAAAGAATGCGGCGATGGACGGGCTTGAGGCCGTCGCGGACATCCGGGAGGGCGCGGCCGACGATCACGCTCATGGCGTAATCGAGGTAGGAGCGCTTCATCTCGTCTTCGATGTTGACGGGAACCATGTTGCCGCCGGAGGGGGGCGCGGCTTTGGGGTCTGGTGGCGCGGGTGGGCGCTGTAGAGGGTTGTCCTGATCGGCCATGTTTTTTTGGGTTTAAGTTCTATTTTAGCAGGGAGTTAGGTGTGGTGGGCGCGGTTTGGAGTCGTGGGAGCGACGAATCGGCTTTTTGCCGGTTCGTTGAGGGTTCGATCGGGGTTCGTTGCCGGTTCGTTGGCGGTTCGTTTGGGGTGGCGATGATGAGCGTTTTCCTTTGTTTTGTTGGGGATACTGGCTTCATTTCAGCGCTTCCTTTTTTCGGGCGTGCGGCAGGTGAGCGGCGGGGCGTTTCGGGAAGTCGGGAAGAAGTTGTGGCGGCATAGATTCGGTATGACGGTAGCATTACGGGCGATAAATCAGGCTCGCCCGCGGGCGCGCGGATCGGCCTAAACTACTGGCTTAGCGGGCGATAGGGATATTTGCGATTCGTGAACACGTTGCGCCCTGGGCTTATTTCAATCGATTACAGGAGCACAATGGCGACGCAGAATATGCAATCTGATGAACAGAATCGTTTCCGGGCCGGACGGACACTTGAAGAATTGACGACACCCCGACCATTTGGGATGCCGTCGCCAGACATCTTCGACGGCGCACTTCTCAAGATCGAGCGGACGCTTCAGTCCTCAGTTCCAGAGGCAATCTGAACTCGGATCACACTGGCTCGAAATCTGGCAGTATACGGAGGCTTCTGTTACGAATTCATCACGGTATCTGCGTTCTGGTGCATGACCTGTGTCGAGATGGCGCTGTGGGCAAAATTCGCCGAACTTAATCCGGGTTCCTTCGTCCTTGAGAAGAAGAAGTACCAGCCCGTGAGCGTGATCTTGAGCCAACTACCGGGAAACCTTCGGCTCGGATGGCGAATAACAGGAAGGCCGAATTTCAACGGCAGCTTTCGTAGTCTGACTGCATGGGCGATAGACGAAAAGCTGATTCCAGACGATGGCTCACTCGATGCAACCGTTCGCCTGAGAAATTCCTTTGCTCACCCGTTTGAGACGAACTACGTGTGGTCGCCGCCTATGACCGTTCAGGTGTTCGAAGGACTTATCGAAACCGTGAACCATCTGTGGCCGCTGGATATGCCGCCCGACGACGACAAGCTGGTTCTGAAACTGAGATAATCGAACTCGGTCACGGTTGGTTTTTTCCTGCGAGAACAGACAAGAACGGACGATAGTCTGCTGCCAGAGCCGATTCTTGTTGCTTTGCTAGAAGCACACATTTCCGCCCCGGCCTAAACACGGATAGCTCCTTCATGTGGGAAGGCAATCGTGCTCCAATCAAAAGGTTGAATCGGATTCCGCAGATGTCTATCCAGTGCAGATAATGTGTGGGCCATTTGGCAGAGGCCGGTGTGCCAACGACAGCGATGAGGCGATTGTTCTCGTCGGACACTTCCACGATCAACGCTGCGTTCTCCGGGAATGGTCCGGTTCCAAGCAAGTAGTGACGCACTTGTTCCTGATATAACGGCCCGAAGCTGATTGACGGCATCGTGCCGTCTCGGTCACGCCAAACATGCGCCGCTGATTTCCAAAGGACACTGAGACCCATGTATCCGATCCTCTCGACCGTTGCTGCCTCTGTGTCGGGAGCGATGAAAGCCGCAAATCGTTCGTCCTCAAGCACGGGTTTCCCGAGTCGAAGTAATTGAAGGAGCCGGAAGTTTTCTGGTCCTCGATAGCAGTTCCGAAAGAACGTGTCCTCGCCGTTTTTGCTGAGGCGCTGTTCACACTCGTGGCACAGCAGATGCGCTCTAGTCTGGAAGGAGGTCTGGAGTGCCTTGTCTGCACTGACGACGAGAGGATGTGGGTTCTTGCCCTTACCCCGAACCAGCTTGTATGCTGCTTGCGGAATGAAATGGCTATCCCGCAACGGGCGTTCATTCAAACACAGGCGACATTGGCCAATGATTTCCATCGTCACTTCAGCGTCAACAACAGGGCGACGATAGCAATGACGATCACCGCCAGTGCCAACAACCATGCACGATTGCCACCGGAAGGCTGAGCATCTGTTTTCGGTGGTACGGATGCTACCTCATCAGAGCGGGGCTGTTCCGTGCCAACTTCGGTGATCTCGATATTCACACCGAAGGTTTTTGTACCGCCTCCGGTGAGATCACTGATCCGGCAGTCGTACCGGTCGCCACGGTCCATCCGGCTTGCAAGGCCGCTCGAATCGTTTCCACGTGAGACATGGGCCGGGATGAAACCGAGTTGTTCCCCATTGAGGCGCATCACCCTTATAGCGCCTATATCGTGAGGGTTTTCCGGGTCACGAATCAGAATCAAGCGTTCTGAGTTCGCTACTCTAATTTGGCCCACTTTGAGCTTTTAATTTGGCCCCCCCTGGAGAACCCCGGATGGCAAGATGCCGGGATGGACAGGAGGCACAAAGTGGA
>Ga0134125_10002099_pt1 | contig 23875 bp, 27 predicted proteins | sample KB31751_FD_96464 | JGI IMG/M metagenome (GOLD analysis project Ga0134125, IMG submission 96464) | Terrestrial soil microbial communities with excess Nitrogen fertilizer from Kellogg Biological Station, Michigan, USA - KB3-175-1 | ecosystem: Environmental > Terrestrial > Soil > Unclassified ...
CTCGGCGGCACGGCGTTGAACACGGCGGTCCGGAAGCCGGTGAGCACCAGCACCAGCATGGTCACGCCGGAGATGACCACCAGGCCCATCACGTCCGGCCAGGTCAGGCCGGGGTTGGTGGCCACGGTGACGGCGACGAACGCGTTCACGCCCAGCCCGGTGGCCATCGCGAAGGGGTGCTTGGCCCAGGCGCCCATGAGGATGGTCAGCACGCCGGCGACCAGGGCGGTGGCGGCGGCGACGCGGGCGGCTCCGAGTTCGGCGCCGGTGGCGTCGGCGCCGGAGAGGATCAGCGGGTTGAGCACCACGATGTAGCTCATCGCGAAGAAGGTCGCCAGGCCGCCCCGGATCTCCCGTGAGTAGGTGGAACCGCGTTCGGTGATCCTGAAGTAGCGGTCGAGGGTGCCGAGCCCGTTTTTAGCCATGGGCAGAATCCTAGTGGCCGCCGGCGGGTTCAATCGAGCTGGAAGTAGGTAGTGTGAGGAAGGAGACCACCGCGGTGGGCCGAGCCGGAAGACACCACGAACCGACTGCCAAGGAGTGACCGACATGAGCGAAGCGAACGTTCCCCAGGAGCCCGTCGCGGCGGCGGAGGGCATCGTCGTCGGCGTCGACGGGTCCGACCCGGCGCTGTGTGCGCTGGATTGGGCCGCTGCCGAGGCACGACGGCGAAATGTGCCCCTGAACATCGTCACCTCCTACACGATTCCCGTCTTCGCCGCCTCCAGCATGGACGCCGGCTACGCGACGCTGGACGACCAGGTCATCCGCGACGGGGCGCAGGAGGTCCTCGACGCCGCCCGGGAGCGCGTCGGCGACATCGGCGTGGACGTTCACCTGCGCATCGAATCCGGGGACCCGGCCGGCGTGCTCATGGAGCTCAGCGAACAGGCCGACCTGGTGGTCGTGGGCACGCGCGGCCGGGGCGGCTTCGTCGGCCGGCTGCTCGGGTCGGTCAGCAGCGCCCTGCCCGCCCATGCCAAGTGCCCCACCGTCGTCGTGCCGTTGTGCGTGTCCAAGCGGGCCACCGGCGACCCGGCGATCCGCGATGTGGTCGTCGTCGGCGTCGACGGATCGGATCGTGCCCGCCGTGCCGTCCTGGTCGCCGCCGAACAGGCCTCGGCCCGCGGGATCCCGCTGCGGGTGGTCTGCGCGCTGCCGCCGGTGAGTGGATCGCTGGCCTGGATGCCGGCGACGGTCGACCAGGAGGCCCTGACGATCGACGTGCGCCGGCAGCTCGCCGTCGGAAAGCGCTGGCTGGCCAGCCATTTCCCGGACCTGGTCATCGAGACCGACGTCATCGAAGGCGCGCCCATCGAGGTCCTGATCGAGGAATCGGCGAAGGCGACGCTCATGGTGACCGGTTCGCGGGGGCGGGGCGGCTTCGCGGGCATGCTGCTCGGCTCGACATCGCAGGGCGTCCTGCACCATTCCAAGGGCCCTGTGCTGGTGGTCCCGGATTCCCCGGATCCCCGGCTGGAGGACCGGTCCAGCTTCGACCACGACGACGGCGCCTGAACCCGCACCGGCCAGGCTGGCCGGTGCCGGGCCGCGTCGACTGCCAGCTAGCCGTTACCCAACTGAAAAGGCGCCCTTCCGTGCGGAAGGGCGCCTTTTCAGTATCGTGCGGGGCCGGGTCAGTAACGCACGGCGTAGGAGACCAGGTTGTTGACGTAGCCCAGCGGCGTCGTGGAGATGCCGGCGGTGGGGTTCCGGGCGTGGACGACCTGGCCGTTCCCCAGGTAGATGGCCACGTGGTAGATGCCGCTGCCGCTGGCGGAGAACACCAGGTCGCCGCGCTTGAGCTGGCTCAACGGCACCCGGGTGCCACCCGCATACTGCTGCGACGAGGTGCGGGGCAGCGAGATGCCGCTCTGGGCGAAGGCCGCCCGGGTGAAGCTCGAGCAGTCATACCCGTCCGGTCCGTTGCCACCGTAGGAGTAGTAGTTGCTGTTGTCCGCGGCGGTGCGCAGGGCCCAGGCAATGGCGGATTCCTTGGACGACCCGGCCGCCGCCTGGGCAGCCGCCTCTTCCCTGGCCCGCTGCTCGGCTGCGGCCTTCTCCACGGCCTCCCGCGCTGCACGGGCTTCGGCTTCCTGCCGGGCCTTCTCCCGCGCTGCTTCTTCCTTGGCTGCTGCCGCCTTCTCCGCTGCTGCCTCCGCGCGTGCCCGGTCCTTGGCATCCGCCTTGGCCCGCGCCGCTGCAGCGTCCCTCTCTGCTTCGGCCTTCTCCTTCGCGGCCTCTGCCGCCGCCTTGGCCTTCCGGTCCGCCTCCTGCTGGGCCTTCACCGCCGCCTTCGCGTCGTCGGAAACCGACGTCTCGATGGGCTTCGGGGTCGAGGCGGCGACGGCCTGCGGTTCGCTGTCCACGGCCGGCCTCGAGGGGGAGTTGGAGGCCACGGTGGCCGGGCGCTCCTTCTGGGCCTTCGGCCTGCTCGCGGGGGCCAGCGAGGTCGAGGTCGGGACCACGTCGGGAACGGCTTCCGGCGCCGGGGACAGCGCACGGGTCTGTGCTGCCGGGCGTTCCACGGCAGGGGAGGCCGGCGTGGCCGCGAGTTCGGCCTGGAGCTGCTCCTGCCGCTGCTTCTCTTCCAGAACCGCGACGCGCTTGGCTTCCTTGGCTCGGTCCGAGTCGCGCAGGTAGGCGAGCTGGCCGATGAGCTCGCCGCGGAGCTTCTTCTGGTCCTCGATGCGCGTCTCGTAGGCGGCGCGGGTCTGCTCCGCCGCCTCCAGGGCAGCCCGGTTCGCATCCGCGGCGTCGGCGGCGGCCGCCTCGGCCTCGGCGGCGTAGTTCTGCCAGTCGGCCCAGAGGGAGGCGGCCTGCTGGGCGGTGGACAGGGTGGCCGACCGGTTGGCCGCCAGGGTCTGCATGGTGGCTGCCTTGTACAGCACGTCGCTGTCCTCGGAGTCGTTCAGCATCGAGGTGACCCCGGGGTTGATGCCGCCGTTGCGGTAGAGGTCGCCCGCGAGCTGGCCGACCTGCTTCTTCACCGCGTCGTAGTAGCGGGTGGCCTTGGCCGCCTCGGTGCGGGCCTTGGAGGCGACTTCGTTGCGCTCGGCGAGGGCCTGGTTCGTGGTCAGGTAGGCGTCCTGGTCGTTCATGGCCGAGGCTTCGGCATCGGCGAGGTCGCGGTTCGAGTCAAGGATCAGGTCCTCGAGCGATGCGGCCATGGCCTTGAGTTGGGCGGGATCGTCCTTGGCCGCGGTGATCTCGGCACGCGTCGGCAGCGCCGGGGTGCTGCGGGCGGCGGGGACAGAGGCGGTGAGGGCGGTGCCGAAGGCGGAGGTGCCGACCGTCGTTTCGGACGGTGCCGGGGCGGCAGTAGCGGCCGTTCCGGTGACGAGCGTCCCGCCGATCAAGGCGAGCGTGCACGTCGCGACGCCTAGAAGTTGCCTCTTGGCCATACTTGAGCCCCCTGCTGCGAATGATGGACCGAACAGGATCACGAAATGCCGGCGATGGCGGCGTGTCGGGTCACGGTTCAGTTACTGCTTCATACGACAATAGGGGACTCAATGTAACAGTGGCAACACGAGTCACTTCAACATCATAAATAACATCCCTGTCATTCCGGGGCATTCTCGCAGGCGTCGCGGGGCGGAAGCACATTCCCTCGCCGGGTTCCCGCCCCTACGACCGGCCCGTGGGGGCGAGTCGCGGCGGGCGCGGCATGTTGCGGGATGGTGACGCTCAACCCCATCCGAGGTGGTGCAGGGTCTCGTCGTGGATACCGAAGTGGTGGGCGATTTCGTGGACGACCGTGATCTGGACCTCCGCAATGACCTCCTCCCGTGACGAGCAGGCGGCCAGGGTGTCCTCCTGGAAGATGATGATGCGGTCGGGCATGGCCCCCGCAGCCCAGCCGTCGTCACGCTCGGTCAAGGGGACGCCGTCGTAGAGCCCCAGCAGGGAGGTGCCGGGATCCTCCCCCGGCAGCGGTTCGTAGCGGTCCTCGACGAAGACGGCGACGTTGTCCATCGTCGCCAGCAGGCGTTCGGGGATGTTGGCGAGAGCGTCGGAAACGGCGGCCTCGAACTCGTCCGGGGTCATGGGAAAGCTCATGTAGTGGACTCTATCCGCGCGGATTACGGCGTGCGCGCCGGCGGTTTTGCGCAGGGAAAAAGGTGCCCTATAGTTGATCAGGTCGCTGCGGGACACTTGTGTTCGGCAGCTGTCCGGCCCCCATCGTCTAGCGGCCTAGGACACCGCCCTTTCACGGCGGCGGCACGGGTTCGAATCCCGTTGGGGGTACTGCAGGTCCTGATTTCGCCAGTGCGGAAATCTCTGGTAAAGTTTAGGACTTGTGAAGCGAGGGTAAAACCTTGTGAACTAGGCCCTGTAGCGCAGTTGGTTAGCGCGCCGCCCTGTCACGGCGGAGGTCGCGGGTTCAAGTCCCGTCAGGGTCGCTTTGGTTTTCCGTTGCACGGGAGATCACGGTGATCATCGCCTAGATGATGCCAGGCTCTGTAGCTCAGTTGGTAGAGCGTTCGACTGAAAATCGAAAGGTCACCGGATCGACGCCGGTCGGAGCCACCAGCTAGAACCCCTCGGGAATCACCCGAGGGGTTTTCTGCATCTGTGGCGCCTTGTGGCGGGGGCGGTAGGGTGGTGAGACGTCCGCGCGTTCCGAACGAAAGGCCGTCATGGACCAGCCCGAGCACTTTCCCGCGCAGCCGGTGTCGACCCCGGCCACTGGAACGACGTCGATCACCGATGGCGCCGTGGCCAAGGTTGCCGCGGTGGCTGCCCGATCGGTTCCTGGCGTCCACTTCCTGGGCCTGGGATCCAGCCGGGCCCTGGGGGCCCTGCGCGGAGCCGTCGGGGCCGGTGAGGGATCGCCCGGCGTCTCGGCCGAGGTCGGGCAACGCGAGGTCGCCGTGGACATCGTCCTCACCGCTGCCTATGGGCGGCCCCTGCAGCAGATCGCCGAGGAGGTCCGCGCCGCCGTCTACGTCGCGGTCGAGCGGATCACCGGGTTGCACGTCATCGAGGTCAATGTCGAGATCGGCGACATCCATATCCCCGAAGCGGCCGACGGAGCGCCCCCCGCGCCGGCCAACCACCGGGTGCCGCAGCCACCGGACCGCACCCCCCTGCCACCTCCCGCCGCGCCGCGCGGCGGGCCCACCTCCGACACCGTGGAGCAACCATGAACCCGACCCTCCTTGGACTGGCCGTTGCCGCCGTGCTCGGCTGGGCTGCCCTGTCCTTCGGCTTCGGCGGCTTCCTGCTGATGGCCATCTTCCTGGCTGTGGGTGCGCTGGTCGGCCGCTTCGCCGAGGGCCGACTGGACCTGCGCAGCGTGCGCGACGCGCTGACCGGCCGGCGTTCCTCGTCGTGACTGCCCCGACGACCGGCCGTGCCCTGGCCGGGCATACCCGGGTGAGCACCCAGGCCCTGACGAGTGCCGCCCGGATCATCGCCGCGGAGGTCTTCGAGGTACTGCCCAGTGAGATCCGCGTCGTGCTGAACGACGAATACGGGGCCCTCGCCCTGGGGTTGAACCTGCCCCTGCCGATTTCCCCGCTGGTCCACGGACGCCAGGCCGCGGTGGATCCCGATGGTTCCGTCCTGGCACGTGCCCGCGATGCCCGGACCGCCGTTCGGGAACGCTTCGTGGAAGTGACCGGATCCCATGTCAGCCGCATCGACGTCCGGGTCACCGGAGTGGTGCTGCGCCGAAGGAGGATGGCATGAGCGACGACGACCGCCGCAAGCTCCAGTCCCACGAACTGCACAGCGCCCGCTCGACGGCCGCTGTCATCGCAGCCCTGCTGGTCACCGCCGTCTGCCTGTATTTCATGTTCGAGGCGGCCATGAAGTCACTGGGCCAGGATGTCTGGATCCGCTCACCCGGCGAATGGGGCACGTGGCTGACCGGTCTTCCGGACTCCGCGGATCCGCTGGTCCTGGCCGCCGGATCGCTGGTCGTCCTGGCCTTGGGCTTGTTCTTCCTGCTGCACGGCATACTGCCCGGACGCCGGGCCCGCCACGCGATCCCCCAGGAACGCGCGATCGTCGTCGTCGACGACGGGGTCCTGGCCTCGACCCTGGCCCGCCGCGCCCGGACGCAGGCAGGGGTGACGCCCGAGCAGGTCGTGGTCATCGTCACCCGGAACCACGTCAGCGTACAGCTCCGGCCAACATCGGGCATCGGCATCGATGCCGCAGCCGTCCATGCAGCCGTCGAGGACGAGATCCGGACGAACCACATCGAACCGGCACCGGCCGTGAAGGTCCACGTCGCCGAGACGGGGGTGGTCGGCCAGTGAACCGGACACCGCGGATCACCAACCGGGTCATCCTGACCCTGCTGGGCCTGTTCATGACCGCCTTGGGCCTGCACGGCCTGCTGCTTGCCGCGGTCCCGTCCTATGCCGCCGGATGGCGGGGGCTCGCCGACAGGGTGGGCGCCGCGTTCACCCGCTTGCTCGAGGACACCACGCTCGAGGGCCAACGGGATTCGTGGCTGTGGATCGTGGTCTCGGTGGTGATGATCGTCCTGGTGCTGTTGATGGTCTGGTGGATGGCCGTCCAGGGACAGGGCAAGACGGGCATCTTCGCCCGGGAATTCCGCGAGGAGGGCACCCGTGGCATCGTCGAGCTCTCGTCGGCGGTGCCCGAACAGACCCTCAAGGCCGCCTTGGCCGGCCGGCCGGATCTGGTGACCGTCTCGGTCACCTCGTGGTCCGTCCCGCGCCACGACGCCGGACTGCGCGTCAAGGTGCAACCCCGCCTCGGCGCCGCCCCCTACCGCATCGCGGAGGACATCGCCTCGCTCGTCGTGGACATGGACGCCATCCTCGGGGCCGCGGGGCCGGTGGTCATCCACCTCGCCACTGGTGCCCGGACCCGCATGTCACGGGCCGAGCGCGTGCGCTGAGGCAGGTGCCCGGGCGGCCCGGCGTGCTAGCTCGCCGGCACCAACCAAAGCGCAGCGTTGGGCGACAGCCGGCCGTCGCCGTCGACGGCGTCGTCGCTGCTGGACACCACTACCTCCCGGCCCGCCGGGATCTCGACCGGCGTGGTGCCCAGGTTCGCCAGCATCTGCAGGTCGCCGTTGGCGTAGGAGAGCACGCCGGTGGCCGGCGCGTTCTCCGGGGCCCACGTCAGCCGGCCGCGCCCGAGCTCCCGCTCAGCCCGCACGGAGATCATCCGGCGGTAGAGCTCGAAGGCGGAACCGGCCACCCCGACCTGCTGGTCGGCCGCGTACCCGCGGTAGCTGTCCGGCTGGGGCAGCCACGGTTCGGCACCGGAGGCCGGCGGGGCATCGCCGTCGTCCACCGCGCGGGAGAAGCCGAAACCCTGCCGGTCCGCGACCCAGGGCATCGGGATGCGGCAGCCGTCGCGGCCGCGCTCGTCGCCGTTGGTGCGGAAGAAGCTGGGATCCTGGCGGACGTCGTCGGGCAGCGTCGTGTGCTCTGGCAGGGTCAGCTCGTCGCCCTGGTAGACGTAGGCAGAACCCGGCAGGGCCAGCATGATCAGCGCGGCGGCGCGGCCGCGGGCGGCGCCGAGGGCCTCGTCGGGCTGTTCGTCCTGCGCGCCGATGCCCTTGGGGAGCGTGGTCGGGTCGGTGAGCCCGAACCGGGAGCAGTGGCGGACGGTGTCGTGGTTGGACAGGACCCAGGTGGGGGTCGCGTCGACGGCTGCCGCTTCGGCCAGGGTCTCGGTGACGTTGTCCGCGATGTTCGATGCGCTCCAGCCGGCCAGCAGGAACCCGAAGTTGAAGGCCTGCTGCATTTCGCCCTCGCGCACATAGCGGAAGATGCGCTCCATGGGTTCGACCCAGGCCTCGGCGACCATCATGCGGTCGCCGTCGTACTCGGCCAGCACGGCGTTCCACTCCTCGTAGATCGCGTGCACGCCGTCCTGGTCGAAGTAGGGAGGGGTCTCCTTGACAGCCGGTGCCTCGGTGCCCTGGACCATGCTGACCTTTTCGGACCAGTCGGGCAGCCCCTCGGCCTTGACCATGCCGTGGGCGACGTCGACGCGGAAACCGTCCACGCCACGATCGAGCCAGAAGCGCAGGATGTCGCGCATCTCGGCGTGGACGTCGTCGTTGTCCCAGTTCAGGTCGGGCTGCTTCACGTCGAAAAGGTGCAGGTACCACTGTCCGGGTCTGCCGTCGGCGTCCACGGTGCGGCTCCAGGCCGGGCCGCCGAAGACGGACTGCCAGTTGTTCGGTTCCTGGTCCCCGTTTGGGCCCTTCCCGTCGCGGAAGATGTAGCGGTCGCGTTCCGGGGAACCGGGCGCCGCGGCGAGGGCCTGCTGGAACCAGGCGTGTTCATCGGAGGTGTGGTTGGGGACGAGGTCGACGATGATCCGGATGCCCTGCGCGTGGGCGCGAGCGAGCATGTCGTCGAAGTCATCGAGGGTCCCGAACAGCGGGTCCACCTGCCGGTAGTCCGCGACGTCGTAGCCGGCATCGGCCTGCGGGGACTTGTAGAAGGGGGAGAGCCAGACGGCATCGACGCCGAGGTTCTCCAGGTAGCCGATCTTCGAGGCGACGCCGCGCAGGTCGCCCATGCCGTCGGCATCGGCGTCCGCGAACGAGCGCGGGTACACCTGGTAGATGACCGCGTCCTGCCACCAGGGGACGTGCTGGGCGTGCTTGGGCATGGGGGACTCCTCGGGAACGGGTGCCAGGGCGGGGCCGACGACGAGCCGGACCGTGGTGGGAACCAGCCTAGTGCAAGCACCTCCACGCCGGAGCGCGGTGGGTGGCACGCGCCACCGCGCCCGCGTGGCGGGCGGGATCAGGGCATCCGTACCGGACGGGTGAAGAGCATGGCCTGGATCCGGTCCTCGATCTGGTCGAGAACCACACTGGAACCCATGGGGACCAGGAGCAGATTTTGCTCGTCGGGTTGCGCCAACCGGTACTGGCCGCGCCGTCCCGCGTGGACGTACGTCAGGGATTCGAGGCTTCCCGCCTCGCCCGATGCATCGAAGCTCCAGATCATCCATGGTTCGGCCCATGCATCCCTGAACGCTTCGTTTGCATCGTCGGGAGGCGGTGGCGGGGCGTCCCGCATGACCTTGGCATCGAGGATGTCCATTCCGAGGGCATCGGGTTCGAGCGGGAGGCTCCACGCGGGGCCGATGCCGAGCCAGCGCAGGACATGGGTGCTGAGGTCGAGGAGGGGCACCAGGTCGACGTTGAAGTGTTCGTCGTCCGGCCGCTGGTTGTCGGGATCGAACCGGCCGTCGTTCCAGGCCGAGCCGGCCACCACGACGGCCATGCCGTCGTTGGCCCAGATCTGCAGCAGTTCCTCGCGGCCGCAGTGCATCGCCGAGGCGCGGAAGGTGTAGGGCGCATCGTTCATGAGCGCACTGGCCACCTGCCCGTAGCGGGTCAGTTTCGTGCCCTCCACGAACGCCGCTGCCTCGAGCTCCTTGAGCGCGGCCGCATGGGTGAATTTCTGGAGTCGGCCGATCACGAGATCCTGGCCGAGGTCGACGAGGAGTTGGATCGCCTTTCCGGAGACCCAGAACCCGTCGTAGTGGAAGTGCTGCTGCGCGGACAGGGCGGTGAAGTCGGGTAGCGCCTGGTCGTAGACGGAGCCGGTGGCCACGTCGGGGACGAACGTCGTCATGCTGAGGCCTCCAGCGGGGTCGTCGAGCGAGCGATTTGCTCGAAGAGATCGGAGAACACCGGCCATTGGGACGTGGTGCTGGTGGTCGTGACCTGGAGCGCGAGCCCGTTCTGGATGGACAGGAATTCACAGCCGCGCAGCCGCAACTGGTTTTCCGGCGACTGGTGCGTGTAGTGGATAACGCGGCCCGGGACGTCCCAGAGGCGGACATCCACGATGTACGGCTTCAGCAGTTTGCCCATGAGCCCGTCGATGGCGCGGAGGCAGAAGACGTCCAGCGTGCCGTCGAAGGGGAGTGCCGTCACGACGGCGTTCGGGGCGAATTCGTCCGCAGGCCCGGGCAGGTAGGCCAGCAGCTCGATCTCGTCCCGGACGGACTCGCTGACCCATTGGGTCGGAATCTTGAACGAGACCTTGCCGGTTCGTCCGTTGATCAGTTGGTCGGGTGTCATGTGCCTGGTTACTCCTCGTCTCGGCGGTCTTGCCAGGGGGGAACGAAGGCGTTTTCGCGCCCGGAGGCATACAGGCGGCAGGCCCTGACGTTGCGCAGCAGGCGATGCCGGAGCCGGCTTCCCTTCGGCATGGCCTCGAAGTCGGCGATCTCGGCCTCGGTAAAGGGAATGGCGCGTGGCTCGTCGTCCTTGCGGCCTTCCCACTCGCGGTTCCAACGGGGGGTGGCCCAGAGCGGCCACCAGAACAGGGCGACCACCCCGAGCAGCCACGGTCCCCAGAAGATCGGCAGGGTCCACCAGAGCTGGCGCATCTGCTCGTCGTTGGCCGCCTCGAAGTAGATCGTCGGCAGCATCATCACCAGCGCGACGGCGAAGCACAGCATCATGTAGGGCCACTTGTGGCGGGTCTGGAACCACGTCACGGGCAGGTTGATCACGCCCGGTGCCAACACCCAGGAACGCCACCGGCCGCGGAGGGCCTTCACCGCGGGGTACCCCAGCCCGAAGATGATCAGCAGGATCATCACGGTTCCGATGATCAGGTTCGGCGTGTAGATGTAGTTTTCCCAGACTTCTGCCGGATTGGTGGTCTTTTCCATGGTTCCTGTCGCCTTGGGGCGTCGTGGCCCGGGGGTCAATCGAACGGGTTCAGCGCGCTTCCTATGTTCTTGACCGTATCAACAGCCTTGTCCTTGACGTTGTCGACGGCGCCGCCAAAGCCCTCCTGGCGCCAATCGTTGATGAAGGACCCGACTTCCTTGCCGATGAATCCCCCGACTTTCTCACCGATGATGCCGCCGACGAAGCCGCCGATGGGCCCGCCGATCACGGGGATGAGCGCCGCGCCGGCTGCGGCGCCGACGGCGCGTCCGGCCATGCCGCCGGCCACCTTGCCGACGTTCTCGGCCGTGCCTTCGATGGCGGCGCTGGTGACGGCTTCATTCTTGACCTGGTCTTCGGACCAGTCGGGGTGCTCGCGGAGCGTTTCGTTGTAGGCAGTGGCGTAGCTGCTCTTGTAGGTGGAGACCGTATCCAGGATGGCCAGTGCCGCGCCGCCCCCCTTGACCCATTTGTTCTTGGCGAGGGTGTCCAGGCCCTTGGTGATCTTCTGGTCGAATGCGCGCAGCTTCTTGGTGGCGTTGTCCGCCCAGCCTGGCATCTTGGTTCCGGCGGCGCCGAAGTACAGGGACAGTTTGTGGCCGTCGGCGGCTATGGTGCCCTTGAAGCTGTCCATGTTGGGATCGGCGTTATTGAAGTACCCCCGGAGCTTCAGCTTGTCCATCAGGGAGCCCGTGCCGTAGGAGACGCTCGACTTCCCCTCGGGGAATGCAGTCTTCCACCGCTGCTTGGCTTCCTCCGGCATCCACCAGGGGGCCTTGCCGTTAAGGTACTGCGACAGGTTCTTCGGTGCCGGGTTGGTCATCGACCAGCGGAAGCCCACCTTTCCGTCGACCGAGCGGAACGCCCCCATGCCCTGAATCGCCTTGCGGCTATTGCTCCAGTGCTTCTTCGCGCCGGCGATGAACGCGGTCGTGCCTGATCCGGCCCACGAGGGGTCGGCCGAGGGGTCGGCGTTCCCGATGGCCTTGACGCAGTCGTCGATGTAGCCCTTGTATTCGCTGGCTGCGTTGTCGACCCGTCGTTGCAGGTCGGCGGCCTTGCCGGGTGTGCGGTATTCGACGCCTTCCTCGCGGTCATCCTCGTCTGAGGGTTGGCTCCTGAGGAGGTTGTAGGCCTTGACTTCCTTCTTCAGCGACGTCCATTTCGGCTTGAAGGTCTCCAGCTGCCCCGCAAGGGTCCCGAAGGCCTTCTCCAGGTCGGACAGCGACGACTGCACGAGGTCCGCATAGGGGACGACGTTGTCGGCTATGGCCGACTTGACCGTTCCGCTGTCGGGGAAGTCCATGTTGCCCTCGAGGCGGCCCCAGGTCTTGCCGGTCTCCTCGACCGTCGTCCGGATGGTCTGGCCGGGTTTGCCCAGATCGGTCGCTGCCGTGGACAGGGCAGTGCCGTCACCGACCTTTTCCGGCCAATCCGGGGGGAAGAGAACGACGTCGGTCACAGCCGGTAGCCTCCTTGCGTCGTGCGGTCGGGATTATGCGGATCGACCGGTACGGAGATGCTGGGGGTGGTTGCCGTCGATTCGCCTGCCGTGTAGGGCGGTATGTCGTCTATCGCCTTGATCGTGGTTTCGATCGCGTGCGTTTCGGCCTTCTTGCCCGCCGTCCCCATGTCGAGGTCTGCATTGTCGAAGGTGTTGATGATCGACTTCGTCTTCCTGAAGATCGACCGACCCGACTTGACCATCGTCACCGATAGCGGTCGGAGGGCATTGTCGTAGCACTGGTTCATCGCGGTGAAGATGCGCTCGTCGACTGCTGCATCGCAGCAGGAGCTTCCCGCGGTCTGGATCGTCTTCTCGATCCCGTCCAGCGCGTCGAAGTCCGCGCCGGCATTCTTGACGATGCCCAAGGCAGCCCGGACATTGATGTTCCACTTGCTCATGCGGGCCCTCCTCCGGATCAGGTTCAAGGACAGACTAGATACAAATACCTGATGATGCGATGGGGAGAACTCCCCATCGGTTCGAGAAGGTCCCGGTGCGGCGGAATCTAGTTGGCGCGGGCTAGTTGGCGGACCTTCAGCCAGCGGGTAGTCAGCCGCCGGTAGGCTGCCGCGGCCCCGAGCATGTCCTGTTCGGCCAGCGACTCGATGCCAAGCTTCAGGTCCTGGGCCGATTCGTCCGGCCAGACCTTTTCGGCGACCAGCCCGTAGTCCAGTTCGATGATCGAATCCTCGTGGAAGAGGCTCAGCCACTCGCCAAGGGAGGTGAGTTCGTCCAGGATGTCCAGTTCCGGGGCGTGGATGGCCAGGGATGCAGCGGCGAACCGGGCGCGTTCGAGGGCCTGTATGGACGGTGCGCTCAGGCGGACGGTGAGCAGGGTGGTGCCGTCCTCCTCGATTTCGCAGTGGTCGTCCTCGTTGACCAGGACGAACCAGCCGAGCGGGATGCCCCAAGTGGCGCTGCGCGTATGCAGGGAAGCGACGTCCTCGGCGAAGCGTTCGTGGCTGAGCCGCCCCGCATTTGCCCCGCGGGCGGCTTCGGGGACCAGGAGTTCCAGCAAGGCCGGGCGCATGGTCGAATCGAGTTGTTCGGCGGCAAGCGTTGCGCGGGCCGGAAGCTGGTCGGGACAGTAGTACGGGGCCGTCAAACCGTCGGCACCGGGGTAGTGGAGTTCGCGATAGCGTTCGGACTGGTCGTGGGGGAACGGGTCGGTGATCCCCCGGGTGCTGCGATCCAGGGACTCGAGGGCGGCGCGTTCCTCGAAGGCGGTGCGGTCCACCCCGCGTTGGGCGGCGATGGCCAGCTGGGCGTCATCGTCGAAGGCGCGCAATGGCTCGAAGACGCGCAGGTACGACGTCGGTGGCAGCCGACGGCGCGCGCCCGTCCCCGCTGGCGTCATCTAAGCCAGCTCCACGACCACTGGCGCGTGGTCGGATGCGCCCTTGCCCTTGCGCTCCTCGCGGTCGATCCATGCAGTCGAGACGCGGTGGGCCAGGGCCGGTGAGGCGAGGGTGAAGTCGATGCGCATGCCCTCCTTCTTCGGGAAGCGCAGTTGGGTGTAATCCCAGTAGGTGTAGACACCGGGACCGGGCGTGTGGGGGCGGACGACATCGGCGAACCCGGCGTCGAGGAATGCGTTGAAGGCCGCCCGCTCCGGCGCGGAGACATGCGTCATCTCGTTCGCGATGAAGAAGTCGATGTCCCAGACGTCCTCGTCGCGCGGGGCGATGTTCCAGTCCCCCATCAAGGCGATCTGGGCCGCCGGGTCCTGGTCCAGCCAGCCCGTGGCGTTTTCCTGCAGTTGGCGCAGCCAGTCGAGCTTGTAGGGCATGTGCTCGTCCTGCAGGGCCCGTCCGTTCGGCACGTACAGGCTCCAGATCCGGACCCCGTTGCAGGTGGCCCCGATGGCGCGGGCTTCCTGAAGGGGGTCCTTGCCGCCCTTGCCGAATGCAGGCTGTGCCGCGAACGTGCGCTCGACGTCCTCCAGCCCGACGCGGGAGGCGATGGCGACCCCGTTCCACTGGCTGTAGCCGAAATGCGCCACCTCGTAGTCGTTGTTCTCGAAGAGCTCCCATGGGAAGTTCTCGTCCTTGCACTTGGTCTCCTGGATGGCCAGGACATCGACGCCGGTGCGCCGCAACCAGTCCTCTACCCGGTCGGCGCGGGCGCGGAGGGAGTTCACGTTCCAGGTAGCAATCTTCACGTCTACAACCTATCAACCTGCGCACGACGGCGGGCCAGCCCTTGACGGATCGCGTTCCCGGTGGTTTGGTTAGCTACATGAGTAGTGAACCAACGAGGATCGGTCTGTCTCGTGGATGACTCGAAGCCGATCTTCATCCAGTTGGCGGAGCAGATCGAGGAACACATCCTTGACGGCACCTACCCCGAGGAATCCCAGGTGCCTTCGACCAACGAATTCTCGGCGTTCATGCGCATCAACCCGGCAACTGCCGGCAAGGCCCTGAACCGCCTGGTCGACGCCGGGATCCTCCACAAGAGAAGGGGTATCGGCATGTTCGTATCCACCGGCGCACGCGCCGAACTCACGGCACAGCGCCGCGAGGCATTCGGGGCACAGTACGTTGCCCCGCTGGTGCGCGAGGCGGCCCGCCTCGGCATCGACTCCGAGGAACTGATCGCGATGATCGGCCAACGCGCCGTCGTTGCCGGACCAGCGTGAGAGGCACGAGACGATGAACCCTGCAATCGAAACACGGTCGCTGACCAAGAAGTACGGGGCGACCACGGTGCTCGACCAGGTCACCCTGGACATCGAGAAGAACACCATCTGCGGCCTGCTGGGCCGCAACGGGGCCGGCAAGACGACGCTGATGTCGATCCTCGCGGGCCAGGAACTCAAGACCTCGGGCGAGGCCAAGGTCCTGGGAGGCGATCCGTTCGAGAACGCGGCCGTACTGGCGGGGCTGAGCTTCGCCCGTGAAAACCAGAAGTATCCGGAGGACTTCAAGGTCACCCATGTCCTGCGGGCCGCACCCTGGTTCCACGCCGGCTGGGACGCCGAATTCGCCCGTCGACTGGTCGGCGAATTCCGGCTACCGATGAAGACCCACATCAAGAAACTCTCCCGGGGGCAGCTCTCCGCCGTGGCCATCGTGGTCGGACTCGCCTCGCGGGCACCGGTGACGTTCTTCGACGAGCCCTACCTGGGCCTGGACGCCACAGCGCGCGGTATCTTCTACGACCTGCTGCTCGAGGACTACATGGAGTACCCACGCACCATCCTCATGTCGACCCATCTGATCGACGAGGCAGCCAACCTCCTGGAACACGTGGTCGTGCTCCAGGACGGCCGGAAGGTGCTCGACTCCTCCGCTGAAGAGGCGGCCCAATCGGCCTTCACGCTCTCCGGGACGGCAACCGCCGTGGAAACCGTCTCCCGCGGCCGCCAGATCCTCCGCGCCCAGGCCCTGGGCGGCCTGCGCTCGGTCACCATCGCCGGTGCGCCCGACGAGGTCCTGCGCACCGAGGCCAATGCCGCCGGACTGGAGGTCGGTCCGGTGTCCCTCCAGGAACTGGTCGCCGCATATGGGCTGCTCGAAGGCGGCGAATCGGCCTTGGCCGCCACCCGCACCCAGCACGTCCAGCACGAGGCCGAGGAGGCCATCCGATGACCACGAGCCACCTTTCCCCGACCGTGTACGACGCTCGCCCGGCCCACCGGCCCGCCGGCCCTCTGGCGAAGATCGTCCGTCTGCACTTCGCCGGCCCCATGCGGTTGCTGGGTGTGCCCGTGTTGATCCTCGCCACGACCACCGCCGTCTGCGTCGCCATCATGCTGCTGGTCTTGTCCTTTTCGCCCGGTGATCCAGCGGAGATCAGCGAGGGTTTTCGCTACAACCAGGCACCGTTGTGGTGCTTCGGCGGCTATTTCGTCAGCGTCGGCGTCATGGCCTACGCCCGGACGATGCCGTTCGCGATGGGGATGGGAGCCACCCGCCGCCAGTACTGGACCGGGACGGCCGTTGCCCTGTTGCTCGAGGCGCTCTACATCGGGGCGGTGATGACTGTCTTCCTGGCACTCGAAAAGTCCACCGGCCACTGGTTTACGGGAACCCACATGTTCGACGTGTACGTGATGGGCAATGGCAGTTACCGGGACATCTTCCTCATGGGCTTCGGCATCAGCATGCTCATGCTCTTCGTGGGAACCATGTTCGCCTCGGTCTTCATCCGGTGGAATACGCGGGGAGTCCTGCTGGTGGTTGTCGGCATCGTGGCCACGGTGCTTCTGCTGGCGTGGGCGTCCCTGACGCTCGGGATCGATGTCCTGGGTTACTTTGCCTCCGACATCGTCGCCAGGGTCGCCCTGCTCATGGCGACCCTCGGCGTCGTCAGCTCGGCCGGAAGCTGGCTCGTTCTCCGGCGCGCTCCCATCGGCCGGTGACCCACTCCGGCCGCCGCGCAGGACGGCGGCGACGCCAGGTACCCTCCGCGGGAGGCCGCCGACAGGTGGCCTCCCGCGGAGCGCTGCGCCATGAACCGGGCGGGTCGCCGCTCCTGGGCCGCCGTCGCCAAGGCCCGCATGCCCCCGCGCGGGGACGTGCCCGCTGGCCCTGGCCAATGCGGCACGGGGCATCCCCCGTGGCCGCGATCGGGCCCTATGCGGTCACCGGATGCAGGGATAGTGTGACCTTGAGGTTGTCGAACGCTGGACTGTGCCGGCCGGAGAACGCCCTGCTACTGTTGTCCTATCCACGGACCTCCCGGCCCCTTCTTTGGCCGGTCGCAGATAACGGGTGGACTCTACAGTTGGCACGCGAACCGAGGAGTTCTCTATGCATTTATCGCCCCGCGAGCACGAAAAACTCATGCTCGTCGTTGCCGCCGACCTGGCGCGCAGACGACAGCAACGCGGCCTGAAGCTCAACCACCCCGAAGCCGTCGCGATCATCACCTACGAGCTCATGGAGGGCGCACGCGACGGCAAGACGGTCGCCGAACTCATGAGCTACGGAAGCACCTTGCTGACCCGCAACGACGTCATGGAGGGGATTCCCGAAATGATCGACGACGTCCAGGTCGAGGCAACCTTCCCGGACGGGACCAAGCTGGTCACCGTCCACAACCCCATTCGCTGACCGGTCCGAGGGAGCTGGAATTGATACCCGGAGAGTACGTGCTCAAGGAAGAGCCGATCATCTGCAACGCAGGCGGGGAAACCCGCGTCCTGAATGTCACCAATCTCGGGGACCGCCCCATCCAGGTCGGATCCCATTACCATTTCGCCGAGGTCAACCACTCGTTGGACCTGGACCGTGTTGCCGCGCGGGGGTTCCGCTTGGATATCCCCGCCGGTACCGCGGTGCGCTTCGAACCAGGAGATGCACGCAGCGTCCACCTGGTGGAGTTGGCAGGCAACCGGGAGGTCTACGGACTGCAGAACCTGGTCAACGGGTCCGTGGGCGGCAGCATCCCCGCCAAGGACACCGACGCCATCGGCGGCACCGCCGGCGTACGCCCCATGGGGGCCCCCGACGTGGCGGAGGGCTACGACATCGAGGTGGCGAACGTTGGCCACGACAACGTCGGTTTCCATACGACGTTCGGCTGGGACCCCGTTGACGAGAGCCGGGGCCCTGAAGCCGCACGCGACGCGCTCGCCGAGGCCACCCGCGCCGTTTCCGAGAGCAATCCCTCGGACTCGCCCCAAGGGGACAACGACGGAGACGACGACGAGACGACGCCGGAGGGGGTCCGGGCATGAGCTTCGAGATGACCCGCAAGCAGTATGCGGAAATGTATGGACCCACCACCGGTGACGCGATCCGGCTCGGTGACACCGAGCTCCTGCTCGAGATCGAAAGGGACTACACCCGCTACGGCGAGGAAGCGGTCTTCGGCGGCGGGAAGGTGATCCGGGACGGCATGGGCCAGAACGGCCAGCGGACGCGGGACCAGGACATCCCCGACACCGTGATCACCAACGTCGTGGTGCTCGACTACACCGGCATCTACAAGGCCGACATCGCCTTGCGGGACGGGCACATCTTCAAGATCGGCAAGGCCGGCAACCCCGACATCAGCGACGGCGTGGACATCGTCATCGGAGCGTCCACCGATGTCATCGCCGGTGAGCACCGCATACTCACCGCAGGGGGGATCGATACCCACGTCCACTTCGTCAGCCCCGACCAGGTCCCCGTGGCCCTCGCCTCCGGGGTCACCACCCTGATCGGCGGCGGTGCCGGCCCCTCCGATGCATCAAAGGCCACCACCGTCACGCCGGGCGCGTGGCACATCTCCCGGCTGCTGCAGTCCGCGGAGGATCTCCCCGTCAACATCGGCCTGCTCGGCAAGGGGCATGCGAGCTCACGCGGCCCCCTGGCCGAGCAGATCCGTGCAGGTGCCATTGGCCTGAAGATCCACGAGGACTGGGGGGCGACCACCTCCTCGATCGACATGTCCTTGCGCGTCGCCGACGAGTTCGACATCCAGATCGCCATCCACGCCGACACGCTGAACGAATGCGGGTTCGTCGAGGACACCATCCGTGCCATCGACGGACGGGTCATCCACACGTTCCACACCGAGGGGGCCGGTGGCGGCCACGCGCCGGACATCATCCGGATGGCCTCGATGCCCAACGTCCTGCCGGCCTCCACCAACCCGACGTTGCCCTACACCAACAACACGGTGGACGAGCACCTGGACATGGTCATGGTCGCCCACCACCTCAACCCCGATATCCCCGAGGACGTGGCCTTCGCCGACTCGAGGATCCGCAAGGAGACGATAGCCGCGGAGGACGTCCTGCACGACCTCGGCGTCTTCTCCATCACCAGCTCCGACTCCCAGGCCATGGGTCGTGTCGGGGAAGTGGTCCTGCGGACCTGGCAGGTCGCCGATGCCATGAAACGCCAGCGCGGACGCATGCCAGAGGACCCGGAGGTGGGCGACAACTTCAGGCTCAAGCGCTACGTCGCCAAGTACACGATCAACCCGGCCCTCGCGCAGGGCATTGCCGACAGCGTCGGAAGCATCGAGGTGGGCAAATTCGCCGACCTCGTGTTGTGGGATCCGAAGTTCTTCGGGGCCAAACCGGAAATGGTCATCAAGGGCGGGCAGATCGCCATGTCCGTCATGGGCGACTCGAACGGGTCGATCCCGACCCCGCAGCCGCGAACGTACCGGCACAGCTTCGGATCCCTGGGCCACGCCGTCCACGCCGCAGCCATCACGTTCCTGCCCCAGGCAGCCATCGACGAAGGCGTGCCCGAACGGCTTAAACTGCGCAGGGTGATCCGCCCGGCCCACGGCATCCGGAAACTCACCAAAGCGGACCTGAAGTTCAACGGGGAAACGCCGGACATCGCCGTGGACCCGGAGACCTACACCGTGACCGTCGACGGCAAGGTCGCCACCTGCGAACCCTCGGAGGTCCTGCCGTTGGCCCAACGCTACTTCCTCTTCTAGCAGCGTGCTTCCACGCCAGGTCCCGCCACCCACGGTCCCGGTGGGCGGACCCCCGAACAGTGCGGCTGGCGCCGCGGAAAGGCCGGAGATGATTCTCGATTCGGTGATCACCAACAAATACGACCCGGACGCCGGAGTGGAGGGCCTGCACGAGGAACGGATCGTGCTGCCCGGCGCCGAGTTGGTCAAGCGGATCCAGCGGGTGACCACGGACCACGGCCGCGATGTCGGCATCCGCCTGGCCACCGCCGTCGACCTGCGCGACGGCGACGTCCTGTACCGGGACGCCGAAACCATGATCGTCGTCTCGGTCCTGCCCACGGACGTCCTCGTCATCGCCCCCCGTGGCATTCAGGAGATGGGGGTGGTGGCGCACAACCTCGGGAACCGGCACATGCAGGCGCAGTTCTTCGCGGCGGACAGCGACTACGGCGCCGAGGTGATGGTCGTCCAGTACGACCACACGATCGAGGACTACCTCCGCCACGTGGACGTGCCCTACAGCCGCCAGGAACGCGTCATGCCGGTGCCCTTCCGGCATGCCGGGCACACCCACTGAGCGGGCGCCCATGAGCGCACCCGCCAGCTATCTGTTGCCCCTGCTGCAGTTGTCCGATTCGGCCCTGCCCACCGGTGCCTTCAGCCACTCGTTCGGGCTCGAGAGCTACCTCGAGCGGCAGCTGGTCCACGACGAGGCCACGTTCGCGACCTGGCTGGGCCAGTTCCTGCACCAGCAGCTGACCTACAGCGACGGGTTGGCCGTCCGGCTTGCCGCGGCAGCGGAAACCCGCCAGGACGTCCGCTGGCTGGACCGGCGCATGGCAGCCCAGGCCCTGCCCCGGCAGGTGCGCGTCGCCGGCGCCACGATGGGGGCGCGCATGCTGCAGATCACCGGGCTGGTGGCCCCGTGCCAGGCGCTGCGGGAATACGCCGAGGATGTGGCCGATGGGCAGTGCGCAGGCCACCCGGCCCTGGCCTTCGGCCTGGCGGGCCGCGAACTCGCCGTGCCGCTACCCGAGCTGCTGTCCACCTACCTCTTCTCGACGCTGACCTCGCTGACGCAGAACGCCATCCGGGCCATCCCCATCGGGCAGAACGCCGGCCAGCGCGTGTTGCGGGCCGCGCATACGGAGGTGGCGGATGCCGTCGAGGCGGTTCTCGGGCTGGAGCCCGACGACCTGGGCATCACCGCCCCGGCACTGGAGATCGCCCAGATGCGCCACGAACACCAGCGGGCCCGGATGTTCATGTCCTGATCCGAGACCATCAGGGGCCCGAAGACCCCCCCAGAACGCAGAAGGAGCAAGCAGTGGAACCCATCAAAATCGGCATCGGCGGTCCCGTCGGGGCCGGCAAGACCCAGCTGGTCGAGCGGATCACCCGCCATCTCAGCGAGGAGATCTCGATGGCCGCGATCACCAACGACATCTACACCATCGAGGACGCCAAGATCCTGGCCGCCAACGGCATCCTGCCGCTGGACCGGATCGTCGGCATCGAAACCGGCGGCTGCCCCCACACCGCCATCCGCGAGGACACGTCGATGAACTCCGCGGCGGTCCAGGACCTGGTCAAGCGGCACCCGGACCTCCAGGTGGTCTTCATCGAATCCGGCGGGGACAACCTCTCCGCGACCTTCAGCCCCGAGCTGGTTGACTTCTCCATCTACATCATCGATGTGGCCCAGGGCGAGAAGATTCCGCGCAAGGCAGGTCAGGGCATGATCAAGTCGGACCTGTTCATCATCAACAAGACCGACCTGGCTCCCCACGTCGGCGCCGACCTGGCCGTGATGGAGTCCGATTCACGGGAGTTCCGTGGAAACCGGCCCTTCTGCCTGACAAACCTGAAGACCGACGAGGGCCTGGACTACGTCCTGGACTGGATCAAGCGGGACGTGCTGATGCTCGACCTCGAACGATGAACGGACCCAAAGGGGCCGCAGCCGAAGGCACCGTGCTGGACGCCCCGCCGGTGGGCGAGCTCCGGCTCGGCATCGGCCTGCGCAACGGCCGATCCGTTGCGACACGGCAGTACCACCAAGGTGCCTTGCGGATCATCCGGCCCCACTACCTCGATGAGTCCGGGCAAGTCAGCTACGTCATCGTGAACCCCGGAGGCGGCTACCTGGGCGGGGACCACTACAGCATCGACGTCGAGGTCGACGACGGTGCCAGTCTGTTGCTCACCACGCAATCGGCGACCAAGGTCTACCGGACCCCCCGCGCCCCCGTGCAGCAGGACACCACGATCAGCCTGGGCCCGGGAGCCGTCCTGGAGTACCTGCCGGACCAGCTGATCGCCTACCGGGAATCCACCTACCGGCAGCGCAACACGGTCCACATGCACCATGACGCCACCCTGGTCATGGCCGAGGTCGTGACGCCCGGCTGGTCGCCGGACGGCTCGGCGTTCCGTTTCGACGAGGTCAGGCTGCGGACCGATGTCTACGTCGATGGGCGCCTGGAGGTGCTGGACCACGTGTTGATCCGGCCAGGGGAGACGCAGGTCGGGGACATGACGTTCCTGGGCCGGGAAAGCCACGTCGCGTCCCTGCTGGTGGTCGATCGGCGGGTCACCGGGGACCTCGTGCGGCGGCTGGGCGAGATCCTGAAGCCCCTGGATCCCGGCGGACGGATGGGCATCAGCCTGCTCGGCTGCCCCGGCTTCTCCCTCCGCGCCCAGGCGGGATCGACCGGGGAGCTGAACTGCATCATCAACACCGTCGTCAGCGCCCTGCGCCAGGGGTGGACCGGCCAGGGCCCGGTCAACCTGCGCAAGGGCTAGGCGGGAGACCATGACCGGACACCGGCAACACCAGGAGGCACGGATGGACCACAGGCGAACGAGCCTGGCGAGCATGCACTACCTCGAGCGCGAACAGCTCCCACCCGGGCGCAGGATCGCCGCCACCTTCGGAGCCGTCGCGCTCCTGCATCTCGCCGCCGCCGCCCTGCTGGCCTACTCCCTGTGGTCGGACGTGCAGCCGCTGGCCCTGGGCCTCCTGGCGACGGCCTACCTGGCCGGCATCAAGCACAGCTACGACTGGGACCATATCGCCGCCATCGACAACTCCAGCCGCAAATTCGCCGGCCAGGGGCGCTCGCCGGTCAGTGTCGGGTTCGCTTTCAGCATGGGTCACTCCAGCGTGGTCCTGGTTGCCGGGGCACTGGTCGTGGCCGGGGTCGGGATCATGGCCACCGCCATGGACGAAGGCAGCACCGTCAACACCATCCTGGGCCTCGTGGGGGCCGGGGTCTCCGCGGTGTTCCTGCTGGTGATCGGCCTCTACAACGCCTCGGCCTTCCGGCGGACTGCCCAGCTCTACCGGCGGGCCCGTCATGGTAGCGACCTCAGCGAGCGCGACCTGCAGCCGCAGGGGCTCATGGCCCGGCTGCTGGCCCGGCCCCTGTCGCGGATGAACCGTCCGCGCGACATCTTCGTGCTGGGGTTCCTCTTCGGCCTCGGCTTCGATACGGCCACCACCGTCGCGTTCCTGCTGCTGACCGCCTCGGCGGCCCTGGCGGGGATTTCCCCGCTGGTCCTGATGGCCCTGCCGCTGGGTTTCGCCGCCGGCATGACCTTGTGCGATACCGCCAACGGCCTGTTCATGATGCACATGTACCGTTCCGCCGTCTCCGACCCGCAGCGGCGCATCGGCTTCAACCTGGCCGTCACCGGCCTGTCTGCCTTGTCGGCGGTGTTCGTTGCAGTCCTGACCTTCGGCGGGATCCTGCACGGTCCGCTGGGTTTCGAGGATCCGGTCACGGGGTGGCTGGCCGGGATCGACCTCGGCCAGGCCGGGCTGCTGCTGGTGGGCCTGTTCCTGCTGGTATGGGCCGTCGCGGCGCTCGTGCACCGCCGCCGCTCCTCCCTCGGACCCTCCCTAGAAATTCCTAGGATGTCCGAGTAGCTTGGAGTCCGGGTGACCTGGACCACGGCCAGCGGCCGCGCCCGGGTCAGCGAACCACCACCCCGGAAGGAAACCCCATGAGCGACGCCCCCACCGAACCCGAGGTCCTGTTCGAGGTCCGCGGGACGCTGGGCACCATCACCCTGAACCGCCCCCGCGCCGTCAACGCGCTCACCCACTCCATGGTCGAGGCCATGCTGGCCCAGCTGCTGGACTGGCAAGAGGACGACGGCATCGCCTGCGTGCTGCTCACGGGCGCCGGGGAGCGCGGGTTGTGCGCCGGCGGGGACATCGTCGCCATCTACCAGGACATCCCCGAAGGTGGGGCGGCTACGGCGGCCTTCTGGCGCACCGAGTACCGGCTCAACGCGCTCATCGCCTCCTACCCCAAGCCCTATGTCGCGTTCATGGA
>Ga0134125_10002100_pt1 | contig 23872 bp, 22 predicted proteins | sample KB31751_FD_96464 | JGI IMG/M metagenome (GOLD analysis project Ga0134125, IMG submission 96464) | Terrestrial soil microbial communities with excess Nitrogen fertilizer from Kellogg Biological Station, Michigan, USA - KB3-175-1 | ecosystem: Environmental > Terrestrial > Soil > Unclassified ...
TAATTCGTCCTTACGATCCTTTTGCAATGTTTTCATTGGATAATCTGGATCCTCAGAACGTCTTTTATTTACGGTTTGTTTTTGAATATCTTTAGAATCGTCTTCCCGTAAGTTTTCTTTCCGGTAAGCCTCATTCATTTTTTTACGGTTATGTGCAATAATTCTTGATGTAATATCCATTTTAGGTTTTCTCTTGATATATTTATAAAATTTTACTTTTTACCAGATTTTGGTTTATTTTGTGGTTCTCTTTGCTGTAATTGGGCTTGAGTCATCATTTGTTGTAACTGTTGATTAGACTGTATTTCTGCTTGTTTTTGTTGCATTTTCATTTGTATCTTGGCTTGGTCTTGTGCCAAATCACCTTGAACATCTGCTTGTGTTCCAATCAAATCCTTCTGGTTTTCACTTTCAGTATTCATCAATTGTTTTTGTGTTTCCAATTGAATTTGAGCGGATTGTGGTAATTGGATAGGTTGTTTTGCTTCTTTAGCAATTTGTTTAACCATATCCTTAATATCTTCTTCATTTTGTTTCAAAACAGTTTTTTTGACCCATTCTTGGGAATAGTAAATACCAATCAATTCTTGTAATTGGGTAACTGTTGCTACACGATTTAATAGTATTTCAGTATCTTCTAATTCAGCATAATAAGAATCTTTTAAATAATTGTAATCCAAAAATGGTTCAATTTTCTGAGTCCATTCCTCAAGAGTTACAATACCTTTTAATACCAATTGGATTTTCAAAATCTTAGTAAAAAGCATTGAAAATCTACGGCGAATTCTAACTACAAACTTATTAAATTTTCTTTCTTCATTTGAAATTTCTGATGGTCTACCAATTTGAAAACCGCTATCGGAACGTAACCTAGAAAGAGGTACGTTCATTGATTTCATTACTCTTTCCAAAAAATATTGTAATTCATCAATATCGGTAAAACCTTTATCACCTGAAAGTGTATCGATGGTAGTGGCGCTTGATCCATTTCTCCTGGGCATCCAAAAATCTTCCATCATAGATAGAAATTTTTTATCATCACGGATTTCACCAGTATTAGCATCATATACCGTTTTATTTCGGTATTTCAACATTAAATCATTAACATAGGCCGTGGCTTTTGCTGGTGGTAAATCACCCACATCTACATAAAAAATTCTACGTTCCGGTGCCCGGCTCATTTTATAAATGATTACAGCATCTTCAATCATTCGTAATTGATTAACCGAGCGGATCGCCTTATGTAAATAACTCAAAATCATATTCCGATGTGAATCTGAGATACCGGAATCACAATCGGCAATAGAATCTGGTGATACTTTAGTACCCTGGAAAGACATTCCAGTACTTTGAATAAATTGTGAATTGGTACCTATACCACGTTCATTATATACATAATATTCAATCATTCCGGTTATTTCTTCATGACCGTTGGCGTTAGGTTTCTTTTGAATTTCCCTAACTTTTCTTAAACGGCGAGGATCAATATACCGAAGTTCCTGAACTCCTTTTCTAGGAGAGGTAGTATCAATCATGATATGGTAATAAATTCTTCCATCAACATACCAACGCCGGAAGATTTCATGACCATTATTTTTAAAATCAAAACCTGGTAAATTTAAAATGGTTTCAAATTCTTTATAGAGAATTTCTTTAAAATCATCACTATAATTTTCTAACCGATCTAAATCTAATTTTACTGGAGGTTCATTTGATTCCACAACAATGGCATTATTAACAATTTCTTCAATAGCTCCATCTACTTCTGGATAATTTGAAATCTCACGGTATCTATTGATTAATTCAATAATATCTTTAGCAACACCTTCTACATCAACATAATGGCCATATACACCACCAGCTTGAATTGTAACTGTACCATCAGCTAATTGTGGTATTGCAAAAGTTTTTGTAATTTCTTGTCCGTTGAATCCTTTACCTACAGAAAAACCGAAAGTTTTCAAAGCATTTTCTAATAATGCTAATTGGTTTTTTGGTGCTGTTTTCTTAGGAGTAGACATTATTTCAAATAATATTTAACCAAATAAAAATAGAGGAAATCATTACAAATTTCCTCTATTTGTTCAATATCAAAAATAAAATTTAGAATTCGGATATAACAGATTCTGCAATATTTTCTAAGGTTGATAATGGACTTGATTGATCGGTAGCAATTGATTCCCACCAATCAATTGATAATACTACAGGAAAAGTTTCAATTTGATCTTTTGCCGACCAATCTAATTGAATATCACCAATATTCATTGGCCAACAACCAGCCATTCGGTAAGTGGCAATCACCGGTCCGCCAATCTTTGACATTTGTTGGACAATTCCATCTACCTTATAACCAGTTGGAATTGCAGCTATAGGATTACGAATATTTGAAACGTGGCCATTAATTGCATTAGACCATGTTTCAAAACCTCTACGGACTGCATAATCTTCATCGACATATACATTAAGTTGCCAAGGATTAAATGTACGATCACCAGGAAAATTGACTGCTCTTCCAAAGTAATTGTAAGGAATTTGTCCTAATTGTGATGTAGGAATACTAGTCGCAAATGCTTGGAATGTGAGTAATCTACCAGCAACTAAATTTAAAGCCGCTACTGGAAAATTAAGGGATACTTGAAATAAGGTGGGTCTTGCACCACTTCCTTGGAAATTTGCAACGAAGGACGAAATATTAAATGCCATATATTTTCTTTATTAAAAACTCCTATTTAGAAATTACTGAGGATTAATAATTTCTGAGAAATCTACTCCTGATGGTGTTGAAATAAAATTCAATAACACGTACCGGATTGAATGAACTGGTTTAACAAAAATATTAGCAAGAAACTCACCATTATCCTCAGTTTGTGGTGTATTTCCTGATAAATCAATTTGGAAATCAGTGATAGCTCCTTGACCTTTTAAAGAAGTTAAAAATGGATTTACTCTTGAAACAAATTGTGACCGTGTAAAAGCATCATTTAATTCAAACAATGTATATTTGGCTGCATTAGCAATAGCTACTTCCATTGTGATAAACAAATATCTAATACCAACTTCATTAAAAGCATCAGGTTTGTTTAGTAGTGTCTTATCACCAAATAGGAGAGAACCAAATCCTGGTTCAGAAAATGCAGGATTAATTCCTAATGGAAATAATTGATCTCTATCTGTTTCATTTGGATTCCAACCAAGTTTAATACAATTTTTAATTATTCCTCGATTATATCCAGCAAATGGTACCCAAGGATTTGAATTACCAGCAGTTGATGCCCAAAGACCAGCAATATCACCATTAAGAGGCACCCAACGATTTACATCATTATAAGGATCATATTGATATTTCCAATTACCGTCTAAGAAACCATAAGATGAAGAAGGTAATTCATTTCGGTACGTTTCGATATCGGTAATTTCATTTCCTGAATTATTAACCACATCATTTAAATTTGGAGAAACAAATGCTACACAATCTTTCCGAACCTCGGCAATACTGGAAATCAAATAATTTGCTAAAGTAAAACTTGCATCTCCAGCAATCAAGGCTCTAATGGTTAGATTTTGTTTATTTAAAAACAAATTAAAAGCTGTTTCTTTATCACCATCTGTAATAGTGTCATTACCATCTACTCCACCGCTTAACGTATCTTGTACAGATTGATTAGTAATTGTAGTAGGAACACCATTTGCTCCAGATGTAGCACCTAATACTAAATCTGATGTAGTAAAAGCACCTTTGGTCATACTAACCACAAGTGTTTTACTGGTACTATTGTATGAAATTACAGTACCAGATTTTACAGCAGTTGTTCCAAAAACCACTGTTGCTGTTGCTGTTGCACCAGTACCTGCTCCAGTGAATGTAACTGTAGGTGTTGATGTATATCCAGATCCTGGATTTGTAACCGTTACACTAATTACAGAACCACCAGATACAGTGGCAGTTGCAGTAGCTTGAACTCCACCAGAAGGTGGTGCTGAAATGGTAACTGTTGGTGCAGTTGTATAACCTGTACCACCAGCATTTACGGTAACGGTACCTGAAATTGGTCCAGAAAATACATTAACCTTTTCATTTGCTGCAAATTGTCCACCTGTAACAGTGGTAAAAATTATAGTTGATGAAAGAATATCAAAACTGGTACTTTGTGCATTGTTTCCCCAATTTGTTCCTTCGGTTGGATGTTGCATCCAATAAATTAATTGAGAATCACGGTTAATTACATTTACATAATAATTAGATGTTCCGTCAGAATTTTTTGCATCCTTTGCTTTTGACACAAAGGAATACTTTTTGATAACTCCACCAATTGTTCCTGTAATATGTCCATCGAGATCAATAATAATCACATGCATTTCGTCATTTGAACCACCACGAGCGGAAACATAGCTTGAAGTTCCTGGAGAAATACCAAAATTTTTTGCATAAGTCCAAGTACCATAATTTCCAGCATCAGCGATAGAAATTAAAATGTTATTACCATATGCACCAGGATATTTAGCTGCCCAATTACCTACATTTCCTGAGCCATCGGCAAATTGGGTATCATAAGCATCTTGATTTGGAATTAATAATCCGGCGCCATCCGAAGTAGCATTTTTAGCATCACTAGAAATAGCACGAACTACAAAAGCTGAACTAGAATATTGTAAAAAATTCCAAATAGAAAAATAACTATTTGCTACGGTATCATCTGGTTTTTGAAAAACGTTATTTAAGTCAGTGACACCAGATAGTAAAACTGCTTGGTTTGCTGGTCCCCATTTAAATATACCGGCAAAACCAGCAGTTTGTGGATTAGTAGCGGCTACAGAACTTTGTAAACTGGTTTCTTGTACGGTAACTGAAGGTGATAGATTTAGAGACATATTTTAAAAGTTTACCTTTTTCTCCTAATAATAAATTCCTTTATGGATTTTGAAAATTCTCTTAGTATTTATATATTTGGGAAAATCGGTAAAATGGTAAGTTCCTTAATTATATATAGTTTCCACAGGAAACCACCAATCACCATCGATAAACTCTGGTTCCGATTCTGTTGGAATTAATCCACCAATAAAACCAATTGGAGTCAAATTGTGCTCTAATTCCTTCTCATATTCTATTCGGATTGAATTTTTGAGTCCATCCGATATATATTCCCGGAAATTCTTTTGGTTTATTAACCAGGAAAATAATACCAAAGGTGTTACCAAATCATCATGTTGACCTTCCGCCGCGGCAAAAGACGGACCATTACTGACAAAGTTAATTAATTGACTAACTATTTCTTTATCAACAAATGTTAATTTATCCATTTCAATCAAAGATTTCATTTGAGCACAACCAATTTTCTTAACTTGTTTACTCATTTTTACACCAGGTACCGTAGCATTTAATCCACCCTTACCAATAAAACCACTAGAAAGAATTTGACCACTTCTTCCTTTAGTTTGAGTTTTAAACAAATTTTCATATTCAAATTCATAATGTAAATCCTTAGCCACTTCAGGTGAATCATTTAATTCAACTAAAACCCAAGCATTATTATATTTTTTGGCTATATTATAAACCACTTGTGGATATACCAAAGTAGAAATTATATTAGATTTAAATGTAGCAACCACTTTATAAGGAATTTCAGTAATATCAACAACCACAAAGGCAGAATAATCCAATTGTCTACCCTGGGCTGTATCAGCTACCAATACATATTTTCGAGGAATTAAAACTATCTTACCATTTTCATGTTGGATTCTATCGGTTTTTGGATCTTCATAAACACATAAATCATTTTGTGTATATAAAGGTTTTCTAACAATTGAGGATAATAATCTTAGTTTCTTTTTAGATAAAAGAGTATCGGATGCACCAATAAATGAGGTATTGAATTCTTGGTCGAATGCTTCTTCGGAACCAAGTTCCGCGATCATAGCCTTCTTCCATTCTTCATCTCTACCAGGAACATCATTCCATTCAATTGAAAATGGAACAAATTTACTGGTTTTTTCTGCCTCTTCTTTTATAGCCTCCATCCAAAGAGTATAAAATAAATCCATACCTTGAGGAGTAGAAATTATGAATACTTTGGTAGTTTTACCAGAAACAATTGTTGGTAATGTTGAATTATAAAATTTTTGTTGTTTATTTAAATCAATATGGGCAAATTCATCAAGGATCAATAGCGACATTGATTTACCACGAATGGCACTTGATGATGTTGCAGCGGCAAATACTTTAGATCCATTCTCTAATTTAATGGATTTTTTGTTCCAACCACCATCTGGAATACCTTGCTGTAACCATTTAGGAAGATTTTCATATGCTTCCTTTAAACGGTCTAAAAGTTCAATAGCTGTATCCAATTTGTTGGCAGCAAAAGCAACATTTTTATAATCATTAAAAAGAATATAATGGAGAGTAAATGCAACTAGAGACGATGTTTTTCCTGACTGCCGCGGTAATTTACCAATAAAAAACCTATTATCTCTACAAATTGTAAGCATTTCCTTCTGGAAATCATACAAATTAAATGGAATTAGACCTTTATCAACATGAACAATTTTACAATAATGCTCAATAAAATAAAAAACATCCTTTTCACATTTAACAATTTCTGTTATTTGTTCAGGAGTATAATTGTGAGTAGTACCGGCCGCTTTTAATTTATCATTACCGAGATAATGATCTCTTCCATATGGCATTATATATAGTATTTAAAGAATATACCAACCAGTCCCATCATATTGTAAAGTGTAGGATTGATTTTGTGTATTAATTGTCAATGTACTAAGTCCATCAATCGTTTTACCATTTCCATTTATTGTTACTGTATTGGCACTAGAATCTACTTTTTTAACATTTAAAATTTCACCAGAATTTGGTGTTGCTGGTAATGTAATTGTAAATCCCGCAGTAGAACTATTAGCTAAAAGTGTATAATCACTTGATGTAACTGTATATGCTCCGGTTTTAGTTGCAATATTTGGAGTAATTTTGGAATTTAATTGTGTTTGAATATTTCCGGTTAAACCAATTAAATCATCAAAAAGAGTATTTGTAATACTACCACTTCCTACTTTTGTTGCATCAATACCACTAGGTATTTGTCCTAATGGTACAACAGCAGAAGCAGTTAATTTTATAGTAGAATTGGATGTGTTAGGTGTTGCAAATGCTGCCGATACAGCAGCAATATTGGCTGCACTTTGTCCACCAACTTTATTAACCGTTGCAGATACAGATCCAGAACCAGATGCGGAAATATCATTTGTCAAAGCTGTAATACCACCACCAGAACCGCTTCCTGGAGGAGCTCCAGTATCAATTAATTGACCATTTGGTCCCCATTGAACACCATTACCAGGAACTGGTGTTGTTCCATTAATCCATGGTAAACTTCTAGTAGTTGAACCGTCTCCATATACTAAAGATAAGGTGGTAGAATTTAATCCCAATAAACCAGCCGTAACTGGAGAATAAGATGTAGAGATAGGTATTTTTAAGGTTCCCATACTCAAATCTTGTAAACCAGATGTATATGAATTACCTTGATTATTTTTGACTACTTGACTACCATCACTTAATGTTGAAACAGATAAACTACCTAATCCTAAATGGATAGTATCCCCTAAATGATATGTTCCAGCACCTGAAATACCACCCGAGGTAGTAATAATAAATCCAGAATTAGCCAAGGCATTATTTGGAATAGATTCATAAGTTACTACACCGGGAGCAGTAACAATTGGTACAGTATTTGTTCCTGGATTATTTGGATAAGTTACTCCATTTACTCCTATAACAGAAATGTTTTTTGAACCAGCAGTATTTTGAAGATCCCCACCAAATGATGGAATTTGTGAGGTTGTTAATAACGAATCAGGACCAAGAGTAGCTAATCCATTGGCGGCCCCTGCACCAGTTGCAGTAAATGTTTGTTGTGTCCATAAACCTCCATGACAAATAAAAGTAGATAAGGTAACAATACTTGTAACTTGGGCACCTTCGGTAGTACATCCTGTCCCGATAGGATTTGTAGAAATAATTGGCAATTTTACATAAGGAGCAGAAGACATATCCACATAACCAATAAATCGAGTATCGCCATTTGTCAAAACTTCAGAAAATATTGGTAAACAAATACAAAAAAGTAATAAAAATTTTTTAAACATATACCGGTATTCTTAATTATATTTACTGATGTCCTAAAATTACATGTCCTCGAATTTGTACATTTCCAAAAATACTTAATGGATTCGTAATTATTGGTGGAGGTGTTGTATTTACAACGGTAAAAGGTTGTGATGATGAAGAATATGGATTACACCACACATCTGTAGCGGTAGTTTTTAATGTATGGCTACCATTTGATAAAGAAGTAGTACTCGCATTTAGAGTATAAGGGCTTGTTTGATCTGTACCAAAAGAATTATTTGAATTATCTACATAAAAATCTGTTTGGAATATTTGATTAGAAGTCAAAATTCCACTCAATGTAGCAGTAGCAGATACAATATTATTACTAACATTTGGAGTACTTAATGACATGTTAGCTAAATTAGTTGGACATGTAGTGGAAATAGTATTATTACTCCATGTTTCATTCCATTTAATAGAATTAGTTCCAGTATTTGGATTTCCATTTACTAAACTATTTGGATTATCCTGTTGGTCATGAAATGGAATACCAGTACTTCCTAAAGAATTACAAATATAATTAAAATTAACAACACCATTTAAAGCTGATGATAATTGTATACCTGCTTGCATTTTTCCTTGAATTAGATAATTACCGGTAGCTACTGCATTTTCCCCCATTAGTTCTACCGCTAAGGACATAAGATTATTATTAGAATCATTTCCAAAAATAATATTATTTCTAACAGTGGCGTTTTTTCCACCTATTTGGATACAACCTCCACTAGCAGAACTACATATTTGATTAGTCGAAAAATTATAATATTGTACTGGTAATGCTAAGGAAGTAAAAAATGTATTCCAATATGGATCCCATGGATTATCGAACACATTTGATTCATCCATAAAACTAGTTTCCAATACTCCTCTAGGATTTTGAGAATAAGAACCTCCACAACCAGTAGGTCCTTGTATTTCCATACCCATACGATGAATAAAATTAAAATAATTATGATCAATTGATATATTAGATGTGGTATATCCATTTTCCAAACAAATTTTGAGACCTTGATTTACATGATCAAAGGTATTATACGAAATATTAGTATTATCAAGTCCATAAAACCAAATACCTCCACCATTCGCACAATCAGGCCAATTTGTTTGACCATTACAACTTGCCCTGGTACTATTATTTGAAATTAAATTTTTAAAAGTATTGTGATCAATAGAACTATTTTTAAATCCTGTATCAGAACCAATTGCTACATTTTGTAAATTTGACCCACTACTACCAAACATATTTTGGATTGTATTTCCTCTAATTATCCAATTGGTTGGAGGATTAGATTTACTACCATCAAAAACTCCAATACCTCCTCCGTCTAATACAAATCCTTCAATAGTTGTGTAATTCGGAGGATTTGTCGTTAAAAATATTGAATGAATTACAGTTTCTGGAATATTAATTTGTACAGTTTTAGGAACTGCGACCATATAGGTAATATGATCGGCTGATTTTAAATTTAAACTGGAACTTATTTTATATGTACCAGAATCAAAAACCAATGTATCACCAGAAACTAAAGAATTTATTGCATTTTGCAAATGGGTTGTATCATCTGTAGTTCCATTTCCCACTGCACCAAAAGAACTAGTATGTTTAGCTCCGGAAGGTATTGTATAACTTGTTGGAGGATTTGAATTTCCATTTTCACATTGATTCGGAACTGGACCAGTTCCGCCTCCACCCTGGTCGCCGCCATTAGAAATTGTTCCTACAATAAAATCAGTTGATGTAACAGTTTGCGAGGTAGAACTACTTGTATTCAATGATATTCCCAATTGAGCTACATTTATCGCATAAATGTATTGTGATTTTTGAATAAAATTAATACCATCAGAAGATGTTAAACAAGAAAAAGTATTACCGCTTCTTTTCATTTGTAACCAATAAAATGATGCTGATCCTAAGGTAGTACCTTGATCTACAGATGTTCCTGTAGATCCATTAACATATCCGGACCAAGTTACCACACCGCTACCAAAATTATCAATTTCACATCTAGCAAAATGTGTAAAATCTTGAATTGCCTCAAGACCTTGACCTTGGCCTGTACCAGGACTACTAGTTAATTTGGTCGTAATTGTAAAATCAGTATTGGGGGATGCTTGGATAGCAATTAATCCATTATTCCCAGAAGTCCATCCGTCATGAGGACTATTTGAAGGAATTGATAAATTTAATGCTCCACTTCCAAAACTCATGGTGCCACCACCAGGTACATCCATTTTTTGCCACATAGAAGTTAAAGAAGAATCATTGAAAAAATGGTCTGTAATTACAATAGGTCTAAAATAATCAAATTTTGCGGTATAAGCTGGTGAATTTGCTACCGTTGAATTAAAATTATATGCATATAAACCAATATTATCTGAAGTAATTGGTATAGAAGAACTACTTCCTAAAAGAGTATAATTTGTACCATCTGTAGAATAATTTGCTGTATAAGTATTTCCTAATTTTTGAAATCTCAAATATATGACACTTGGCGGAGAAAATCCAGTGGTTTGAAAAACTTGTGTTTGGACCCCATTTACAACATAATTCCAAGAGATATGAACATTACCATCTGTACCATTATCACTTCCAAATTCAAATCGGATATAATGATTAATATCCTGGATGATCATAATTCCAGCTCCAATAAATTTAGAGTTGGAAATAGAATCAATTTTTGTTTCCACAAAAAAATCATTTTGACCAATATTTTGCATAATTCTAACAGAATTATTACCACCTACAAAAGCATCATTATTTGTGCCACCTGCTAAAGTCATAACTAGTTCACCATTCGAAACATTAATTGATTCATTTGTATTTTTAGTTTGTGTCCACACACTACTATTCAACGGAGATGAAAAATCATCAGATGTAACCAAATTACCAGCAAATGTAATATTGGTTAGGATAAAAATAAAAAAGAAAATTCTATAAAACATTTCGGATTATTGTGGTAAAGTAACGGTTGTATCACTTGCTAATCCATTAGTTGGCTTAACAGTCAAAGTATGTCCACCAGTTGATTCTTTAAGTAAAACTTGACCTGTGGCACTTCCTCCGGAATTTAATCCAACAGGAGAATTAACTGTTCCATCTGTATTTAAAACACAAACAAATAAACTGCTACTAACTTTATCTACCCATATACCAGTTCCTGATGCCACTGGTGAACCTAAATTACAACCAGCATCATAAACCCAAACATGTGATCCTTGCTTCATTCCTGATAACATTGAAAATGGTATTTCCATATTCTTTAACAAATATGTATTACCAAATGTTGATACTGGTGTTCCAGAAGATGTCCAATATACCCAAGCTGAAGGATATAATCCTGTAGTATTGGAATCATATGTTGTATAAGTAGTTGAATCCATAGCCACTGTAATATTATTACCACTTATAGCAATTACAGTAGGACATTGACCATTTGCTTGTGTCATACCTTGAATACCTAACAGACACAATTTTGCTCCAACAGTAATTGCTGAATCTGTACCAGAAATTGTTACCACTGCAGGATTAGCCTTTGTTATGTTAGTAACTCCAATATTATTATTACTACCCACAATTCCTATTGGAATTTGCCAACCACTTCCTAAAAAATTATCTTCTAAAATTTCAGTAAAACTACTTGAGGTTCCAGCATCGATAGTTACACAAGTCGCCATCGGTTGACCCAAAAATAAACCACTTACAGGAGTTCCACCACTACCTGTTAGTTGATTGGAAACACAACCATTTCTATAAAACTTATTTCCTCCAGTAGTACTACCCGCACCTAATTGGAATCCTAATGGTGTATTAATTGCCCAATTATCATGAGCAATTGCTCCTTCAAAATGACCACACCAATTTGTTCCACCATAACAAGTGTTGTTATAAATTTGATCAGGAATACCTATTAATCGTAAACTTTGATTAGTTGAAGAAAATCCAGCGGAAGCATATAATTGATTATCGTGACAACGATTTCCAAAACCACCTTCTTCAGAACAATAGAAATTATCTCTTGAAAACCATATTTGATTATCATGGACATCATTAAATGCAGTATTTTCTCCTACTCTAATACCAGACCATTGAGTATTATCAATTATATTATGAGCTACTTCACAATTCCAAATTTGATATAACAAAATTCCATTTCCAAATTGTCCTGTACCATTAAAAGCATCAGTAATGTTTCTAATGTTATTTCCTTCTATAAAACAATATCCTGGTTTTGAATTAGAACTACCACCAGAATTTTCCATAACAATAGCATTATCCTGAGGTCCGGTAATATCATTATTCTGGATTCTGACAATTCGATTAGTAGAACCACCCATATCTACAAATGCAAATGTTCCTGTTGGTCCATCACCAACTGTATTTTTTTGGATTGTTACTGATGATTGGAAAACCTGAATATCTCTAACTAAATTACCAGTGCTACCTGCAAATCTAAATACATCATCTTGTATCGTAATTGAAGAGGACTGGTTAATATTAATCAAAGGAGAGGATGAATTTACTGAATTTCCATTGATTGTACAACCAATAATACCAGCAAAAAACGAACCGGTATTAACTTTAAACATTGAAGTTGTAGTACCACTAGATAAATGAATAAAACCAGAATTATTTGAATGATTATTACAAATAATTAAAGTATTTGATGGTATTGATACATTATCAATTGCTAAAATACAATTTGATGGAAGATAAACAATATTAGCAGCATTCATTGCATTTACTAATGATTGGCTATTATTAGTAGTGCTATCATTACAAACTGGTAATACATTATTCGAATTTTTCCATTCTGTTATAAAGGTTGTTTGTTGATTCTTTGTTTGCTGGGAAAGAACTCCACCATTGGCTCCTTGACTAGGTGTATAAAAAATAGATCCAGGAGTAGCGGATTGACCAGAGTTTGGATTATAAGTTGCAAATATTGGTGAAACAAACAAAAATATTGAACAAACAATTGAAAAAAACTTTTTTACCATATGGTTTCTATACTATTTATCTTGATAAATCATTCTGAAAAATAGTAAAATAAAAAGAAGGTAAAGATGAAAAAAATCTCTTTTTTTAGTATTTTGATATTATTTGTCTTTGGAATAGGCTATTATATATGTACAAATCCACCGGCGCCAAAAGGAATGTATTGGTTAAAAGTTAAAAATAATTATATAGAAGCTGGAGATTTGTTTTATGGTAATATCCATGTAGCAGCATATTTAGATAAGGAAGTATGGTGCCAGGTAACAAATCATTATACGAAGTATAAATTTAATATTCAAGCAAAATGGTTGGCTAGGCAATGCGGACAAAAATATCTAAAAAATCTGGCTAAATAAAAAAAACAAAAATTTAGAGTGAAACTTTCGTACTAGTAGTATAGTCTAAAAATTGTGAAAGCATGTACTATTACTTTCACAATTTAAATCAATAAGGATTATACAAATTTTGAAAAACTTCGTTTTGTTGTTTTGTTTTGCTTTAGGATTGACGATTTTACCACAAGCCAGAAAAGGACCTTATATTCAAGGAACACCTTATCCAATTCCACAAGGACCTACTTTACCTCAACCACACCAACCAATTCCACGTAAGTAAAATATTTTTTTTTTTCAAAATAAAAAAGGTACCAAAATAAGGTACCTTTTTTATTTTTAATAAGATTTAAACATTACACTATTCATATCCTGGGTAATACCAGTATCTTTAATACTAGATTTTTGTACCATTACTCCGATATACCATTGAGCAGTTGTATCTAACGTAACAGCGGTAGAATTATTATCATTCAATATTGTTGGAGATCCACCTGCCGTGGTCGCGGCTATCAATGTTCCATGACAAATTAATGTTCCTGTTGATCCTGTTGTGGCCACTTGACAACCAGCATTTATATTCCAAGAATTTGTATAAGGATTACCAGTGGAACCTACTGTAGCTGTAGTCCATGTTGCTAAAATTTTTCTTGTGGATCCACAAGTATTGGAATCACATGCATTAAGTGTAAAAGTTAATGTTGTGCCAGTTTCATCGGCATTTGTAGTATATGTTCCACCACCTTTATAATCAAATTCCTGATTTACATAATTTAAAACGCCAGTTGTAGTCAACGCAGTGGCTAACATCATTGGAGTAGTTACTTCATGTAATTGGGTTACAGGAACCGTTCCAAAATAATTTCTTTTTGATGATGAAATGTTTAAATAACCTGAAGGATCATGATACGCTGCAATAGCTTGACCAGAAGAATAAAAATCTTCAACCCGATTAGTACCTTGATATGCATATGGTAAGAAATTAGGATCACCTAAAACATTAATACCATAATCACCACCAACGCATTGACCACCTTGTATATGAATTTGTACGGCATTCATTAAAGCTATACAAGCCTTACCTGATCCTGTAGGAATACCTGAAATAGCAGGATTGATAATTGAAAAACTTTGACCTTCTGTATAAATACCATAACGTCCAGCGGTTTCATTACCTGAAGGAATTAAAGTGATATTTTTTGGTCTACCACCAGATTCAGCATAAAAGTGATAACCATCAACTGTAGCGGCATCACAAGCAGTACCAAGAAACGCAGAATATTGTAAATCACCAATATTATAACAATGATTTCCTGGTGCATCTCCATATGTTGAAATAAAATTAGTAGATGTTGATGGTCCGGTAACCGAAAACGAATTTTGTATGGAATTATTTGCTCGGTCACCAATAATATAAGAATTGATTGGATTAACTAAATGCTCACCATCTTCAAATCCATAAATTTGATTACCTGATAAATGCAAAATTGCTGTATCACTTGTACCATCAATCCAAATACCGTGACCGGTAGTTCTAGTTGCTAAAACACCATCTGTAATATTCAAATTATCAATTTCAATATTCCGAGAACCAGAAAGAGTAGCTTTGGCATCAATAGCATCTGCCGTAGTTGATGTTTGTTTGATACCATTATCAGCAAAACCTGATCCAATAATTCTCTGATTTGATTTCATTATTAAGGCTGAAGAAATCTTATAACAACCACCAGGAGCTCTCGGAAAATAAACAATAGGATATGTATTTAAAACAGCTTGAATTGCTGAAGTATCGTCGGTAGAACAATTACCTGTAACACCATGCATTAAAACATTTTCCGCAAAAATAGCGGATGTACTGGGAATCCAAGATGGGGTTCCAGGAGTAGTTCCATTACCAATATCAATATAAAAACCAGGAACCGTAGTAGCATTACCAGCCACTCTAATTGGTGTTCCTCCAGCACTTGCACTAATACCATCTCCTGCCGAAGTCATTGGATTTGTTAATCCAGTTCCTAATAATTGTTGTGTCCATGTATTAGTTGCTGTACATTCCCAGAGATTTTGCCCTGCTGTAGAAGTACTATTAAAAAATAATTGACCAACACCACAAGTAGCAGGATTTGAAGAACCTGAATTTATTTTAATACCAACTGCTGAAAAATCTTGTAAACCAGATGTGTAAGTATTTGCTTGATTTGTTTTAACAACTGTCGCACCTAAAGACAATGCACCAAGAATCGTTTGCCAATTGGTTCCATCACTAACAATCATTAATCCTTGGCCTGTGGTTACAGCCAAAGAAGATGCACCATTTATTGTTGATGTTGTTGGCGTAATTGTTACAGTACCAGCACCAACATTTTGGACATAAAAAGAAAAACCAGAAGTAAAACTTCCAGTTGCCTGTGGTAATGTAACCGAAATAGTACTGGCATTATTAAATGTAACTAACTTACCACAATCAGAAGAAGATACGGTATATGTGGTACCAGTTTGTGCATTCACTGTAATGGACAACTTTGTGGTTCCAGAACCACCTAAAGCAATTGATCCTGCACCAGAAACTCCACAACTACCATTTTCTGTAATATTAGAACTGGAAAGAGATCCTGGACCTATACCACCAATAGTTTGATTTGTAATACCATTGATTGTAGCTGTTTGGGCTTTTAAAAAAGAAATAGATGATAATAATATTAGTAGTGTGGAGAGCTTTTTTACCATAGATTTTTCTTAATTATTTATCTTTGATAAAATAATCAACAAAATAATCCCTTTATTAGGAACTTCGGGCTATTAATATCCACTTATTTAATCCGGATACATACCGGAAAAATACCGATGAATTTGGTGCTAATGCGACATTTGCCACTAATGATATATTGGTATCTGATACAAATGTAATTGTGTTACTTCCTATGTTTTTTATTTGAATTTCTGTACCATCTTCCGATTTACTTGCATCAATTGTAGCCGTAATGGGTGTGCTATTATCAAATACCATTACAACAGGACCCATAGGAGTAATTACTGTACCTTCTGCGGATAAATCCCATTGTCCTGTAGTGGTATCAGATGTAATACACAAACTACAAATCTCGTTATTCCAAGAAACATTTTTTCCGGCTAGAGTACTATATGAGCCTGATCCCCAGGCTCCAAAATAATACAAAGGAAATTGATAATCCCAAGTATTATTTCGAATTCGGAATTGGCTCCAATTTGTGGCAGCGGAATCGAAATATCCTGGTTGAATATTGTAAATAGCATGAATAGTTTTTCCGGCAGAGATTGCCGCGGTACTTGCAGTTCCATAATTTCCTTGTACTATCACTTTTTTAGCAAATTTTGGCATCAAGAAAAAAGATTGAAGGCTATATTTATCCATGCTCCAATCGTTTCCTTTAACAACTACATTGGGCCCGGCATTGTCTTGGAGATTTAAAAACCAATCACAATCATGGCAAGTGTTTTGAAGAACTGTCACATTTGCAATAGGTGTGGAAGTACCTTGATATCCAACTTTCACCGCCGATCTGGCTCCGGTTGTAATAGGTTGGACTCCAATCGTATCAAAATGGTTGTGATCCACTCGCAATTCGCCTGAATAGGAATTATTATCCACTCCTACAACTGTAATACCTTCACCACACATATCACTGATGTTATTATCTCGGTACACTTGCCGAATGAGGGGCGCGGCGCCTCCATCACCAGTAGTAGAATTTTCGACCGCTCCATGAAATCCTCTTTTTATCGTATTTCCAACAACTTGTAAATCGGCGGCCTGGATACTGATTCCATCACCATTGAAATTATCAAAAGTGGAATTACTTATTACAGCCATAGAAAGATTATCTCCTCCACCGTAAATATTTTCACCTTTGAAATCCTGAATCCAAACATGGTCAATTAAAACATTATTCATCGTGGCATTATCATGTAAATAAATTCCTTTGTGGGTTTCATCCCAACCATCACCCGTATTTACATGCCGAGAATCACTAGGCGTAAAATCATCCGTAAATGTTCTACCATTTGTCATCCCAAATAAATGTAAATTTTGAATTGTTGTATTATTAATATTTGCAGTACCTAAAGGTCCTGTCGGATCACCAATTAAAATACAACTTCCTCGAATTTCATTATTTCCAGCACCAAATTGGGCACTATTAGAAAGTATCGAATATGCTCCACGACAAAATATATTTGTACCGTTAGGATCACCTATTAAAGCAATATTTGGATATTGAATTTTAATAGCCGCTGGTATTGGCGCGGTTGCCATATCTGTTTCTTTAAATACATACCCACAATCAGCACCAGCAGGGCAAGAATCTGGTTTAGGTATCCGTAACAATCCTCCTCCAGATGCACCAATAGTATCTAACGCATTTTTAAATGCGGCTTCATTATCAGTTCCGTATGCATATCGTGTATTAGTTATAGTTCCAGATGCGGCTGTACTTAATGTTACTTGAGTGGCACTTTGTACAGATAAAATTGTTCCTTCTAAGGTCATATATCCGTAAAAATAAGCTCCACCTGAAACATTTGTATTTGCATTGGCACTAAGTGTAATATTAGTTGGAGAATTAAATGCCTGAATATATCCAAATAAATTCGATCCTCCTGATCCAGCACCAATAACCATGATACCTCTACCAACATCATTTGCAGTAAAAGTACCGGCTTCTGAAGATAGAATAGGGGAACCAGAATTCATTACTCCATCACTATGAGTAGAACCACCAGGTCCGGCACCAATTACTTGAATATATTTTCCAACATCAGCCGAAGAAAAAGTTCCTGATGCGGAATTTAATACAATACTCCCGGCAACCATAGAACCATCGGTCCGAGAAATGCCATCAGCTTTGGCGTTATATTTTAATACGGAAGTAATTTCATTCGGATTACTAATCTTTTGATTAGTAATCCCATTAATAGTTACAATGGTTTGAGAGAAACTTTTTGGCAAAGTTATAAACCAAATAACTAAAATGAAAGTAAAAAATTTTTTCCCCATATATTTTCTAAATTAAAAATCTAAGATAAAAAAAGAGGAGATATACCTCTCCTCTTTTTAATTGTGTGGTCCAAACAAACTTTGATTTAATTAATTTCCAATTAAATTTTTAGTTTATCCCCCAAATTTATGAACTAACAAGGCCAATAAGGTGGATAAACCAGCTTGTGTAGTTGTTAATCCAAATTCTTTTTGGACAATAAAAGTTACAGCCTTAAAAAGATAATTTTTTACATCATCTTCAACTACTTGGATTCCACCGGATACAATCTTTTCTAATTCATCTTCAACTGGTACACCATACTTTACAAAAAATTCTTTAACCTTTGCAGGTACTAGATTTGCATCAGCAGCTTCTTTAACATATGGAAGTGCTTTATCATACAATTCCACTGCTTCCGTAGCTACCTTCACTACATCTGGTAACCCCTTGGAAAATAAAGACTTAATTTTACTAACAATAGTGGTAACGAAATTTGCCATTTTACTCCTCTCTCACTCTATATTTATCGTTTAAAAAATATCTTGACATTTGGTAAAATTTGCTGTATATTGGATACATGATTAGCACAAAACAACTTACATGGAATAAAGAGTCTAAGACCTTTTCCGCGTTCATTTCTGATTTTGGTAAAAACTTTCAGTTTGAACGGATTTACCCAGATGCCTGTGATGAAGGTATTACAGTGTTAAGTGATAAAACAGGCAAAACGGCCGTTTTTTATGTAAAAGGTATTCAGAGAAATTATGAAGATGGGATACAATATTGGATTTTGGAAGCTGATCAGAAATCTATCAAACAGAATCCAACATTAAAAAATGTTAAGATTCAAATTTGGAATGATTGAAAAAACTTGACATTTCTACCAAGTGGTGTTAATCTTTAAATCAGAAGAGAGGAAAACAATGATTACGTGGAACAAAGAACAAATTCTAGCGGTTTTGGAAAATCCTGATTACAGAACTGGTACATTAGAAAATCGTTATATTATTTACCGGATGTTGCAATCTATGTACAATCGACAAACAGTGGACGAACAAAATGCAGAATTTACTTTACATCACAATAATATAGGTTTCAATGGACCTGATTCTCGGTTACTTTCTTCTATCGCATCTGAAAGTAAGCGATATAACAATTTGACAATTCGGCAAGCTTTCTTGGTTGCAAAGAAAATGAAAAAGTACTGGCGGCAATTAGTCGAAATTGCTGAAACAAATACAACAGCAAAGGCGGCATAATTATAAATGAAAAAATTACAATTGAAATGGAAAAGGTTTAAAAAGCGTTTTTCATGGGATAAAACATACCGAGTCATTCGTTACAGAAAAAATAAGGAAATAGAATATTCAATCCAATTTCATTCTCAACAATATTGTGGACCTTGGGTATGTTTTTCTCAAGAAGATATTTACCAAAATGAAGTATATTACTCCAGAATGTTACTAATAATTGATCCAAAACATTGGTTTGAAAAGAAACGACCAATCAAGAATTGTCCTGGATGTGGAGAAGAGCCTAATAGATGTACTTATTGTGATCCATTAGACTATGGAGAATAAAAAAATGAATCATATCATATTAAAGGATCAAAAACTTCTAAAAGTATCAGAACGAACATTCAAATTGTATTCTTCAAAACACGATAAAACCAAATACAGTTTTACCGATGTTAATTTGGTAACATTTGACCAAAAACTGGATATTGAAGCTGGTAAAGAATATTTTATCGTTCTGTTAGAAAAGGAGGAAGTTATTTTCAACTTTCACTTGACAAATATTTTAGATAGAATTGATATATTGATTGAATGGTTAGAAAAATATAGAAAATAACATTTGTCCAAATTGTGGTAAAAGAATTAGTAAGAATTATTAAGGAGAAAGCATGAAAATTGAAATAGAAATCCCTGAGAATTATATTCCAGAGGGATATGAACCTACTGGAGAATATGGATCTTTATTAGATAATGAATTTGGAGTAGGTATTAATGGTGGAGGTATTATAGAAGGACCGACCTTTCATAATTATATTAAAATCCGAAAAACTTGTTGGAAACCAAAAAAATATGAAACCTATTTTGCTATTTATGGTGATGGAACAATTGCTAAATGTATAATGAAAACCGACATGTTGGATGATAAATATATTAAAATGAATAACTATTTTAAAACCATGGAAGATGCTGAAAAAGCAGTCAAAGGACTACAACAGTACTTTGAAGAATTTAAAAAAGAGGTAAACCAATTCGAGTGATAATTGGAACGAAACAAATTGCATTAGGTATATTTGGATTATTATGTATCATTGGAGGTATTGCTTACAAATATCATGTAAGTATGAAATTACTTCCGGCACCTATTGGTTATCATTGGTCAGAAACCAAATTATTTGATCGTTTAACTATATCAAATCATCATCAATTAATTGATAATGAAACCAAAAAAGATATTGGATCCTTTGTAGATACTCATTTTTACATCCGAAATAATTATTGTGGATATTCATCCGGAGAAAAATCCGATACAAAAGAAGCACAACAAGAATTAATAATGTGCGCCAATTATATTACATCATCAAAATATCCTCAAGATATGGAATATTCTAATGGAACAAATTATCAGATATCAAGCGATGCTCTTTTTAATTTCAACAATGATGGATCTTTAGCATCAATTAATGGAGTTCCAAATAAAAATATTAAAGAACAAAAACCAACATCTTATTCCATAAATGATGTAGTTATAAATGGTCCTTTCACAATAACCATAGAAAATGGTATTAATACATCATGTTCTAAGATTACAATTGATAGAAACGGAAAGTATCATGTAAAAATGGATTGTGATGTAAAAATACAAATGTGTATAGATAGTGATAAAGGTTTTCATTGTAATGTAACCGTGTCAAATAGTGGATTAACTAAAGATTCAGCAGGAAAAGGAAATTGGAAGTTTAAAGGTGATAAAATAAAGAGATGATTACATTACAAGAAGCATTCAATAAAAATTGGGATTGGTTTATTGTTCAGAAGAAACCAAAATCTTTGGTTAGTTCTCGATTGGCGACATGTATGTATGAAAATACAAAAGGTGATAGATGTGGTATTGGTTGCTTCTTACCAAAAGATTTATTAAACCAAGTTACTGAATCAGGTTTATATATTGACCAATTGATTGAAAAGAATTTATATCTTGCTAGATTTTTAAGTCAAATTCCAGTATCATTATTAATTGAATTACAGCATCTCCATGATTGTGCAATTTGGAAAGATGAAGATCCTAAAATATTTTATGAGTTTATGTTAAATGGTCTGATCAGATTTGCAAAACAAAACCATTTAACGATACCAGAAGTTCATTAAAGCCAATTTACACGGTAACACCAATAATGTTACCGTGTAAATTGTAGTTTATTTCAAATAATCTTTTTCCAGCTTTACCAAAGCTTTTTCATATTCACCAGTAAACCAATGGAGAATACTGTAAATCCATAGAAATGGTAATCCAATAACTTGAACTATCGTATAAAGTGTAAAAGCAACCATCCAACTAATTGAGTTTGTTTTCATTTTTATAATTCTTTCAGTATACTTTGTAATCCAGCAAAAAAACCTGAAAAGACAGCAAAAACTACTGCGGATCCGTTATTATGCATGATGGACATATTAATGGATCCCAATCCAGCTATAACAGCCCACATTATTAACAACATTTTTACATATATCATAAGTTTAAAATGTTCCTCGAATTTCATTAAATTGTTGTTGTTGGAATTTCATGAAATTTTGTTCACTCGGAACATTTCCACCAAACATCTTGGTCAGGAAATTATATTCTCTAAGATTCAAAATTTCATCATTCAAAGCACAAGAAAAATTGACATATCCAAGATCCAACAAAATGGAAATATACCGTGTGTACATCGCATATGTAGGTACTAAAATTGCTTGCATAAGTTTATCTTTATTTCCTTATATTTTGATCTTAACAGAAGTGGTAGAATTTGTCAAATTTTCTACCACTTTCACAATGTAAAATTTTAGAAAGAATAATCGTGATATTTGTCACGTTTACCAATCAACAACCTTCTACCACCAGTACTAACATATTCACCATTTTTTCTCAACCGAAATGTTTCACGCCGACCATTTGGATCCGCAGCAAATTCATACTGTTGACTTTCTGACATTCCATTTTTATCCAATCGAATTGCTTTGTCTTCTTGAACTGTAATAGATTTTGGTGTCATTTTAACAATGGTACCAGCATGACGGTCCGTATAAGAAAGCATGGTACAACCCATACCAATTTTTGGATCTGTAGCATTTCCACATTGGCTCATAATGTGATTCATCAAACTACCGGTTTCTGTTCCAAGTTTCATTTTGTAATCTCCTTACATTCTTAATATAGTGGATTTGGTACCATTTGTCAACATCTTTCCAAAATTTTTTCAATAAATATTGTGTGAATGTCGAATCCTAATACAGCTAAGTTTCCCACCAATATTGCTACTGACCAGGATATTCCTATTGCTAATGATGCATTTTTTACAACATTAACAGCAAATATTACAGATACCCAAACAAGTGGTATTACCGTTGCAAATGGTTCTTTTAATTTTCCTTGTCTATTTTATGTAGAAGATGAAGCCATTTTAGTACTAGCTGTATCTGGTCAAACTATTACCAATTGTATTCGTGGTGTACAGAATACAATTGCAGTGGCTCATAATTCTGGTGCTCAAGTTACCAATGAAATTTTTGCAACTTGTCAGAACCAACTTTCTGTAGAAGTTCAAGCGATAGAAAATTTCATTGGCGCCGCTGGAGCCAATGTAATCAAAAATGGTCAAATTGCTGGTGGAAATCTATCGGGAATATATCCAAACCCAACAGTGGCCGCAGTAGGCTCTTCCACATCCTCTCAAATTGCAAATGCGGTTGCAAACAGCCATACTCGAAATGCTGATGTAGGAACATCAAATACCAGTTTCCAAATTGATTCTGGTAATAATGGTCCAGTTTTAAAAGATAATGCTGGAACGCTAGAAGTAAAGAGTTTTGATGATTCTTCTTATAGTGACCTTAAAGTACAAAACCTTACAGTAACCGGGGCCATTAATGGTCGAAAGTTTGTCCAAACGTTTACTTCACAAACAACTGTAACCGTTACTCACAATTTAAACACATTAGATGTAATTGCTTTAGCGTATGATTCTACCAATTCTGTGATTGGTTATTCTAGTTTACAATGTAATACTGTTAATAGTTTAACAGTTACCTTTACCGGTCCTCAAACTGGTAAAATCGTTGTTATGGGTTAAAAATAA
>Ga0134125_10002103_pt1 | contig 23853 bp, 16 predicted proteins | sample KB31751_FD_96464 | JGI IMG/M metagenome (GOLD analysis project Ga0134125, IMG submission 96464) | Terrestrial soil microbial communities with excess Nitrogen fertilizer from Kellogg Biological Station, Michigan, USA - KB3-175-1 | ecosystem: Environmental > Terrestrial > Soil > Unclassified ...
CGTGGAGTTCATCCGCATCAATCCGCGCTCGTTCTTCGGATTAAGCAACGCGCAGGCAGCGAGTTTGGGCTCGATCATTGCTGGCGCGGCAATCCTGGTTGCGGTAAAAAAAAACTTCCGCAGACAAAAGGGCGAGCACCGCATCCTGCAGCATTTCGGTGAACACGGCGACGTGCTCCAGCCCGAGTATCACCGTGCGACCCCAGAGTGTCCGCATCCAGAGCGCTGGAGCATGTACGACTCTATGACAGCCGAGGTGGAAGTCCTCGAATTTCTGCGCTGTCTGGTGCGCACCATTAAGCCTCAGCTCGTGGTCGAGACCGGCACGTTCATGGGCATCAGCACTCTGTGGATTGCTGAAGGCCTCAAGGCAAACGGCTTTGGCAAAATTGTGACCTGTGAATACGACTCAAAAGTCTTTGCAAAAGCCAAAGAGCGCTTTGGCGGCTCCGGCTTGGCGCAATGGATTGAAGCTCGCAATGAATCCAGCCTCGAAACTAAGATCAACGGCAGCATCGACCTGCTCTTCAGCGACAGCGATCCCCCGCTCCGCGAGCAGGAGGTACGCCGCTTTCTGCCACAGATGAACCCAAATGGCGTGATCCTGATGCACGACGCCAGCTCCCACCTGAAGACAGTACGGGAAGCTGCACTGAAAATGGAGCAGGAAGGACTGATCTCTGTGGTGCTCTTGCCCACTCCCCGAGGGTTGGTGGTCGCCCAGAGGCGCGTGGGACGAAAATAATTCAGGCAGCTACTCTCTCCAGAGAAGCTGGACGGCATCTAACGTCGGCTAGGTGCAACTGTACCGGTGCAGTGGGGACGCGACGGCCCGCTTTGTCGTCGCCAGGATGCACGGGAGCAGGTCGTATGGGGCTGAGTGCAGCGGTCGGAGTACGAGAGAGTTCGTCTTCTTCGGTTCGCCGGTACTTCGAAATGGCGGCCGATCGCGTGGGAATCCATCCGGAAATGCGCAGATTGCTGTCAGCCCCATTTCGGGAACTGACAGTAGAGATTCCACTGCGTCGGGATGATCAACGCCTGCAGCTCTTCCGCGGATATCGTGTCCAGCACAACGGCGTGCGCGGTCCGCTACTTGGGCCGGTTCGCATTCAATCTGGTCTCGACCTCGAGCAAGTGCGAAGCGCAGCCGAATCGATGACCTGGCGATGCGCCGCCGCGAACGTTCCGTTTGGCGGAGCGGCAGGAGCGATTGTCTGCGATTCCACACAGCTCAGCCGCAAAGAATTCGAGTCTCTGGTGCGAAAGTACACCGGTCGGATTCACCATCTGCTGGGCATTTACCAGGACCTCTGTGCTCCCGGACCAAATGCCGACGAAGAAGTCATGATGTGGATGCGTGACGAGTACAGCTCGGTTGAGAAGGATGCTGTCCCTGCCGTTTTGGGAAAACCGGACCAGGCTGGAGGTGTGCGCGATCGAGGTGCGATCATCGGCAGAACGCTCGCCGCCCTCGCCCTTCGCTTCGCCGGAGAAGCTGGCTTGACGCCTTCCGGCCTGCGCGTCGCGATTGGCTCTCTCGACCAGAGTGCCCTGCATACGGCGCAGGCGATGTTCGATGCCGGATGCACTATCGTCGGGATTTCGGATGTTCACGGTGGGTTGCGCTGTTCGACGGGCATCGACATCCACGAACTCGCCGACCATGTCCGGTCTGCGGGGACTCTTGTCGGCTACGAAGGAGCCGCGGAAGCTGCCGAGATCCACAGCTTGGATTGCGACCTTCTCATCATCGCCGCTCCAGAGGGCACGCTGAATCCCGCTGCTGCCTCGCAGGTCCGAGCAAAGCTGATTCTGGAAACTTCGGAGTTAGTAATCACACCAACTGCAGAACGTATTTTGGCGACTCGCGGTGCGACAATCGTTCCCGACTTGGTAAGCGCGGCCGGGCAAGTGATTGCGGCTTACGCCGAATGGTCGAACAATGTCCAGCATGCAACCAGCGATCCCGAGCGTGTCGAACACGAGGTGCAGACATCAATGATGCGGACGTATACGCAAGTTCTCGACCGCAGCCGCCGCGAGAATGTCAATCTGAGAATGGCAGCGTACTGCTCCGCGATAGAGCGGGTAGCCCGCTGCGAGCGTCTGCGCGTCGCATAAATAGATTCTGAGTGGGCTCGTAAAGCTTGGAAACACCCTCGATCTAAAAGTTGTCATCCTGAGCGCCGCTGTTGCGCGAAGGATCTCCCACGATGCGTCGGCCTTAATTCGCGGTCGGTGTGGCTCCTCCACCAGCAACCCAAAACGCGTTGGCCGAGGAGCCTAACGAGGGCACTCTAGGCTGACGTATTCCGGGAGATCCTTCGCGCAACAGCGGCGCTCAGGATGACAACTTTCACGAAGGTCGAATTCATGGATAGCTCAGATTAAATCGTTGCTAGCCCCATCATCGCCTCGGCCAGCGCGCGACGTACTTCTTCCATATGCTCCGGATCGCGGTACTTATGCCGCGGCCAGAAGAATCCCTTCAACCCATCCCCTTTCGTTCTCGGCACAACATGCACGTGCATATGAGCCACGCTTTGGCTGACCCGGTTGTTTACTGCCACGAAAGCTCCCTGAGCTCCAAGGCCCTTCTCAGCTGCGAGAGCCAGCAGACGCGCATTCGCGAAAAGCTTTCCCAGCAGTGGCGGTTCGACATCAACCAGCGAATCAAGATGTTGTTTCGGAACTAAAAGGCAATGGCCGGGAAACACCGGACGATGATCCAGAAAGGCCAGGCTGTCGGCATCTTCAAAGACAATGGCTGCAGGAACGGCACGGCTGACGATCTGGCAAAAAACGCAGGTGTTCACGAAGTTGTGGTGCTGTTACCAGCCGATTGCAGCTATGCAGTTGCTTTCAGAACGGCTGATTCAATGGATGAACATATCATCTTCCGCGCTGGCGGTTGCGGCGGCTCCCGGGCAGGTTGCGATTCCTAAAACGGTACATACCGTCTTCAGCGTATTCTCGTGCCGGTACATGACCGATGACTGAACGCCTGCGCGGGCGCGTGGTCCGACGGCAACGAACGGAACGTGGCCGCCTCCGTTACGAATGTCGGCAATGTTCGACTCATCAAAGGCAATGAGCAGAAGGCCGTCTTTCTGAAAGGCCGAATTTGCGAGCAGAGGAGCAATGTTCGTTTTCAGCCAGCCATCCGCGGCGGCGAGCATGCTGTTGTCGTCGCAAGTCATAGTGGCTTTGCACGAGTGGGCATCATCGGGGAGATCTGGAATAACCATACTGAAGGACGGCAACTGTCCGGCAATCAAGTCGGAACCGAATTGCGAAAAGGGGACGATGCTTGCGGCCTGCTGCGGACTGTTGATGACATCGCTAAAGTATGCGAACGGGTTGTGATGTTTGACGTAATTGCCGTTTGAGTTGCCGAGGTATCCAGTAGAAGGAAGATCTTCCGCATAAACCTTCCACGTTTTGCCAGCTGCGATCAACTCGCGCGCAAGGTTGTCGGCAGTTACCGGTCCGGGAAAGCCATTGTCGTTGGTCTGCGGTGCGCCCGTTGTGAGCACGAAATAATTCGAAATCGATGGATGCATCGTCGCGTAATACTGCGTCGCCGAAGCTCCTTGCTGCGCCAGGCTGTTCAGATAGGGAGCTGCCGCGTTGCCGATTACTTGCTCGTACGAATGGTTTTCCTCCATCACAAGGACGACCATTGCTTGCGGGGCGGGACTCACGGTTCCCGGCGAATTCACGGGCGTGTTCGGCGACGAAGCCATGCTGCCTCCACCGCACGAAACGATGGCAGCCATCAGCAACAAGGCACCACTCAGAGCTGCACATTTGTACAAGCCACCCCTTTTCATTAGTTCAGTACCCTAAGCAAAATAGAGTCATTTGCTGAGGGACGGGTTGGTAGCGCACAAGTGCGTGTCCGAATATTTGCTGGTTTTATCTCGCGGTGTGAAATGCTGCTGAGCTGCACGCCAGCAGCACACGATGACTCCTCGTGAGAGTTCCTGTATAACTGCGTTTCACTTTTATTCAGGAGCTGCTGGTGAAACGCAAGTCACTTCGCGGTTTTTCACTGTTCTTCTTTGTTGCCTCCATCAGCCTGCTTGCCTACTCGCAGGAACTGCCTCCCGCTTCCACTGCTACGCCAAGCTCAGAACAGGAAGCTGCGCAAGCGAAGTCTTCTACGACCGCAAAGTCCGGACAAAAGAAAGAAGGCGATGAAGAACTGCCTGCATCGCGCAAACCAAAGCGCCGCCAGACAACTGCTCCGGCGAGTGCTGCTCCTGCTTCGAATCTGAACGAAAAGAAACCTGTTGATCCGCTCACTTCGCCTGACACATATCGCGGCCTTCATCTGCGCAGCATCGGGCCGGCATTCATTTCCGGCCGTGTGACATCATTCGCGGTAAATCCGTTCAACCGAGCGCAGTACTACGTCGGCGTTGCTTCTGGCGGCGTCTGGAAGACCAATAACGACGGCCTCACCTGGGATCCGGTCTTCCAGAACGAAGGGTCGTTTTCCATCGGCGATGTGAAACTCGATCCCCACGATCCTTCGATCGTGTGGGTGGGTACAGGCGAGAACAATTCCCAGCGCAGCGTCGATTATGGCGACGGCGTTTACAAATCCGAAGATGGCGGCAAGAGCTGGACCAATCTGGGACTGAAGTATTCCGAGCACGTTGGACGGATCGCCATCAGCCCCAAAGACAGCAACACGGTTTTCGTTGCTGCCGAAGGACCGCTCTGGTCTCCAGGCGGAGATCGCGGGCTCTACCGCACTACCGATGGCGGCAAGAGCTGGAAGAAAGTCCTGAACGTAAGCGAGAACACCGGATTCGCCGACGTAGCCATCGACCCCGACGATCCCGACACAATCTATGCCACAGCCTACCAACGCCGTCGGCATGTGTGGACTCTCATCGACGGCGGCCCGGAGAGCGCGATCTATCGCTCCGACGACGGCGGCAACACCTGGAAGAAGTTGAAATCCGGACTGCCTGCCGTCGATATGGGACGCATCGGCATTGCCATCTCGCCTGTCGATCACAACGTGGTGTACGCAACCATCGAAGCCGCGGAAGGCAAGGGCGGCATCTTCCGCTCAAGCGATCGCGGAGCCACGTGGGAGCGTCGCAATCCGTACGACGAGACCGCGATGTACTACGCGCAGATCTTCGCCGATCCCAAGAACGTCGATCGCATTTACGTGATGAACGTACTCATTCGCGTCTCCGACGACGGCGGCAAGACTCTGCGCGTCCTCGGCGAGAAGTACAAGCACGTCGACAATCACGTGATCTGGATCGATCCCACAGACACAAACTATTACCTTGTCGGATGCGACGGTGGTTTGTACGAAAGCTTCGATCGCGGAGCGAATTGGAGCTTCAAGAGCAATTTGCCCGTAGCACAGTTCTACGACGTGGCTCTCGATAACTCGAAGCCGTTCTACTACGTCTATGGCGGCACGCAGGACAACAGCAGCGTAGGCGGGCCTTCTCGGACACTTAAGATCAATGGCATCACCAACGAAGACTGGTTCTTCACCCAGGGCGGCGATGGCTTCCGCTCAGTGATCGATCCGGAAGATCCGAACACCATCTATGCCGAGTATCAATATGGGAATCTCACCCGCTTCGACCGCCGCACAGGTCAGCAGATCGGCATTCAGCCGCAGCCCGGTCCAGATAACGTCCCGTATCGCTGGAACTGGGATTCGCCCATCATCATCAGCCCACATTCGCACACCCGCTTATACCTCGCGGCCAATAAGCTCTTCCGCAGCGACGATCGCGGCGACACCTGGAGGGTAATCAGTCCCGATCTCACCCGCCAGATCGATCGCGACAAGCTTCCCGTTATGGGACGCATCTGGGGACCGGATGCCGTCGCCAAGAATGCATCAACGTCGTTTTACGGCAACATCGTCGCGCTTTCCGAATCCCCGCAGAAAGACGGGCTGATTTATGTCGGAACCGATGATGGACTGATCCAGGTCACAACCGATGCCGGCCAGAACTGGACCCGCGACGACAATTTCCCCTCCGTTCCCAAATTCACATACGTGAGCCGCCTGCTGGCGTCGCAGCACAATGCAAACGTCGTCTATGCCAGCTTCGATAACCACAAGATGGGCGACTTCAAGCCTTATCTGCTTAAGAGCAGTGACAACGGGCATACCTGGAACTCAATTGCCAGCAATCTTCCCGCGAATGGCCCGGTGCTCGCCATCGCCGAAGATCCAGTCAATCCGCAACTGCTGTTCGTCGGCACCGAATTTGGCCTCTTCTTCTCGCTCGACGGCGGCAGCCATTGGACGCAGCTCAAAGGCGGAATGCCGACGATCGCCGTGCGCGATTTGGCGATTCAAAAACAAGCAAATGATCTGGTCGCTGCCACCTTCGGCCGGGGCTTCTACATTCTCGATGATCTCAGTCCGCTGCGCCATGTCAGTGCACAAACATTCCAGCAGCAGGGAGCACTGTTCCCGATTCGGGATGCGCTCATGTATATCGAGCAGCGTCCCGTCGGAGGCAAGCACGGCCACCTCGGTGCCACCTATTTCGAAGCAGAAAATCCCCCATATGGCGCCGTGTTTACCTACTACTTGAAAGATAAGTTCCAGACGAAAAAGGAGATTCGCCAGGAAAAAGAAAAAGCTGCGTCAAAGGAAAGCGCGAACCAGAAGTCGGATAAGGCTGAGCAGTCCCAGAAGGGAACTCCCGCAGCCGTGAACTATCCCAGCCTGGATGAAATTAGAGCTGAAGCCGAAGAGCAGTCTCCGGCGGTGTACCTGGTCATCTCCGACTCTAGCGGCGCGCCGATCCGTCGGGTTTCGGCATCGAACGAAGCCGGTCTCAATCGCGCCTCGTGGGACCTGCGCTATCCACCGTCCGAAGTGCACACGCCTTCTCCGGAAGAGGCGGACTTCGCGGAATTCTTTCAACCACCTACAGGTCCGCTTGTCATGCCCGGTGGATATTCCGCCACCCTGGAAGTCCACGTTGGCGGCAAGACTCAGCGCCTCGCTGGCCCCGAGAAGTTTCGCGTGAACGCTTTAGGAGCCGAAGGCATGAACGAGCAGGATCGCGCCGCTCTCGAAGCGTTCCAGCAGAAGGTCGCACATCTCGATCGCGCGCTCACGGGCGCGATTCAAACCGGCAACGATGTCGACAAGCGTCTTACTTCTATTCATCAATCTCTCCGTGATACTCCCGGCGATGTGAGCGGCCTCGTTTCCCGTGCCGACGACATTCAAGCACGGCTGCGCGACATCATGCGAGCCCTGCGCGGTGATGTGATCTTGCGCCGTCGCCAGGAAAACACGCCAGCGGCGATCAACGACCGCATCAACCAGATCGAGGACGAAGAGCGCTTCTCGACCTCACGTCCAACGCAGACGCACATCGAGTCCTACAACGTCGCCGCGCAGCAGTTCGGGGATGAACTCGGTAAGCTGCGGCAGTTGGTCGATGTCGATCTAAAGAAGCTCGAAGACGACATGGAAAAAGCCGGCGCGCCGTGGACGCCAGGGCACGTGCCGGAGTGGTCGCCGAAGTAGCAGAAGGACGAACGTTTCTTTCACCGCGGGACACGGAGGCACGTAGAATTGCAAAATTGAACACGGAGGACACGGAGGAAACGAAGGTAGGTTTTGTCAGTTGTTGTCTTCAATGTTCGAACTATGCAATTCCACTCTTCGCCCGGTCACCAGTCACAAATCCGAGTTCATTCCGATTTCCTCTGTGTCCTCCGTGTCCTCCGTGTTCAATCCTGCTTTCTCCGTGCTTCGGTCTCCGTGGCGCGATAAAACGCTATACTGAGCCTGATGTCCACCGCGCAGAAAACGTTTTACCTGGAGACCTTTGGCTGCCAGATGAACGTGCACGACTCCGAAAAGGTGATTGGCACGCTGGTGCAGCAGGGGTACACGCGGGTGGATGCCGTCGAGTCGGCTGACCTCGTTCTCTACAACACCTGCTCCATACGCGATAAAGCCGAGCAGAAGGTCTTTCACCGCCTAGCCGACTTCAAGCGCCTGCAAGCTCAAGGCAAAAAGTTCGGCGTGCTTGGGTGCGTGGCCCAGCAGGAGGGCGAGAAGATCTTCGAGCGCGCTCCTCACGTCTCGCTCGTCGCCGGCTCGGCCTCATATCGGAATCTCGCCCAGATGCTGGTGCAGATCGAGGCCGGCGAGAAACGCGTGACCGGTCTCGACGATCGGCAGACTGACCAGACGTTCGACACGCCGTTCACAGTTCGCACGAATCCCTATCGCGGATACATCACGATCATCGAAGGCTGCGACAAATTCTGTGCCTACTGCGTGGTGCCGTACACGCGTGGCAAAGAGCGCAGCCGGACCTCTGAGTCAGTGTTGGAAGAAGCGCAAAGGCTCGCCGATTCCGGATACTCCGAGATTCAACTCCTCGGGCAAAACGTGAACTCTTACCGAGATCCGACTGGAAAGAAGACATTTGCGGAATTACTCGTCGCAGTCGCCGAGGTTCCCGGCATCCGCCGCGTGCGCTTTACCACCTCGCATCCGCGCGACTTTACGCGTGACATCGTCGATGCAATCGAATCTGTTCCGGAGCTCTGCGACCACGTTCATCTTCCCGTGCAGAGCGGATCGAGCCGGGTGCTGAAAGCCATGCTGCGCGAGTACACGCGCGACGACTACCTCGAGCGAATCTCATGGCTGAAGTCAGCCAAGCGCTGCATCAGCCTGACCACAGACATCATCGTCGGCTTCCCAGGTGAGACTGATCAGGAATTCGAAGAGACAATCACGCTTCTCGGCCAAGTCCAGTACGACGGCGTCTTCTCGTTCAAATACTCGCCGCGTCCAAATACGCCTGCCATTCGTATGTCAGACAGCATCCCTGACGAGGAGAAATCGAAGCGCTTGACGATCCTCCAGGAGCGCCAACGCGAGATTCAGCGAAGCAACTATGAGAAACACGTAGGCGAAACACTGGAAGTAATGGTTGAAGGCAGAAATGAGGCTCGCGGGCAGATCATCGGACGCAGCTCACAGAATAAGACGATGAACTTTACCACTACGTCCCCGATCCTGCCCTCCACGGGAAGCTACGCGCGCGTCGTTGTAACCAAGAGCTTCCCCAACAGTCTCGTGGGAGAGATGGTGTGAACTGAAATTTCGTGATTTCGTGATTTCGCGATTCGTGATTGAAAATCATGAAATCACGCAATCGACGTGGAGGCACCTGATTTCGGGTGCTCCCCTTGGCGTTAGCAAGGGGAGCAAGGCTTGGGTGGAAGCCCGCGGCTTTAGGCCAAGGGGGAGGGTTTTTGGGTGGAAGGTCCGTGGCATAGCCAGGGTGGAGGGTTTGGGCGGAAGCACCTGGCTTTAGCCAGGGGGGAGCACGGCTTCGAAAGCCGTGCGAATCTGGTGAGCACGACCCAAGACGCGCTTTAGCGCTGGCGGTGTGGGCGAAAGCGGCCAATTTCGTGAGTGATTTCGCGATTTTCAAAATCACGAAATCACACAATCACGAAATCGCGAAATGATTCGGCGGAGGTGACAGTGGAAGTTGAAATGAAAATTCGCGGACTGATGATGGATCCGGTCACCAACATGCCGATCGTCGTGCTCAAGGACCCTGCCAGCGACGCCGTCCTTCCCATCTGGGTCGGCATCTACGAAGCCAACGCCATCGCTTTGGAGATCGAGAAGGTCGCCACTCCGCGTCCGATGACTCACGATCTCATTAAGAACGTTCTCACCGGACTTGAGACCAAGGTCCACAAAGTCGTAGTAACCGAGCTGCGCGACGATACTTTCTTCGCGGTAATCTGGATGGAACGCGAAGGTAGTCTCATCAGCGTCGATTCCCGTCCCTCGGATGCGCTAGCCGTCGCCATGCGTCTCGACTGCCCAATCTATGTCGAAGATGAAGTGCTGAAATCTTCCAAACTCGCCGCCACTGTCTCCGACAAGGTTTCAAATGAGGAATTGAGGAAGATGCTGGAGAACATGAACGACGAGGATTTTGGTCGCTACAAGATGTAACGCCTCGTTGCCGTTACTAATCTGGAATACCAACTACCTTCGCCTTGTTTGTCGTTCGAGAGCAAAACCGAACCACAAGGGATTCGATCCGTTGTACTGCAATTTGCGCTTTTGGTTCACGAATCCCATTCGCGACGCTGTGATTGTGCACTGATCGCACGGCTGCTCTAAAACGATCTCGTACTTTCCTTCCCGTCCCGATGTGGCACTGCCTGTTTCTTTTCCCGCAGCATCGGTCAGGACTAATTTGGTCCGAGGCAGTGGCCAACCGTCGGTATCGCTCACAAATCCTCGTACGCTATCACGAGGCGGAAGGCCCTCGGGAGCGATGGCGCGTGCCAGATACGCCTGTCCGCGAAGAGGACGTCCGCCGAACTGCGCGGTGGTCTTCTCGTGCTCGAGCGCGAGGACGCCGTTAACGAATACGTACTCCATCCCCACGCTGGGCTGATTCGGATTGTCGAACGTCGCCTTATCAATGACCGTTTTGGGATCGAAGATACTTATATCGGCGAAGTAGTCCTCGCGCAGCAGACCGCGATGATCCAGGCGTTCACGCTGGGCCGGCAGGGACGTGAACTTGCGAATAGCATCTTCGAGTCGGAGAACGTGCTCTTCTCGAGCGTACTTGCCGAGAATGCGCGTAAAGCTGCCATATGCGCGCGGGTGAGACTTCGATTCGCTGAGCGGCCCGTCAGGTGCAACTTCGCCGTAGTCAGTTCCCACACTCACCCACGGCTGCTGCATGGCAAGACGGACATCGTTCTCGCTCATGCTGAAATATGCCGCGCCGATTCCGTCCTTGCTCTGCATGAGGAGATCGCAAAGCGTGTCGAACGGATCTTTGTTCTGCATCTGCGCAACGGCGGCCAGCGTCTTGCCTTCATATTGTTTCAATTCGGGAACAATCGTGGACACGATCAGCACGCCTTCGGGTCCGCCGACCCCGCGCCACATGTTCTCGTACCCGGCGCCGTTCTCGAGTTCTGCGCGAATCTGCTGTCTGCTGCTTGGATCGTTAAGACGCGCAGCAAGCGCTGCCGAGCCGCCCTCGTGATACTTGGGAGGAATCAGCGCGCCGAGTGATGTCGCGGAAGCGATATACGGATACTGATCGGCAGTGACATCAAGTCCGCCGCCGCGCGCTTCTTCGATCTTCGCGATCACCTGCGGCATCTTTCCCCAGTTCTGTTTGCCTGAGACTTTGAGGTGAAAGATCTCAACTGGGATATTCGCCTCGCGGCCGATGCGAAAGGCTTCATCGAGTGCGTCTATCTCTTTGTCGCCTTCATTCCGCATGTGCGTGGCGTAGATGCCGTTGTACTTCGAGGCGACCTTTGCGAGAGCAATCAACTCATCGGTTTTCGCGTAGTTCGAAGGCGCGTAGATGAGCGCGGTCGAGATTCCCATGGCGCCGTCGAGCATGGCATCGCCGACGTACTCTTCCATGTCGCGCAATTCGTCGGCGGTTGGCGCGCGATCGGCCAAGCCGATGACTTTCTTGCGCACCTGGCCTGCTCCGACATACGTTCCCAAATTGATTGCCGGAGTTGCCTTGGTCAGCCGATTGAAATACTGGCTCAGGCTCTCCCAATCGAGCGTGAGATGGAAATGCTCGAGGAAGTCTTTGTTCTCAGTGAGGTCAGAGGCGGCAAGCGGCGCGACGGACTCGCCTTCGCCGGTGATTTCCGTAGTGATCCCCTGTGTGAGCTTGCTCACTGCACGCTTATCGATGAGTAAGTTGGTTTCGGACTGCCCCAGCATGTCGATAAAGCCAGGCGCGACGATCAGCCCGGTGGCGTCGATCATTTGCCTGGCTTTTACGTCATCTGCAGCGTGTCCGACGAACGCGATGCGGTCACCGATGATTCCTACATCCGCGTAGAACCATGGATTGCCGCTGCCATCGACAACTTTGCCGTGGCGAATGAGCGTGTCGTACTGCTGAGCAAAGGAAAACGTCGTGAGTAGAGTGAAAAACAGCAGCGCAGTTTTTCTCATGAATTTTAGGACAGCGGCAAAATAGCAGAAACAAGTGAAAAACTGAATCAGGACGATATCGCCCAATGCGGGATTCTGGAATTCCCTTCTGGTGATTGTCTGATCAAATCAGCAGCTCACGCGATCGCACATCACGAATTTTGACGCCGCAAAGAGCTGCCGACGCTCCGAGAGCCCGAAAGTGTTGCCCAGCCCATCTGTCGTTCGCTGATCTGATCCGATCACACGCCTGACCCGAGCGCATCACCGCTTTGGCCGAGCGATGCGCAGCATTCTGGCGGGGGGCACCGCTAAATCCATAGTCCTGAAACTCGCAAAGCGGTGACTCCGGATGACAGCAAGCATTTCTACTGCACCGTCACCGTTATCGTCGCAGTGTGCGTGAGTGGAAACTGGTTTAGGGCCGACGCCGAACCAGTCAGTGTGATGGTTGCCGTTTGCGGCGGCGGAGGTGGGGGTGGGTTGCTGCCTCCACCGCCTCCGCCGCAACTGATGGAGGCTACGGAAAGCACTATCAAAGTCGTCAACACCAGCGGGGCTCCGCCACGGCGTTTGGGCGGGCGACTTGCGAGGATCAGGCCCGCAAAGACGAAGCTGAACAGCTCGAACATCGTTCGGCGACCAATACCGGCGACAGCCATAGCGTTGATGGTGACGGTTGCCGTGGCGGTGGTGGAACCCGCAGCCGGCGTGACCGGATTCGGCGCGGCGCTACAAGACACCGGTGCGCCCTGCACGCTGCACGTCAACGTCACCGGGCCGTTAAATCCGTTCAAGTCGGTGATTGTGACCGTGGTGGTTGTGGACTGTCCGTGGCTCACTGACAGGTTTGTTGCGGAGGGCGAAAGCGAGAAGTCGGGCCCTCCGTTGACAGTGATGTGGAGCCCCGTAAGAGAAACCTGCTGGTAATTCGGGTCGCCAAAAAAGGTCGCGTTGATATCTGAGCTGATGACCGGCTGGTAAGTCTGGGTCAACTGCAAGGAGGTGGATCCATCCGGGTCGGTGATGTTGGTCAACGTCGGGGAACTCAGGTTGGTTCCTGAAAGGCCGGACAGCTGCATTGTACCGGTTGGAGTTGGAGAAGTCCGTCCGGTGTGCAGCACCGCCGTGATTGTTGTTTGGCCGGGATAGGTGACGGTCTGTGGATTTGCCGAAAGCGTGATTGTCGGCAGGAACTGCGCGTCAATCGAAGGAGTGACTGCTGAGCTCGCGGCATAGTTTTGATCGCCGCTGTATTGCACGGTGAAATTGTGGAAGCCGGAGGTGGCGATGGTCACACTTAGGCTCGCCTGCGCCGATCGAGTGTTGCCGGTAGTGTTCGAAGATGGCGAAAGAGTCGCCGATCCCGACAGAGTTTGACCTCCGTCCTGAAACAGCGTCACCCTTCCCGTGGGAGCTACGCCATTACTTTGTGCCGTCACGGTGACAGGCATCGTGAGCGGTGTTCCCACTGTCACGCAACATTGGCCATTAAATCCAGAAATGCTTGTTGGCGCCGGCGTGATCGTAAGCGTACTCGTGCCGGTGCTCGCCTGGTAGCTGCTATCACCGGAGTACTGTGCCTGCAGGTTGTGTACGCCGCCAGAGAGCTGAATTGCCAGATCTTCTGCAATGCCTTTGGAATTCAGCTTGTAGGTTCCTGCGTCCAGCGGCGCTGTGTCGCTGGACAAATTGATTGAACCAGTGGGACAACTGAGAGAATTTCCTTGCGAGCAAAGGTTAGTCGAGCTGAGGGCGGAATTGCCCACATCGATGCGCAGGATGTACGGCGAGCCGTAAGGCGTGGTACTCGCATTCGAATTCGAGATTTGCCCCGTTGTAGGATCGAAGGTGACGAGACTCAGAAGGGTTTTACTCGGCTCGGGATTTACCGTTACCGAAACGGGATTAGAGTCGCTTCCAGCGAACGTCCCATCGCCCGCATAGTGAGCAATCACGTTGTAGGTACCGCCGGCGAGGCTCGAGGTACTTTGATTTACCGCTCCGTTGCTATTCAACGTGAAAACATCGAGGCCTCTGCCCGCTCCACCGGTCTGGGCAATCAGGGAGACATCGCCGGATGGCGTTCCCGATCCGGCAGTCGGAGCCACGCTGATATTCACCGTCGCTGGTTGACCGTGAGTAATCGTCATGGGTGAAACGGCGAGGATCGTCGCGGTGGGCGTGAAGGCAGAGCCGGCCCAGGTCGTTGCCAAATTCTGCACGTTCACGGAACCGAGACCGGTGGCGAGATCGAATCCTGCAGTCGTGGTCCATGCGGGAGTGTTGGCGCTGTTGGGATCGACAAGAACTCCAGTGAACGGTCCTGGGCCGCCGCAGTTCAGAGAATTCAGCTGACAATCGGCCGAAATGTTTCCTTTTGTCGTGTCGTAGAAGACGCAAGATGAGTTTCCCAACGGCGCGGTGGTCGAATTGCAGCTCGCGTTCGGTTGCGCCGCTATTTTATAGAGGACGTAGTTCGCGTTTCCCTGACGCGCCGAGTGCCCGTGCGCTTGCTGATTCTGATTCACCAGCGCCATAACGCCGGCGAAGGCCTGGGCTGAAATCGAAGTCCCGCCTATGCCCAGCAAGAAAGGTGAAGTCGAGCTGAGGCTGCACGGAGCGCTGTTTGGGTCTTTGTCCGACTCGCAGACGAAGTAAAAGCTGGTATTGGTGCTAACTGCGGAAAAGAGAGAGACATCGGGAATGTCGCGCTTTCCGTCTCCGGGAACGCCGGGTCCGGTCTGCCAGGAAGGTTTCCCATAGATACTGCTCGGGCCGCCGCCGGCGCCGGCGTTGCCGCTGTTGGTGGCGTTGTTCGCGCATCCGGAAATCCCAAATTGGGCACACGAAATGTTCCACGCCATCTCGGGAATGTACGACTTGGCCGAGCGCCCTGTGGCTGGATCGTTGGTACTGTTCCAGTAAGTGCTGTGGTTTCCGCTCTCGTCGAAATCTGTTCCGCCGACAGCGACGTTATAGGGAGTTGACGCCGCACCACTGACTGCAAGTCCTTTGGTGGCGAAGGTGCTGCCGGCTGCGTCGCATCCGGCAGCGAGACTGTCGCCGCTGGAGACCACAACCGTGATCCCCTGCGCCGCAGCTTGCTTCCACAACTCATTGACAAAGGCGTTTTCGGTGGCGCCCATTGCCGGCTCACAACCGCCGAAGCTCACACTCAGCACCGGCGCGAGATTGTTTTCGACAATATAGAGTGCAGATAAATCGACGCCTGAAGTGGTCTCAGTCGGAGACGAGACGACGAGATCAATGGTCGCGTTCTTAGCAACGGCTCCGGACCATTCAACGTCAGCCACGGCCTCGGTCTCGGCTCCGCCGGGGACCAGTCCCGGATCGGGACCGTTGAGGATAATCTGCGGCTGTTTCACCGGCAGACCGAAGAGGCTGCGGAAGCTTTGTACGTCGCTCAGGTTGATGTTGCTTTCGGCGACGATCGCAATCTCCTGGCCGCTTCCGTCGATGCCCGAATCCCATAGCGGCTGTACGTTGTAGATGGTGGCAAAATCGGCCGGGCCGATGCCGTTGATCGTGCCGCGTCCTGGGGGCGTAAAAGTGAACGTTGGCTGCCATTCTTCAGTTAGTGGTGATCGCTGCACCAGACCGAGTTCATGACTCAGCGGTGGACGCGGAAAATCGTTCAGAGAAACAATTCCCCCAATCGTGGAAGCGAGCGCGGCGGGAATCTGCGGATCAGTCGCATTTGCCCAGTGCTCTTCGCCATTCACGAGAAAGCTGTGTATCTCGGTTTGGAATGCGTTTCGCACCTGCCCAGCGCTGCCGGAGAATTCGATGACATTACGGCCAGCGGCAATCCTGTCTATGGCAAAGCCATTTGCGGTGAGCCAGTTGGTTACATTTTGAATGTCGGCGTCAGAGGGTCCGAATCGGGAGGCGAATTCCGGCGGAGTAATCCACTGCTGGTAGTTCGGTGACGATTTTGTCCATTGTTCTTGCAGCAAACGCTCCAGCGCCGAATCCTGCGCGGGGGAGCGCCTCAGCAACAGCAACATTCGTCGTTGTGGCAGGTCGTCAGGAGCAGGTCCACGATCGAATTCTGCCCGCGCCAGCGGATGTACATTTCCCCGCAGCACAACTCGGCCGCTTCGTTCGACTGGTTGAATCTGGCTGGAAGGCGCTGGAATCTGTGCAACGACTACTGTACTGGCCAAAACAAAGAGAAAGGGGAGAAGGGCTTCTTTGATCGACTTCACGTGGGGGCTCCCGGGGACCAGCAACAAAGGTTTACATTCTGCAACGAAAGCCACTCAGACCGCAATTCAGGTACTCACGTCGGGCGGTATTCGACACGCCCTGGTGCTCGCGTCCACACTGGAATTCCAATGTGGAAGATCAAAAGGGGAAAACGTGGTGGGAGGTCCTCAGATGATCCTCGCGCAGGTGAAAAGATCTGGTGGGTACCCCATTAGCCGCCGCAGTGAGGTCCGAACCGCGGATGATTCCGCAAGATGCTTATCAAGGTCGATCGCCCGCACAGGAAACTTTCTTTACGCCAGCAACTTTTTCGTTCGTTTTACAATCTTTGCTGCCATGTTTGGAGACTCAGGATTCTGGCGGCGCATGCTTCCCGTGTGGCTGGGAATCTTATCTGTTCCGATTTGGGCACAGGCGCCGAAGACGCAAACATCGTCGAACCAGGGCGGCTACGTCTTCCGCTCCAACACGCGCGAAGTGCTCACCGATGTTACCGTCACGGATAAGCATGGCAATCCCATCGACGGGCTCAGCCGCTCGGCGTTTCACATCTTCGACAACGAGCATCCGCAACAACTCGAGTCATTTGAAGAGCACGCCGGCGCTCCGGCGGCGGTAGCTGCAACCAGCGCCGCTCCGAATGTCTTCAGCAACGCGTATCTGCAGCATCTGCCTCCATCGCTCAACGCAATCCTGATCGACACCACGACGATTGATATCGTCGATCAGATGGTCCTGAATCAGGAAATGATGCGGTTTGTGAACGCGCTACCCGCGAATCAGTCTGTTGCGATCTATCAGGAGGCGGTGGACGGAACGATCCTTCTGCGGAATTTCACTTCTGACCACAACCTGCTCTTGACCGCTATCCATCGGGCGATACCGCACCTGCGCCAACCCGGCTCTTGGCAGGCGAGCGACTTCGGGACTCTGAAGCAGATGGCGGTCTTTTTGAGTCAGATGCCCGGACGCAAGAACGTGCTGTGGTTCACCGGAGGCTCAAATCTTTTCTTGAAGCCCGACCCAACCAGCATGCCATCCTACCAATCCTTCCGAGAAATCTACGACGAGCTTGAGACCGAGCGGATCGCGCTGTATCCGATCGACGCGCGCGGGCTTACCGTAGAAATCTTCCCCGCGAGCGGACGGCAGCCCATGCTGAGGACCGGCATGATCGAAGCGCAGCAGCACATGCTGATGGCTGACATGGCGGAAGCCACCGGCGGGCAGGCCTGGTACAACAACAATGGCCTGGCCCAGATAGCATCGCACACCGTGGACACCGATTCCCATTTCTACACTCTCACGTATCGCCCAGATAATTTGAAGGCGAACAACAAATGGCACAAGGTGAAGATTGCGGTGGATGGAGGTTCGTATCACCTCAGTTATCGACGCGGATATTTCGACGACGGTACGGGTACTTCCCATCCGCCGCGCAAGACAAGAATAGTTTTGCGCGCTCACGGCGAAACCGTACAGGGTCCTGACAGAGAAGCGGAGCCGATCATCTTTGAAGCGCGCGTACAACCATCGACCGCGGCGCAGCTTGCGAATCCAGCACAGTCCACGGAGACAGCTCATGCGCCAAAGCGGAACGAAGCGGCGTATGCGGTGCACTACTCGGTGCCCTTAGATGCGCTCACGCTGGAGAAACTGAACGGCGAGACTCAGATCAGCATCGGAGCCGCGATTCTCGCATTTAACCGTTACGGACGCCTCACAGGGTCCGTCGCGCAAAAGCTGACCTTCGACTTGAACGAGGAGAAGTTGAAAGAAAATCCTACGGCAAAGTTCGGCTTCGACCAGCAGATAAATTTACCAAAAGGGGAAGACTACCTTTATATCGCGCTATGGGATTTGACCAACGGCCGGCTCGGCACTCTCCAGCTCCCGCTCGATGTAGAGAAGCCGAAGTGAGCCGATATGAAAGCGCCCGGGCAGGTCGGTTCGCGTTGATCCGTTATCGACCAGCCAGCGCCGAAATAGGGAACGGGTGTTTTGGTTCCTCCACAGGTTTGGACGCTGACCCATTCGCTACCGCGAACGGTACTGACGCCAGGACTTCCTCTTCTGCAACATCGCCGCGATCCACTCCTCGAACGTCGCGCTCGGCGGCTCGGCCATGGGCTTCGCCGACTTGCAGCGCCGCCACAGCAACACGAGCGCTCCCGCTCCGCCTGCCGCCGGTCCCGCAACCCCTCCAAATATCTTTGTCAAACATGCCGGACACATTGTGTTGATCTCCGGTTTCAGCCGGCCGCCGGCAGTCGGCGGCCAGTAGGCTTCCGCTCAGCGTCCCGCGGCCTTCGCGGACGTCGATTCGGCGTGCTGCTTCACACGCTCGTGAATCTGCGCCCAGCCACCAGTCACGCCTTTGCGATGGTCTTCGATGATGAGTCCCATTGCGGTGTGGTGAAAGCTGATGAGCGTGCTGTCTTTCTCCTGGCTGAGCCGGTACTGCAGGTTGTTCGTGACCGGATACGACATAAATAGCGGCCCTGAGATTTCGAGCAGCGTCGGACGCTTGATTGCCTGCACCGTGCCCCACCAGTGGCCGTTGCTCTCGCCAAGATCGCGATACCAGCGGCCGCCCGGCCATGCCTCCAGCTTCATCGCCATGGGTACACCTTGGCCGTTGATGAGCGAAGTGGATAATTCTTCGAGCAGCGCTTCAAAGGTAGTCTCCAGCGCGGCTTTGACGTGGATCTCGGTTTGTATGTTCAGGGTCAAGTTATCGAGGGCGATATCGGTCGAAATCATTCTTCACTCCTTACCTTTCTCTTTCGTTTCCTTCATGTAGAGCTTTTCCAACTCTTTCTGTTCGGCGCGGTCCTTGATGCGGCCGAGCTGGTCGGTCCAGAGCTTCTCGAAAAATCCAGTCCATTCATGCAGCGGACGCAGTGCCTGCGCGTTGGTTTTGTAGAGCATGTGGCGTCCATTGCGACGAACGCGCACCAGGCCGGTCTCGCGCAGCACACGCAGATGCTTCGAAACCGAAGGCTGCTCCAGCCGCAGCGCAATCACGATTTGGCCGACCTCGCGCTCCTCGTTTGCCAGGTACTCGAGGATCTGCCTGCGCCGCGGTTCGGCCACAGCATTGAACGGGTCGGAGGTAGTAGCTGCTCTTGCCACGTCTCTAAATATATTCCTATATAGGAATATATGTCAAGCGTCGATTTTTGAATCGATGGGATAAGGGGATTGGGAAGAACTTGGGTTTATGTGCAAGAGAGCCGAGTTGGACAGCCTTGTGGGTGATGCGATACCTTGAACGCTCTCCTCACGCTCGATGCTTAGGGACTACAAAGAAATCATCTACGGAATTGTGTTCGGAATTGCCGCGGCGGTTCTGGACACTGCTCTCGATGCGCAGGGCGAGCGTCAATCGTTTACGGGTGAAATTGGCGGTCACCCGGGAATGATGATCTACCGCTTCCTGTTTGTTCTGCTCGGGTTCTTTATCGGATGGCTGCTCTGGCGGAACAGCCGACGTGAGCGCCAGTTCCGCTCACTCGAGGACCAAGTCCGCCAATTTTGTCACGCATATGAGGCACAGGCGGTGGTGCTGCATACCAACCTGCAGTTGCTGTTGACGAAAAATCTAAAGCTTTCGCCTGAGGACGAAGCACTGCTGCGCTTAACCTACGAGAAATCGCGCGATCTGCAGGCGTCGGTGAAAGAAAGGCCGCTGGTTTGAAGTGCTTACAAGAAGGGCGATCAGTATCACGCGGCCACGCTATTATTCCGCCGGTGACAGTCGATACAGCAAACTGGCGTGCGCCGCGAGCTTAGTCTTGAGACCGTCTTGCCTTCCCAAATCGGTCTTATGCCATAAATCGCGGATCGCGCCGCTTTGAGCTGAGATGCCGGCGTCTTTCCACGCGAGATCTACTTCTTCTGCTCCGTCGCCGAGGTTGAAGACTGCGATGTAGCGATCATGGCTGTCGGGGATCTCTGCGGTCCAAACGCGAATGTCTCCGCGCGCGAGTGCCTCGTGTCCTCCCGTGCTCTTTTGATCGACGGCGAGAACTTCCTCGTTGGTGATGAGGGCGGTAGTCGCCGGATCGTTACTTGGGAGGTCTCCACCGAAGATCAGCGGTGAGCGAAAGATGGACCAGAGCGTCACTACGGTCTGCTGCTCATCGGGAGTGAACTTGCTCGGAGCGCCTCCGCCTTCGACCGAGGTGACGCGAAGTTTGCCGAAGGGCAGCATGTCGGCATCGGGCCAGGTGTTGTTCCTGCCAACATACCGAGCCCAGTCGCGGGTGTAGTCGAATTGGCGTCGCAGCAGCTTCCAGCTGTCCCAGAAGTCGTCGGAGATGCGCCACATCTGCGCGTACTTCTCGAAGAACTCGGCTTCGGAAATGGGTGCCGGCCCAGGCGAGATGCTGAGGACGATTGGACGACCACTCTTCCTGATCGCGAGGCTTAGGGCTTTGATTTCGGCCGGTTGATAGAGATGGCTGCCCATATCGTCGGCTTTGATGAAGTCAACGCCCCACGATGCGTACAGCTCCGCAATGGAATCGTAGTAGGCCTGTGCGCCGGGCTTGATGGTATCGACGCCCCACATGTCGGGATTCCATCTGCAAGGATTGTCGCGATCGGCGACATCGGCGGCGTGGTAGTCAGTTCCCTTAATGGGAAAGTTCTCTGCCACCGCCTGGCGCGGGATGCCGCGCATGATGTGGATGCCGAACTTCAGTCCTTTGGCGTGGATGTAGTCGGCCAGAGGTTTGAATCCTTTGCCGTTGGCCGCCGAAGGAAAGCGATTCACGGCGGGGAGAAGCCTGCCGTATTCGTCCATGCTCAGACGCGCGCCCGGCTTGTACTCGTTTCCCTGCGCATTTGGCTCGTACCACTGGATGTCGACGACGATATATTTCCATCCGTATCGCGCCAGATCGCGTGCCATCACGTCAGCATTCGCTTTTACTTGGTCCTCGCGGACGGTGGTTCCGTAGGAATCCCAACTGTTCCAACCCATCGGCGGCGTGGCGGCGAGCGTCGGGTCTTGAGCACAAAGATCGGTCGTCGCCAGAACGCTGGCGAGAAGCACGATGACGGCACACAATCGGAGCCTATGCATAAGCCCAGACATTATGGAGTTCCGAGGACGGACGGTCAAAACCAACGACCATTCAGAGCCGGGTTGAATTTTTCACAATGTGGGTCATGACTGGCAGTAGACCTCCGTAAAATTCAGCGAAACCAAATCCGCCCATCCGTGTTCAACGGCGAGGAGGTGTGTACATGCTCAATCGGCTTCAGAGGGTAGCCCTGTTTGGTGTAGTCGGTTTCGTATTGTTCGGCAGCATGACGGCGTCGGCGGCGAACTGTGAGCGGCGCGTGCGCAATGCTGAGATGCAGCTGCAGCGCGCGGTCGCGCGTCATGGCGTGAATAGCCGCCAGGCGGAAAAGAAACGTCGGCATCTGGAAGAAGTACGAGCCACGTGTCATCGGAGGTGAGCGAAGGATGGCAGGCGAAAACAGAACCGCCGCGGGTAGGCGGCGGCCCGGAGATGGCCGAATGGCGAGCTCCGGTAGAACTATGCCGCATGCAATCTGGAGAACGCAGCCGCAACCACGCGGCTGCCCCACCGGCTACCGCCGGCGGTTCTGTTAAGCGCTAATTCGGCAGCGGCAACGGCGGATGGTTGAGCAGGCTCAGAAAACGCGGATCTTTTCTGTAGCTGGCGAATTCGCGATCTTTCTCGAATCCTTCCGATACTTTGTAGCCTTCTTCCATCGCTTTCTTCAGGTACAGAAGACAGCGATCAACATCTCCGCGCGTGGCGAACATCTTTGCAATTACGTATGAGTAACGTGCGCGCTCTTCAGGCGAGGACATCTGTGCCGTGATGCCCGCTTGCGAGTGGCGTTCGAAGATATCGGGATCGAGCGATAGCGCGGTGGCGTACTCCTTGCTCGCCTTTTCATATTTGTGCTGCGCAAAGTAGGCCGTTCCCAGATTGCTGTGGAAGCTGGCCGAATCGTTGTTCATGCCGATCGCGCGATGGTAGTACTTCACCGCCTTCCCATAGCTGCGCATGTTGTAGTACACGACGCCGAGATTGTTAGTCGCCTCGGGAAACTCGCGGTTGCTCTTGATCGCGCGCTCGAACAGATGTTTGGCTTCGTTGAAGTGCAACATCTGCAGCTCGGCGATTCCTTCCTTGTTGTAGAGCTGCGCCGGAATCGGACTCTTCTTGATCGCGGCCTGGTAATAATCGATCGCGTCTGCGTAGTACTTTTCAGCACGCAGGATGTCGCCACGTTCTTCGAGTTCTTTCACGTTCGCTGTCGGTGATGGCGGCTCGATGCGACGTAGTTGCGTCGGCGTGGTCATGGTTTGGGAGCTGTCGTTGATCAGGGGGATTTCGGTTTGGGCGAACGATCCGACAGCGGTGAAAGCGAACAGTAGCGCGAACCAGGAACGATACATCACGATGACCTCCCCAGGTCGATGGTCGCGGGTTCTACCTCGGCGCAGGCGGTGGTTGAGAACTCTGCGGCGAATTTTGGTCCTTATTATCTCCCTTAATGGCCCCAAAAAGCTTGCCAAAAAAGCCCTTTTTCTTCTTGTCGTCTTCGGCATTGGCGGCCTGGGCAGGCTGCGCAGGCTGTCCGGGCTGGACCGTCTGACCTGGGACAGGAGTTTGGACCTGCTGTCCGGGATTAGACACCGGAGGAGGTGTGGGCGGCTTTGGACCAACTCCCAAGAGTTTTTGAAAGAAGTTGCGCTGGTCGCCAGCGGTCATCTCGCACGTCTGGCTCGGTTGAGTGCCGGCGATGAATGCGGCAGGGTAATCGTTGGGACAGACGGGTGTTGCCAAGTAATTTGTGACCTTGTCGAGAGTTACTTCGACCACTCCCGGCGGTGGCGTAAACTCCTTTACTCCGTCTTTGTACTGAGGAAGGGCAATAGCCCGCTTCATGAACTCTGCCCAGATGGGGGCCGCGCTCTTCGAGCCCTCAAGGCATAACTGGCCTCTCGGGCACATATCGCTGTAGTCGTCAAATCCAACCCATACGATAGTAAGTAGGTTGGTGGTGTATCCCGCGAACCAGGCGTCGTGAGAAGTGCCGGTCTTGCCTGCAGCCGGGGCGGTAAACCCTTCCCGGCTGCGTACTCCTGCTGCCGTGCCGTAGTTTATGACACCTTCCATCATCTTCGTGACCACATAGGCAACTCGAGGATCAAGCACTTGCCGAGTGTCGGTCGTGAAGTCCTGGATGACGTCGCCCTTTGCGTCACGAATCGAGGTGACGAAAATCGGCGAGATGCGTGTTCCGTTGTTGGCGAAAACCGTGTATGCACCTGCCATCTCCATGGGCGTGGCGTCATAGGAGCCAATAGCCATGGCGGGAGTGGCGCGCACCGACTTGATTCCGGCGGCCCGAGCGAGTGCTACGACCTTGTCATATCCCACCGCTTCTGCGACTTTGATGGTTGCGTTGTTCAGCGAATGCGCCAGAGCGAAGCTGGCACTGACCGGGCCGAAATACTCGTCCTCAAAATTCTTTGGCGTGTAGACCTTGTCTTCGTATTGGAAAACGGTCGGAGCGTCGTCGATGATACTGGCCGGCGTAAATACTGGTTGCGTTCCAGTGAG
>Ga0134125_10002104_pt1 | contig 23851 bp, 26 predicted proteins | sample KB31751_FD_96464 | JGI IMG/M metagenome (GOLD analysis project Ga0134125, IMG submission 96464) | Terrestrial soil microbial communities with excess Nitrogen fertilizer from Kellogg Biological Station, Michigan, USA - KB3-175-1 | ecosystem: Environmental > Terrestrial > Soil > Unclassified ...
ATCTGCATTAGGAGCGCGCCCGGTGCAGGTTCCCACGCAATGGATCCCGTACGTGGTGCCGGCGCTGCTGATCGCCTGCCGGCTCAGCGGACTGCTGATCACCGCTCCGTTTCTTGGGGAAAAGGCGGTGCCGCCGCGCATCAAGGCGGCGCTGGTGGTCGCCCTCACCGCCGTGCTGCTGCCCATCACCTCGGCGCCCGCCAACCGCTCCGCGCTGGCCTGGATGGGCGAAGGCCTGTCGGAGTTGATGATCGGCGTGCTGCTGGGTCTGGCCGCGCAACTGGTGTTCGAGGGGGTGCAACTGGCGGGCACGGTGGCCAGCTTCCAACTGGGACTGGGACTGGAAACCGCCATTGACCCCACCACCCAGGCCGACAGCACCGTGGTGGCCACTTTCCACCGCCTCATCGTGGTCTACATTTTTCTGCAGATGGGTGTGCACCGCTGGATACTGCTGGCGCTGGTCTCCAGTTTCACCACGCTGCCGCTGGGCGTCAGCCTGAACGTGCTTACCGCGCGACAACTGCTCGACTTCGCCGGCAATCTCTGGATATGGGGGCTGGAGCTGGTGCTGCCCATCCTCATCGCCACGCTGGTGATTGATGTGACGGTGGCGTTCTTCGCCAAGGCGGCGCCGCAGTTGCCGGTCATCTTCGTGGGGATTCCGGTCAAGGCGCTGGTCGGATACCTGGTGCTGATCGCCGCCATTCGCTACTGGCCGGGGTTGCTGCACACCCAGTTCCAGTCGGCGGTGACCTTCTTCCTGCATAACGCCCGCCCGCTCTGACCGCCATGGCCGACGCCAACCGCACAGAACCAGGCACACAACACCGGCGCGAGGAGGCGCGCAAGGAGGGCCAGATTGCCCGCGCCCGCGACCTTCCGGGAGCGGTGTCGCTGCTGGCCGCCATCGGGGTGATGGCGTGGTTCGGCGGCGGCGGGCTGGGGCAGTGGCGCCACCTCATGGCGCAAACGCTGGAGCAGGCCACCACACCCAACGCCACCATCGGCCTGGAACAGTTCCGCAGCACCTTCGAGCTGGCGCTGTTGTGGAGCGCGGTGGTGGCCGGCGTGGCCTGGATCTGCGGCACCGCGGTGGCGTTTCAGGGCGGGTTTCTGTTCTCTCCCCAGGCCCTGTTCAAGCCCGACCGGCTGCTGCCCAACACCGGGTTCAGCAACATGTTTTCGCTGTCGTCGCTGAGCCGCACGGGGAAATCCATCGTGCCGGTGCTGGTGATGGCCTGGTTCACCTGGAGCGTGCTGGCCACCAATTGGGGACAGATGGTGCGCGCCGGAAATATGGATACTTCCACCGCACTGGCCTGGATGCTGAGCCTGGTGATCGCCATGGCGTGGCGCGGGGGCGCGGTGCTGCTGGCCTGGGCGGTGGTGGATTACTTCCTGCAGAAGCGCAGCCATGAGAACTCGCTGAAGATGACCAAGCAGGAGGTCAGGGAAGACAGCAAGGAGACGCAGGGGAACCCCGAGACCCGGGGCCGCATAAAGCGCATTCAGCGCACCATGCACCGCCGCCGCATGATGCAGCAAGTGCCGCACGCCACCGTGGTGGTCACCAACCCGACCCACTTTGCCGTGGCGCTGCGCTACGATCCCGAGACCATGGCCGCCCCGGTGGTGGTGGCCAAGGGGCGCAACCTGCTGGCAGCGCGCATCCGCCGTCTGGCGGTGTTCCACGGCGTGCCCATTGTCGAGAACCGGCCGCTGGCCCGCGCCCTGTTCGCCTATGTCGAGATCGGCAACCCCATCCCCGGCAAGCTGTATGCCGCGGTGGCCGAGATCCTCGCCTTCCTGCAACGGCAGGCACGCTGGCGGGCGGGGTAGAGCAAGGAGTCAGGATTTAGGGGTTAGGGGTGCCGGTGACGAGAGAGAAGCGGCGGACCTGGAGGGCGGAGATGGCGTCGCGGATCAGGGATTCGACGTCGAGCGTGGATTCGGCTTTCTGCAACTCTTCGGGGGAGGCGGCGAGCGCGGGGCTGCGGGGGAGGAAGGCGCTGCAGCAATCGTCGGAGAGTTCGCCGGAGATGTCGAAGGTGCCGATGCGGCGGGCTTCGGCCTGAATGGCGATCTTGTCGTTGCCGATCAGCGGGCGATAGACGGGCAGGGAGACGGCCGCGCTTACGGCTTCGAGATTGAGCACCGTCTGGCTGGCAACCTGGCCGAGGGAGTCGCCGGTGATCAGGCCGTGAGCGTGGATTTGCTTTGCCAGGGCGGCGCCAATGCGGAGCATCATGCGGCGGTAGAGCAGCACTCGGTATGCAGGCGGTGAGTTGGCCACGATGGCCTTTTGAATGGGGAGAAAGGGGCAGAGGTAGAGGCGGGTATGGAGCTGGTAGCCGGTTAGGACACGGGCGATGGCCTCGACCGGGGGCAGGCTGGAGCCAAGGCCGGCGGCGGGGGCGGCGTGGAAGTGCAGCAGCGGCACGCGCGCGCCGCGGTGGATCATGCGGTAGGCGGCGACGGGAGAGTCAAAGCCGCTGGAGATGAGGCCGAGCAGGCGTCCGGCGGTGGAGGCGGGCATGCCGCCCGGGCCCGGCTGCGGCGCACGGCTGACCAGAGCGCCCTGGCGGGTGAGCACGATGGTGCAGCGGCGGGCGGGGGACTTCAGGTTTACTTCGAGACCCAGGGTCTCTTCGATGTGGCGGCCGACATGTACCGCGACTTCGTAAGAAGTCAGCGCCAGCGCTTTGTCGGGGCGCAGGACGTTGAGTCCGAAGCTGGGTCCTTCCTGGGAGGCGATCATGGCCAGCGCCACCGGAGCGATGGCCGCCGGGTCGGCGGCGGTGCGTTCCCCGGCGACGATGGTCTGCACGCCCAGGGCACGGTCGAGACGTCGCCGTACCTCATCGCCCTGTTCGGCGGGGCAGGTGACGACCAGGCCCAGGCCGCGCATGCCGACCGTGCACCCACAGCCGTCCAGCAGGATTTTGAGGTTGTCGCGCAGGCGGGTGGTGAAGAAGCCGCGGTTGCCGCCCTTGAGGTTGAACTCGTGGCCGTGGAGCAAAAACTCCATGGCGCTCACTTCTCCACGAGATGGCCGTCGCGCATGTGCAGCACGCGATGGGCGATCGAAGCCGCGGCGGCATCGTGGGTGATCATCAGGATCGTCTGGCCCAGGGTGCGGTTCAACTCGAGCAGGACGGCAAGCACGGCTTCGCTGTTTTCCGAGTCGAGGTTGCCGGTGGGCTCATCGGCGAGCAGAATGCGCGGCTGGTTGACCAGTGCCCGGGCGATGGCCACCCGCTGCTGCTCGCCGCCGGAGAGCTGGGTGGGACGGTGGTGCAGGCGTTCGCCGATGCCCAGCAATGTCACCAGACGCTGGAGGTACTCCGGCGGGATGCCGCGTTCGCCGGCAATCTCGCGCGCGATCTCAATGTTGCCCTGGGCGTCGAGGGTGGGCAGCAGGTTGAACTTCTGGAAAACGATGCCGATGGCCTTGCGGCGCAGGGCCGTCCGCCCGCCGTCGGAGAGCGATCCGTACTCGACGCCCTCGATGAAAACATTGCCGGATGTCGGCTGCGTCAGGCCGCCGAGCACGTGCAGCAGGGTGCTCTTACCGCTGCCGGAAGCTCCCACGATGGATACAAATTCCCCTGCTTCCACGGTCAGCGACACCCCGCGCAGCGCGTGTACCCGCACCTGGCCCACCAGGTAGCTCTTGACGAGGTTTTCCGCGCGCACGATGGGAGGCATGAGTGATGATTGTATAGTACCTGCCGGTTTCACCCCCCATGCCTGTTGCCGTTTTGACTCCAGAACCGCGTTCCGAACTGCAACGGGAACGCGACCACGCCGTGGACATGATCAAGGGCCTGGCCTGCCTGTTGATGATCCTGGCGCATGTGCCCTTTCCCAACCACACCTGGCTGTCCATCGCCACCCAGGGATCGGTGCTGTTCTTCGCCTCCACGGGCATGAACCTGTGGCACATCACCGATCGCCACCGTGGTGACGAGGCGCGCATCGCCGCCAACGGACTGTTTCTGTTCTTCGCCGGCTTCGCCAACAACTATGTGCAGGGGACGCTGTGGCAATCGGACGTTTTCCAGAGCGCCGGGCTGGCCATGCTGGCCATGCTGGGGCTGCGATGGCTGCTGCCGCGGTGGTGGACTTGGTTGTTCCCGCTGCCCTACTTCATTCATTACCTGAACCAGCACGTCTATTACTGGAAGATCTCGGCCGGCGGAGTGTCGTCGTTCTTTCTCACCCCGGGCCTGTTCCCGCTGCTGCCCTGGCTGAGCTTTTATCTGCTGGGCGCGCACCTCAAGCGTTATCCCTCCGCGGGGATGCGGCGGGCGGTGTGGGTGGGGGCGCTGGCGATCTGCGGGCTGCTCATCGCGCGGGACGGATTCCACTTCGACAAATACTGGATGAGCGGCGACTACTGGCTGCTGGGGCTGGCCTACGCGGCGCTGCTGCTGGATGTGTTCCGCCTCTGGCTGGCGCACCGGCCGCGCGGGGCCGCGCCCTGGAAAGAGGTGCGGTACTGGGGGGCGAATTCGCTGGTGTTCTACATTCTGCACAGCCTGGTGCTGCGCTTCCTGGAGATCTGGATCACGAGCGGCGCGGGGCTCTTCCTGGCGGCGGTGGCGTGTACGGCGCTGTTGCTGCGCGCCGGACTGTGGCTGCAAGCGTGGGCGCAGCGGCGGAGTCCGTGGCCGGTGCTGGCGGAGGCGGCGGGGCTGTCGGCGGCGGTGCTGCTGGCCGAGGCGACCGTGTTCCACGGCTACTACCTGCGCACCTTCGCCAGCTTCGCGCTGACGTTGAGCTTCATCGCCGCCTATCCGGCGTTTAAGAACCTGTCGGCCCGGCTGCCGCGGCGGCAATGCGATACTTGAAGCCAACGACTCATGCCGCTCCGCGCCCGTTTCCCATTCCTGGTTCCGCTGCTGTTTTTCGGCACGATGGTGCTTTGCGGCCAGCAAGCGGCGCCGGTGCAGAAGCCGGGGCTGGTGTTCCGCGCCGACGTGGGCGAGGTGCTGGTGCAGGTGAGCGTGCTGGACAGGAAGGGGCGCTCGGCGGATGACCTGCCCGCCTCCGATTTTCGGGTGTACGAGAACAACGTCCTGCAGACGGTGGACAGCTTCAGCCACGCCGACAGCCCGGTGTCGGTGGGCATCATCGTGGACAACAGCGCCAGCATGGCGCCGCGGCGCCTGCAGGTGGACCAGGCGGCGCTCAACTTTGTCCGCGCCAGCAACCCCGGCGACGAGGTGTTCATCGTCAAGTTCAACGACGAGTACCATCTGGCCGCGCCGTTTACGGACGATATCGGGGTGTTGGAACGCGGTCTGGGCGAGTTGGATCCGAGTTCTTCGACCGCCCTCTACGACACGCTGCTGCGCGCCGGCGCTTATTTGATGCACGACGGCAAGCGCACCAAGAAGGTGCTGCTGGTGATCAGCGATGGGGCTGACGACTCCAGCACCCATGACCTGAACCAGGTGCTAGCCAGCCTGCAGGCGCGCGACGCGCCCATGATCTATTGCATCGGTCTGTCGGACAAGGAAGACGGACGCACGCTGGAGAAGGAATCCGAAGAGGCGTTGCGCCAGATCGCCGGCACCACCGGCGGGGTGGCCTACTTCCCCAAAAGTCTGCGCGATGTGGATGCCATCACCCGCAAGGTGGCCAGGGACATTCGGCTGCAGTACAGCCTCATCTACCGTTCGAATCAGCCCGGGCCGGGTTACCACTCCATCCGGGTGGAGGTCGCCGACGCGCACCAGAAGCATCTGGTGGCGCATACACGTCGCGGGTATGTGCGATGAGCCGCCGGCATGGGCAGCGCTGGCCGTTGCGGTGTTAGACTGATGGGAGTCATGCCGCAGTCCGCCCAGCCAGAGTCCAATCCGGGAAGCGCACGGGGCCCAGCTTCGTCCGAGGAGCGGGTGAAGCAGCAGATTGCAATGTGGCGAAACAGCACCCGCATGTTGAAGGAAGGCTCGGTGAAGCTACCTGCCAACAATCAGGAGCAGCGAGACGGAAACAAGCAGCAAGGCGACTCCTGATGCAGTGAGCCAAGCGGCCCACAGGAGTTTATTCGACTTGCCGTTCATGCGCACCAGGCCAATTTCTGTAGCGGCGGCGAATCCCAGCGCAAATTTTACTTTCGCCTCGTCAGAAGTGGACGAGTAGTCGCACACTTTGACTGCTGTGTTCTCCGCGTAGGGCTGAATAGCCGAGCCGGGGAGCACCGCCAGCACGCATAATAAAGTGGCAGCGGCGAGCAGCAGTGCGCCAGATCCTCCGAGTGTCTGCGGCCACAATGTCTCCGTGAAGTGCAGCTTGGCCGCCGAGTGCCACAAGAAGCCCGAAAGCGTCCAAACTGCAGCTGCGAGTCCTGCGAGAAACTTGAGGAAATTCAGCGCTTTTTGTTCAGCTTTGGCAATGGCCTCGACCACCCAGCGATAGCGTTGCATGGAGTACTCCCATATCCAGGCGTAGTCCATCCCCTGTTTTGCCTGGAACGTCGCGCTCTCGTCGAAACAGCGGTCTCTGATTTCCTGCCATTGCTTCTTCATGACGATGACCTTCCGGCTTCGGCGGCTTTGGCGCGGCGGACGTGGCGGAGATCGACGTAGAGCTCGCCGATTTGCGAGAGGGTGAGCAGGGTGAGCAGGAACTGCATGAAGCAGTAGAGGCAGAGCATGGCGACGGCGGTCACCGTGCCCACCCGCCACCAGGAGTGGACGGCGGGGACGAGGGGGGAGCGTTCGTCGGCGAAGAGCATCACCAGGAAGAGGACGATGACGGTGATCCAGTGCACCACGGCCGTCCAGGAAAAAACGAACATGAGGTCGGAGTAGGCGTTCTTGTCGTGGCTGGCGTGGGACGGGCAGGCGATGAGGAAGTCCACGAAATCGCGGTCGGGCAGGGTCAGCGCCACCACCAGGCCGGCGAGGCAGAAGCCCAGCGCAAATGATGTGTAGGAGATCAATCCCAGCGTCAGGTCGCCGACGTTGGAGTGGGCGTTGAACCAGGTGGGCCCCAGCCAGGCCACCGCCGCGCCCACCAGCAGCAGGAAGATGAGGTGGGCGGGGCGGCACAGCAACTTGCGGCGCGGCCAGATTTCGTACTTGATGTACTGATGCAGAGGCGGTGTCATGCGTCGTTCCGCCGGGAGTATAGCACGCGTCAAGCCAGGTGCAGGGCGGCGCGGATGCGGGCGGCTTCAGCGGCGGCGGCGGCCAGCGGCAGCATGCGGATATCGGCTTCGGCGAGGAGTTGGGCACAGTAGGCGGCATCCCCGGCGGGCTGGTCGTCGTGGAAGCCGGCGACGTCCAGATCGCCGAAGTGACGGCGGAGGCGATCCACGGTGAAGCACAGCTCTTTGACCGCGGTTTCGCCCGAGGCCCAGGGGAGCGCCTGGATAACGTGGTGGCGGCGGGCCTCGTCCTTGGTCTGGTAATGCAGGTCGAAGCGGAAGCGATCCGGCGTCTGCAGCCACAGACCGGCCGGCACGTTGCGCTCGAGGTGGCGCCACACCCGCTCCTGCTCGAAGACGCGGCGCAACTGGGCCAGCACGCGGCGCCGCGGACCGCGGGCCGCGGCGGGGGCGTCGGTGACCACCAGCGGGGCGGCGAACTGACGGTAGAGGCGGTCGAGCTCGGCGGCAGGATCGTCGGTCAACACCGCACGCGGTTCGCTGAGCTGCAGCGCGTGGCTGAAGGTCTCCTTCGCCAGCTCGAGAAAATAGCCGCGCGAGAGCCAGGCCGGCTGCTGGGTGTTCAGGCGCCGCAGCAGGTCGCCTTCCAGGCCTTCCAGGTCAGCCGCCTGGAAATGCGGGGACAACAGACGGACGCGATCCAGATCGGGCGACAGGCGCACGCCGCTGAAGCCGGCGCCGGCGGCTTCGTAGAGGGCCACACCGATGGTCACCGCATCGGCGCGCAACGGGTCGGGCGCCAAACGGATGAGCACGTACTCGCAGGCATGTGGTGTTTGGGCCATGGTCAACCCCAGTTGGCCGCCCCCACGGCGGCCACACCCCAGTTGTCAAAGGGCGCGCGCGGCGAGCACTTCACCGCCCACACCAGCTCGCGCACCCGCTCACGGCGGCGGAGCAGATTCTCGAGCAATTGCCGCATGTCATCCCAGGATCCGTACCACTCGGGCGGAATTTCCCCGCCGGCGGCGAACAGCGCCTGTTCGTCATAGTGTTCGAGCCGCCGCAGCCAGGGCTGGAACGACTCCCAGCCGTCAATGCCGCTGTAGACGAGGTTGCGGCTGTAGACGCCGCGCAGCGGCGAGTCGGGGAAGTTCCAGTCGCCGGCGTTGAAGCAAAAGCCCTGGTCCACCATATAGACGCGCAGCGGACGCCGGGGAGCGGGGCGGCAGAAGATCACCTGGCGCCCGTTGCAGTTGCAGGTCCATTTGTCGAACAGCAACATGCCGGCGAAGTCGCCGAGATTGGCGACATGGCCCAACGCCGGTTCGGGCAGGTAATCGTAGATGGGGGCATGGGGATCGCCGCCCGGCAGGCGGGAGCCGAACTGCAGGCCGGCGGCGCAGGGAACCAGGTGACCGCCAATGCGCAGCACCAGGCCGGGCGAGGCGTCTATCAGCGCCTGCGGAACTTCGATCATGGCCACCGGTGGAACCGGCAACTCCAGGCCGCGAGCCAGTTGCGCCGCCAGCCACTCATTGGCCAGTACCCGGCGGTGCTGGGGGTTGTTGACGAACTTAACGACGTAGTAATGCCCGTCGGCGGCGCGCAGCAGATGCGACTGTGCTCCGCCCCGCATCGGCCGGATATGCTCAACCGCCAGCGTGGGCATTGGCTGTAGTGTACTCAGTACCGGCCCAGGGTGGTCAATTCCCCAACGCTCTAACCGCTTCCGCGATGGTGATCATCACGATGCCGGGATCGTCCGGCGAGGCCACGAAGCCGTATTTCAGGTAGAAGGACTTCGCGTCCTCCGACAGAGTATGGACGAGGATCGCCTTGACGCCAGCGACTTCGGCTACCTCCAGGCATCGGAGCACGGCGTCACGCAACAACTCCGCGCCGATGCCGAGGCGGTGCCATCGCCGGTCCACGGCCAGCCGGGCGAGCACAATCACGGGTATGGGGTCGGGCATGTTCCTGCGTATGCGACCGACAGCCTGGTCGCGCGCCATCGAGCCGGCCGCCAGACTGTAATAGCCGACCACGCGTCCGCCGTGGCAGATTACGTAGGTTCGTGAAGCACCTGTTTCATCATTCCGGAGCGCCCGGCGCCGTAGCCAGCCGTTCAGGCCCGCTTCACCACAATCAAACTCCTCCAGGCTGTGGTCGGCGGAGAGTCTGGCGGGCGGGCTGATGGGCAACGTCCCGCTCACGGTTCCCAACGGGGTTTGAGCCGCAGCAGGCGACGCAGCCGCGGATTGTGGCACGGCGGGCGGTCGAGCAGGGCGACAAATTTGTCAAACTTCTCCCCGGAGACAACAAAAGAGCGGCGATCCAGAAGCACGGATTCGGCTTCACGGCAGGCGGCTTCAAGCATGAAATCGGAGCGGCTCCTGCCCAGCGCCTCGGCTGCCATGCCGATCAGCAGCTTCTGCTTGCTGTTGGCACGCAGGTTGATGACTTCGCCTCTGGTGCTGGTTTGCTTTACGCCGGTGCCGGCCATGGTTACCACCTCTGTGTATACAGTTAGTATACGGTGGACAGGGCGTGTGGCGGTTAGGGCACCTGCGAAATGAACCTGCACAGGACCGACCGTGATCGGGTTCCATCAAGCGCACCGCGACGCCTCGGGTAGAATACGCGCGTGGACCTGAAAGGCACCTTCAAACGTTTATTTGCAAACCAGATTTTCGGCGCAGTGACAGCCATAATTATCGGCGCCGCACTGCTCTGGTTGTGGGGAAGTGTTCGACACTCCGCCGCACATCTCTTCCTTCAAGCACTCGTCTTTGTGGCGTTGGGGTCAGTTCCCCGGTGGGTGGTCTCAGTTGCAGTGTTAGTTATTTTCGTGCTTCTGGCCGACCTGCGGTTCGGCACTCGACACGGCGTCTCGGCAGGGCGCCCCAAGGAGGGCCGCCCCAAGTCGAAACTCCTTGTAGATCCCGATCTTCCTAATTCCTGGTGGACAATATCGGAAGTCGGCGGTAGACAGGCGTTTACAATCTCGCTCCACGTCGATTTCACGTACACAAATGACGAAATTCCGAGGAACAGTGGGGCCCAGATCGTGAGAGCGGTGGTCGAGGGGACCTCACCCGCAGCTATCCTTCCGTTAAATCCGACGTTGATGAACCACGGGCTCGTGACAAGCGACCTCGTATTCGCGTGCCACCCGGTAGTCTCCGAAGCCGGAGAACAGAGCTTCCGGGTAATTTTTACAGACTCTGAGAACATAGACTACGCGACAAAAATTGGTCCGCTTGCGTACCGCGTCCCGCGCGCAGTGTCTCCCCCGTCAGGGTCCGCCGCACATCCGTCTGGCGGGTAAAGCCGTCATCAGGAAATATTGTTCGTTTAATTCATTGCGGCGGCGACCAGCTTGGGCAGCACTTGAGTTGAGCACTTAGGAGAGCAGCACGTCCGCTGTGCGGCGGAAGTGCTGCCGGCTCAGGGTACTTTGGATTTTCCGTCGCGGGGTCGTCGCTACTGCAGGCGGGCGTATTCGGCTTTGGCCTGCTGGACGAGGGGGAGATCGGGGTCGGCGTTTTGCCAGTCGCGGAAGAGGTTCTGGTAGGCGACGCGGGCCCGGGCCTTGAGGTCAGGGTCGCCGGCGCGGGCTTGTTGGGCGAGGGCGCGGGCGAGGCCGAGCTCGCTCATGGTGATGAGCAGGGCATCGTGGCCCACCAGTTGGAAGATGCGTTGTTGCAGCACGCTCTGGAAGTTGGCGGCGGCGGCGGCGGCATCGCCCGCCGCCAACTGCGCTTCACCCATGGAGACCCAGAGGTCGGTGTGTCCTGGCGCCAGGGACATGACCGGCTGCAGCTCGCGCACCGCCTGGCCCGGGTGACCGGCGCGCAGCGCCAGCGCCGCCCGCACCTGGGGCAGATACACATTGTGGACGAAGTAATCGCTGTCGCCGGCGGCGGCCTGCATCCAGCGCGTCGCCTGGTCGGTGTCCCCCAGCCAGGTGGCTGCCAGCGCCATCAATGCCTTGAGGCCGGGATCGGGGTTGGCCGCCACCGCGGTAGCCAGAGGCATCGCGGGCGCGCGTTGTCCATAAAAAGCATAAGCAAGGGCGAGTTGGGCGTTCATGTTGACCGCGGCTCCGCCCACGCCGAGTTTTTCGGTGGCGGCAATGGTCTGTTGCGTGAGGGCGCGGGCCTGTTGCATCTGGCCGTGCATGGTGGCCACGGCAGCATCGCCCTGAAGCCGGTGCAGCGCCGCCTCTGAATCGCCCTGGGATAGGGCGCGCAGACGAGCCGCGGCGTCCGGGTCGCCCTGGGCGGCCGCCAACTGGGCCAGCAATCCGGGCACGGCCGGACCGCCAATTTTGCGGGCTGCCGCCTGCTGCAATAGCGACTTGGCATCGTCGGGGCGGTTCATGCGGAGATACAGGTCCACCAGATTGAAGTAGACGACGAAGTTGTCAGGCGCCAGGGCAAGCGAGGTCTGAAAGGCATGCAGCGCTTCCGGCAAACGGCCGAGCGATACCAGGACGCCGCCCATGTTCGTCCAGGCGGCGGTGGCGCGAGGGTAGGTTTGGGTGAAGGACTGAAAGGCCGCCAGGGCCTTTTCAGGCTGGTCGATGGTCATGTAGTAGTCGGCCGTGATCTGCTGCCGCTCGTACTCGCTGGCGCGGTCCTTGAGTTGGAAGGCCTTGCTGATTTCGGTCATGGAGGCGGCATTGTCGCCGATGTTGCCGCTGGCGATGCTCATACCGCGCCAGGCCATGGCGAAGTTGGGGTCGAGCGCCACCGCCTGCTTCTCCAGCGCGATCGAGGCTACGTTGTCGCCGTTGTTACCGATCTGGTAGGCCTGGGTCATGTACTTCAGGGCCTGCAGGGAGGCGGTGGTGGCCTGCACGAGCGGGCGGTTGAACTGCTGGATAGAGGCGAGCGATTCGCCCAGGCGGCTGCGCAACTGCCCACTGGCCTTGTCCACGGCGTTGAGCACGCCGTCCACCGAAGTTGCGACCGTCTGCACCTGGGCCAGGCTGTTGCCGTTGGCGGCGTCGAGTGCCTCCAGGGTGACAACATACTGGCTGCCCAACTGGGAAATGGTGGGATGCAAAAGCGCCTTGATGCCCTCGCGCTGGCAGATGGCCTGAGCCAGTTCCGGCGTCACGCGCGCGTCGGGGGGCTGCTCCATCAACCGGAGCGCCTGATGGACGGTGGCGTCGGGGACAAGGTTGAAATAGGGCGATTGTTGCAGGCTGACCGAGAGCGCGGTGCGCAGGGTGTCGTCGAAGTTGGCGTTGCCGGTGGTATTGGTAAAAGCAGTAATGAGGATGGAGTCCTTATTGGTCAGCGCCGGGGCGCGATGGGTGAGCAACAACACTGATGCTGCCACGATCAGGACGGCCGCCACGACGCCGGCCGGAAGCCAGAGCTTGCGCCGCGGGCGGGTTGTGGGTACGGTGGCGGATGCCGCAGCCGATACGGCGCGGCTCGTGGCCGAAGGCGCGGCCACGGTGGCGTGGGCGTCGGAGTCGCGCTGCAGGCGCTTCAGGTCGGCCTCCATCTCGGCCATGCTCTGGTAGCGCAGTTCGCGGTTCTTTTCGAGCGCCTTATCCACAATGCGGCCCAGCTCGGGCGGAATCTGCGGGTTGAATTGGGTGACCGGCGCAGGATGCTTGTGCAGGGTGGCGTCGAAGAGGGCGGCGGAGGTGGCGCCGGTGAACGGCGGACGGCCAGTGCACATTTCGTACAGCACCACGCCCAGGCTGAAGATGTCGGTGCGCGCGTCGAGGTCTTCGCCCAGCGCCTGCTCCGGGCTCATATAAGCGATGGTGCCCATCGAGGTGCCGGGGGCGGTCAGATGGCTCGATCCCAGGGCCAGTGTGGGCGCTTCGCCGCTGATCTTGTCGCCTTCGGCAGGGGCGAGCTGCTTGGCGAGGCCGAAATCGAGGATCTTGGCCTGACCGCGGGTGGTGATCAGGATATTGGCGGGCTTGATGTCGCGATGGATGATGCCTTTGCTGTGCGCGGCCTGCAAGGCATCGGCGATCTGCAGCGCGAAGGTGATGACGGTATCCGGCGGCAAAGGGGCGGCGGGCGCCAGCCTGGCCTTGAGCGTTTGGCCGTCAAGATACTGCATGGCGATGCAGGGCTGGCCGTCGTGCTCGCCGATCTCATAGATGGTGCAGATGTTGGGGTGGTCGAGGGCGGAGGCGGCGCGGGCCTCGCGGCGGAAACGCTCCAGCGCCTGGGGATCGTTGACCAGGTGCTCGGGCAGGAATTTGAGCGCGACGTAGCGGCCGAGGACGGTGTCCTCGGCGCGGTAGACGATGCCCATGCCGCCGCCGCCCAGCTTCTCAAGATTGCGGTAGCGTTCCGCTGCCGATTCCTTGCCTGAGTCCAAGATGCCTACGCCTCGGGGACATTATACGGGAGGGATTGGGGGTCAGGGGTGAGCGTAGGCGCGGGTGAGGGTGGAATAATGAAAGGCCATGGCGGCGGTCGTATTTGATATGGATGGGGTGCTGGTGGACGTGAGCGGGTCATTTCGGGCCTGCATTCCGCTCACCGTTCAGGCGTTGGGCGGCACGGCGGTGGGGGACGGCGAGGTGCAGGCGCTGAAAAACGGCGGCGGGTTCAACAATGACTGGGATGTGACGCGCGAACTGCTGCGGCGGCAAGGGATCGAGGTCGGGCGCGAACGGGTGGTCGAAGTGTTCAGTGGCATCTACCGTGGAGCGCCGGGAATGGGTGTCTATGGGGCGGAAGGGCTGATCCATCGCGAGCGGTGGCTGCTGCCGGCCCAACGGCTGGCGGCGCTGGCGGAGAGGTTTGAACTGGCGGTCTTCACCGGCAGGCCGCGGGCGGATGCTGAGTTTACGCTGCGGCTGAATGGCGCACGGGAGGCGATGGCGGCGGTGATGGCGCTGGAAGATGCGGCCGCCAAGCCTGATCCGGATGGTTTGCGGCAGTTGGCGGCGAGGGTGGGCAAATTGCGAGCGTATGTGGGCGATACCGTGGACGATGCCCGGTGTGCGGCGGCGGCGGGGGTGGCGTTTGTGGGGGTTTGTCCGCGGGGATCCGAGTTGGAGGGGCTGTTCCGCGCCGCGGGGGCTCAGTGGACAGCGGCGAGCGTGGTGGAGGCGGCAGAGTTTTTGCTGGCCGACTGAATGCGGCGGGCGCTGTCCCAGACGCCGCGCAGCAGCTCGCGGCTCGACTTGCAGCCGCCCAGCTTGGTCAGGCAGGCGAGGTTGAAGGAACGCGCTTCGCGGCGATGGCCCAGGCTGGCCTGGGGAGACAGTTCGACCACGGTGCGCACCGCACGGCCGCCGGGGTCGAGCGTGATGCTGGCGTTCCAGGGAGCGCCGTCGCCGGTCATGTGCTCAAACACCAGGGCGCTGGCGATGGCGCCGCCGCCATCGCCGTTGGGGCTGACCAGCATGGCCAGATCCAGGATGCCCACCTGGCCGCCACCGGAGTCGCCGGGGTTGAGGTGACGGCGCACCATCACCGTGAACTCGGTGCGCGGCGCCAGCCGCAATCGGTGCAGCCAGGTGTTCTGGAATTGAAACAGGCAGTTGTCCGCCACGCAGGCGGCATCGTCACCGTACTGTTGGGCGAGCGCCTCCACCGCGCGGAACTGAGTCTGGCTGACCTGTACGTCCTTCAGCTCGCGCAGCAGCCGGGCGGCGTGGGAACGGGGAATGGTGATCAGAAAGAACAACAGCACGGGGGTGCCGATCACCACCAGCCAGGCCAGTTCGATGGCGATGCGCCGTCGCCAGCCCTGCTTCATTGGCCTCCGCTGAGCAGGCGTTTTACCGCTTCACTGACCAGCTTGCCGTCCACCCGCTGCTGCGCCGCCTGAAAGCGGGCCATGGCCGCCTTCATGGCCTTACCCATGTCGGCGGGCTTGGCGGCACCGGTTTCGGTGATGGCGGCGCGGACGGTGGCTTCGATCTCGGCCGGGGACAAAGCCTTGGGCAGGTACTCTTCGATGATGGTGATCTCGCGGCGTTCCTTGTCGGCCAGCTCGGGGCGGCCGCCGGCGGTGAACTGCTCGGCCGAATCCTGACGCTGCTTGATGAGCGTGCCCAGCACCTTCTGCACCTCGGCATCGTCGAGCGGGTGCATGGCCTCCACCGAACGGTACTGGATGGCCGACTTCACCATGCGCAAGGTGGAGAGGCGCAGCTCTTCCTTGGCCTTCATCGCCGCGACCATATCCTGTTGGATTTGTTCACTCAGCCCCATCGGTTGATTATAGGGCGCGGCGCGCCGTAGAGCCTAGGCGGCCCGGCGCCAGGCGTCGCGGATGGCTTCCACCTGGCGCTGGATGGTGGCTTCGTCGGTGGAGTCTTCGACCAGTTCGGGGATTTCGCGGGTCCAGCGGGCAATCTCCAGTTCGGAGACGGACTCGGGGTCGTTATCGGGGAAGCGCTGGCGCAGGATGGCGGCGATCTCGTCGGCGTCGTCCCAGCTGATGGGGTCGGGCACGCCGCTCCTTTAGACCAGCTCGCGCAATTGGCGGGTGGCGGCGATGACGCGCTCGGCGGCGCGGTCCACCTCGCTCTCGGTAGTGAAGCGGCCGAGGCCGAAGCGCAGCGAACGCTGGGCCTCATCCTCGCTCAAGCCAATGGCGAGCAGCACGTGAGAAGCGCTACGGGCGCTGGAGGTACAGGCGGAGCCGGAAGAAACGGCGATCTCGGGCATGCTCATCATCAGGGTGGTGGCGTCCACCTCCGGGAAGGTGAGATGCAGGTTGTGGACGACGCGATCACTTTGGCTGCCGTTAATCTTGACCCCATCAATGCCGGCGCAAATGCGGTCGCGGAGGCGGTCGCGGAGACGGCCGATGCGGGCCGACTCTTCCGCCATCTCCCGGGCGGCATACTCGGCGGCGGCGCCCAGGCCCACGATGCCGGGCACGTTGAGCGTGCCGGAGCGCAGGCCGCGTTCGTGGCCCCCGCCATCCTGCTGGCAGGTCAGCTTCACGCCCTGGCGCACGTAGAGACCGCCGACGCCCTTGGGGCCATACATTTTGTGGCCGGACAAGGAGACCAGATCCACCTGCCAGGCGGCGACGTTGACCGGCATTTTACCCACTGCCTGGGTGGCGTCGGAGTGGAAGAGGATGCCGCGGGCGCGGGTGAGCGCGCCGATGGCGGCCATATCCTGAATGACGCCGATCTCATTGTTGACCGCCATGATGGTGACCAGCACCGTCTCCGGACGCAGGGCGGCTTCCAGGTCGCGGAGGCGGATGCGGCCGTCGTGGTCGAGCGGGAGGCGGGTGACGGCGAAGCCCTCGTGCTCCAGGCGGGCGCAGGGGTCGAGCACGGCATGGTGCTCAAACTCGGTGGTGATGATATGGGCTTTGCGGCCGCGGTGGCAGTCGGCGACGCCTTTGACGGCCAGGTTGTCGCTCTCGGTGGCGCCGCTGGTGAAGACGATTTCGGTGGGTTCGGCGCCGATCAGGGTGGCGATTTGGGCGCGCGCCTGGGAGACCGCCTTGGCGGCGGCCCAGCCAAACGCATGGCTATTGCTGGCGGCATTGCCGAACTGGGAGGTGAGGTAAGGCTCCATGGCACGCAGCACGCGCGGATCGAGAGGCGTGGTGGCGTGGTAATCGAGGTAAATCGGGGCAGCTAGGGGCGACATCGAGTGAGCCTCATGCTCCCTTAGGATACCCGCTCACTATGTCGGTGTTCCACCGTCGGGAGGGGGCGGGACAGGGTCGGGCGGGGCGGGCTCGGGGGCCACGACTGCGGGCGCGGCGGCGGGGCGGTTGAGGTGCCAAAGGCTGTAGTTGAGCTTGAGGCCATAGCCGGTCCACAGCCAATAGGGGACCAGCCAGACCCACACCCATCCACCGGCAGCGGCCGCATAGAGGCCGGTGAGGGTGATCGTTCCCCAGGTCAGCCATCCCCAACCCAGGCCGCGACCCAGCCGCCGCATGCCAATGGAGACGCCCTGCCAGAGGGCGTTGAAGCCGAGGGCGAAGCCATAGAGCACGAGCGCGGTTTGGGCGGCCGGCAGGGTGGTGTCGGCGTTCAGGCCCTGCCCCCAGATGAGCCACCCGGCCACCCCGGTTACAATGGCAACGGCGCACCACACGGGCGTAAACAGGGCCTCGTCAGGATAGCCGGTGGGTTTGCGCAGGCTGGCGAACCACACTTCGGTGCCGTGGCCGCGGTCGCCGATGCGGGCCCCGAGGGCCGGAATGGCGAAGTTCACGAGCAGAAACAAAAGCAGCATCCAAATCTGAACCGGCGTAAATTCCATGCCTGCGCCTTCGCCTATAATCTCACCGACCTTGCGGGGGCCACGTGCGCTTTTTTGATGCCCGGGCAGCGCGGGTGCTGGCCACCATCCTGTTGTTCGGGCTGGTGCTGATGTTCATCTATCTGGCCTGGCGCACGCTGGTTACCTTCCTGTTCGCCATTTTGTTTGCCTATCTTTTGGAGCCGGTGGTGTCGCGCATGCAGAGCCGGCTGCACATGGGGCGGGGGCGGGCGGTGGCACTGCTGTATGTGATTCTGGCCGCCGGGCTGGGAGCGTTCTTCTTTTACGTCGGCCCCAGCATTGTGCAGCAGGCGACGCGGCTCTCCGACAATCTGCCGCAACTGGCGCAGCGCATCTCCAGCGGGCAGATCGCCCGGCAGGTGGGCAGCCAGCGCGGCTGGAGCTATCAGACGCAGGAACGCATCCAGCAGTTTTTGGCGTCCCACCAGGCGGAGGTCAGCAGTTGGGTGCAGTCGCTGTTGAGCGAGGTGGGGCGAGTGGCGGGCAACGTGGTGTGGGTGTTGCTGGTTCCCATTCTGGCCATCTTCTTTCTGCTCAGCGGCGGCCGGTTTGCAGAGGCGATTCTCGACCAGCTCGCCCGGCGGCGACAGCGATCCTTCGTCGGCGGCTTGTTGCAAGACGTGCACGACGTGCTGGCCAGCTACATCCGCATCCAGATCTTTCTGGCGGCGCTGACCATGCTGGTGTACCTGACGGGCTTCGTGGCGTTGCGCATTCCGTATGCCGTGGCGCTGGGCGTGGCGGCGGGGCTGCTGGATTTCATTCCGGTCATTGGCCCGCTGATCGGAGCGCTGATCGTGCTCGGCACGGCGTTTTTCGTGGGTTACCCGTATGTGGTCGTGCTGGCGCTGTTCATTGGCGCGTGGCGGGTAATCATGGACTACTACATCTCGCCCCGGCTGTTCGGCGGCCAGGTGCAGTTGCATCCGCTGGCGGTGCTGTTTGGCGTCATCGCCGGGGGCGAGGTCGCGGGGGTGATCGGGGTGTATCTGTCCATTCCGATCATGGCTTCGCTGCGGGTGCTGTGGGTGCGGTGGAGGAGTTTCGAGGGCGAGCAGCAGGTGATCGTACCGCCTTCGGAGCCGTTTACGCCCCCGGCTACGCCGCCTCCGCCTCCGAGCTCGTAGCCGGGGCCTCCCAGGCGCGGAGGGTGATGGCCCGCTGGTAGCCGGCCGGGGTGCCGATGTCCCAGTAGTGGGTGCCGGAGTGATCGCAGGTTACCGGCTCGCCTTGAGCCATCCAGGCGTTGAACAGGTCGCCGAGGTACTGGTCCTTTTGTCCGCGGGCACGCCAGAAGCGATCGAGGCGGTGAAAGACCTCGCCGGGGGCGGTAATCGCTCCCCAGACGCGCCGGTCGGGCGGCCCCGGCTGCTTCACCTCGACCCGGCGCACGCAACCGGGGGCAGTCTCGAGGACGGCATCGAAATCTTCCGGCCGCTGCACCGGGAAGGTGATCAGATGCACGCTGGAGCGCACGGCGCCGGTGAAGGCCGAGGCGGGGTGCCAAAGCGTGTCCGGGAGACCGATCAAGACGGGTTCGTCGGGGCGCACGAAGGGCGTGGCGCGAAAGACGGCATCGCAGAGCCCGGCGGGTTCCGGCTGGAGGACGAAAAACAAACGTTCGGCGACGGGCAGGCGGGAGAAGTAGCGCAGCAAGTCGGACTTGTCGCCCGAGACCACCAGGCAGACGCGCTCAGCGCCCGCCAAGAACATCCGTTCGAGCAGGTATTCCGCTACCACGCGCAGCCGGCCCTGGTGGCTGCCGAGGGGCAACAATTCTTTGGAGCCGCCCAGCGGCTGGAGGCGGCTGGCGCTGCCCGCGGCGGGAACAATGCCCAACATGTGCTCTCCAGCAGAGTTTCAAAATGGCCGAGGAGGTTGTCTGGTGGCGGAACGGGAAAAGTTCTTGCAATCGTGGCCCATTGGGTCTACTCAATAAGAATGGCACCACACTCGGCACCACCCTTGGTGCTGTCCATCGCCGGACTCGACCCCACCGCCGGGGCGGGCATTCTGGCCGACATCAAGACATTTGCGGCCAACCAGGCCTACGGCATGGCGTGCGTGGCGGCGGTCACGGTGCAGAACAGCCGGGGCGCGCACGGCTATAAGCCGGTCGCTCCGGAGTTTCTGGAGCAGCAATTGGAATCGTTGCTCACCGATCTGCCGCCGCGGGCGGTAAAGCTGGGGATGCTGGGCAGCGCGGCGACGGTGGAGGTGGTGGCGCGGCAGTTGCAGCGGCATCCGGTGCCGTGGGTGGTGCTTGACCCGGTATGGAAGGCCAGCAGCGGGGCGCCGCTCATGGATGACGCGGGATGGCGGGCGCTGCGGAAGCAGTTGTTGCCCCGGGTGAGCGTGGTGACGCCCAACGTGCAGGAGGCGACCGAGCTGGCGGGTGTTCCGGCCTCGACCCAGGCGGCGGATCTGGAACGTGCGGCGATGGCGATCCATGCCATGGGACCCAAGTATGTGGTGATTACCGGCGGGCACCTGGAGCGGCCCACCGACCTGCTCTACGACGGCGAGAAGTTCGTCACCCTGGCTGCGGATCGGGTGCGCACCCCCAACACCCACGGCACCGGCTGCACCTTTTCCGCCGCGCTGGCGGCCAACCTGGCCAACGGCAAGCAGATGCAGGATGCAGTGGTGCTGGCCAAAGCCTATCTCACCGCCGCGCTGAAGCAAGCCTACGCCATCGGCGCCGGCCCCGGCCCGCTCAACCATCTCTACCGCCTGCAGGAAGCGCCCACGTCGCGCAACGTGGATCCGGCGCCGCAGATGACGCATACGACGCGCTAGCGCGCGCCGTAGTTGTTAGCTCTTAGCTGTTGGCTATTAGGAAAAACGGGGTGGGACGACCGGAGAGAGCCGCTCAGACGACCACCGTTTCGCGGTATTCACCGAATTGGGCGCGCAGGGCGTCGGCGATTTCGCCCAGGGTGCAGGCGGCCTCGACGGCGGCAATGAGGGGGGGCATGAGGTTGTCGCTGGTCTGGGCGGTGGCGCGTATGCGGGCCAGGGCTTCGTCGGCGCGGGGCTGGTCGCGGCGGCGGCGCAGATCGGCGAGGCGTTCGCACTGGCGGCGCTCGACTTCGGCGGCGATGCGGAGGATGGGGGTGGGAGCGGACTCGGCCTGCTGGAACTTGTTCACGCCGACCACCACGGCTTCGTTCTTCTCCAGCGCCTGCTGGTATTCGTAGGCGGCGTTCTGGATTTCGCGCTGCACGTATCCGCTCTCGATGGCCTGCAACATGCCTTCCAGCGGGCCGCCCTGGGCGGCAATTTTGTCGAGGTACTGCTCGGCGGATTGCTCGAGTTGGTTGGTGAGCGACTCGATGTAATAGGAACCGGCCAGGGGGTCGGCGGTCTCGGTCACGCCGGTCTCATAGGCCAGCACCTGCTGGGTGCGGAGGGCGAGGCGGGCGGCGTCCTCGGTGGGCAGTCCGAGGGCTTCGTCGAAGGCATTGGTGTGCAGCGACTGGGTGCCGCCCAGCACCCCGGCCAGGGCTTGATAGGCGGTGCGGACCACGTTCACTTGCGGCTGCTGGGCGGTGAGGGTGGAGCCGGCGGTCTGGGTGTGGAAGCGCAGCATCCAGGATTTGGGATTTTTGGCCCGGAACTGCTCGCGCATGCGCCGCGCCCACATGCGGCGGGCGGCGCGGAACTTGGCGACCTCTTCGAGGAGGTTGTTGTGGGCGTTGAAGAAGAACGACAGGCGCGGGGCGAAGGCGTCAATATCGAGGCCGCGATCCAGCGCCGCCTGCACGTAAGCCGCGCCGTTGCCGAGGGTGAAGGCGATCTCCTGGGCGGCGGTGCAGCCGGCCTCGCGGATGTGATATCCGGAGATGGAGATGGTGTTCCATTCCGGCAGTTGGCGCGAGCCGTACTCGATGATGTCGGTCACCAGGCGCAGGGCCGGGCGCACCGGATAGATGTACGTACCGCGGGCGATGTATTCCTTGAGGATGTCGTTTTGCACCGTCCCCTGCAGGCGGCGCGGATCCGCGCCCTGCTGCCTGGCGGTGGCCACGTATAGGGCCAGCAGGATGGCGGCGGTGGCGTTGATGGTCATCGAGGTGGAGACGCGCTCCAGCGGAATCTCATGAAAGAGCCGCTGCATGTCTTCCAGCGATCCAATGGCCACCCCGACCCGCCCGACTTCGCCGTGCGCACGGGAGCTGTCGCTGTCGAGGCCGATCTGGGTGGGCAGATCGAAGGCGACCGAAAGGCCGGTGGTGCCCTGGGCGAGCAGGTAGTGGTAGCGGCGGTTGGACTCTTCCGCGTCGGCGAAGCCGGCGTACTGGCGCATGGTCCACAACCGGCCGCGGTACATATCGGCACGCACGCCACGGGTGAAGGGAAACTGGCCGGGATCGCCGAGGTCGCGGCGGTAGTCGAGCCGCTCGAGGTCGGCGGGGGTGTATAGCGGACGACGCGGGTCGCTCATGAGCGGCGCGCCGCCGCCCGCAGCAGGGAACTCACAGCGAAGTAGAAAAATATCAGACCCAGGGCCAACTCCCACTGGGTTGTGGGGGTGGCGTGCGCGCCGGGATGGACGTGGTCGGATCGCCAACCTTGCCAACCGGCGTAGCCGAAGGAGAGGGCAAAGACGAGGTAGAGCATGGCCGACACTTGCAGGCCGAGGCGGGCGAAGACGTTGCCGCAGCGAGCGGCAAAATGACGCGCACTGCGTCCCAGAGCGTGGGCCACCGGGCGGGGACGCGATGCGGCCTGGGCGCTGGGACGATGCCGCAGCCATAGCCGGGCGGCCGCCCGGCCCAGCCGGGCCGCCCCTGGATCGCTCGCCGGCAACGGACGCCCGCCATGGCTCATGGCGTCTCCAAGTTGCCGCGGGTGGGCCATGCTGCCAGCCTAAACCGTTTCCGGCAGGCCGTGGCGGCGCAGCAGCCCGGGCAGGTTCTGCGAGAAGGCGGAGCGCGGCATCACCAGGTTGCAGCCGGCTTCCTGGGCCTTGAGCTTCAGGTCGGCCTGCAAGTGGTTGAGGAAGCCGATGATCGGGGTTCGCTTGAGCTCCTGCTTATGACGGAGCTTGCCGATGGTGGGCAGCGGCTTCAGTCCCAGGCTGTTCAGGTCGAGGATGATCAGCGCGGGGGCAGGTTCCATTTTTTCCATCAGCTCTTTATCCGTTTTAGCCAACTCGATGGGAACTTTCAGTTGGCGCGCGGTCTCGCGGATCTTGGCCAGGAAAAACATGTCATCCACCGCCACGATGATGCGGGGTTGTGCAGTAGTGCCATTGATGGTGGCGTTTGCCACCGGCGTATCTGTGGTTGCCAACGAATACCTCCAAGGCGGGACGCACGCCGCCACTGGACACGCAAAAAATTGACCTCAAACGGGCCAGCGCAGGTTTAAGAACGCGGTGTGCGGGGACCAGGGCGGTAGTTGCCGCGGGTCACGGCTCACGGGATCGCAGTGCGTTCTCCCTCGCCAGCCGAATACAGTCATCATACCTCAGATCGAAGGCGGCGAAAAAGGTTGGCCATCTCCACCGCCGCCAGCGCCGCCTCGCCACCCTTGTTGCCGGCTTTTAGCCCGGCGCGCTGCATGGCGTCTTCCAGGGTCTCGCAGGTTAGCACCCCAAAGGCATGGGGGATACCCGTCTCCAGGGCCGATTGGCCAATGCCGCGGGTGGTCTCGTGGGCCAGAAACTCGAAGTGCGGGGTTTCACCCCTGAGGATGAGGCCGAGGCAGACGATGGCGTCATAGTTTCCCCCTGCGGCGGCCTGGCGGGCGGCGGCGGGGATTTCGAAGGCTCCCGGGACCTCGATAATGTCTATGGCAGCCGCTTCCATCCGTTCCAGCGTGTCCACGGCGCTGGCCAGCATGCGGCTGGTAAGGAAATCGTTCCAGCGGCTGACCACCACGGCAAAGCGCAAGCCGGAAGCGGTGAGCTTGCCGACGCGGCGGCGACGGGGAGTAGGGTTGCTAGCGGCCATGGAACTGAGGGGCACGCTTTTCGAGGAAGGCACAAGTACCTTCCTTCATGTCTTGGGTCGAGCAACTGAGGGCAAAGAGGTTGGCTTCAAACGCCAGACCTTCCTCGATGCTCATGTCGAGGCCACGGCGCACGGCTTCGAGGCAGAACTCGACCGCGCGGGGAGCGTTGGCGGCGATCTTGCGCGCCAGCGCCTCAGCGGTGGGCAGCAGATCAGGCGGCGGCACCACGTGGTTCACCAGCCCCAGGCGGAGGGCTTCGGCGGCGTTGACGGGGTCGCCTGCGAGCAGGATTTCGAGCGCCGGGCCGCGGCCGATGAGCCGGGCCAATCTTTGCGTGCCGCCGTAGCCGGGGATGAGGCCGAGCTTGACCTCCGGTTGGCCCAGCCAGGCATTGTCACTGGCGATGCGCAGGGTGCAGGCCATGGCCAGCTCGCAGCCACCGCCCAGGGCGAAGCCGTTGACGGCGCAGAGCACCGGCACGGGGAAGAGCTCGATGGCG
>Ga0134125_10002105_pt1 | contig 23850 bp, 17 predicted proteins | sample KB31751_FD_96464 | JGI IMG/M metagenome (GOLD analysis project Ga0134125, IMG submission 96464) | Terrestrial soil microbial communities with excess Nitrogen fertilizer from Kellogg Biological Station, Michigan, USA - KB3-175-1 | ecosystem: Environmental > Terrestrial > Soil > Unclassified ...
ACTACCAAGATCGGGCAGTTTGAATATCAGGTGGATCTGAACGGCAGCGCGCGTCAGGTCGACCAGTTAAATAACATTCCGGTCAAAACGGAAGGGAGCACCACAATTTACTTGCGGGACGTCGCTCAAGTCAGCGATGGATTCACACCGCAAACCAATATCGTTCGTCTCGACGGCCGGCGCGGCGCGCTGGTTACTATCTTAAAGGCCGGCAACGCATCCACCCTCGACGTTGTATCCGGAATCAAAAAGGCGCTACCCCAGATAGAGGCTACGTTACCGCCTGAATTAAGAGTCCAGCCGCTCGCCGATCAATCAATTTTCGTTCGAGCGTCGATTGAGGGCGTCATTCGCGAAGCGGTAGTTGCCGCCGCTCTTACCGGGCTGATGATTCTGCTGTTTCTGGGCAGTTGGCGAAGCACATTAATCATCGCAATCTCTATTCCGCTCTCGATTCTCACGTCCATTTTGGTGTTGAGCGCTCTGCATCAAACCATCAACATCATGACCCTGGGCGGTTTGGCGCTGGCGGTCGGAATCCTGGTGGACGATGCGACGGTTGTGATCGAAAACGTGAACCGCATGATCGAAGAAGGCGGTGAAGAGATTACGATACGCGAAGGGATTTTAATCGGCTCGCAGCAAATCGCGGTGCCGGCGCTCGTTTCCACGTTATGTATTTGTATCGTCTTCCTGCCTATGTTCTTTCTGGGTGGCGTGGCGAAGTATCTGTTTGTGCCGCTGGCCGAGGCGGTTGTCTTTGCAATGCTGGCGTCTTACGCGCTATCGCGGACCCTGGTGCCTACGCTCGCAATGTACCTTCTTCAGAAGCCTCAGCATCAGGTGCGTCGTTCGAGCAATCCATTCGTGCTGTTTCAACGCGGATTCGAACGTTTATTCGACCGGTTCCGTGTGTACTATCAAGGGCTGCTAACAGCGATTGTCTACCGGCGCGGGCGGTTTGCGGTGATTTTTCTCCTCCTCTGCATAGCGGCATTTGCACTGGTCCCGTGGCTTGGACAGGATTTCTTTCCCAGCACCGATAACGGCCAGTTTCTTTTGCATGTGCGGGCGAAAACCGGTACTCGCATCGAGGAGACGGCTCGCCTTTGCGACAACGTGGATCGCTTTATTCGCAGCCAGGTTCCCGCGTCGCAGCTCGACGATATCGTCGACAACATCGGAATACCGTACAGCACGATCAACTATACCTATAACCGCTCGGGACTCATCGGTCAGTCCGAAGGCGATATTTTGGTATCGCTCAAGGAGAAGCACACTCCGACAGCGGATTTTGTACGGCAATTGCGGCGCGAGTTGCCGCGACGCTTTCCCGGCGTAACTTTCTATTTCCTGCCGCCCGATATCGTAAGTCAGATTTTGAATTTCGGTTTGCCCGCCCCAATTGACGTTCAGTTTGATGGCCGTAATCTGGAGGCAAACCGGGCAGTTGCCAATAAGGTTCTGGCTCAGTTGCGCCGGGTGCCAGGAATCGCCGATCTTCGAATTCAGCAGCAATTCGACTACCCGACATTACGCGTGAATGTCGATCGGACAAAAGCGTCTCAAGCCGGCTTTACTGCCGACGATGTGGCGCGGAGTTTACTTGTTTCGCTAAGCGGTAGCTTTCAAACGACTCCGACATTTTTCCTGAATCGGAACAATGGCGTCCTTTATGACATGGTGACGCAAACTCCCCAATACGATGTGCAGTCCTTACAGCAGTTGCTGAACACCCCGATTACATCGCCAAGTACGAAGCGCCCCGTAATCCTCGCCGATGTGGCCACTGTGAAACGCGAGGAAACGATGGCTGTGGTCAATCACTACAACATTCACCGCGTGGTTGACATTTATGGCGACGTGCAAGGCCGCGATTTGGGAGGCGTCGGCCGCGATATTACAAAAATTGTGAACGCGAGTAAGAAAGATCTGCCGCGCGGCTCGGTAGTGAACATCCGGGGCCAGCTTGAAACGATGTATGCCTCCTATATCGGCTTGCTGATTGGCCTTGGATTCGCAATCGTGCTTGTTTATCTCTTAATTGTGGTGAATTTTCAATCGTGGCTCGATCCGTTCATCATCATTACCGCGCTTCCGGCGGCGCTGGCCGGTATTGTCCTTTTCCTTTTCCTTACACACACTACGCTGAGCGTTCCCGCGCTGATGGGAGCCATTATGTGCATGGGCGTTGCCACCGCGAACAGCATTCTGGTTGTTTCGTTCGCGAAAGAACGCTTGTTGCATCACGGCGATCCCATCGGCGCCGCCATCGAAGCCGGATTTACGCGCTTGCGCCCGGTTCTGATGACCGCGCTGGCAATGATTATTGGCATGGTGCCTATGGCTCTCGGCCTCGGAGAGGGCGGCGAGCAGAACGCGCCGCTCGGCAGAGCGGTCATTGGCGGCCTCATCTGCGCGACCATCGCCACGCTTACTTTTGTCCCATCGGTGTTTACGATCATGCATCACAAGTCGCATCAGGATGAAGCAGGGCCGCGGCCCGTAAATGATCAGGAGCCTGTGCATGCTTGACGTAACGGAGCATAACGAGATGACTGTTGACGAGAAGAACAAGGCCGAGTCGAAAAATCCTTCCACCCGCGCCGGCGATCCGAAACCCAGGCGCCCGGGGCCGATTCTTCTTATTGTGTTGTTGGTGATCGCGGCCGTGCTGGGAATTGTCATTTACCGCGGCATTGCCGCCCGGACGCATGCGACCGCGGCGCTAGTCCATCAAACCAACGAAGACGCAGTTCCGACCGTTGTCGTCACTTATCCGAAGGCCGGCGCCCCGGCACAAGAAATCGTTCTGCCGGGCAACACCCAAGCATTCACCGATACACCGATTTACGCCCGTACGAATGGCTATTTGAAACGCTGGTATTTCGATATCGGCGCCCGCGTCAAGGCAGGACAGCTTCTTGCTGAAATTGAAACACCCGAAGTGGATCAGCAACTCGCTCAGGCCCGCGCCGATCTCGCTACAGCCGAAGCAAACCTGGCGCTGGCGAAGTCCACCGCCGATCGCTGGAAATCTCTGCTGACGTCCGATTCCGTTTCCAAGCAAGAGACAGACGAAAAAGTTGGCGACTACAACGCCAAGAAGGCGACTGTGGACGCGATGCAGTCGAATGTGAAACGGCTGGAGCAGTTGAGTGGATTTGGAAAGGTTTATGCTCCATTCTCCGGCGTGATTACGGCTCGTAACGTAGACATTGGCACCTTGATCGATGCCGGAGCTAATACGCCCGGACACGAACTGTTCCACATGGCGGCGATCAGGACGCTTCGAGTGTATGTGAATGTCCCCCAGTTGTATTCGCGGGCCGCGAAGCCCGGGGCTAGCGCCAACTTGACGCTCGATGAATTTCCGGGGCGCGTCTTTCACGGGCGTCTGGTGCGCAACGCCAGCGCAATCGATTCTTCTACCCATACTTTACTGGTGGAAGTAGATGTCGACAATCCGACGGGCGAGTTGCTGCCTGGAGCTTATGTGCTGGTACATCTTAAGCTTCCAACCCAAATTTCTTCGGTGACCATACCTTCCAATACGCTGCTGTTCCGGTCGGAAGGATTGCGTGTGGCAGTGGTTCGCGACAATCGCGCCGTGATGGTCCCCATAAAAATCGGCCGGGATTATGGCGACACCGTGGAAGTGGTCTCTGGCCTTCAACCAAACGAGGCCGTGATTGTGAATCCAGCGGATTCGCTGCTGTCCGGTACACCGGTACATGTTCGCCGGCAAGATTCGGGAGCCGCGCCGAGTGAGTAAAAAAGCGGCATCCGCTGCGGTGTTTTGCGCTGTTTTTCTAGCAAGTTGCACCGTAGGCCCGAAGTATTCAAAACCGTCTGTCCCGACGACGCCTTCATTTAAGGAAGCGCCCCCGGTCGCTTCAAACGCAAATGGGATGTGGCATCCCACGCCGGGAGAAACGAAACTTCCCGGGAAGTGGTGGGAAATTTATGGGGATGCCGAATTGAATGCGCTGGAAGAGCAAATCGATCCATCGAACCTCGATTTACAGGTGGCCGAAGCGCGCTTCCGGGAGGCGCGTGCCGCGGTCCACTACAATCGCGCGGCTCGGTATCCGGCGCTCTCCACCGCGCCATCTATCGATTCGCTTCGTAATTCCTCCCACCGTCCGAATCTCATCACCCAGGCAAATCCACAGGCAACCGGAGATTTTCTCCTGCCTTTCGATCTGTCCTATGAAGTGGATTTCTGGGGCCGAGTGCGGCGCACGATTTCCGCGGCGCGAGAAGAGGCGCAAGCGAGCGCGGCTGACCTGGCAACGCTAAGCCTTAGCCTTCATGCGGAGCTTGCCATCGATTATTTCGAACTGCATACTCTCGACGCACAACAACAAATCTTGAACGACACGGTGAAGGCTTACACCGAGGCGCTACGGCTCACCACTAACCGATACCAGGGCGGAGTAGCCGCCCGGCAGGAAGTGGCGCAGGCACAAACTCAGCTCAACACCACGCAAGCCGAAGCCACCGATGTTGGCGTTCAGCGCGCGCAATATGAGCACGCGATCGCAATTCTTTTAGGGAAACCGCCCGCCTTATTCAATCTTCCGGCAAAGGCACTGCAGGCGATGCCTCCCGACATTCCGTTCGGAGTGCCATCTACATTGCTGGAGCGGAGGCCGGATATTGCGTCCGCCGAACGCCGAGTGGCCGAAGCCAACGATCAAATCGGGCTTGCGCGCGCGGCTTATTTCCCAACCGTCACATTGAGCGCCACCGCCGGGTTAGAAGGAACTTCCCTGCTTAACTGGTTTACATGGCCAGCCAGATTCTGGGCCGTCGGGCCGCAGGCAGCGGAACTGATTTATGACGGAGGACGGCGGCGCGCCAACATGCTGGGCGCCGAGGCAAATTATGATGCCACGGTTGCGACGTATCGCAAGACCACACTGGCCGCTTTTCAGCAGGTGGAAGATAATCTTGCTGCCCTTCGCATCCTGCAAAAAGAGGCCACCCAGCAGCGCGATGCCGTTGAGTCGTCGCAGGACCTGCTCACCTTGTCCATGAACCGCTATCGCGGCGGGGTAGACACCTATCTGCAGGTCATAACGTCGCAGACAATCAATTTAACCAACCAGCGAACGGAGATCGATATTATGCGCCGCCGTATGGACGCGAGCGTATTGCTGGTGAAAGCGTTGGGCGGCGGATGGACAACCGCGTCACTGCCGGCCGTTTCATCTCTGAAATAGTGTGCCCCCTTGACCGCTAAAAGCTCTGGAATTCGTCGTCGTCCAATGGAAATGAGCTACGATCGATCGTGGCACTAGACGCTGGCACGGGTGCAGGCGCCGCATAGCGCGCGGAAACCGCCTTCTCCGTATGAGCGTAAACCGGTGGCTGCTCTGGTTCCGGCCCGGGCCCAACGTCGATTTTCGGTTCCGCTTGTGTGCTGCTAAGCCCGCCGGAAAGCAACTGTTCGAACGTGTTCACGACAGCTTTCATGACCTCGGTTTGCGAACGCAATTCCTCACTTGCGGCGGCGCTTTCTTCGGCATTGGCAGCGTTTTGTTGTGTGACTTTCTCCAGTTGGCTTAACGCCCGGGAAACTTGATCGATGCCGCGCGCCTGTTCCGTTCCGGCCTGGTTGACTTCGTCCACCAGGGTTTTCACCTTCGATGAATTTTGAGTGATGTCGTGGATGAGCGACGACACTTCATCGAGCCGCACACGACCGGCTTTCGCATTACCGGCAGATTCCTTAATGAGGGTCGTAGTATCTCTTGCCGCTACAGCGCAGCGTTGGGCAAGATTCCGCACTTCATCAGCGACCACGGCAAATCCCATACCGGCTTCGCCTGCCCGGGCGGCCTCCACTGCGGCGTTCAAGGCCAAAATATTTGTCTGGAATGCGATGTCATCAATGACTTTGATAATTCCGGCAATTCGCTCGCTCGAATCGCTGATCTGGCCCATGCTCGCGACCAGTAAACTTAAGGCTTCGTTCGCACGAGCTACCCGGATATCCACTTCGCGCATTAAAGCCGCGGCGCTCTGCGAATTTTCCGCGCTACGCTGCGTCATGGCGTTCATTTCCTGCCCGGAGGCCGATGTCTCTTCAAGAGTGGCAGCCTGCTCGGAAGCTCCCTGAGCGAGTGTTTGGCTGCTTGCTGCTACCTCTCCGGCCGCGCTGGCAATGCGTAGCGTACTGTTGTTCAACTGCTCAACCGCGCTTTTTAGTTTGTTGTCAAACCTGCTAATCACGCGGAAAAAGTAGAACCCGGCGCCTACGGCGACCAACAGAAGCAAGCCAAAGGAAATCCACGCTATTGCCTCCGCGTTGGCCCCAGCCTCGAATGCCTCGGCGGCTCTTCGATTCGCATCGGTCTTCGAATAGTTGCGCTCTTCGCGTATATCTTTGAGCAGCCGTTCCGCGGCAGGCGCTAGCTGCCCGTAGTAGGCTGCGGAGGCTTCTTGCGTCTGTCCTGCATGATTGGCGGCTTTCGCATGTTCCCAGGACGAACGGAGGTGCTCGAAATCCGGCTGCAAACGCGCAAACATTTCCTTTTCGTTGTCGCTAAGCCGGCTTTGGCTATAGGCCGACAGGCCGCTACGAATCTCACTCTGAAGCCGATCGATATAGCGTTCTGATTCGCCGGTTGCCGGCGACACACCTACGCTAAGAGCAACCAACATTTTTCGTTGCAACTCTTCCACGCACAGAGCCAATTCGCCGAGCGAACGCGCTCGGGGCAAGGCATTGCTGTTTGCCACACTTACCTTGTTCAAAACCGTTTGTGAGCTGCGAACGAATAGGCCCCCTATTCCGACCGTAATTACCCCAATTACCGCTAACGCAACACAAATTTGTTTTGAAAAACTCATCTTCCAAGATCTCCGCTAATCGAATAATAGTGAACAAGCCTCTGGTTTATGGAAGGCTGCCGAAGCTGCGCCCAAACTATTAAATCGGAATCTCTGGCCAAATCTTTAGGTTATAAATGTGAGTTACCCACGGGGCTACTACGCTCCGTCGGCGGGCAGTATCTCTTACGGGCTGCAGGCTTATGCGCGGTGTAATAAGAGGAATTCATTCTTATATCCTTGCTCTTAACCTGGAAATTGAGAAGAATCTGACGGATTAGACACTAAATCTGCGGAAGAGACCTGTGTCAAGTCCAACGCAATCCGCAGTATCGTATTTCCCTGCATCGAGCAGCGTAGTATCCGCTCATGTAAAGCCGTCGCCGACACGGCTCTTGATCGCCAGTGAACAAACCCTCCTATTGGAGGGGCTAGCCTCGCTTTGTGGTTCCATTCCGTACTTCGACGTGGTCGCGCAGGCCGGAAGCGGCCGCGAAGCGGTTGAGAAGCTGAGCCTTCTGAAGCCGGACATCGCGCTAATCGATTTGGAGTTGACGGACATGCTTGCGCTCGAAGTGATTAAGCGCACTGTTCAGGCCCAAGTCCCGACTCGCTGCGCTGTTTTTTCAGCGCGGCGCGATCGCAAGACAGTTACCGATGCGCTACGTTCCGGCGCCTGTGCGTTTATTTTGAAGAACGCCACACGTCAGCAGCTCGACGAAGCGCTAAGGAATTTGATGGAAGGCGGCATTTACGTCTCTCCTCAAATTGAATTGGCAACGATCGTGTATGAAGGCCAGCAACATCAACGTACCGTCGATCCGATCGATTCGCTAAGCAGTCGCGAATTCCAGGTGTTCTCGCTTTTGGTGGACGGCATCCGTGCAAAGGAAATTGCGGCGCGGCTGACTTTGAGCCCCAAGACAGTGGACACATATCGCGCAAGTTTAATGCGCAAACTGGAAATTCACGATGTAGCCGGACTGGTGAAGTTCGCTATGCAGCGCAATTTAACGGCGTAGCATGAACGGGGCGGCTTAAAGGCCGCTATCCCGTCCATTGGAAACCACTCATGGTGGACCGCCTTATTCAGCCGGTTTTTTGGCAATAAGCCGTCGAACGAGATGGCCCTTCCACATCCAAAGTCCCGAAAGGACCATTACGGGAACGAAGACAAACCGGGTAGCAGGTGCGTAGTTCGGAATTTGGTCGAAAGGGCTATAGATATAACCGATTATCGGAATGGCAACGACGAGATGAATCCAGCGGAGAATCGTCCGCGAACGTGGCCAGTGCACTTTTTTATCTTGGCCTCGATTCACGACTTTTGAGCCGCCTTAGTCGGCCAGTTCGGCGTTTCAACACCGAACTGTTTGGCGTATTCCGCATTCAGCCTCTGCCAGCCGCCGAACTGCATCGCGTCGCTGCCAGCGATGCGGCCGATGGGAGTTCCGCTGAGAAGGCGATCGAGAACATCGAAACAAATGTGCCAGCCCGCGGCGCCCCACGAAATGAAGCGTCGATCGATGTTGTGCCACAGCGTCAGGCGCGTGCCGCCACCAAAGGTTTCGAGTTCCCACCGGATATCGCCGTACTCAAGCACCTCGGGAGCGTCGGCTCGCGTCACCGTTGTTGCCTGCGACCTGCCCGTTCCCGCCCAGGTGAGCTTCACCGTGCCTCCAGCCATAGCAAGGCTTCCGTCCGACTCAAATGGAGCCCACTCTCGCAGATGCGCCGGATCGGTTAGCGCCTGCCAGACTTTTTCCGGCGAGTGGTGCAATTCTCGGACGAGAACCAGCGTCCATTTTTCTCCATCCTTTGTTACTTGCGCCCCGCTGGCCTCGCCCGGCGTGTATTCATCGCGATCGGTCATCTTTTCCTCCTTGTCTTCTTTTCCGTGGGCGGCAATTGGTCCATGCGATCGAGATGGCGTTCGAGCGCATCTAGGTGAGCGGCCCAGAACCGGCGGAACGGAGCCAGCCAGGCATCCACCTCCTGGAGTGGCTCCGGTTTCAGACGATAGAGACGCCGCTGCGCGTCCACCGTGGATTCCACGAAACCAGCATCACGCAGCACTCGCAGGTGCTTTGAAACGGCTGGTTGCGGCATTCCAAGCTGACGCTCGATTTCTCCCACCGATTGTTGTGAGGCGACTAGGAGGCTCAATATCGCGCGGCGGTTCGGCTCCGCAATGATTTCGAACACGGATTCCACCCCTTTTATATACCTTATTAGGTATATGCCGGTCAAGATATATAATGGCGCTTCGCCTAGCGCAAGGTGGGCGCGAAGTAGAAGCTTTCTCCCAGGTACACGCGGCGTACTTCCGGATCGTTTCCAAGTGATTGGGGAGTTCCTGTCCGAAAGATTCTGCCGCCGCTGATGATATAGGCGCGATCGGTAACGGCCAGAGTCTCCCGCACGTTGTGATCGGTAATCAGGATCCCAATTCCCGAGCGCTTCAACTCTCCGATAATCCGCTGTAACTCCAGCACCTGAATCGGATCGATGCCCGAAAACGGCTCATCGAGCAGCAGAAAACTGGGTTCCAGCACCAGCGAACGCGCGATCTCGGTGCGGCGCCGCTCGCCGCCGCTGAGCATGTACCCTTTGCTGTGCCGGACCGTTTCCAGTCCCAACTGCTCAATCAGGCGGTTCATCCGCTCACGCCGGTCGTGGCTGTTAATGGGTAGCGTCTGCAGGATCGCCATCAGGTTGTCTTCCACCGTAAGCTTGCGGAAAACCGAAGCTTCCTGGGGCAGATAACTTACGCCCTTTCGGGCGCGCAGGTACATCGGCAGACTGGTAATGTCTTCCTCATTGAGCATCACCGCGCCGGATTCAGGACTCACCAGTCCGACAGTGATGTAGAACGAGGTTGTTTTGCCGGCTCCGTTCGGACCCAGCAAACCCACTACTTCGCCCTGCTCCACACGAACGGACACGTTGTCCACGACGCGGCGGCCGTTATAGGATTTCGAGATTTCGATGGTTTCGAGGGTGCTCAAGCGGTAAATCCATCATAAAGGACGAAATACAGTGGTGGGCACGTTTCGAAGATAGTGAGGGTGGCGGCAAGCGGTTCATTGCCGCCGGTTCATGTCGCTGACAACCGGATTTTTGGCGGCTCCTTCCACCAACACGTGGTCCGAATTCGACCAATAGGTTAGCTGCCGCCCGACCGTTGTTCCTTTACGGGAATCGAGCATTTTGGCCGATCCGCCGTTCAAGACTACTTTGCTCTCTTTCGGGTAGTATTCGCAATGCTGCGCAATGCCGGTGCGCGATCGTCCGGAGCCCGCCTGGGTTACCTTGACGTCGCCATCGGCGAATGCGTGATCGAGCGATGTGCCGCCGCTGTCGCTACCGTTCGTTTTATTGTTGCCGGCGTCATCCTTTTTTAAGAACGCGCGCAACTCTTTGGATTCCACCGTGGTTTTATCGTGGACCAATGTCACGCCCCCGGTGTAATGCGCGATGCGCGTATCGTCGCGATAAACCATTTCCGGCGCGCGCACCAGTGTATAGATGATCGGCTTCGGCTTGCTTTGCGCAGAGTCCGTAGAAGCTGAAACTTTCTCCAGCCGTACTTGCCCGTTTCCAGCAGCAGTATCCGACTGGTCCGCCGATTGCTGATCCACTAACTGGCTGACCACGTGACCCGTGGCGTGTATCGTCTGCGCCGAGCGGTCGATATCCACTAAATCTGCCTGTAGCCGGTTGGCGCCCTGCCACAGAATCGCATGGCCGTCATAAGTCACTTTGAGGTTATGATCCTGCGTCTTCATTTTGTCGGCGCGCGCTTGCAAGGGCTTGTGCTGGTCGAGCAGAGAACCGTTTGCATCACCCTTCTTTTGCTGATCGGGTTCGCGCGTGGAAGCAACATGTCCGGTAGCATCCATATCGCCGCTTTGCTGATTCAGCACGATCTTGTCGGCAGACGTGGTGCCGTTCTCGTCCCAGAGACGCGCATGGTCCACAAGCGTAATCCGGTTCGCAAGTTGATCGAGATGCGCGCTATCGGCGGTAGCGTGGCGCTCGCCCTCCTGGTAGCGAAAATTTCCGTTTTGGACAAGCGAAGCCAAGTCGTCCGATTTGGGCGCGAACTTCGCGTCCAGTTCATCGCTCCAGGTCAACGCGGGCGGGCCCGGCGCTAAAGGCTTACCGTCTTTACCGGGGTGCTCTTTCGCAGTAAGCGGCTTCTCGGTGCGCGTGGATGCTTTCGTCGCGTGGAATGAATCTACAGAGTTGGCGTCGCCATACACAACGCGAATGGTCTCGCCATCCAGCCAACGATGCGCCCGGTTCGGCTGATTCGGCTTAATTTCAAACTCGCCCGGCGTATTCGTGGTTAGCGAATTGATTTCACGGCCCCCCGGCTTCATCGCGATTAAGATCTGCTCGCTGCGCAGAATGCGCGTATCGGCCGGTGCCTTGTTCGGTCGCGGCACAGGCGACGATTCCACGACTGCGTTTCCACTCGCGATTGCGTCGTGGAGAATGCTGCTATTCTGCGGCTCGCCGTTTACCATCTCCGTCTGGATATCGAAATGCAAAACCGCCTTCTGTGCCGTAACGCTGGTCTTTGACGACGCGCTTTCCGACGTCAAATGTGCATTCGGTTCCGCGATGATGCCGGTCATGTCTCCTTGGTCATCGAACTGCGAAATCACTTTGTCGGCTCCATACGTGACGTGCCGGTTGTTCTCATCGTCTAAACCCGTGGCGTGCATGGAGACGATTTGTTGCAGCACGCCATCGTCGAGAGTGATTTCCGAGTCCGCCGCATTAATTACCGTGCTCTGGCGCGTCAGACGCGACCAGGGCGAGAGATACACTTTCCCGTGATCTTCCTCATACCGCAGTTCCCCCGCTTCCACATGCAGCGCGTTCGCTGTCGGGCCTTTACCGGTCCAATTCAGCGATACCTGCGATTTGATATGTAACTGATGTGTATTCGGATCGTAGTCGGCGCCTACGCCCTGGCCGTTTCCATCAGCAAACGTAAAGGTTGCCGGCTGGTTCGTATCCACTTTGCCGGTTTTGGTTTCATAGCGGACGCCGCTGGTGCGCACGTGCAGCAGATTCGCCGTTGCTTTTTGGTCGGTGGGCTCGGTGTCCTTCGGTACTTTCATCAGGATCAACACCGGGTCCTTTGACGTCATTACCCCTGAATACTCGTCAAGGACAGCGCGCGGAGTCTCAATATAGGTGTAAAACGTGCAGCCTTTGTTAAAAAGCTTGAGCCGCATGTTGGTCAATTCGAACGTCGAGGGTTCGTGTATCGACCGGAAAGAAGAGGCGACTGCGCGAATCACCGGACAGTTTGTTTGGGGATCGTCTTTGTTCTCATGCCACTCCTTCGCGGTTGCCTGTACACCCGGTTCCACGCGCGCAATCGGCCGTGGGGCGTGCTGCGCCTGTTGTGAAGAGCGCCGTACATAGGTGTACGCCACCAACAGAATGAGGACAACGGCGGCGGAGGAGAGGAGAACGGAAAAGCGCCGCATACCAATAGGGCAGGGAAACTTCAGGATAACAGGTAAGGCGGCCTTCCCGGCGCCGTTTCGACCTCTCGATAAACTGGCATTGATGGTGCGGGCGTTCCTTCTGCTGACATTTTCCTGCGTTCTCCTGGCGGCGACGAACGAAGCAGATGTTCCTGCGCTCGAACCTGAAACCGCATTAGAGCATGCACTCCAGGAATTCAAAACGGAAACAGCGGAGCTGGGAATTCGACCGATAAACGGCGATTCGGGTTTCACGCCGCATAGGATGAAGCCTGCCTGGCACGGACGACTCTTCGAAAACTTTCGCAATGACGCGCTCGATGCCGTTCCGCACGAGATTACGCAGAACGGTCAAAATAAAGCGCTGCTGCAGAGGAATCAGTTCGGGTTCAATGTCTCAGGACCGGCGGTCATTCCGCATATATTGCCGAAGCGGAGCAACACATTTTTTTCACTGTCCTATGAAGGAGTCCGTGAACGCATTGCGCGCACGTATCTTCGCACGGCCCCCACGCTTGGCGAAAGGACCGGAGACTTTTCGCAGACTGTGGATCAGGCCGGCGAGCGGCTTCCGATTTACGATCCGGCAACCACCCGCCTGAATCCGAACTACGATCCCGGCCAAGTTGTCTCGCTAAATAATCTTCAATACCTGCGAGATCCTTTTGTAGGCAACCATATCCCCTCCTACCGCCTTGATCCCGTGGCCACCAAGGCTATCGGCTTGTATCCGGCACCCAACACGAGTATCGGTCCGTTTTTCCAGAACAACTTCTTTATCAATTCCCCGGAAACCAACATTGCCGACGGCTTTCTTGGGAAAATCGACCAGACGATCGGCAGCCGCCACCGGATTACTCTCGATTTCAACCTGTCGGACGGCCACTACGGCGCGCCGCCATGGTTCTCGACGATTGCAAATCCCGGCCCTCCCAATCGCGATTTCCGAACTCGTAAGGGATCGCTTCAATACGTCTTCACGCTATCGGCGCGCACCGTCAACACGGCAAGCTTTGCCGCCTCCATGAGCACGTCGCAGTCGAGCACGGAATCAACCACCCCATATCCGGTCTATCAAATTGATCCCTATCTCCGCTTGGGAACGGCCTTTCCCGAATCCCGCAATGCGCGGAACACATTCAGCGGAAGCGATGCGTTTTCCACCGTCCGCGGTAAACACTCTATTGCCTTGTCCGCCCAATGGAGGCTGTCGCAGGTAAACGTGTTTTGGCCACAGTATCCGTCCGGTTATTTCAACTTCTCTTCCGGAATAACCAGCCTTCCCGGAATTATTGATACAGGCCACGCGTTTTCCAGCTTTCTTCTCGGCAGCCCCGACTACGCCGAGCAAACCTTTATCTCCGCGCCCTCCTATTTCCGGGAAAACTACGGTGCGCTTAGCTTGAGCGACAAATATCAACTCGCGCAAAACGTCAGCCTTTCACTTGGCGTCAGCCTGACGCGTCACGGCCCTCGCATGGAGAAATATAACCGCCAGAGCACGGTCGATCCCGCGGTTATCAACCCCGCCAACGGTCTACCAGGCGCCCTTGCCTTCGCGGGACGCAACGGCATACCCGATGGGCTTCGCGATCCAATCTTCGGAATCAATCCCAGCGTGAGCATTGTATGGAATCCCGGCGGCGCGCCGAATACGGTCATCCGCGCAAGTTATGCCCGGTCGCATGAGCAGATGCCCATCTATTCAGGCCAGTGGGCCACGCAAGGATTCAATGCGCGCGAGGCAATTCTGTCTCAAAACAGCCAGCTTACGCCGGCGGTCGACCTTTCTACGGGTCTGCCGCCGCTTCCGCATAAATTACCCGACCTGCGTCCTGACCTGGCTAATGGCGCCGTGGCGGATTGGATGGATCTCACCGGACGCGAGCCTGTTTACCAATCCGCCAGCCTCTCCGTGGAGCAGCAACTTCCTCTATCGCTCACCGTCTCCGCAGGAGCTTACTACCAGGGCGGGCGCGATCTCTATGTCGGAAACGGTTCAGCGAATCCGAACGCCATCAGTCCGGACGCGCTGATTTATCGCGACCGTTTGAACGACCAGAGCTTCAGCGCGGAACTCCGGCCGTTTCCCCAATACACCGATCTCGATCTGTTCGACTCCTATCCGCTCGGCCGCTATCAGCGCGATGCGGCTTATCTTCAGGTGGAGAAGCGCGCGTCCAACGGACTCTCCATCCGCGCCCACTATGAATTCGCAAAGCAGCTTGACGACTACTCTGGCTCCTACGGCATTCAGGATATGTTCAATCGCGGCAACGATTGGGCGCTGACGCCCTACAGTTCGCCGCAGCAGCTTCAAATTGTCTATGCTTATGAGCTGCCTTTCGGCCCGAACAAGCGTTTTCTCAATTACTCCGATTGGCGCCGGCCACTTGTGACCGGATGGTCGCTGACAGGCACCGCCTATTTCGATAACGGCAGCCCGCTGGTTCTGCATCCGCAGTTCAACAACACGGGCGGCGTCATCACCGGGCTTACGGTGAACTCGGTTGCGGGAGTGGATCCCTCGGTTTCACAGCAGGGCCCGGACCTCTGGTTCAATCCCGCCGCCTTCGACCAGCCAGCCGACTTCACCTTGGGTAACGCTTCGCGCACCAGTCCGAATCTGCTGAGTCCCGGTTCTCACGTATTCGATTTGAGCGTTGTGAAGCGTGTTCAAATCGGGCTCGACAGGTCTGTCGAATTCTCGGCAACGGGTTTCAACTTCATTAATCATGGAGATTGGAACTATCCCGATACCGCCATCGGCCCGGCGAGCGCGCCCAACGTGAATGCGGGAAAAATTATCGGCTCACATGGTGGCCGGGTGGTCCAACTGGGAATTACGTGCAATTTCTGATGCGGCAGCTTTTCACCGCATTGCTGGCGATTTTTCTTTGCGCGGCGCCGCACGCTTCTTTCGCAGCTTCCTCGTCGGGCGCCGCGGCACATATCTCCGTTCCTCTGTGGGTGGATCCTCCACTCCAGGAACTGACGCCCAAAAGTGCGCAAGCCACTCTCAATGGCAAGCCCGCGCCCGTCTTGCGCGTGCTGGGCCCATCGAGCGACATTATGATCCTGGTTGTGCTCGATCTCACGGGCGACATTAGTCTGGTCGATGCAGCAAAACAGGCTCTAATCGCGCAGATTAAAGATTTGCCGCAAAACGCATGGGTAGGACTGCTGCACGCACAAGATGGATTGTCCGTGATTGCCGATCCCACGCCGGATCGAAAAAAAATCAATGAGGCAATTCAGGCGCTGCCTGCCACCGGTAAGCCGGGTTTGCTCGATACGGTGGCGTCTGTTGCCGGACTCGCCGACGGAATACTGCGCAATTCCAAAGTGCGCGTGGCGATTCTCTATGTTACAGACAGCGCGATCTCCAATTATCGTGAAGACTATACAAACCCGGTTATCAACTCAAGCGACCCCCACGATTTGAGCCGCCGTTTTCCCGAAGCGCTCATTCAGGAAAAGATTTCGGCACTGCAACTGCGAATCGAATCGGATCAGGCTCCCTTGTTCATCGCGCACCTTCGCTATCGCTCCAGCCGTATGGATCAGGCTTATCAGAACGGCCTTAAGATTCTTTCAGAGTTCACGGCCGGCTACACCTGGTTTTGCCGCTCGCAGGCGGAGATACCGGACATTATCCAGAGAGACTTTGCCTATATCCGTTCGTCGTGGCTCGTAACCATTGGCGTACCGAAGCATACGCGAGCTGATGTTCAGGTGCGGCTGAAGATACCGGAGCACATGCAAGCGCGTATCGCCTATCGCGCGCGGTTACATGTAAAAGGGAAGTGAAGCAGTCAGTGAACAGCTAGCTAGCGGTGAAGGATCTCATTGAACGGGTCCATCTTTACTGACTTTGGCACCATAGGAAGTTCCGCCGTAATAGTCTGAGGACCATCGCCAAGAACTGCAATCTGCCCAATTCGCACCCACCTGCCTTTGTCCAGTTCAACAAACACCGGCACGGCCATCCTGAACGAGTTGCTTACGTCTGCCTGCGTGACGGTCATGGCGAGTTTCGAATGCCCGTTCCCAATCGGCGTCACCTGGTAAGCAAATTGATACTTCGGAATTTCGGTGCCGTAAACCCATTCGTTAAAGAACCAATCCATTGTTCCGTTATGCGCCAAATCCAAGGCAGGCGTCATGTGCCGCCGCACCACGGATCGAAAGCTTTCCGTTGAGGCCAACTGGCCCTTACTTGTTGCCACAAAGTCATGCATCATGGCGATGAAGTCTTTATCATGATCCTTGTTCGTGTACATGAGGGATCGCAGCATCGAGAGCACGTATGCTCCCTTGGCATAGACCACTGTTTGATACGCGCTTGCATTGCGCGGCGATTCCAGGCGCGCACCCAGCCAAATGGGGCCGGCGTCGTTTGGAGCTGCTCCAAACTGGCCTTTTTCTAATATTCTGCGCTGCAACCGTGCCCAGAAGACCCGGTAATCATTTTGCCAATCAGGTCCTTGTGCATTTTGCACGAAGAGCGCGGCGGAGAACTCAGCGAACCCTTCAGACAGCCACTGATCGTGGTAAGAAGCCCAGCCCACGGCATGCCCCCACCATTGATGCGCAACCTCATGAGGTGCTACTTCCTGAATGAACGCCACAATCGATTGTCAATTTTCCCCAATAGCATCCATCGCTGGGTAGCGTCCATATACGCGGAAATCGGCATATACAACAGACTTGGCCATGACTGCCCAAAGCTGAAATCAGGCTGTTCCGTGATGTCGATGTGATCAAAGCCGTCGGGACCAAAATAGTAGTTGCAGAGTTGAATCTGCGCGCGCGCAATCTCCAGGATATGCTTGGTCATCGACTCCGGCGCCAACGACTGCACGGCAGTATCTCCTCGAAGCGTGTCCGGCAGCTTGTGTAGATAGTAGCCTGTGATGGCCGTGCCAGTGTGATTATCGGCTAACTGCAACATCTTGTAGTCCCCGTAATTGAATCCCGCAATTGCGATAGGCGACGGGGTTACCCAATGGCTGGCAGTGTACTGGTCTTCTGCCCACTTTTGTTCTAAATTTCCCACACTGATGATCTTGTACTGCTTCGGTATGTGGAATGTCAGATCATAAAGGGATCGTTCATTGAATTGATTTGGGGTCGGATACCAACACTCGCGAGCCCGGACGTAAAAACTACCCTCGCCGGCATCAGAAACCACCTTATTGCCTTCATATTCAATCTGCAATGTGAACGCTGTTCCCAATTGCGCTGGGCTGTTGAGAATGACATAGAAGGACCCATCTTCCTTTCGGCCTTGCTGCACGGCATACAACTCCTTGTCGCGCGCGTCGAGCACACGCAAAACACGTAAGTCGGGCAGCAGATGAAACTTGATTACACGCTCGCCCGGAATCAGCGGTTCCAAATCCAGCTTTGCGGTGGCCGCCAGATGATTATTCCTCGTGATGTAAGTATCGATGGTGTATTTGCGCACTGAAAAAAATCGGCGATCTTCGTTGGAACTAGCGGATTTAAGATCCCATTCACGCTTTAGATGCTGCATATAGAAGATGCCGTCATCCAGGCTGTCATGCGCAAAATTCACTAACGCCACTTCTTCCGGCGAATCGAACTGCGGGATGGCTCCTCCGCGATAGCGGATGTAGAGTCGCAGGTCATGGTGCTTACGCCCCCGGATGTAGGCGCAAAAGAAAGTGGGTTGCTGCGGGTTATACAGTGAAGCCAATACGTCTGCATCGACGTTATCCATTGCCTCGTTATTTAAGATCGATTCCGTCAGGCCTAGCGGCTGTTCGCTGCGGTGACGAACGCGTTCCTCCCACTCCTCAAACACCATGGCCGAATTGGCGTCAGGCTCGCAGGGGGAAGATGCGAGTCGAAGAAGTGCCCTGTTTGCGTCATTGGTAAACCGGAAAACAATTTGGGTAAAGTCTTCCTCCAAAATCTCGGCACCAGCACGTCTGCGCAATTCATCACGATCCACCTTAAGGAAAGGTGTGAGCGTCAGATGCCCCGATCCGATAAACACGGCGCCCGTGACTCGGCCTTGAGCCGGTTGCAGAAAACGTAGAGTGCCGCTACGAAAGGCGAAATGGGCCACATCTGCATCAAACGATGATTCACCAACGGCAAATGAACGCCCCAGCCCAATCAGATGCAGGCTGCGGTATAGCGGCTCTGAGTTGAGATACTTACTTGGCGCCCCACTGATCGTCACCGACTGAGTTTTTACCGCGAGTTTCAGGTCAACATTGATTTGAATCACGGCATCGTTAACCGCGACGGTGCGGATCAGATCCTGAAATCCCACATGACTGAAGCGAAATTCATAATCTCCAGGAGTAAGATCAGGCGTCTGAAAAGTTCCAGTATCGTTTGATGTGATCCCTATTGGCTGCTTTAACGCAGAGCTGGAAATCACAATTTGAGTTTCCGGGATGCCTTTCCAAGAAGGGTCGCTGACCGTTCCTGATACAACAGCCGACGAGGCTGGCAGCACCGCAATGAAAATGAGGGCGACCAGCGCGGCAATTGGCGCACAACAGGCGGGGGAACGTTCAAGTGTCGCTGACCGTACCAGACGACGATTGCAGTCGATTATAAGGTGCATCCAAGTTTGAAGACCACACTAGTCAATCGCATTCTCAGTCACGTACATCTGGGCAATGGGCCCAGAATAATCCGACTAAACGCATCGTCTCATTGCGTCCGGAAATTGGATCGACAGCCAAGGGCCCATTGGCTGCCTGCCGCTTGAGGATAACCTCTACACCCCACGTCTAATTCTTCTTCTGGCTCGGCTGGCTTGCTCCGTTCGATGGTGATGCCCGGTGATTTTGGAAAGTCGCGATTGGTCAAATTCTGCACGCGATAGACTCTGTATCGGTGTATTGAATGCGAGGAACCAGATTGATGGATGGAAAGAGATCGATAGGGGCCGGCGTGGTGGTCGCGCTCACGATCGGTATTGCAAGCCTATGGGCGCAGGGGCGGGGCGGCGCGCGGACTGCCGGAGCGTTGTTCACCGCCCTGGATGCGAACGGCGATGGCACGCTGACACGGAGCGAGATTGAATCGGGGTTCAACTCGTGGTTTACGAATTGGAATACCACGAAGAGCGGTAGGTTAACCCGAGATGAGGTTACGGAAGGATTGAGCAAGCTGCTGCCCGCGCCTCCCGCTGTGCGGCCGGGGCAAGCAAACACTTTCAATATTGCCGGCAATTCCACGCCGATCCCGGTTCGGCAGGAAGATGTCAACGCAATGATCGCCGCTTTGCCGGCGACGCCAGGCGCGAAGCCGCTGCGCCCGCGGAAGGTATTGGTCTTCGCCCATACGGGCCCGGGCGGTTTCGTGCATGCCTCGATTCCACTCGCGGCCAAGACCGTGGAAGAGCTGGGAAACCGGGGAGGTTTATGGACCACGACGGTCAGCTACAACGCAAACGACATCAATGCCAACAATCTCAAACAATACGATGCAATTTTCCTGGACAGCACGACCGGCTGCTTTCTTGACGATGCAGATCCGTCAGTCACCGCGGCGCGGCGCGCGACATTCTTAAACTTTGTCAGAAGCGGAAAAGGCGTCGCGGGGATTCATGCGGCGACGGACTCTTACCACACCGATTGCCTCGCCGCGCAGGCTGCCGCAAACAACGGAACCGGCGGACGTAATTTTACGACCGTCATTCTCGCCGCGCAGCTACTTACCGCGGCCAACCACGACCCCAACAGCGCCGTAACCCGGCAGCAATGGGAAGCCGCCGCCGGCGATTGGTTCCAGAAGCTGGATAAAGACAATACCGGAAAGGTCAGCAAAGCCGATTTTGTCGCCAACTTCAGGTCGTCGCTCCCACCCTTCAAGCCCAATATGTTCAGCGAACCGAAACCCGTCCTGCAGTGGCCCGAATTCAACAAGTTGATCGGCGGGTACTTCAAATTTCACTGGCCGGATCCGCAGCTTATCTATGTGAAAATTGACGATCCGAGCAGTCCGTTGACGGCAATGTTCCACAGAAAGGAGTTTGAGATCCGGGATGAGACGTACACGTTTGCTCAGGACTCATTCTCACGTCGGAACGTACATGTACTGACCAGTATTGACTACAGCAAAATGAGCGCCGCCGACAAGGCGAAGGAAGTGAATCCAAGAACGGATGGCGATTACGCGTTAAGCTACATTCGCCGCGAAGGCCAGGGACGGGTGTTTTATGAAGGGCATGGTCACGATGCAAGGGTCTATGCGATGACGCCGATGCTGGAACACATTCGAGCTGGTATTCAATACGCGCTAGGCGATCTGAAAGCGGACGATAGCCCCTCAGTGAAGTAGCGGAACCAGCGTCATAAAGAATCAGTCGCTGCCGAGCGGCTTGAGGATAACCTTCTGTACGTCCACGTCTAATACTTCTCCTCGCTCGGCGGGTTTTCCTCGTTCTATGGTGATGACCATATCTTTATCGGCGCTGAGTTGCACGTCGCCGACGATGACCGGACGTTTGGCTCTCCCATAAACAAGCACATCAAATGTTTGTCCGTTGACCGCCACATCCAGCAATCGCGAAAGCCGGCTCGGTGCGATTTCGAGTTGCAATTGGTAGCGGCCCGAACGAGGCGCCGAAAACACCCACTTCTGTTTCCGAAGCGTAGGCGCGTCATAGTAGCCTTCGCCATTCAGATTCATGAAACGTTCCGCCTGGTCGTTCTGAAGGATCAATGCCCCGTCGCTTTGCGGCTGCAGTACCGCCCCTTGCCGTACATTCAGCGCGCCGGCAAAATCTACCGCGACAACCGGCAAAAAGCCTTTCTGCTCGGGCAACCGGATCTCCGGGTCGCCAGCGGAAGTCTTCGTCAGGGTTAATGCTCGCCCTGGATCGCTGAGCAAGTAAGCCTTCGAAATCGAATTCCGCATGCCCGGCAAAACCAAGTTTCCGCTGGAAGGAGCGTTCTCAACAAATAGAAACAGGCGGCTATCCTTTACAGTCGAGTAACCGAAATCGAGCTTGCGAAAGGGTTGTGGTTGTGTGCCATAGATGGCCGCGCCATTCGCTTTCAACCAGGCGCCCATGCCACGCAGGACACCGGCTTCGTAAGGCACCACGGAGCCATCTCCCTTTGGTCCGATATTCAGGATGTAGTTCCCACCGCGGCTGACGACTTTTACCAGGCGCAGGATGTGTTCTCTCTGCTTCTGCGCCAGATCCGTCCGGTTTTGCCATGACCGATAGCCCCAGGTGTCTTTGAAGATCGAAGCCGGCGATTCCCACGGCTCATCGAGAATGTAATCGGGAATTTCATCATCTCCCATTTCCAGGAAATCTCCCTGGCTGTTCCAGACGCGGCCGCTCACCAGACAGTTCGGCTGATATTGGTGAACCACACCGGCAAAGTGCTCGCTTTGAATCTTGGTGGGGTGGCCCATGTCGAACCAGATTTCTGTAAGCGGTCCGTATTGGGTCATCAGTTCTTTCAGTTGCCGCGCGTTGAATTCCTCATGGGCCGCCGAAATACGGTTGTCATTTCGCGGTTCGGGCGTATCGCCATAGTGCCAGTCGATGGTGGAGTAATAGACGCCAAACGGCATATGCTGCCGCGCGCATGCATCCGCCAGACTCTTAACGATGTCGCGGCCATAGGGCGTGCCGTCAACGACGTTGAAGCTGGTTTCACGAGTTTTGAAAAGATTGAAGCCGTCGTGATGTTTGGCCGTCAGGACGATGAATTGCATGCCCGCTTCGCGCGCGAGCCGGACGATGGCATCGGGATCCCATTGCTCCGGCCGGAATGTCTTCGCCAGGGCGGCGTACTCGGCTTCAGGAATGTGAGCATCCGATTGAATCTGCTCGCTGTAGTTGCCGCTGAAGCGCTTGCCCTGCCAGACGCCGCCAAGCACGGAGTAAAGCCCGAAATGAATGAACATTCCGAATTTGCGGCTCTGCCATTGCTGAATGGTTTGGGAATTGAGGCGTGTGCTTGATGTTTGGGCGAGCGTTGGAAGCGCGCATAAGATTGCGGCAGCAGCGAGCGAGATCGACCGAAGCATTCACATAGGTTACGTCAGGGGCAATATGGGCGAGGCGTGTTTGTGTCTACAAGACCGCTCCCTCGCGGTCGCGGCTCGGATTGGGGTCGCTTTCCGCGTTTTGCGAAACGAACTGGGGAGGTGGCGGGGCACCGATGGGGGCGAAGCAGAGGTAATCGAGGGCGGCGGTAAGGTCGGCCTGGTATTCCCGATCCTCTGCCTTTTGTTGGCGGATGGCGTCCTGGCGGATGACGCCACGGAGTCGCTGTAATTCGGAGAGCGCTTTATAGAAGCCGCGCTCGGCGGTAGTGCGGTAGCGGAGGGCGAGCGCGAGAAGAGCCGGATCGAGGTGGTCATCATCGAAGGCATTGAGTTCGAGAGACAGTGCGCGGTCGATGCGCCACTGGCAGAGAGCCATCTGGTCAAGCAGCATCCGTTCCGTGTGGGTTTGCGGTTCCCACTCATCTTCGAGCTTGGCGCGCAGGGCGTTGAGTTCTTCCAGATCGGAGCCAATGAGGCGCTTAGCGCAGAGATTGTGTTTAACAGCGTTGCGGGACGAAACAGCTTTGCCGGTCTCGGTGCGAGGACCAGTGGAGGCGTTCGGAATCTCAGCGGATTCGGTTACCTGAGTTTGAGTGTCGGTGCAGGACATGGTTCGGCGCGAGAGTAACATCCGAAAAAGCGGGTTGCGGGGTGGGGCGGGCGTAAGTGATTGAGGAGACTAGCGAAAAAAATTAGAAAAAATTGTGAATGGATCGTAAATTTCCTGAAATACTTCCGATTCGCTCCGATAACGGAAATTCGGCCGTTGAATTTCGACTATCGGAGGACTCGTGCTACGCCGCTTCGCGTTCGGCTTTGCGCTGTTCGTTGGCTGTTGTCCATTTAGTTTGCCGCAAGGGCTTTCTCCGGCCACACCGGCCCAAGAATACATCCGGTTCAATGGCCAAGTAATCGCGATTGAAAATGCAGCCGGAGCCGCGGCATCCGCTCCGCCATTTGGCAACATCGACATTCCCGGCCCGGGCAATAACGATCAGCCGCTTTCCGGTAATGCGCTCCTGAGCGGATGGGCCCTGAGTAATACGTCGGCCGTCTCGCAAGTCGCCATCAGCGTGGATGGGCAGGCAATGGGCAATGCGACGTATGGCGCTAGCCGCCCGATGTCTGCCAAGCTTATCCAACCGCTGTCGGGTGCCCGGCGGCCAATGTGGGCTGGACCTACACCCTTAATACGACGGCATTCACTAATGGCTCCCATACGCTGACCGTGACGGTTGCTGATTCCAACTCGCCGGCATTGACAAATCCCCTTGTCCGATCGTTCACGGTTTCGAATCAGGCGCCGCCTCCCGGCGCTCCGCAGGCGGATGACTTCAACGGGAGCAGCGTGAACGCCAGCCTGTGTGGTGCAAGGATACTGCCCGGGCTGCCAGAGCCGGACGTTCGCCTATGACAGTCTGCAGCGGGTAACGGATGC
>Ga0134125_10002106_pt1 | contig 23843 bp, 15 predicted proteins | sample KB31751_FD_96464 | JGI IMG/M metagenome (GOLD analysis project Ga0134125, IMG submission 96464) | Terrestrial soil microbial communities with excess Nitrogen fertilizer from Kellogg Biological Station, Michigan, USA - KB3-175-1 | ecosystem: Environmental > Terrestrial > Soil > Unclassified ...
ACCCGCGCCGCTGTTGCATTTTTCCAGAACCAGGTGAAACCCCGCCTGGCGGCAGCGTTCCAGCGCGCCCATCTGGATGCTGTGCGTGTAATACGAACTGGGCGTATCGTATAACAGGCCTATCAGGAAGGACCGGCTGCCGGCCAGAACGCGCGCCGCGATGCTGGGCGAGTATTGGAGGTCGTTGATCGCCTGCTGGACCTTCTCCTTGGTCCCGGCGCTGACATTTGCCTCGTTGTTGAGGACGCGCGACACCGTCTTGAAGGACACGCCCGCCTTTTTGGCGACGTCGTGAATTGTGACCGCGCGCTTGGTCCCGTTGGGCATACGTCCCGGCCTGAAGCTGTAATGTCCGTGAGAATAAACGCCTGATTGCGGGAAATTGCGGAATTCCGGGAATTAAGTCAAATCCGGCTCGGCGGCCGGCTCAACAACATGTCAGAAAGCCATTCTCATTTTCCGGCCAGACTTGCCACCGCGTCCCGGTCGCCGTCCGAACTCGCGTACGCCGCATCGCCTGCCACGGTCGCACCGACCAGCGCCTGAAGATGATCGACGAAAGCCGGACTGGTGAACCATTGCGAATTGCGCGCGGTATACAGGCTGTCATAGCGCCCATCGCTTTTCCGGCGCCAGGCCGCAAGATGCGATGCATATTCGGCCAGCGGCGTGTCCGGCCTTGTGCCATCCAACGGAGCCTGCATTCCCAAAGACTCGCCGGAGAAAAGAATGCGGTCTGCCGGATCGAGCAAGGTCATGTGCTGCGGCGAGAAGGACAGCGCCTCCAGAACCAGCGGCCGGCCGGCGCGATCCATTCCCAGATCCTTCTTTTCCCCATCGCGCAAGGCGATGGGTCCATCCAGCTGCAGAGTCTCCATCGGTGTGGACCCCGAAAGCCGGGCCGCCTCCTTCTCCACGTCCGGATCGAGCGGCCCTGCACTGATCAGCACGGCGCCCCGGCTGCCCTTGACCAGATAGGACGTGTGCGCACCGCTGTCATGGATCAGGAAGAACTCGGATTTTATGTGGAAGACGGCTGTCTTGGCGGGACTGTCAGGCACCCATTTTTGCGGGAAGTTTCCCGGAATATGGATGACCTGGTAGGCTGCCGTGGGCGCCTCGCCGGGCTTATATAAAGTGGTCAGGGAATAGACGATCCGGGCCGAGTTCCGCCGGGACCAGACCGTGCCGCGGCCGCCGACAAAATAAGGCTCGGCCACCGCTTTTCCCTGCGCGATGTCGTCCGCGAGATTTTCGAGATCCAAAAGATATGGGCGGCCGAGTGGACTGCCATTGAGCGGCGGCTGGCCGCGGTCATACAGCGCGATCTGATAAAAATGCGCCGGCAGCACCGCCAGGTCCGCAAATGGCTGCGTGACATCGACCACGTGATGCATGATCTGGACAAAGGTCGAAAACGGACCGCCCTGGATATACGGGAAGGCCGATCCCAGCGCGTCGCCGGAAAACAGCATCCGGTTTTCTTCGTCCAGATAGCCGGTCGATCCCGGCGTATGCGGCGGCATCGCGATGGCGCGCAGCTTGCGGCCGCCCAGATCGATTTCGCCGACCGCGTGACCATCGCCATGGGTAGTGAGCCCGCCGCCTTCGCGGATCGGCACATAGTTGGCCGGCGCATCTCTCGGCCAATCAAGATCCATGTAATAAACCGTGCGATCGCTCATCAGGACGTTTTCGCCGGTGTGATCGGAATGGCTGTGCGTGTTGGCAACCACAAAGTCCAGAGGGCGCGCTCTGGGACTGCCATCATTTTCGTGGCCCAAAAGATGGCGCACCACCGTTTTCAGATCATTCACGCCGGGAACGAACTTCGCGGGGTTTGCCGTATCGATCAGCAGCGCCCGCCGCGATCCCTCCAGAAGATACATCGTCGAGCCCTGGGCGTGATCGCGAACCGGCAAATAGTGCTCGATTCGCCAGGTGCGCTGGCCTTTTCTGTTCGTCGACAGCAGGTACGCGGTGTATTGCCCCCATGGATTATCTGACGCGAAGCCCGTTCCGTTGCCGGCCGCATAGCCGGCGTCGTTTTTCATCTCGGGCAGAAATCCTGTGACCAGGCGGTCATATGCGACGGGCGCCGCTTGGCCGAAGGCAGCAGCGCAGAACAGGATTGCGCCGAGGATGCCGACGGACCGGATCGCGCCGCGCGATGTTCCCAGGTTCACAACGCATCATTCCCGGAAAGAAGATGGTCAATCATGCGCTGGCGTGACGTCAAAGGCTATCGTCGTGCGCGCCCCATCGTCATGAAAGGGGATGGTGCCATGCCACATATAAGAGGGAAACAGCACGAGACGGCCAGGCACTGGCTGAATGACACGTTGGGGCTCCAACCCGACGTCGAAGGAAGGCTGGCCGAACGTGATCCAGCCCTGCCGGCTTCTGTCGTCGCGCACCACCTGAGGAATATCGACATAGTAGCAGGAGCTGATCCAGCCGCCGGGATGCAGGTGATTGATGTGGAAACCGCCGGATTTCAGTCGCGAGGACCAGGATCCTGAAAAGGCGAACCCCTTCCCCCGGCGTCCGACAAAGGGATGGTCCGGTCCTGCACGCATCTGTGCGAGATAGTGTTCAATAGCCTCCTCGATCCGGCCGCGAAGCTGTTCGATCAATGGATGCCGGGCAGCAAAAAGATCGTCGCTGGTTTGCGTCCCCCCTCGCAGAGACTGGCCCAGATATTCACGCGTGGCGGGATGCAGGTCCTCCAGGGTTCTGTTCAGTTCGGTATTGAAGGTCTCGATGTCGCCAAATCCATCCGGTGCTTTCAGGTCGAAGACCTGGATGAATTCGTCATAGCCATTCAGAAGCCGGTCACGGTCATCCCCCTGAAGGCGCCAGCAGGTCCCTTGCATGGCCAAGGCCAATTGATTGCCAGGCTCAAGGACAAGTGCCTTGGCCGCCATGGCGCCCGCCTTTTCGGGATCGCCCAGCCGGGCGAGCGCGGCGGACAGATTGCAGTAAAGATCGGCGCTGTCGGGATGAGACCGAAGGGCGTCCTCCAGGATGGAAGCAGATTCCGAAAGCCGGCCCATCTTCATCAGGGCTATACCCAGCCCCGCCAGGACCCGTTTGTCGTCGCCATACCCGGCCAACGAATCCCGGAATGCCGTTTCAGCCTCGTCCAGCCTGTCGGCGCCGAGCAATAGCTGCGCCCGGTCGAGAACCAGCTCCCGGGTCTTCGGCGCGGCACCGTAGGAGCGCAGGAAAGCCTCTTCTTCCCCCAGCCGGTAATGCAGATCGTTCAGGGCCCGGTGCGCTTGCGCATGGGTTGGATCGTGATCAAGGACGTGCCGGTAAGCGGCTTTCGCCTCGCCGTAGCGGCGCAGCTTCTCGAGAATCTGACCCTGATCGCGCGCAAGCCGGATGCGTGTCGGATCAAAAGCCAGAGCCTGGCCCAGATGAGCGGCCACGGCGGATTCGTTGCCCTGTGCCTGCTCCACGGCAGCCAGGCTTTCGTGCAGATCGGCCAGAAGGCGGGAGTCTCCTGTATGGGCGAGCGCGGAAACCAATATGGTCCTGGCCTCCCCCGGCTGTTCGGCCGCGACAAGCAAAGGCGCCAGCACCAATGCAGCCTGAATGTTTGCCGGATCGAGTTCAAGGCAACGCCGCAAGGCGGTGATGGCGCCAGGAAAATCTCCAATGGCCTGCAGCGACTTACTCTGTCTGAACAGGGCCTCGCTGCGGCCCGGTTCCAGGGCGATCGCCGATGCAAAGGCCAGCGAGGCTTCATAGTGCCGGCCCAATGCCGCCAGAACCTTGCCGTGGTTGAAGTGGGTCTGGGCTTCATTCGGCTGCGCCGCAATGGCACGCGCAAGGATCTCGGCAGCTTCGGGAAGCCGGCCCTGGCGCACGCGCAACAATCCCATGAGATGAAGCGCGCTGGGATGCTCGGCAATCTGCTCGAGAACAGTCTCGCTTCCGGCGAGATCACCGCGCTGATAATAGGCGAAGGCCTGTTCGAGCAGAATGCGCGCGGAAGGTGTGGTTTGCACTGCCACCAGTCCTTTTAGCCTCAGGTCCCGCAGCCAAGGCGATCGGGCCGCGCCCATTTTCAAGCGCGGCCCGATGGCTGATCAGCCGGCCAGACTTTACCTCACAGCCGGGCGCGAATGCCAAGCGTAAAGTAACGTCCGATCGCATCGTATTGCGTCGTCACCACGCCCTGCACGCCCATATAGTAGAGGTCCGGCGTGCTGTTGTTGTTGGTGGCGACGGGGAACTTGAGGTCGGTCAGGTTCTGGACCGTCAGATACATGTCCAGCGCCGCATCATCGACCGTGAACTTCTTGTCCAGGGTCGCATCCAGATAGTTGTAAGAGGAGACGCGCGGGTTGACATAGACATCGTTCGCCAGCGTCTTCCGGCTCCAGCTGCTCAGCCAGCGGTCTTCCAGGGTCATCGTCCATGTCCCCAGGCTATAGGCAATGAACGAGGTCACATGTCCTTTCGGGAAGGCCTGGAAGCTCAATGGCGCGCCCGGGAACTGGGACGATTCATTGACCGGCTGATAATTCCCCAGGAAACGAAGATTGAAGGAGCCGGGCACGGAATCGATGACGTCAGCCGCATCGAAGCCGTAATTGACCTCAAGATCCCATCCTTCCGTCTTCTGGAACGCCGTGTTGAGAGCCTCGTTGATGAGCAGGGTCGGAAAGTTCGCGGCCGTGGTATTCGAATAGGGGAACGGCCGGACATAGAGCGCACACAAGGGCGATGTGCCACCGGACTGGTTGCACAGCTTTTGCACGGTCGTATTGGACGCGCCGATCGTGCCGATCGCGTTGGTCATGTTGATCGAATAATAGTCCAGAGACGTCGTGAAGCCCGAGAACCAGGTCGGCGTGAACACGATACCGCCCGTATAAGTGCGGGCGATTTCGGGAACAAGATTGGGATTGCCCTGGCTCTGGACCGGGATGGTCTGCGAACCGGTGGTCAGAAGGTCCGTGAAGCCCTGGTGGTTGAGCAGGATCGGCGAGAAGAGGTCGTTCAGCGTGGGTGCCCGGATGTCGATCGAGGTCGTGCCGCGCAGACGGAAATCATCGTTGATGTGCCAATCCAGACCGATCTTCCAGGTATCCACCGGCCCAGAGGTGCTGTAGTCGGTGTGCCGGCCTGCGATGTCGGCTGAAAAGCTCTGGACCAGGGGAAGGTCCTTCAGGATCGGTATTCCGACTTCCAGCGCCGCTTCCCACACGCTTTCGCTGACGGGGCTGAGCGGCGTTGCCGTATTTCCCTGCCACAGCGAGACCGTGTTGTTGCAGATGGACGACAGCCCAGTGCAATCCACCGTGCCCGGCGCGCCATTGCTCTGGATATCGAAACCCATCCAGCGCATTTCGGCCGACAGCGCCGCCTTGACGGGGCCGGCGGGCAGATCGAACACCGTACCCGCGATGCTGCCGCTGAGATCATCCAGCTTGTTGGTCTGGATATAGTAAGTGTCCCGGACATAATACTTCCACCCGTCCAGGGTCAGGGATGTCGGGCCGAACAGGTTCAGCGGCACGCAGCCCGGATACAGGCCGGCGGACGGGGTGGTGGAGACATAGCACACCGGATTGCCTGCGGAATTGAGGCGTACGTCTTCGGCGGCGGTGAGATATTGGTTATTGATGTTTGTCGGATCGTCTTCCTTCTGACGGTCTTCGCCATGGCTGTAATAAACGTGCCAGTCATATTTTCCGAACAGCGATCCATCCAGACCGCCGGCCACCGTCAGGACGCGGTCGGTGCCGACGGACTTGAAGGTGCTGTTCCCGTAGCCCAGATTCATATTGTATTTCGACATCTGGAAGGTGTTGGACGTGCCACCCGCCAGAAGTGCCTGTGCTGCCGCTGGCAGATAGGGATTGTTCTTGAAGAAGACATTGGGAACGTTGCCGGTCTGGATATAGGACTGGACGAAGTTGGCGCGATTTTCGCCTTCCGCGCCTCTCGCGCTCATCCAGAATGTGACGTCGTCGTTGATGTTATAGCTGAACCTGGCGAAGGCCTGGGCCAACCGCGCGCTGGCCGTGATGTTGGAATAGAGATTGTGGGTGCCATCGCCGCCCGACGAGATATTTGCCGTGCCGGTCGGTGTCCCGGGATTGAACGGCCCGATCACGCCATCGCGGATAAACTGCTGGCCGTTGGCAAGGCATGGATTGGCCGCGGTCCCCGCGCAGGTGATCTTGCCGCCATAGGAAAATTGCGTGAGATTCCCGTTGGGCGTGTCGACGAAGGGATTTGCCGCCGTGCCCGAGCCGGTAAGAATCCAGTCGCCGTTGTTGCCGGCTTCCGGCCGCTGGAAATCATAGAGCGGATCGGAGTGGAAATAGTCCATCGACCCTTCGATGTGTCCGCGGCCTCCAAAAAGATCGGTACCGGCCGCGGCGGCGAATTTGTAGGTCGCGGCATCGCCATAGGTTGAAATGCCGCTATTGGCATTGACCTTCACGCCGGTGAACCGCTTGTCCAGCACGAAGTTGACCACGCCCGACACCGCATCGGAGCCATAGACCGCCGAGGCACCGCCGGTGACCACATCGACCCGCTGCACCAGGATCTGCGGCAGCGTGTCGACATTGACCGTGCCGTTGGTGTTCGAGGCGACGACCCGCTGCCCGTCCAGCAGGACAAGGGTGCGCTGTCCGCCGAAGTTTCGCAGGTTCAGAACGTTGGCCGCGCTGTCCGAACTCGCATTGTTGACACTGCGGGCGGTCTGGGAGCCGATGAACTCGGGCATCTTGTTCAGGCCGTCTGCGATGTTCGAGGGGGTTGTCACCTGCAGATCTTCGACGGGCAGCACCGTCAAGGGAGTCGGGGACATGGTCGCGTCCTGAATAATTCGCGAACCGGTAACGACCACAGACTCCACGTTATTGGTGTCTTGCGCACGCGTGACAGAGGTCAAGGCCAGGATGCTCGCCGTGCAGAGCAAGGTGCCGCCGATCTTGGATTTGAAGTTCATTTTCCGTCCCCTCATTGGATGTTGTTGTTTGGATTAGACGCGTTATGAAACTTGCTTAACTTTTTGCCGTCGGCGCACGCAAAATTTGCACACAGCGCTCTTCAAGAAGAGCGCTGCGCGCACGCCGATGGCTTCGATGCTACCTGACCGCCTGTTTACGACGGATCAAGGATCGCTCGATCTTCCGCTGCTGTTAGTCCCCTCCTCATTGCGAACAGTTTGCTGTTCTTTGTTTTTCGGTGCCGGAATTTCGTCGTCATCGCCCTTGTTGCGCGGCGGATCGGCCATGATGGTAGCCGTCATGGAAGCCTTGCGGAACAGCGCGCGATAGGTGGGCGCCGCCTTGCTGGTGAGAGGCTCGTTTATGGGCACTGGCCGCGCAGAATCCCTCACATAGGCTCGCACCCCCGTCAGTCTGAACGCGGCTGAGATGCCCATATTCTGCCCGGTCTTGGGATCGGGCAATCCATCGGCATTGCGTTTCAGCGCGTAATATTTTGCGAGCTGGTTCTCATGATAGTAAGTCTCACGGGTGCCGGCGCTCGAGCTCGTATCAAATGTGTCCCGGCCATAATACTGACGCCAATCGATATAGCCGCCGACCATGCCGGTCAGAGAGGTATCCGGATTCATGGTGAGTTCCAGGCGGCCTTTGTAGAAGGTTATTTCGCCACGGTTGTTTTCGAACCAGGAGAAGACCGGCATGTGAATATCGGCCCCGCCACTGATCTGGATCACGCCATTCTTTATCCGGGCGTTCAATCTGGTGTACTGGGCCGCCTTGGCGATCCGATACGAATAGTCAGTCACCACCTTGCCCGCCGCATCCTTGATGATGCGCTCCGGCGTATAGCCGATCTCGACCACGGCATTGTCATCGTTCATGGGATCTTCAGTCCCCGACACCCGGATGACAATTCCAAAGAGGCCTTCCAGCATCTTGTCGTTGGCGCGGGTGCCCAGGTAGGACGAGAAAGGCTTGCCGCGATAAGCCATGCCGCAGCCCATGACCCGATAAAGATTATTGTCCACGCCCTTCTTGCCGGTTGGGCTGATGAAGCCGGTCTTGGCGTTGTTATCGAGGTCAAAGCCTTCGGCGATCTTGCCGGTCACTTCCTGCATGCCCGGATCGGGCGCCGCGAATGGATTGACCCAGGTATCGATATCCCGGCGGAAGCCCCGATAGCGCAGCGCCGAGCTGAGCAAAAATTCCCGGCGGCTATTGAAGCTGCCATTGATCTCGAGGGTGGCGGGCTTCAGGACCTTTGCGATCTCGCCATCCGACCGCCAGGCCGTCTTCAGCAGCACATTATAATCGTTGTCGGGCGTGGTTCCTTTCGGGCAATCGGTGCCCGCTTCCATGGTGCCTGCCTTTGCGCCGTAATAGAAGGCAGGCTCATACTGGTCGACGACAAAGCCGCGCACCCACGGCGCCGCCAAGGCGGGACTGGCCGTGACGGCCATGATACATGCTAGTGCAAGAGCCCGCATCGCTTCCCTCACCTACGCCATGATTTCCGTGATAGGCTTCTTGGTCTCCATCGAACCCTTGCCCCAGCCTTCCACCGAAAGCCCCATGGCCTGCTGTACCGTCAGGCCGACGCGCGTGACGGGACCGCCCGCGCCGGCGATATGATAGCCGGTCTTGATCCGGCCGCTGGCCGATCCTGCCAGCAGCATCGGAATGGCTTCCAGGGTGTGCAATTTCGCAAAGCCGGTATCGGTGTAAGCCAGCACCAGGCTGTGATCGAGCAAGGTGCCGTCACCTTCCTTGATTTCGTCCAGCGCCTTCACCAGCTCGGCAAACATCTCCATGCTGTAGGTGCTGAAGTGGGAGGTCACCGGCTGATAGCCCAAGGTCGGGTCGATCGGCTCTTCGTGCGTCGCCTGATGGAACGGCTTGGAATCGCCGGGCATGAAAATCGTGGAGGCCGGTTCGGCCAGCGCGACATTCACCACGCGGGTCTGGTCTGTCGCCAGTCCAAGTGCAACCAGCTTCGCCAGCACTGGAACAGTCTTGCGAAGGGTCGGAACCGATTTGTTGACCGGCATCTCTCCGGGCGCCTGCGGAATCGTGACCTGCGCGACAATGTCCGGCCGTTGCAATTCGGCCGCCATGGTCTGCTCCAGCTCGCGGACCGAGGTGAAATATTGCTCCAGGCGGGCCTTGTCGCCCGCCCCGACGCTCTGCATCAGGCTCTTGCGGTCTTCGTCGACCACCGAAAGCGCGCTTTGCTCCAATAGAACCTTGGGATCGGGTTTCCAGTCGCCCTTGGACGGATCCTGAAAGCCCGGGCCGAAGAGACGGGTGTAAAGCCCGACCGGGCTGACTTCGGGTGGATTGGCGTTCGGGCCACCCAGGCTTGAATAGCTCTCGTTCTTGTTGCCGGAGCAGGCCACGGCGATGGATTTGAACCTGGTGCCATGACCGATCGTGCCGGCGATGGTCTGGTCGATCGTCTGTGTCTCGAATTCACGGTCCTTGCTCGGCGCCATGCCGGTGCTTATGGCAGCAACCCCGGTCCAGTGCTGGATATTGGGATTGTCGTCGGCGAAGGCGCGCAGCCCTGAGATCAGATTGATTTTCTTCTGATAGGCCACCAACGATTTGAGCTGCGGGGTCATCTCATAGCCCTGCCCCGTCGCCTTGGGCAGATAGAGTTCCTTGGTCAGGCCGCAGCCCCAGAAATAGGTGCCAAAGCGCGTGGGAATGCGCTCTGCCGTGGCCGCCAGCGCCACGCCCTTGCCGTCCAGGAAGCAGTCCAGGAAAGGCAGGGCGATGGAAACGGCGCAGCCCTGGGAGAAGCCACGAAGAATGCTACGGCGATTGAACCTCATGTCTCGCTCCTACTGCATCGCCATCTTCTCCGCTTCCGGCGGAGCGGAGACTTTGAAAAATTCCGGGCTGGTGGCGATCGCCTTCAGCAGGTCGCGCAGGTGGTACCCCTTGTCCATAAAGGTCTGGTAGGCGGCCTTGAAGCTTGCCTTGTCGACATCCTCGCTGTTGGCGCCCACGCCATAGGAATAGAGCTTGCGGGCAAAGCAGGCGGTAAATTTGGGATCGTCATGCAGCACCTGCCCCAGTCCCTGGGCCCCGTCAAAGCTCTTGTGATTCAGCTTGCCGGAAACATCGATCGGTGCGCCGTTTTCCGTCAGCCTCGGGCTGCCGATACTGTCGAAATGCTCCAGGGACAGCCCGATGGGATCGGAATGGGTATGACAGGAGGCGCAGGCCGGCGTGGTCGCATGGGCCAGCAGCCGCTCGCGCACGGTTTTCAGGGGGCCGCTGGTATTGTTGACGATCGAAAAGTCGACATTGGCGGGCGGCAGCGGCGTCGGTTCGCAGAGGAAAATATCCATCAACGCAACGCCGCGCTTGGTCGGCGAGGACCGGCCCGGATGGGAAAACATCGACAGCATGCTGATCTGGGTCAGGACCCCGCTCCGCCCCGAATCCTTGGAGAATTCATAGGGCATCCACTCGCCGTCGAAATCGAACGGAACATTGTAGATCGCGGCGAGCGTGCGATTGATGGTCGTCTTGCGGGTCGTCATCAAGTCGCGCACATCGCCATTCGACTTGAGGGTGAGGTCGATTGCCGTCCGCAACGTCTCTTCCGTCGCGGAAGGCCCGAACTGCGCATTGTATTTGGGATAGATCAGCGTGTCCTTGACCGTATTGTCGAACGTGTCCAGCTGCAGCATGTCGGCGAAGAAGGCCCGCATGCCGGTCTCCAGCCTGGGCGAAGCCATCAGACGGTCCACTTCTTTCGCAACACCGGCATCGGTCGCAAGCTCTCCGCTTGCTGCCGCATGCATCAGTTCCTCGTCCGGCGTGGTGTTCCACATCAGATAGCTGAGGCGGGACGCCCGGCTGTAGGGATCAAGCGTCAGATCCTTGCCGGCAGGAACGGCTCGTTCGTTCTGGAAGAGAAATTCAGGCGCGGCCAGCAACGTAACGGCCAGGGCGTAGCGAAGGCCTGTGTAAAAGTCTTTCGACGACGTCGTAATCTTGGCGGCCAGCGCCACGCGCGATTTCAGTTCGTCATCGGAAAGAGGCCGGCGGAAAAGAAGACGGCCATAACGGCTGATGAACTGGCTGGCGCAGGCATCATCGGGCGCCGAAACCGATTTCGGGGCGCACTTTATATATTGGGCCCGCTTCTCAGGGCTCGTGACCTGATCGGCAATGCTGCCGGCGGTCTTGGCATAGCCTTCAAAGCCGGCGGGCGTCACGGAGAGGATATTGCTGCTGGCCGCAAGCAAGCCACCGATACGGCGGCCCGGTTCAAACCGGCCCTGGACCACGATCTGCGGCCCGAAAATGTCCGCGATCGAATGGCGATACTCGCTCTCGGTCAACAGCCGGAAGGAAACGACCGGCTCCAGCGCCTTTGCCGCCAAGGCAGGCGTCGTGAACAGCGGCCCGCAAATGCAGCTCAGAACCAAGAGACAAGGTGCTGCGTATTTCCTGTTCATGACCGTTCCCTGACGTCCGCGTCATCTTGCGCGGTTCGACAAGGCGAGCCTCCATCCATAAGACAGCGCTGTCAAGTCAGGAATGAATGCAGCCGGGAGCAACTTTCCACTTTTTTGTCCCCGCCAATAAGCCAATGAAATTCCTGGAAAATACAGACCGTCGATCGACCGGAATTATCAATATGCGGTACGCACTGATTGACCCGTCAGGCGGAGTTGCCGAAGGCACCGAAAACCGGAGATGAAAACGGACTCAAGCCCCCTCCCGGAACGGCCTGTCCGGGCGAAGGCGGGATGCGAGTGCCGCGCCCAAAAGCAGCAATGCGATGGAGACGCTGAAGGCAAGCGTCCAATTGCGGGTCCGCTCGATCGTGTAGCCGAAGAACATGGGAGACACGATGCTGGCGAGCCCGAAGCCGAAATTCATCATCCCGCTCGCCGTACCGGCATAGCCCGGTGCGATATCCATCGGTACCGCCCAGATGGGCGCGACAATCAATTCGGCAAAAAAGAAAGCGAGCGCCAGACAGATGGTCGCCGTGGTCAGATCCGCCGTAAGCACGACAGGGATCATGAAAGCGCACGCGCCCAGAAATCCCAGGATAATGACGCCCCGTCTGGCCAGCACGACATTCTGGGTCCGGTGCAGCAGGGTATCGCTGAGAATGCCGCCGAACGTGTCCCCGATCACTCCGGCGAACAGCACCGCGGTCGAAAAGAGTGCGGTCTTGCCCAGATTGAGACCGTAATTCTGCATGAAGTAGCTGGGAATCCAGGTCTGGAAGACCACCAGGAACCACCCGTAGCAAAAATCCACCATCGTCACCGGCGCGATATGGCGCGCCAATGCCAGCCAGGGAATGGCGGGTCTGGCGGCGCGGGCGGAAGGCGCGAGCCGCGCGGCGATCTCCGGCGTCATGGACGGATGGCTGCGCGGATCGTCGCGGAAATACCATAGCCATATGACGACCCAGATCAGGGTGGCGGCGCCAAGTACAAAGAAGGAAACGCGCCAGGACGAGACGGCGATCAGGCCGACCACGATAAGAGATGTCGCCGCATTGCCCACGCGCGAGAAGGTATGGGTGATGCCCTGGGCAAAGCCCCACCGTCCGCGTGGTGTCCAGGCGGACATAGCCCGCGTCGCCGTGGGAAAGCCGGAGCCTTCGCCGATGCCCAGCAGCAGGCGCGCCGCAAACAGCGAGACCATCCCGGTTGCCGCCCCCACCCATGCGGTCGCGACGCAGACAATCACCGCGCAAAGACCAAGCGTCAGGCGCGGTCCCAATCTGTCGCCGACCGCCCCGCCCAGGGGTTGAAGCAGGGCATAGGGAATACCGAAGGCGGCAAACAGAATTCCCAGATCCGTATTGCTGAGGCCGAGATCGGCCTGCATGACAGGCCCTGCGATCGCGAAATTCGTACGATCGACGAAATACAGGAAATACATGCCGCACAGGATTGCGAGCACGGTGCCGGGCGGCGACAGCTTCAACGAACGCATCAAAGCCCCTACCCTGCTCAGCGGCCGCCGGCTGATCCCCATCGCAAGGTTAGTGCAGGATCGCCCTTTGTGTCATCGGGCTATGTCAGGGGTCTGGGGATACGGTCGCCGCCAATAGCCTAAAGGCGCGAAATATGGGTAACTTGCCTGTAGCTGCCGCCTTTCCGGCAGCACAAAGCTCGAAATCGCTCGCAACGGAGCTGACATGCATCTTTCCCGCTTCCCGCGCATTCGCTTCGCACACCTGAACACGCCTCTGGAGCCGATGGAGCGGCTGTCCAAGCATCTGGGCGGGCCGCGGCTCTGGATCAAGCGCGACGATTGCACGGGTCTTGCCACCGGCGGCAACAAGACTCGCAAGCTGGAATTCCTGATGGGCGATGCGGTCGCCAAAGGCGCCGACACCATCATCACCCAGGGCGCGACCCAATCCAACCATGCGCGCCAGACGGCGGCGGCGGCGGCCAAATTCGGCATGGACTGCCATTTGCTGCTCGAGGACCGGACCGGAAATCATTCGGCGGATTACACCCTCAACGGCAATGTCCTGCTCGATCGGCTGCATGGCGCCACCGTGTCCAGGCGTCCGGCGGGCGCCGACATGAATGCGGAAATGGAAGCCCTGGCCGCGGGTCTGCGCGCGAAGGGAAAAAGGCCCCACATCATTCCGGGCGGCGGCTCCAACCCGGTCGGCGCCCTCGGTTATGTCAATGCCGCCCTGGAGCTGGTGGCGCAGGCCAACGAAATCGGCCTGAAGATCGCCCATGTCGTGCATGCCACCGGCAGCGCCGGCACCCAGGCGGGTCTGGTGACGGGTTTGGTGGCGATGAATGCCGCCATTCCCGTGCTGGGCATCGGCGTGCGCGCGCCTAAAGAGAAGCAGGAGCAGTCGGTCTTCGATCTGGCCTGCCGTACCGCCGACCACCTGGGCGCACCCGGCATCGTCAAGCGTGAGCATGTCGTGGCGAATTCCGATTATGTCGGCGCCGGCTACGGCCTGCCTACGCCGGGCATGGTCGAAGCGGTGAAATTGCTCGCCCGCACCGAAGGCATCCTGCTCGATCCGGTCTATAGCGGAAAAGGAATGGATGGGCTGATCGACCAGATCGGACGCGGCTTTTTCGCCAAGGACAGCGACGTGGTGTTCCTGCACACCGGCGGGGCGATCGCTTTGTGCGGCTATCCCGACGTCTTCGGCCTGTCCGGCTATGTCTGAAAAAATCGTCGGCGTCATTGGCGGCATGGGGCCGGAGGCGACGGTGGATTTCATGCGCCGCCTGGTGGCGCGAACGCCGGCACGCGACGACAGGGATCACTTGCACGTGCTGGTGGACAACAATCCCAAAGTCCCCTCGCGCATCGCCGCCTTGATCGAAGGCACCGGCGAGGACCCCACGCCCGTGCTTTGCGCCATGGCCAAAGGCCTTCAGGCCCAGGGCGCCGATTTCCTGGTCATGCCCTGCAACACCGCACATTATTATCTGCCAACGATCGCGCGCAGCGTGACAATCCCCGTGCTGGACATGGTGGATCTGTCCATCCGGAAGCTGGCGGCGGAAGACCCAAGACCGCAACGTGTCGGCCTGCTGGCCTCGCCCGCCGTACGCCTGGTTGGTCTTTATAAGAAGCGAATGGACCAGACGGGACTGCAGGCGATCCTTCCCGAGCCGCAGGACGAGGCAACGCTTCTGGCGATCATAAAAGCGGTCAAGGCCAATCGGCTCGATGACAACCATCGCCAGGCCTATGGCCGGATCGCGAAAAATCTGTCGGACGCCGGCGCCGATGCGCTGCTGGTCGCCTGCACCGAATTCTCCGTGATCGGAGCGCCGGCGGGAACAACCTGCCGCGTCGTCGACGCCCTGGACGTGCTCGTCGAAGAAACCATCGCGGCGGCACGCGACTGAAAACCACACGGAACAGGGGTCTGGCTTTCCCGTTTCCCAGTGATGCCCGTCCTCCAGACCACCATCCCTGCCCGGCTCGACCGCTTGCCCTGGAGCCGCTTTCACCTGCTGCTGGTGATCGCGCTGGGCATCACCTGGATACTGGACGGGTTGGAAGTCACCATCGTGGGCGCCATCGGTCCGGTGTTGCAGAATACGGACACGCTTGGCCTCTCCACCCCGCAGATCGGCGCCGCGGCAACTTTCTATGTGGTCGGCGCCGTCGCGGGCGCGCTGTTCTGGGGCTGGCTGACAGACCGGCTGGGCCGGCGCGCCGTCTTTTATGCCACCCTGCTATTCTATCTCGCCGGCGTCCTGCTCAGCGCCTGCGCCTGGAATGCGGTCAGCTTCATGGCCTTCCGCGCCGTCACCGGCTTCGGCATCGGCGGCGAATATGCCGCCGTCAATTCGGCCATCGACGAGCTGATCCCGGCCCGGTATCGCGGCCGCATCGACCTGATCGTCAATGGCAGCTTCTGGGTCGGCGCCGCGGCCGGCGCGGGCGCATCGCTTCTCATCCTTGATCCCACCATTCTGCCTGCCGCATTCGGCTGGCGACTGGCGTTCGCCGCGGGCGGCGTGTTGGGATTGTCCATCCTTTTCCTGCGCCGGCTTGTCCCGGAAAGTCCGCGCTGGCTGGTGACGCACGGCCATGCCGAAGAGGCGGAAGCCGCCGTCGCCAGGGTGGAAGCGGAAGTCGCCAGGCTGAGCGGCACGACAGTTCCCACCGTCACCCGGACCCTGACGGTGCATCCACGTGCCGTTTTCGGCCTGGGCGAAATCTTCGATTCCATGTGGCGCAAGCATCGCACCCGCTCGATCCTGTCGCTGGTTCTGATGACGGCACAGGCCTTTCTCTTCAACGCCGTCTTCGCCACCTACGGCATCGTGCTGACGCGATTTTACAACGTCACCGATCATGCCGTCGGCATTTACCTGCTGCCTCTGGCGGCCAGCAATTTCCTGGGCCCGCTTCTGCTGGCGGCCCTGTTCGACACGATCGGCCGCCGCCAGATGATAACCGGCACCTTCGCCATCAGCGCCCTTCTGCTCATCGCCACTGCGATCCTGTTCGCCACAGGAAGCCTGACAGCCGCCACCCAGACCGCCGCCTGGATGGGGATCTTCTTCTTCGCTTCCGCCGCCGCTTCATCGGTCTACCTGACCGTCAGCGAAATCTTTCCCCTGGAGACACGGGCGCTGGCCATCGCCGTTTTCTACGCCTTGGGTACCGCCATCGGAGGCAGCCTGGCGCCTCTTATCTTCAGTATCCTGATCGCGACCGGCTCTGCCATGATGCTCGCCTGCGGCTATGGCTTCGCCGCATTGTTGCTGGCCGTCGCGGCCCTCACCGAATGGCGGTTGGGATTGAACGCGGAAGGCAAGGCGCTTGAAGATCTTGCCGCCCCCCTTTCCGCGCAGTGATGCAACACCCGAGCCGGGGAACTTGGCGGCTCAGGCAACGCGCGCATGGGCTGGACGTTGTCTTGCGTGAAACCTCCTTGGTGGAACCGCTATGATCAAAGTCCGACTGACGATTGTCGCGGCCGCGCTCCTTCTCGCGGCGCCCTCCTCGCACGCCCAGGTCATGTCGAAGAAGTCGACAGGAAACCCGGCCACGAGCGGGTACGCCGCATCAGAGACTGCGCCCAAAGCTCACGACAAGCGGACCACATCTTCCAAGCACGCCGATAAGACCAATGCCATGGCCGGCAGTGCGTCCGACGGCACCTCCGCTGCCGAGACGGCGGGAGCCAGTTCGCCTGCCGGGTCACCCGCCATGAAGAAAGACGCGACCCGTCCAACACACTAGCGCTCAAACGGCCCGGTGCGCCGGGCGGCATGCGTGCCGGTCAGCATATAGAGGCCCAGGCCGAAGACATTCCACACTGCGAAGAAAATCTGGGTGCGCGACGGCAGGCTGAGGAACAGATAGAAACAGCCCGCCATGGCCGCGGGCCCGATCAACCATGCCGCCTTGGTCCGGAACGGCCTCGCGCGGTCCGGCTCGCGACGGCGCAACACCAGCATGCACAAGGCAACCGCCATGAACGCCAGCAAGGTGCCGGCATTGGCAAGCGCCGCGATCTGATCCAGCGGTACGATGCCGGCCAATATGGCAACAACGACCGCGGTGACCCAGGTGATGCGGATGGGCGTGCCGGTGCGCGGATTGATGCTGGCCAGCCCGCGCGGCAGAAGCCCATCACGCGCCATCACAAAGAAAATGCGGCTCTGCCCGAAGAGGAAAGCCAGGATCACGGTGGGCAGGGCGATCACCGCCGCGGCCCCGATGATCACCGCCGCGCCGCTTGAACCCAGTTTGCGCAATATCAGCGCCAGCGGCTCCGGACTGTGGGCGTATTCGGTGAAAGGCATCGAACCCACCGCAAAAGCCGCCACGCCGATAGATCAAGGTGCAGATGAAAAGAGAGCCGACGATCCCTATCGGGATGTCACGGCCCGGATTTTTGGCCTCCTCGCTGGCGGTCGAGATCGCGTCAAAGCCATAAAAAGCGAAGAAGATGATGGCCGCGGCCGCCATGACCCCGTGCGGCGCGCCCTGCAGATCAAGGCTGGAAAAGCCATATGGCATGAAGGGCTGGAAAGCAGACAGATGGAAGTGCGGCGCCGCCAGCGCCATGAACAACAGCAGGGCCGCCAGCTTGACGACCACCAGGACGGCGTTGAGCGTGGCGCTCTCGCGGGTTCCCGCCGACAGCATTGCGGCCACCAGGGCGATGATCAGGATGGCCGGAAGATTGATCAGGCCGCCGGCATAAGGACCCGCCGCCAGTTCCGGCGGCAACGCAAATCCGATGCCCGCCAGAAAGCCGCCGACATAGCCCGACCAGCCCACCGCCACCGCGCTGACCACCAGCGAATATTCCAGGATAAGGCTCCAGCCCACGACCCAGGCGAAGATCTCCCCCAGCGCGACATAGCTGTAGGTATAGGCGCTGCCCGAGGCCGGGATCATCGCGGCCACTTCCGCGTAGGAAAGTGCCGCGCAGACACAGACCATGCCGGCAATGAGAAACGACAGGACGACAGCCGGGCCGGCGAGATTGGCGCCGACCCCGACCAGGGTATAGATGCCGGTTCCCACCACACCGCCGACACCAAGCGCAATGAGATGCCACCAGGACAGCGTCGGCACCAGGTGCTGGCCGTCGCCGCTCCCTACATCCGCATTCTTGCGCCGCAACCATCCCTGCATGCGTCACCTGTTATGGCGGGTGACTTTGCCATGAGTCGCGGGAGGAGCCGTCTCTGCCCCTGCCTAGACCTCAAGCCCGGCAGCCTCATAGTCCACCAGGTTGGGAATGGTGAACTCCACCACATTGCCGGTCTGGCGAAATTGCAGGGGCTTGCCGGAATGCAGCAGCGTCGCCGCCTTGATCGGCTTCAGGTCCGGCAGGGTCAGACGCACCTTCTGGTCACCGACCGGATACATGTGGCGCGATCCGGTCGTGCGGAAGTTCGGGTTGGTATAATTGATGAGGTGGACGGCATAGCCAACCTCGGTTTCCCAGCCATAAGTCTCCACCAGACCCGTGCCTTCCACCTGGATCGGCCGGTCCTCGCCGATCATCCAGGTGAGCGCATTGGTGACCAGATCGCCCAGATCATCCCCGCCCGTCCGCCAATAGGTGGCCTCGATGTCTTCGGCGAAATAGACCAGCTTGGACTTGCCATGGTCCCGCGCCACGACCGATTTGATGTCGGTATGGTCGGGATCGGGAAATGTCGCCTCGACCGGATACCAGGGGAATTGCGGAATATAAGTCAGGACCGGCGGCCCATCGGCCGTAATCGGGACGATCCAACTCGCCCCCTTGATCCAGTTGGTGTTCTTGAAGCTTTCCACGATCGGGTGCGCCCGCTCGATGCGCTGAAACGAAATCTGCCCCGCATGATGGCCGCGGGCATCCACCGAACCATAACCGATCCGTTTGCCTGCAAGCTTCATGTTGAACAGCCTGGCCAGCGCAAAATCGGATCGCGGCGCGCCGTTCTCGTCGTAAGCACCGGTCTCGAAAGTGGCCAGCACCGAGCCGCCTCTGGCCGCGAAAGCCTCGATCTGCAACGCCTGCGCATCGCTCATCAGCGCGATATTCGACAACACCAGCACGGAATAACGGCTCAGCTTTTCCGGTGTCAGGTCGGTCTCCAGAATGACATCGAACGGAATGCGTGCTTCCGTCAGGATCTGGTACATGCCGTTGATGGAATCCAGGGTGTTGGTGCCGGCCGGCTCCTTGTAAAGCCGGTTCGAGCGCTGCCCCACCAGAAGCGCGACCTTGGCGATGGAGCGCTTGGTGTGGAAGTGCTTGTCGTTGGCGGCCTGGAACAGAAACACCGGACGGATCACATCCTGCCAGCGCCGATCCTCTTCAAATCCCGCGGTGCCGTTGATCCAGGTGACGAACATGGTCGTGCCGGTCGCCAGGGTCTGATAAAGCCGCGAGCGCACTTCGATCGGATTGCCGGTAACACTGCCGCGCCAGCGCGCTTCGCCGCAAATCGCATAAGATCCGGTCGCATTGGGGACCAGGCGCTCCGTCATGATCGCCTTGGCGATGCGGCCCTGCTGGGCAGCGTCCCAGGCCGGCGCGCCGTACCCGCCGCGCCCCTGATTGTCGGCGACGAACCAGGCGGCATATTCGGTCAGGTCTTTGAGATCCAGATCGCCGCCGCTGAAGCCGCCGCCAAGATTTCCGGTGAAGAACATGTTGGGCTTGTGGCGGGCGACAATACCGTCATACAAACCCCAAAGCTCCTTGGCCCGCTTCAGATAGGCCTCCTGGTAGGCACGCGTGGTGGGATCACCGATCTTCTGGCAGGCCTGGCAGTAACAGACCTTCGCGCTCGTCCCCGGCCATCCGTTCGAATAGACCGCGTCGATATCGTAGCGTGTGACGACCTCCTCAATGATCTGGGGAACGAAGTTGGAATAATAGCTGGTGAACTGGCAGGTCGGCTTGAAGCGCGGTGAGAAGCCCGGCAAGCCGCCACGATCGGGAATGGAGCCGTCCTTGTTGCGTTGGAACCAGTCCGGATGCTTTTCCACCATCGCCGTCGGCGCCAGATCGATGCTGAGCCGGCCCAGGATGCGGATATTCCGCGCCTTCAGCGCCTTCACGCATTCGCCAAAAAAGTCGCGCCCGTTCAGCCAGCGGCTGGTGATGAGGTCCGGAATCTTGGTGGGATAGAAGGCCGTCTGGTTGGTGATGCTGAGATAGGTGGCCTGGGTTTTGATCGAGGCCAGATAGTCGGCATATTTCTCGATATCGAGCTTTTCAGCGTCCTTCTCATCGAAATTGACCTGCATGATGCGCTTGATGCGCTGATGCCAGGCATTCGGATCGAACTTGGTCCGGGGTGGCGCGGCTATGGCGACCGTTTCGGCGCTGGCGGCCAGTCCTGCTGCCGTAATGACGGCGCCTCCCAATGTAACGTCACGCCGGTTCATGTCCATGGCCCACTCCCTTTTGTTTCCCGCCCGCCACCTTGCAGATAGCCGGCACGCCCATTTTCTAACCGTCAAAATCCATCAGCTTGATGTTGACCGCGATCGAGATCCGGTCTTCCGCGCCGTGATGGGGATGCACCATATGCTCGACCCATGATGGAAACATCACGAGCATTCCAGGCTCGGGAGCAAGCTGCAAAGGCCCGGCGCTGAACAGTTTCGGGAAATTGCAAAATGCCGCCGCCGGCCGCGGATCGCGCAATTCCAACTGGCCGCCCGAGCCGGCGCTGACGCTGGCTTTCACATAATAGATCGCGGCCAGATCCTGGCCCGGATGATTGTGCAGGATATTATAGTCCCCGGCCCGGTTGATGTTCGCCCAACCGGCTTTCCAGAGCTTGAGTTCTTTCTGGTCCTTGGCGCCCTGGCGTCCGAAGAATACGAATTCCTGGACGGCGCGATCCAGCGCGGCGCCCAGCTTTGTGATTTCCGGCTCGGGCCAGTCGAACAAGTCCGCCTGCGACTGCCAGCCGCCGGCATTGCTCACACGCACGCCCTGTTCCGTGGCGGCCCGCGCGTGGATGGCTTTTTCCAGCCCTTCGTTGGCAGCCGGCTCCAGAAAGGATTTTCGGACGTATATCGGTGTACCGAATATGACCGACAGGTTGGCGTCGAGCTTTACCAGCATTGCCCACCATTTAAGCCATCAGAGCAGCCGATACCATCCGTCGGTGATTACGCCCAGGCAATGCGGCCTAGAAATGAAGGTCGTCCATGTCCGCCCTGAGGCCCACGAAGAACATCCTGCCCAGCTGCGGGTAGTAAGCCTGGGACGACGCGTTCGCGCGAATGACCAGGTTGTTCACCGGGAAGATCGGCGGCGCGATGTTGAAGATGTTGTTCACTTTCACATAGCCAGTAAGGCCGCCGGTGAAATCATAAGAGACCGTGCCGTCGACAAAGAAGTATGGCGTGTAATGGCACTTGTCGATGCTGAGGGCCTGGCCGGAGCAGGTATAGGTGTTGTCGTATTTCGCCGCGCCCACAAAATTGCCGTTGAAACGGACGGTCCAGGCGTCATTCCGGTAGGTCAGGTTCGTGGATGTGCGCCAATGGGGAACACCGGTCGTTCCCACATTGTTGAGCTGGCCGGAGGCTTCGACAATCGTGGCGCCTGTATAGGTCGAGAGATGGTCGACCCAGGTGGCGAGCTCGCCTATGGAGACCTGCCCTGCCCAATCCGAGTCGATCGAGCTCAGGTCGAGGGCATAGGACGCTTCCAGATCCACGCCATCCGTCTTGAGCTGCTGGGAATTGAATGAGGTCGTCTGGATCTGCGTGATGCCGCCGGTGGTGGGGCTGCGGGTGATGAAGGCACAGTAGACCGGATCGTTCTTGAAGAAACAGTTGTCTTCGACCTGCTGCACGGTGGCGTTCGCGATCGCCTGGTTGATGTTGATGTTGTAATAGTCGGCCGAGAACGAGAAATTCGGGATGAAATCGGGCTTGAGCACGACACCGATCGTCTTGGTGTAAGCCTTTTCCGGCTTCAGCAGGATATTGCCGCCCGACAGGCTGTTGAACGCCACATTCTGGCCAGTCGCCCGATCGATGACGACAGAGCCGCTGCCGCGCACGGGCGCGGCAAAGAGCTCATCCAGGTTTGGCGCCCGGAAATCGCGGGAATAGGTCGAACGGAACCGGATCTGATCATTGACCGTCCAGTTGAGCCCCATTTTCCAGACCTCGGCTTGGCCCGACGTGCTGTACTCCACCGCGCGGCCGGCAAGATCCAGCTCGACATCCTGCGCGAAGGGTTGGTCATGCAGCAGAGGCACCGAGGTTTCGACATAGCCTTCCTTGACATCGACCGAGCCGGTGTAAGGAAGCGCTGTGGTCTGGCGCCAGCCCAGCACGGCGGCGACCGGATCGGTCGTCAGCACCACATCGTCCGCGCGGTACTGAAAGCCGGCCACCACCGCCACGGGCCCGGCCCAAGTGGAGAATGGCGTTCCGCCGATATTGGCTTCGATATTGGTTTCCGTGACATCGCCATGGGCCCAGGAAGTGCCTTCGCTGTAGGCGATCGCCCCGGGGGAAACGGAGTTCAGGCCAAAGACATTGGCGGGCACGCAGCCGTTGGTGGGATCGGTCAGGGTCGACCGGCAGATCGGCTGTCCGTTCGGACCGATCACGGAATCGACCGCATTCGCCCATTTCGACAGGTTGCGATTGTTGTAGGTCTTAACCGACCGCACCGTCTTGGTGTAGGTGCCGCTGACGTCCCAGGTCCAGTCGCCGAAGACCTTGCCTTTGATGCCCAGCGATCCGCGCTGATAGACATAGGTGGCGGTATTGAAATCGTCTCCGCCTTCCAGGGTTATGCGTCCCATCTGGAATGATGTGAGATGGTTGGCGTCCATGATCGCGCCGATATTTGCCGGCAGGAAGGCGTTCTGGCGGCTGATCGCCAGCGAAGTGTCATAGTTGGGCACGTTCGGGTCCTGCCCCTCGGAGCGGGAGAACATCAGTTCCAGATTGATCTGGGTATCCGGATCGATGTTGTAGGTCGCGGTCGAATAGATATTGTCGCGCATCGATTTCGGCGCGATCACCGAATGGTTCAATTCCAGTTCGGGGCCATCGCCGCCTTGCGTCCAGACACCGCTGTTGTTGACACCCGGATTGAAAAGACTCTGCGTTCCGCCTTCGCCGAAATTAATGCCCTTCAAGGGACCCGCTGAGGTGATCAGGCCGCCATTGGTCATGCTGCCCAAGCGGCCATTGGTGGCGGAAATAAAGGCGGGCTGGCCATTCGTCGGCGTATATTTGGAATTGGTCAGCAATATCCAGCCCTGCCCCCAGGACCTGTCGCCGCTGTGCTCGATATTGGGCTTGCGGTAGATCGAGCCCGCGATCTCGAAATGACCGCGGCCACCCAGAAAATCCTGACCGTAGGAAGCATTCAGGGTGACGTTATGGGCATCGCCATAGGTCGACTCGCCGGCTTCCGCCGCCAGATGCAGACCCTGGATGTCGTTCTTGAGAAAGATGTTCACCACGCCGGCCAGGGCGTCGGAGCCGTATACGGCCGAGGCGCCGGCCGTAACCACGTCGACGCGGCTGACCAGGAATGCCGGCAGCGAGTTGATGTCGAAGCCGCCGGCGGGGCTGGAGGCGACAGCGCGCTTGCCGTTGATCAGGGTCAGTGTGCGGGCCTGGCCGATGTCTCTGAGGTTGAAGGTGCTGATATTGACGTCACCGGAGCCGTTCAGCTGCTGGGTTGGACGCAGGATCGGGATATCGGCCACGATGTCGTTGACGGTCGTGGGCTGCTTTGCGGCCAGATCCTGCTCGGAGATCGTGGTGACCGGTGTGGGGGTCTCAAAGCCTTTGCGCGCGATGCGGCTGCCGGTGACGACCACTTCTTCGGTCGCGGGCGCGCTTGCCTGCGGGGTG
>Ga0134125_10002107_pt1 | contig 23838 bp, 18 predicted proteins | sample KB31751_FD_96464 | JGI IMG/M metagenome (GOLD analysis project Ga0134125, IMG submission 96464) | Terrestrial soil microbial communities with excess Nitrogen fertilizer from Kellogg Biological Station, Michigan, USA - KB3-175-1 | ecosystem: Environmental > Terrestrial > Soil > Unclassified ...
AAGCTGCCAGCGAGAGCAGTGAAGCTAAAAGAAACAGTGATCTTTTCATAAACAGGTGTTATTATACATTGAATGATTGCGCCTATGGCGGGTATCCTCACCACCCACCGCAGAGAAAATGCTTTTCCCGGGTAAAAGTATCCAATTCTAGTCAAAAAAGGCATTTGCCACAAAGGCGACAATGGTGATGAGGATACAGATGATGAGGAAGGGACAAATCTTTAACTGTCAGGGAAAGAAAAACTATTTTAGCGCTTAGCTATTTTTCCACACCGGTTAGATGTTTTATCAATTTCACCTCATCAGGCTTATAGGCAGAGCCATCACCTCTGAATATATCATGAAACCATTCTGAAGGCTGCCTGCCATCAGGCATTGGGGTATCCCAGGCGTAGATCGTATTAGTTTTCCCCGAAACCAGTCCCCAATTGATGGCACCTATATTTTCTTTTTTCAGCATGGGCAAAATATTGGAAAACCGGCTGTTTCTTGTGCGGGCCATGTATTCGGTGCAAATTAACGGGCGGTTGTACAATTTTAAAAAATCAATTACACGCTGGTGCCACTCCGGTGCTTCGTAATCATGATAAGTAATTACATCCGAATTGGCTATCTGAACCCGGTTAAGCTCAGTGAAATCCCATGCCCACAAGCCAGCGCTTATTGGCTGATCGGGTTGTACTTTCCTGGCCCATTTAAAAACATGAATGAGCAAAGGCAGGGAAGCCAGCTTTTTACCGGAATTTCCCGGCTCATTGTACAAATCCCAAAGCAGAACGCGTTTATCTTTTGAAAAATAAGTCATCACATCTGTTACATATTTTTCCAATTCCGGAAAAATTGAAGAATCTTCTGACATAGGCTGGCCGGGATCTTGTACCCATCCGGAATTATGAATACCCGGTTTGGGCGCCGGTTGTTTACCAGCCACAGGCACTTTATTCCAGCAATCATCAAAAAAAACAAATATCGTTTTGATGTGGTGATGGTCTGCAATAGCAAGATATTTGCTTACTCTTTTTTTAAACCCTGAAGGATCTTCTTTCCACGCGATACTATGTAAGTAAACTCTCATCGTATTGAATCCGATATTTTGAGCCCACCCCAATTCCCTGTCAATTGTTGCAGTGTCAAAAGTGTTTTTCTGCCACATTTCCAATTGATTCACTGCTGTGCTCGGTATAAAATCAGCGCCAACGATCCAGCTATGGGAATGATACCAGCTATTTGCCTTTTCTGCTGACCACACTTTTGCAACTGCAGGATTATTGGTATTTACCGGCTGGCCGCTGAGATTAAGCGCAAAAAGAGTAAGAAACAAAAATGATAAGAAGGATTTTCTATTCATAATTAACTTTATTTAAAAATAGATTGTTTTATTCGCCTGACGGCTTTTTAATGATAGTATTTATGTTAACGGGATTCCCAAAATGAGGCGAACCATCGGCGTTCCAGGTAAATTTTTGTATGCGGGGCGAACGGCTGTTACCGCAGCCAAGGCCTGATGAATTATTTGCATGATACAAAAGCCAGTCTTCCGTTCCGTCGCGTGATTTAAAAAAACTATTATGGCCGGGTGCAAAAGCACCTGCTGAAGGTAACGAACTAAAAACCGGTGAAGAAGTTTTGATCCAATCGGATATATTCATTGGATCGCCTCCCGGCTTTAAAGTCAAAAGCCCCAAGCAATAATTATCGGTCCAGCATCCACTCGCCGAATAAGTAATAAACAAGTTCCTATTTTTATTTTCCAGCATTTCCGGCCCCTCATTTACAGTTGGAGGAGCGCCCATTTTTTCCCAATCATAAGTGGGTGAGGAAATCATTACCCTGCCACTGCTTATCGTAAGGGGATCACTCATTTTTGCAATGTAAATATCCTGTTCTCCGTTACTGTTTCCCTGCCAGCCTGACCAAAGCATATATAATTGATTGTTGTATTCAAACACCGTGGGGTCTATTGCCCATTTATCAGAAGAGTCGGCCACTTTCCCTTTCAAAACCCAATTGTCTGACATCGGATCGGCAGAGGCATTTTCCAAAACATAAATTCTGTGAGAATTATTATTTCCACTATCGGCCGCAAAATACATGTACCATTTGTTTTGTAAATAATGCAGTTCGGGCGCCCAAATGTCTTTTGAATAAGGGCCTGTTGATGGAGGACTCCAGATTGTTTTAATGACTGCATTTTTCAAATCGGACATTTTACCCGTTTTGTAGATAACAAGACTGTTCCCGGTGGTATGAGTAAAGTAATAATTCGTATCACTTTGAATCACCCATGGATCAGGACCGGAAGATAATAATGGATTAGTGAAGCCGGTATCAGTTACCACCGGTGGCGGGTTTACCGCTGCTTTTTCTCTTTTACATGAAGAAGTAATTACAACAGCAAACAGAAATAAATATTTAAACATTAGTATCATTCATTAATAATTACAGATCAGTAGAAGAAAGACCTGTTTATGTTTTAAAAACCAAACAGGTCTTTCCAAGAACTAAGCTCATCAATTAATATCCAGGGTTTTGTTTTAGGTTGGGATTTACATCCAGGTCAAACTGCGGAATAGGCAAGAATTCATCTTTACCATTTTTGAAGTTAGCAAAGCCTGCGTCCCGTACAGATAATTGCGGTCCCAGGTCGCCCCATCTTGCCAGGTCTTCCCAACGATGTCCTTCTCCGGTTAATTCTGTTATCCTTTCATGTTTTAATTGATCTAAAAATTGCTGCTGGTTTAATCCGGGCATAGCAGTGCTTAATGGAGCCAAACCTGCGCGCTGTCTTACTTTGTCCACATATTGATAAGCCTGTTGAGTTTGTCCTAAAGCATTCAAAGCTTCAGCATATAACAATAAAACGCCGCCATAACGGATATAACGGTAATTATTTCCTGAATGAAAAACTTCCCCATTCATAGTGGCATCATCCAGCTCTTTTCTAAAATAAACGTCGTGGGTATTGGGAACAGCAGTAGGATCACCGGAATACCCCAAAGATGAGAAGGTACGTCCGAAAACCATCGTGTAATCCGGACCTCTTTCATCGGTTGAATCATAAAGGTAGGTAGCCGCAAGGCGTGGATCACGTTTTCCGTCTACCGTTTTTTCCTTTAAAAATTCCCAAACCGGCCATCTTCTCGCTTGTCCGTCCGTGAAGCCAATCGGTCTTGGGGCAAAAAAGGGAGGAATAGAAGTTCCATAATTCAGGTTGTCGGATCCGGGCGCCACGTCATCATCATGAGAATCATTTGGATTCAGTGCATTTTGCCATTCAAAAACTGATTCAGAATTATTTTCCGATGATTCTATAAAATTATCCCGGTAATTGGAAACGAGACTATAGATATTTTTGCCATCCCCTTCTGTCAGCCATTGGAGAGCCTGCTGTGCCTGCGCATATTTATGTTGCTGCATATATGCTTTTCCAAGCATAGCATAGGCTGCACCTTTTGTGGCGCGACCCACATTTGCCGCATCATATTTTTCAGGCAGATCATCAGAAGCGTCTGTAAAATCACGTTCGGCTTGTGCAAAAACACTATCCTGGGGCGAGGTTGGAGGATAATCAGTGGGTTGAGAAGTATGAAGGATTATTGGCACATTACCATAAATAGTTGCCAGGTTGTAATAAAAAAATCCACGTAGAAATTTAGCCTCTGCAATAAATTGTGCTTTCTGAGCAGCATCCATATCAATAGAAGGCACCTTATCCAAAACCTGGTTGGCCCTGTTGATACCAATATAATCATCCTGCCATACACTCGTTACCAGGTAGTCGTTATAATCCGTGATGTGAAAAACATCATAAGTGTTTACAATGTCAGGATTGGGGCTTGTGCTGTATCCCTCATCAGAACGTATCATTGTCATAAAATAAAGCCAGCGTGAAAGCCCTTCCCTGTGAAAAGTGCTGTAGATAGCATTAATGCCCAACTGTGCATCACTTGCTGTTTTCCAAAAATTTTCCGTTGTCGGAGTGTTTGGATTGGGAATATTCAGGTCTTTTTTGCAGCCTAAAATTCCAAATACCGATATGATAAGTATAAAGATTATTTTTTTCATGTCTAATATTTTAAAAAGTGGTCAATTAAAATCCAAATTGTAATCCTATGGAAATAATCCTGCTTGATGGCCAGTTACCCGCATCAAATCCGCGGGTAATAATCCCGGTACCCTGCACATCAGGATCCATGCCTTTGTATTTAGTAATGGTAAGCAGATTCTGGCCGCTTATATAGATATGCGCATTGGTAATACCAGCCTTTTTCAATGTATTTGGAGAAAATGAATATCCGATTTCCACATTTCTCAACCTGACATAAGAACCATCTTCCAACCAGCGTGAGGTCTGTGCCATATTATTTAAGGAAACTTCAGGATCACCTGGTACATCTACTGCAAGGCGGGGATCTTTGCCATTGGTATTTGTTGATGACCAGGGATCAATATCTTTTCTGAAATTAGTCAGTTGATAACCATCCAATACCCGTCTTACATCATCATATAGTTTGTCGCCAAAAACACCCACAAGCTGAATATTCAGATTGAATTGCCTGTAGGAAGCATTGAGCTGTGCTCCGGCCTGCAATGTTGGCCAGGGAGAACCATCAAACTGCCTGTCGTTATTATTAATGGTTCCGTCACCGTTTGCGTCCACATATTTTATGTCGCCGGGTTTGGCATTAGGCTGAATAATAGTACCGGCTTTATTGGTGTAATTATTAATTTCTTCCTGGCTTTTAAAAATTCCGTCTGTTTTTATCACATACCATTCGCCGATACTATGGCCTACCTGAGCACGTAAAAAATTAGTTGGTTCTATGTAATTCACTTTGTTTCCCTGTGCATCAACACCCTGGTTGCCCACGGAAACCACGCGGTTTTTAATGGTAGTAACATTTGCTGAAACATCCCATGATAAAGCCTTTTTATGGTTGCGGTAGGTTGCAGCTATCTCAACTCCTGTGTTTTTAATAGAACCGGCGTTTGCAGATGGATTACCTGTGCTTCCCAGGTATTGTGCCAGTGGTAATTGTACCAAAACATCTTTTGATAAAGAATTGTAAACATCTGCACTTAATGAAACGGCATTGTTAAGTAAGTTCGCATCAAATCCAATATTTTTTTGAATTCTTGTTTCCCAGCGCAAATTGGAATTGGCTATCTGGGCCTGGTATTCTCCGACAAGAGGTGTTTGAGCCACACCATAAACCGCCCTTGGATTGTTGTTCAAAAGGCCAAGATAATCCCAGGAACCCAGTACATCACTGAAACCCAGTTTGCCATAAGAAGCTCTTAATTTCAAATCATTTATCCAGCTGACGTTGAAAAATTTTTCTTTACTGATTCTCCAGGCAGCCGCTGCAGAGGGGAAATAACCTGTCTGGTAGGCGGAGCTAAACCTTGAGTCCTGGTCTATCCGGCCGGTTAATGTAACCAGGTACTTATCGTTATAGGTATAGTTTATTCTTCCCAGATATCCATGAGAGCGCCAGAACAAAGGGGTTCCTCCATCTGCAGATGCGCTGCCAAGTGCTGATCCTATTGTCGTGAAATACTGGCCGTTTACATTTTGCAAAATAGTACGGCCTGCACTGGTTACTTCTCTTTTTTGTTCGGTACGCGAAAAGCCTACGACACCATTAATATTATGAAGGCCAAAGCTTTTATCAAAATTAAGCGTATGCTCTAAAAGCAAGTTGGTAAAGCGTTCCCTGTCTTCATTAATACTGGTTGCAGGGGGTTGATTGGTATATCGCCAAATACCTGAATCTCTTACTTCCCTGTTATAATCGAAGCTTGCTTCAATCCCCGCGTTAAACCGGTACGTTAGCCAGCTGGTAAATTTTAATTCCGCATAAGCATTTCCTACTATTTTAGCAAAATTGTAGTTCACTTTATCTAATGAGTTTACTGCTAAATAATTGCTTGCATAAGTAGGATCATCGGTAGTTCCCATGCCCCATCCGGCAGGATTGTACTGAATCGTTTTATACTGATCGCCCTGGACAGCAATTATCGGGAGCATACTTGCGCTTTCATAAAAAGCATTGACTCCGCCACCAGGATTATTCCCATTGGTATTGCTTAACATCATATTTTCACCAAAGGTGAATATTCCTCTTTTTGCCTGGGTATTAATGCGCAGGCTTGATCTTTGGAAATCATTGCCTATAACAGGGCCGCTGTTATTATAATAGCTTCCGGATACCAGGTAATTGCTGGTAGCAGAACCACCGGATATGCTCATGTTATAATCCTGATCATTTCCTGTCCTGAATACTTCATTTTGCCAATCAGTATTTATAGTATTATTAGTTAACTGGGCCCCAACTCCACCGGGAAGAGTCACTCCTGAATTGGTATACATGGTATTTACGGTTTTTAAATAATCCTTTGCATCCATCACATTCCACTTTTTAGGGATCTGCTGCGTTCCGTATTTAGCGGAAAAGCTGAATTTTGCAGGGCCTTCCTTTCCTTTTTTTGTCGTAATGATAATGACACCATTTCCTGCACGTGAACCATAAATAGCGGCGGCTGAAGCATCTTTTAAGATTTGTATAGAGGCTATATCATCGGTGTTAATTGTTGTATTGGCATCCGAAAGCATTCCGTCTATTACATATAAGGGATTTGAATTACCGAAACTTCCTACACCACGGATTTCCACTACAGCATTTTGACCTGGAGCGCCTCCATTGCGCACCGTAACGCCGGGCACCAATCCCTGGATAGCTTCACCCACCGAACCGGACGTAATTTTATTGGCATCCTTCATATCTACTATACCGGTTGAACCGGTAAGGTCTTTTCTTTTTACAGACTGGTAGCCAATCACAACCACATCCTGCAGAGACGTGGATTCCGGCTGTAAAACAATATTAATTGAGGTACGGTTGTTTACATTAATTTCCAAAGTCTGGTACCCCACATAAGAAACCACCAGGATTGCATCTGCCGGAACAGTGATGGAGAATGAACCGTTTGCGGCGGAAGTAACAGTACTGCTGCCATTTTTCAGCTGAATGGTGGCCCCTTCCAATGGAATTCCTCCTGTCCCCGTTACGGTTCCTGTAACAGTAATATCCGTTTCATCTTTTAATTGGGAAGACTGGATCACTACAAGATTATTGGGTAATAATCTATACTTTAAACCGGTATTCTTTAAAAGCGCTTCCATCGTTTCAGCAATGGCATAATCTTTAATATTAATATCTACCTTCTTCTTTAGCTCTTTCAGATCGGTATTATATAGAAACCTGTAGTCTCCCTGCTTCTCAATTTTCTGAATAATATTTTCAATCCTGGTATTTCTGATATTCAGTGTGATATTTCGCTGGGCTTTTATTTCTGCATTCGTTTGTAAAACTGCTGCGAGTATAAGCAGAATCGTTAGTTTCATAATTAATATAGATTTTGACAATTCTTTTGAGTAGTACCGCCTTTGCGGATGTCTTTTTTTCATACTTTTATGGTTTATGGTTAAAAAATAAAATACCTTTAGACAGTTATCAGTTTTTTAGCTAAACGGGGGGTACGGCAATATCCCCCGTTATTTTATTAAAAATTTTATTGTTTTATGCTTACTACATTATCCTGTATCTGATACGTGAACCTGGCAGTTAATTGCAGCGCATCCAATGCCTGTTCGATCGTTTCATTTTCAAAAATTCCTTTAAAATGAAATTGTTTCAATGCAGGGCTTAGTATGTCGATCTTTACACCATACCAACGCTCCATCTTTTTTGCCATCTCAACAAAATCATCGTTATCGATGACCAGTTTATTATAAAGCCATGATGTTTCTTCTTTAAGACTATCCGGTTTATAGGGAGATAAAGCAGATATCGATATATTTTCATCAGGAATACTATTAGTTGATGGATAATGGACCGCATTATTTTTTGATTGGTCTGAATGCTCTTTCTTTTTCCTGTAAATCATTTTTTCATTTGGCTTTAAAATGACTTTTGGAGCTGAGGCATCGTTTTTATTAAAAACTTCAATGCTTCCTCTTAATAAAGTAGTTTCAATGGTGGGATCCTGCTCATAGGATTTTACATTAAATAGCGTGCCGAGCACGCGGATATCTATATTGGAGGTATGAACGATAAAAGGATGTTTCGCATCTTTTGTAACATCAAAGAAGGCCTCGCCTTCAAGATTGACTTCTCTTACATTTTCATTAAAATCATTGTTGTAAGTAAGTTTTGACGAGCTGTTTAATCTTACTACAGTTCCATCCGGCAAAATGATTTTTGATTTAGTGCCTGGCTTTACAAGTACCTGCTGAATATCTGTTTTGGAGGAAGATCTTAAACGGGTATCAACTTTAAAAAACAAAGTAAGCGCCACAATTATTACAATGGAGGCAGCGGCAAGAAGCCATGTATATTGATGTTGTTTCCTTAATTTTATTTCTGCCGGTATATTGCTCTCTTCTTTTTTCAGGTCGTCGTCATTTTCTGCATTTAAGATCAGATGAAATCTTTCCTCTTCTGTTTCATCAGAAATATTCAGAAAGCCATTTTTTTCATTCCAGTAGCTTTCAATACTGTTTACAATTTTTTGTAACCCGGGAGAATTTTCCAAACAGGAATCTAACTCATGCAGTTCGTCACTGGTAGCCTCGCCCGAAAGTTTTAGTGCCAGGAGATTCCATATTCTGTTGTCGGGATACTGCATAAATTTATTGTCCTTTTATAAAAAGACAGCAAATCAACCAATTCCCCTTAAAAAGAATCAGGATTTATTTTTTATTGAATGACTGTTTGGTAGTTTTTCAAATTCAGCACCGACAATCAAGGCGATACGTCGTATGGCAATGGTCATCTGAGCATCAACAGTATGGTAAGAAAGGTTTAAAACATCAGCTACTTCTTTATATTTTAATCCATCTTCCCTGATCAGTTTAAAGATTATTTTACACTTTGGAGGAAGTGTTTCAATCGCCTTTTTAATCCTGATGAAAGTTTCCTGATAGATCAATAGCTGTTCGGGGCAAATGGAATCAGAGAGTTCAATATTTATGGCATCGAAGGGCTTTGTGATGCTTTCATTTGCTTTTGAAGAAAGATAATTTAAACAGGTATTTTTAATAGCGGTATATAAATAAACTTTTAAGTTTCTGATATCTGCGACATGCTTCCTGTTCTTCCAGAATTTTATAAATACATCTTCAACTACCTCTTCTGCAGCTTCTTTATTTTTTGTAAGAATAACAGCAAATTGTAAAAGCCTTTTATAGAAATAATGGTAAACCTGCCTGAATGCCTTCTGGTTGCCGGATTCAATTTCTTTTTTCAGCAAGTCTTCCTGAATAGTATCGGTAAAATTTATATCTGCACTCATAAAGGCATGTTTTATTTCCTGAGGCAACACATTAAATAAATGTTTTGTAAAATTAGCAGTTTTAGAATTAAGTTGTTAGGGTTAATTTCAAAAGAATTGTTTCTGGGTCGCCGGGCGGTAAAACCTAACCTTTCATTTACCACACCCGAGAAGAGCGATAGAGAAAATAGTTCCGAAGAAACAAAGTCATTTCGCAACGCTACAAGAATGCCGGTGTTTTGGAAATAATAACTTTAAAGAAAAATCCGCTTGCAGTAAGCCTTTCTGACAAGTTATACAGAAGGCACAAACAATTTCGCGACAAAGAGACGAAAGCACGAAGAGACACAAAGATTTTTTATTCTTTTGTGATTTGGTGACAAAGGAATTGAGCCAGAAAGGCTTGAAGGCGCTAAGGTTTTGTGGTTCAAAGTTGAAAGTTGATGGTTGAAGGTTCCGATCATCACGCTCTCTCATCTCCCTTCTCAGCAGCTATCACCATCTTTATTTCTCCATAACCAATCTCTTCAGGCAGGTTTTCTTTCAGGTTTTTTAAACTTTCCCTGCCATGAATTTTGACTGCTTCTTTTATCTGGTTTTGTTTTTCCTGAGAAACCATTTCATTGATATCCAACGCTCCGGTTGCTATAAAGGTGGCAAGATGTCCTTCGATAGAAGTAATCGTTAAATTTCTTTCTTTGGCAATTTCTTCAATCGATTTTCCAGCTTTATATAAATTATAGGAAATGGTTTTTGTATCAGTTTTGGGTTCGCTACTTTTTTCTCCTGACTTTTGATTCTCATTTTTTTTGGAACTTTCTTTTGCATCCATATTGCTTTCCAGGTTGTTCCTATCGCAATAATCCCTGACTGCATCTAATATTTCATCTCCGTATTTTTCTGCTTTGGCTTTTCCAAAGCCGCTTAACCTGGTCAAATCCTTTTTCGAAAAGGGAAGATAAGTGGCAATTTCCTTTAAAGCATTTAGATTGGCTACCATATAAATCGGCAAGCCATTTTCTCCACAAATCATATCCCGCCAGCGCTTTAACGTATCAAACAATTCGACATTCGGAATATCAGAAAAGCTTTGCTTTTTGCCACTTGCATATGCCGAAAGATTCAATCTTGGTGGCTGGTATTTTATTTTATGCTCTAAAAAGGCAGTTACAGAAAATGGTTGCCTACAATATTCTAAAAAATAAATTTGCAAATGAAGCAGCTGTAATAACTGGTTCAGATATTCATTGATGACCATGGCTGCTTCGCGATGCTCCGTGATCAGGGGATGATGTTGCAGGTTTTGCTGAAGGGCCAGGAAGTGTGGCGAAAAATAATTAGCAGCAGCATTGATCCTGGTTTGTAAATCCTTATTCTTTTCTATGACTGCTTCCTTCTTCATAAAGCTGCCAATCTGGTAAATAAAATTCAATCCTACTTTCTTTAGGGCCGCAAATTCATTTTTAAAATTGTTCATCCATTCTACAGAACCATCATTTAATTTCTGCTGCTGTTCTTTTATCCTGAATTGCAAGACATCCACCATTGTGTTGATTTCTTCAAAGGAAAAAATTTCTTCTAACAATTGTTGGGTGAAAATTTGCCTTGCGCCTTCAAACCGTTCTGCCAGCGACCCTTTCGGTGTCAAAGTTTGATGTCCTTTTACAACATTTTGATTGCTATAAATTGCTACAGCCGGAATTTTTGTTAAGAGTACGATTCCATCCAGGCTTGTGCAACGGCTTAATGCCACATAAACCTGCCCGCTGCTAAAAGAATCTGCCGCATCTATCATTACTTTTTCAAACGTGAGGCCCTGGCTTTTGTGGATGGTAATGGCCCATGCAAGCCGAAGAGGAAATTGTCTGAAAGTGCCCAAAATTTCCTGCTCCAGCTTTCCCTCATTTCTGCTTAAAACATAGCGGGTATTTTCCCATGTTTCGTGAGAAACATAAATATCAATGCCATCACATTCTACAATAACTTCATCCTGCATCACCGATTTCACCACACCAATTTTGCCATTGAAATATCTTTTTTCACTATCATTTTTCAGGAACATCACCTGTGCACCTTCTTTCAGGACCAAAGAAGCTTCAGCAGGATACATGCTTTCAGGAAATTCACCCTGGATTTCGGCATTATAGGTAAATGAAAGAGTTGATAATTTTTGCAATTCGCGGTAATTGATATTATCTGCCTGGTTGTTGTGAGAGGTAAGTGTTATATATTTTTCTTCAAGCGAAGGCCGGAAATCGGGAAAATGTCTCAGATGAAGATCTTCAAAATCATCCGCTGTCATTCCGTTGTTACGAACTTTATTTAAAAGTCTTACAAATGAATCTTCTTTCTGCCGGTAAATTTTATTCAGCTCAATCAGCATCGGCATTTGCTCTTTTATGACCATGCTATCGAAAAAGAATTCTGAAGAATAATATTCGCTTAAAATATTCCATTCATCCCGTCTTGCAACCGGGGGAAGCTGGTATAAGTCACCAATACATAACAATTGCACGCCACCAAATGGCAAATTGTGTTTTCTGCGCACTGATCTTAGGATTGTATCAATGGCATCCATTGTATCGCAACGAACCATACTGATCTCATCAATTACCAAAAGTTCCATTTTGCGCAAAAGATCCTGTCGACGCGTATTAAATTTTAATTTTCCAAGAAGTTCTCTTTTAGAAGCCGGGGTGGGTAAAAAGGGATTAAAAGGCAATTGGAACAAGCTGTGTAAAGTAACGCCACCTGCATTGATGGCGGCAACGCCGGTAGGCGCCGCAACAATAATGTTTTTGGAACAGTTTTCTTTTAAATATTTCAGAAAGGTAGTTTTGCCCGTTCCGGCTTTGCCCGTCAGAAAAATGTTTTCACTTGTTTCTGTAACAAAGCGATAGGCAAGATCAAATCTTTCGTTGTGTTCTATCGGATTTTGATTGTCCATTATTTTTGTTTTTTTGCCACGGATGATACAGATTACACAGATTGTTTGAATCTGTTTCTCTTTTCTTTATCCGTGTTAATCTGCATAAATCTGTCCCAAAATATTCTCGCTAAAAAATCAGCCGTTGGTGTTCTACAGATCTGCGTGCAAAATTAATAATTAAGCCAACTCACATTCGATGCTTTTAAATAATTCAGAGTTTGTGCGATGTTATATTTATTCATGCTCCTTCCTGTGCTTTTACTTCAACAATTATATTATCATAGAAAACGAAATCCTCATTAAACGTATGGGATAAAATATTTTCTTTGTAATAAAATTTTGATTCTTTTTCACGGTAATTTTTTATTTGCCTCCACTTCGCCTCCAAAGCCATTGGGTCTTTATAAACAATTTCACTAACCGTGACCGCGAATTTTATGAACTTCCATGCATAAACCAATGATTTCATAAGTTTCATTGTTATATAATAGATTCATGAAAAGCCTTTTTATTTTATTATCAATGATAAAAAAAAATTAGCCACGAACTACAAACTATCGTTCTTATTCCAATCTATGCATGTAAATCCGTGTAATCCGTGGCTAAAAAAGCTAAGCTGAAGGTTTGCTTCCCAACAACAATAATTCGTTTACCTGTACTTCAGTGAAAAACTTTTTACTGCCATCCTTGTCCACATAACTGTGATTCAGCAATTTTCCTTCAATTGCAACTTCAGTTCCTTTCGATAAATATTTTTCTGCGATGTCTGCCACTTTTCCCCAGGCTATTATGTTGTGCCATTGAGTTTCGGTTACTTTTTCCCCTTTTGCGTTCCGATACGTTTCATTAGTAGCCAAACGAAACTTTGCAATTTTTTTCCCGGTTTCTGTGTTCTTTACTTCAGGAGCATTTCCTAAATTACCAATTAGCTGAACTTTGTTTTTTAATGCATTCATGACTTTGAAATTTGTGTTCATTTTTGAGATGAACGGTTTTAAAATGTTTTTTTATTTCAGTTGACGTGATCAACAATGCAAAGATGTTATGGTGCAAAAGGGTTATTCGGTTTTTATTCGTTTATAGTTGTATATAACCGTTTGTAAATGGTTGTACATATAATTTTTTTTGTACCTTCCTTTCCCAAATCAATACTAATCAGCATGACAGCCGAAAACCCAACTGCTAATTGCCTCAACTGCGACAAACCGTTGAAAGGCCGCACTGACAAAAAATTTTGCGGAGATTATTGCAGAAATACTTTTAATAATCAATTGAAAGCTGTAAGCAACAACCTTGTGAGAAACATTAATAATGCTTTGGGAAAGAACAAACGCGTACTGGAAAGTTTTTTTAAACCTGAAGAAGATATTGCAAAGACAACCAAAGAAAAACTGATTGAAAAGGGATTTCAGTTCAAATACATGACCCATACTTACAGAAATAAAAAAGGAAACGTCTATTTTTTCTGCTACGATCTCGGTTATTTGCCGCTGGAAAATGATTGGTTTTTATTAGTAAAACGAAAAAAAGACAAACGTTTGGCAACTTAAGATTTAAACTTCTGGCTGGATAAAAAAACATTTTGTTACCTTACTCATAACGATTCTCTCCTCGTCAAGGTAATTTAATCCTAGGCAGAATTTCTTCCCGCATTGATAATACCAAATGAGCAACGCATTGCTAATTTTTGATACGTTTCTTTTAAAGGATCCCTAACCTGTTCTTCTTCTATTTCACGAATATTGGCCATGGCAAATTGCTGAATGGTAACTAAGGGCAGGATCATTTTTTCCCGCATACTTACTGAAAGCTGTTCCACCGGATATTCTGCCATCAATTCATTATGGCCGGTAAGTTTGAAAAGATATTTTTTCGTGATCTCATATTCTTCATAGATCATATTCCATATTTCGCTGAATTTATTATCCTTCGACAAATACTCGGTCAATGGGAAAAAACATTTTTTCATTGCCATCTCGCAGTTATCGATCAATGTTTTAAAGAACAACGAGTTTTGATACATTTTTTTTATCTGCCCAAGCTTTCCCCGTTCTTCCATCTTTTGCAAAGCAGTTCCGACGCCATAATATCCCGTAACATTTTGTTTTATTTGTGCCCATGATCCCACAAATGGAATGGCGCGCAAATCTTCCATATTCATTTTTCCTTTTTTCCTTTTCGTAGGCCGGCTGCCGATATTGGTTTCACTATAAAATTTCAACGGACTTATTTGCACCAGGTAATCCATAAAATCCGGATGATCTTTCAATAGCATATAAGACTGATAGCCTTCCTCTGAAAGTTGTTGCAACAATTCTTCCTCATTTTTTTCAAGGCTGATATGGCGGTTTGAAAAAAGGTCATTAGAAATTCCGGCGTTTAAGAGCTGCTCCATATTATATTGCGCCGAATCGATGGTTCCAAAATTGGAACTAACCGTTTGCCCCTGGATCGTTAATTGAATTTCTTTATTGGAAATATTTTTTCCCATGGAAGCGTAAAATTTGTGTGTTTTTCCGCCACCTCTTGCAGGAGGACCGCCACGTCCATCAAAAAAGATCACTTCAATTCCATATTCTTTTGAAACAGCCGTCAGTTGTTCTTTTGCTTTATAAATACACCAGTTTCCCATCAGGTAGCCGCCATCTTTTGTTCCGTCAGAAAAACCAAGCATAACGGTTTGTGTGTTGCTGCGCCGTCTCAGATGTTCGCGATATTCTTTGTTCTCAAATAAAGTTCTGAGAACGTTTGGCGCATTTTGCAAGTCTTCGATCATTTCGATCAGAGGTACAATATCTACGTCCATTTTCTCTTTTTTCCAACCGCATAAAATGAACAATCCATAGATCTCCAGCACATTCAAAGCGGTGGAAGAATGGCTGATAATATAGCGATTGCAGCCGGGTTCGCCATTAAATTGCTGAATCGTTTTGATCGCTTTGATGCTTTGAAAAGTATCATTGATGATAGGATCGCCATAATCGTTTTCAGGAAGAGCTTTCGTGTTTTTGGTAAGAAACTCTATCTTCTTTTCATCACTTAGTTTTTGATAATCGGCAGGAAAAAATGTTCCGGAAGAGGCAAGAGCAGCAAACACTTTTTTATGGATGGAGCTGTCCTGCCTGATATCAAGCGAAGCAAAATGCAATCCGAAAATGTGTACTTTATTGATAAGATCGTCAATTAAATAAAGAAACAATCCGTTGTGCTGATAAATTAAAATTTGCCTGATCTCATTAAGGACTTTAAGGATGTCTTCTTTGCTGATCTCTGTTTTATTTTCAGGAATAAAAATATTGTTGTACAACTGTTTTTCAAGATCAGCCAATAAAACATCCACTCCTTTAAAAGTAAGTCTGCGCTTCAATCTGCGGATTTCAAGATAGTAACATTTAATAATTCCTCCGCGCAAAGCATCTGCAACTTTTAACGTAGTTTCTGTATTTACAAATGGATTTCCATCGCGATCGCCGCCTGGCCAGAAGCCCATTTTAATGACAGGATTATTTTGATAATCGGCGTCCGGAAATTGAGTTTTCAAAAACGAAACGATCCTTCCGGCAGCAGCAAAAAAAACATTTTCCAAATACCAGATCAAACTCATTGCTTCATCAAATGGAGTTGGTTTTTCTTTTTTGAAAAAAGGCGTTTTTCCCAATTGCTGCAAATACATGTTGATGCGGGCTGTATTATTTTCTGAAAGGGATTTTGAAAGATCATTGATGATTCCCAGAACTGAGCCGGGATAAAATTGCGTAGGATGGGCTGTAAGAACAATTTCGACAGAAAAATCATTCAATTTTTTTTCCAGTTCCTTTTCTTTTTTGTTCTGAAAAACTTCTACTTCCAGTTGTTTCAGAGTTCCTGCGCCTTTCATTTCATGAACATATTTGAAAGCAGCATCTTCCAGCGCATCAAATAATACAACCTGCCTTTCCACAAACTGTATAAACCTGAAAAGCAGATCAAGTTTTTCGGATGGGCTATGAAAAGAAGCATCTTTTAAAAAAAACTCTTCAATGATTTGCTTAGGGCTTAATTTCTTTTTATAACCTTCCTCGCAGATATTTAAAAACAGCGACAAAAGCATTCCCGTTTTTTCAATTCTGTAAAAAGGAAGCGAGGTAAAAAGGCTGTTGTATAATTGAAATTTGATGCCTACATAATTTTTAAAATTTTGCAAACTCAGTGAAGAATGATGGTCCATATTCCGTTAGAAATTAGAAAAACAGTAAAAAAAATTAATAAAATCGGCATGAAGTTAATTCAAAAAAAAATAAACTTTTTCAAACCTTGCTCTTTAGAATGTATCTTTGTAATCTCAAACTATGAAAAAAGTACTGTTTATATTAATTATCATTTTTTGTTTTTCGCTACTGAATTCCGGCGCATTTGCCCAATGTTCTATCTGTGCCAAAACTGTTTCCCAGATGGGGACAAAACCTGCTGAGGGTTTTAATACCGGCATTATTTATCTGATGGTCATTCCTTACCTCGCTATTGGCGTTGTGGGTTATAAATGGTGGCAAAACGAAAAGAGAAAGTCTTAGAACTTTTTTCAAAAAAATTTTATCGCTTATATCTTTTTGCAAAAGCATAGATATTAAAATCCTTTTCAGAAATTGCTTTCGAAATTGCCAACTTCATTTTTTCTTTGTCGAAATCTTTCATTTTTTCATTCTGAATTAAATTCCAGATCTTTTCTGTCAACAGGTTTATTTTTTGTTCCGATTGATCTTCAGTTTTCCAGGTTTTAATTTTTTCATACAATTCCTGAATTCCTTCTTTTGATGAAGCAACAGTTTTCAGAATTGGAATCTGATGAGAAGTTTTATTAAAAACAGGACTCAACATCTGTTTCAAACTGTTGAAAAAACTTTGTGCGCCCGGGCGGTCAAATTTATTGACAACAAAAATATCAGCCACTTCCATAAGACCAGCTTTCATGTTCTGAATCGTATCTCCGCCTTCGGGAACAAGCATCACAACTGTAATATCAGCCAGCGCTGCAATATCAACTTCACTTTGTCCAACTCCAACTGTTTCGATGATCACATAATCAAAACCAGCGCCTTTCATCAAATCAGAAATCCCGATAATTTTTGGATGCAATCCGCCAAGAGAACCTTTGCTTGCAAGTGAACGAATAAAAACATCAGGATGATTGTACCATTCGCTCATGCGGATTCTGTCACCCAGCAAAGCACCTTTATTAAAGGGAGAAGAAGGATCGACACAAAGAACTCCAACTTTTTTTTTGTCCGAAATCATTTCGCTTATCAATGCATCAACCAGCGAACTTTTGCCGGCTCCGGGTGCACCGGTAATTCCGATAACTTTTGATGAAGATGGTTTTAATTTTAATAATAAATCTTCATAGCCGGGCACTTCATTTTCAATTAATGAAATAGAACGCGCCAGGGATTTAAAATCCAATGGATGAAAGTCCGGAAATTTATTTTCTGAAAACATGGAAAAATTTCTGTAAGAACAAAGAAACTACAATTTATGCGCTTCTTTCCATCCCCGTTTTTCTAAAATTTATTTTAGCTGTAATTTGCAAACAATAATAAAATTAATTTCTGTACCGATGATTCTTATTTAGTATGACGAATTTTATTCCCATATTCCCATTGTCGATTGTCGTTTATCCAAATGAAGACCTGAACCTGCATATTTTTGAACCGAAATACAAACAACTGATCAGCGAATGTTTTGAAAAAAAGAAAGATTTCGGAATGCCGGTTGTCATCAATAATGATATTAAAGAACTGGGGACCATTCTGGAAATTACGGAGATTACGAAAGTTTATGAAACAGGCGAAATGGATATTAAAACAAAAGGAAAAAAAGTTTTCAGGATTTTACAGGAGATTGATTCTGTACCTGAAAAGCTTTACAGTGGCGCCATTGTAAATTATCCGCATAATCACGAACATGGAAAAAGAATGTTGATGGACAAAGTGATTCAATTAATAAAACAACTGCATAAGATGCTGAAAGTTCAGAAGCCTTTCCAGAAAAATGAAGATGAATTGTGGAGTTATGATGTAGCTCATTCTGTAGGTCTCACTTTAGATCAGGAATACGAACTGCTTTCTTTAATGAACGAACTGCAGCGCCAGGAATATTTAAAAAGACATCTTTTGAAAGTGATTCCGGTAGTGGCAGAAATGGAATTGCTGAAAGAAAAAATAAAGCTGAATGGTCATTTTAAAAATATTTCCGGATTCAAACTCTCTTAAAAAGCTGAAGGCCTGAGGCCAAAAGCAAAATTAACCTTGTAAATAATATCATTTTGGGCGCTACAACTCTTTGCTTTGACTTTGGAAATACACTTCTTAAATGCGGTGTATTTATTATTGATCAATTAACAGAAGTGGTTCCTTTGGGAAACGATCACCTGGAAAGTGTAAAACAACTTTTGGATAAATATCAACCCGAATTCACCATTCTTTCTTCAGTTATTGATCATCCAAAAGAAATTGAAAAATTACTGGCAGAAAGATCTTCATTTGTCAAACTCGATTCTTCTACCCAATTACCTTTTACAACGCCGGTTTCCAAACCGGAAACAATTGGTGCAGACCGGCTGGCTTTGGCAGCGTTCGCTGTTTTTTTTTATAAGGGACAAAACAACCTTGTGATAGCGCTTGGCTCATGCATCACTTATAATTTCATCAATAAATACAACAGTTTCAATGGTGGAAGTATTTCGCCGGGAATGGAAATGCGTTTTAAAGCATTAAATTATTATACCGCAAAACTGCCGGTTGTTAAACCTGACTGGAATTTTCCATTGATAGGCTATGATACCGAAACCAATATTTTGAGCGGAGTATTACAGGGAATGGTTTGTGAAATCGATGGAATTATTGATGCTTATAAAGAAAAGTTTGGCAAATTTAACGTGCTTTTAACCGGCGGAGATACCGCCAATTTTGCGCAGCATCTTAAAAATAAGATATTTGCCGACCCCTATTTGATTCTAAAAGGGCTATATGCAATCAGCAAATACAACCATGATATCAAAAATTAAAATTACCTGCTTTGTACTGGCTGCGTTTCCGCTGTTTTGCTTTGCCCAGGAAAATTCACCTTATTCGCGTTATGGAATTGGAAATCTGATTCCTCAATCGAATATCGCTAACCGGGGAATGGGTGGCATTTCTGCAGGATATTCTGATGCTACTTCTGTAAATACTGTTAATCCTGCCACATACAGTGATTTGGTCTATTCTACTCTTGATATTGGTTTGGAATATGACGGAAGAAATTTACAGAGCAAAAATCCACAGGGAAATTTTAAATCCAACAATGGTATCATTCCATACTTACAATTTGGTTTTCCCCTGTTAAGTGGAAATAAAAAAGCACAAAAAAATAAAATTGCGTGGGGAATGGCTTTTGGCTTAAAACAGGTTTCCAACATCAGTTATAAAATTGGAAACACAACCCGTTCGATTGATAGCTCTACCACTACTTATGAAGGAACCGGAGGTGTAAACCAGGCGTTTATCGGAACTGGTTTGAAGATTAAAAATTTCAGCATTGGTATTAATACAGGGTATCTTTTTGGGTCTAAAAATTATGATACCCGCTTGTTATTTAATAATGATACACTCGATTATTATAAAACCCATTATGCAACTGACAGCCATTTTGGAGGAGTGTTTCTTAATGCGGGTATTCAATATGCGGCTAAATTAAACAAGGGAGTTCTGCGGCTTGGTGCTTATGGAAATTTGCAACAACAATATAAGGGAACCCGTGAGGACTTGAGAGAAACCTTTGATTATAATGCTCAAACAACTGCCGAACAAGCAATTGATACCGTTTATAACAGTACTCAAAAAGGAAAAATTCAAATGCCTGCAAGTTTTGGGGCAGGTTTTACCTATTCAAATGATCATTTATTGATTGGAGCAGATTATGAAACAACACAATGGTCCGGCTACCGTTTTTTTGATGAGAAAGATCTGGTAAAAAATAGCTGGACTGCACGGTTGGGTATGCAATATTTACCAGCTTCCCCAGGTTCGACCGGTTATTTTAATTACGTAAAATACAGAGCCGGCTTCTCTCTTGGGCAGGATTACATTGCAGTTGATAACTCGCTTCCTGTCTATACTATCAGCCTCGGAGGCGCATTTCCAATGAAATTAAAACACAGTTATTACGATCACCAGTATAGCATCATGAATTTCACTTTTGAATATGGCAATCGTGGAAACAGTAAAAATAATCTTACTGAAAGTCAATACAAAGTAAGCCTTGGTTTTTCTTTAAGTGATATTTGGTTTCTCAGGCAGAAATATCAGTAAGGACAGGTTGTGTTTTTTGAATGAGCTATGATTATCTTCATGCAACACTTTTGTAAATGAAAGATTCCAGATTCGATAAATTCTTTTTTCTAAAAGCGGCTTTTCTTTTATCCTTTTTCATTTCGTCCTGTGAAAATTCTTTAGAAGATATCAATAAAATTACAGCCAAAAGAATTGGAGTTGAGGTAGCCAAAGATGTAAAAATCATTTATTCAATTGGTGATATAACCAAATCACAAATTACCGCCCCTCTAATGCTTCGCCACCAGGAATCAGTTCCTTTTATTGAATTTACAAAAACGATTCATGCAGATTTTTTTGATGACAGCCTTCGCTTAGAAAGCAAACTGGATGCTCATTATGCAAAATATATTGAAACAGAAAGTAAAGTTTTCTTAAAAGACAGCGTTGTTGTTATCAATACAAAAGGCGATACACTTTATTGCAATGAATTGTACTGGGACCGCTACAGAACCGGCGAAGAATTTTATACAGACAAACCTGTTCGTATCCGTACTCCTACAGAAATTCTTGATGGCGATGGCCTTGATGCGCCACAGGATTTTCATAACTGGCACCTGATAAACGGCCGTGGAATAGTAAGAGTAAGTTCTTCAGAATTTCCCCAGTAAATTGGCAATAATTTTTCCCGGAAAAGCTGGAAACAGAAATTGTAGATTACTCTATTTATCCGGAAGCCATCCATTATAATAAGCGCAAACTTTATTCATCAGGCAGATTTCGCATTTTGGCTGAGGCCGGCAAATTTCTCTTCCTAAAAAAGACATTGCCATTCCTGCATCCCATTCTTCAGCAGGTAATGTTTCCATAATTTGTTGCTCAATTTTTTTAGGATCCGTTCCTTTGGCAATACCTAATCGAGGAGCAACTCGAACGACGTGAAGATCAACAACAACTCCTTCTGCAGGGGCGCCAGCTTCGCGTTTGATCACATTTGCTGATTTTCTGCCGATGCCGGGAAGTTCTGTAAGTTCCTCAAGTGTTAGAGGTATGTTGCTGTCAGTTTTTATTTTTTGCGCCAATGCAATCAGCCATTTGGTTTTGTTCGCATAATTTCGAACTGAGCCGATAAAGGGAAATAAAGTTTCAGGAGTGGCACGGGAAAGAGCTTCCATATTTGGAAATGCCTCAAAGAATTTAGGTGCAAGCTGATTGATGTGCCGGTCAGAATCCTGGGCAGATAAAACTACTGCAACCAAAAGATGATAATTATTTTGATAATCCAGCGGGTGTTTTTTCCCTTTATATTTTTCAATCAATGGTTTGATTGCTTCAGGCCAGTTTATTTTCGGTGCCATAAATATTTTTGAATAAATTTAGAATAAAAATTATTAAAGAGGGACACATATTTTCGTATAACCATCTGTGTTATATTCCATCCATTACCAGGTTTCAATTTTCGATTTAATTATTTTGACAAAACTCAATGCATATAAAATTTATTTTTGCAGAGATTATAAAACTATTTTTATAATAAACAAAGAAATAAAACCAAATTCTAAATCATATTGGAAAACGAAATTTTTGATATCGCCATCATTGGAGGCGGAATTGTAGGAGCTGCTACATTTTATCAACTGCAAAAACATCATCCTTCTTTAAACATCATTTTAATTGAAAAAGAATCTCACCTCGCTGCTCATCAAACAGGAAACAACTCGGGTGTGATGCATTCGGGTTTGTATTATAAGCCCGGATCCCTAAAAGCAAAAAATTGTGTGAAAGGAAGAAAGGCATTGGTAGAATTTGCAGAAGAAAATCGAATTCCATATGATGTTTGTGGAAAAATAGTTGTTGCAACTGATGAATCAGAACTTCCTTACCTGGATAAGATATTTAATACCGGAATTCAAAATGGAATTGAAGGAATTGAAAAAATAAATGCAGAACAAATTAAAGAACACGAGCCATTTTGTGTAGGAATAGCGGGCATTTGGGTACCGTGTACCGGCATTATTGATTATGTAAAAGCAACAGAAAAAATGGTTGAAATTGCTTTAAGCATTAACCCCAAAAGTGAATTGTCTCTGAACACAGAAGCCACTTCTTTTAGCAAGGAAAATGGCATCAATTTAATATTAACAAACAAAAAAAGGTACCAGAGTAAATACACTATTTTTTGTGGTGGCTTGCAGGCAGACAGGCTCGCACGAAAAGATGATGTGAATGTGAAAGAAAAAGTAGTAGGCTTTCGCGGTGATTATTATGAACTGACTGAAGAAGCAAAACACAAAATAAAAAATCTCATCTATCCTGTTCCAAATCCGGATTTCCCCTTTCTTGGGGTACATTTCACACGAATGACGAATGGAGAGATCGAATGTGGTCCGAATGCTGTTTTCACGTTTAAAAGAGAAGGATACGGAAAAACAGATTTTGATTGGAAAGACACTATCGATGCCCTAAGTTATAAAGGAACCTGGAAATTATTTTTTCAAAATATGCGTTTTGGAATCAATGAATACAGACGCGCTTTTTCCAAAAAATTATTTTTAAAAACATTACAAAGACTGGTTCCGTCTTTAACAATGGATGATATAAAGCCAGGCCGTTCGGGAGTTCGGGCCATGCTGCTCAGCGAAGACGGCGATACGCGGGACGATTTCAGAATTGAATATAGAGATACAAGCATTCATGTGTTAAACGCGCCATCACCGGCAGCGACAGCTTCTTTAGCGATTGGAGATAATATCAGGGAAATGGCAGAGAAACATTTTGATCTCCACAGAAATCTGATAAAATAAAATAACTCAACGATTTTCAGATCCGCTGATTTCTACAGATAGCATTTTTCTCTAACCATGAAAGAATTCATTTCATCACTATTTGTATTTTTTTAATTCCTACTTTTATTATTATGCAAGAAAATAATTTTACCATCCAAACCAATTCCGGGCTTTATACTGATATGTATGAACTGGCGATGGCGGAGGCATATTTTAAAGAAAAAAAACAAGATGAACGTGCTTGTTTTGATTATTTTTTTAGAAAATTACCTTTTGGCGGTGGATACGTGATTTTTTGCGGATTGGGTGAATTGCTTCCTGTTATTGAGACGCTTCATTTTACTTCTGATGAAATTGACTGGTTGCATAAAAAAGGATTTGACAAAGAATTTTTATCATGGCTGGAAGCGTTTCGATTTAAAGGAACGATTCGTTCCATGCAGGAAGGAGAAATTGTATTTCCGCTGGAACCCTTGCTGCAAGTGGAAGGCGGATTGGCTGA
>Ga0134125_10002110_pt1 | contig 23815 bp, 20 predicted proteins | sample KB31751_FD_96464 | JGI IMG/M metagenome (GOLD analysis project Ga0134125, IMG submission 96464) | Terrestrial soil microbial communities with excess Nitrogen fertilizer from Kellogg Biological Station, Michigan, USA - KB3-175-1 | ecosystem: Environmental > Terrestrial > Soil > Unclassified ...
AAATACTGGCAGCAGTGGACAATGTCCTCAATCACTCCTACCAGGAAGTCATTGGCTATCCCGGGCCGAAAATCGCCGCTCGAGTAGGCATTCGGATGACCTGGCGGGGAATGCCGCAGTGAGTCGAAAATAAATATTGCGGTTGTCACAATTTTGTCAAGATTTGTTGTTGGGATGGAGCTAACCACTGAGCAGACCTGCTCTCCATTCGGTCCCGGTTGCCCTCAGCCTGGACTTTGGTCTGTCAAACCCAAACCCCGTTCCGCCCGAACGGGGTTTCGGTTTTTAGTAGGTCCGCGCGGCGGGGGTGGCCTGCCACTCGGCAAAGAGATGGCGACACTCGGCGGCGAGGCAGCCGGGCGTCCAGAGCACCGGGCTACCGCCGCGGGTGAGCAGCTCGGCGGCGGGCAGGTGCAGCTCGTGGAAACCGGCGGCGGCCGCGTCGGCGATTGCGGCGCCGTAGACCACGCGGTCGAGCCGCGCCCAGTGGATCGCCGCCATGCACATGGGGCAGGGTTCGCAGGTGCTGTACAGCGTGCAGCCGGGCAGTGAGATCGAACCGCGGGCGCGGCAGGCCATGCGAATCACCGTGACCTCGGCGTGGGCGGTGGGGTCGGTTGAGGCCCACACCTGGTTGTGCCCTTCCGCCACAATCGCCGGATGCGGTGGTTGAGCGCCGCCGGCCACGATTACCGTGCCGAATGGAGACTGGCCCGCGGCCAGGCCGCGGCGGGCGGCGGCGATGGCGGCGCGCATCCAGATTTCGTCTTCGGGTTGGGCGGCCGCGGCGGGCATGGCGGGCTTTCAGAAATTACGCGACGACAAGCTGAGATCACTCAGCCGTGGCACCCGCACCGGGTCGTTGACGTACACGCCGCAGGCGTACTCCACGCCGATGGTCAGGCCCAGCAGGCGGGCAGCGGTCATTTGCAATTCGATGTAGCCTTTGCTGGCGGTCTGGCTGGCGTGGCAGGCCATGATGGCCCGCCAGCGCTCCACCAGGTCGCTGATATCCACCACCAAATCGGGAGCGCGCATCCCATGCTGGGTGATGTCGTAGAAGTAGAGTTGGCCGATGCGGTGCGGCGGCAGCGCCTTCAAATCGCTGAGGCCGCCGTAGCGGGCCAGGCGGCAGGCGTCGCGGGTGATGCGTCCGGCGGCGCTGTGGTCCGGATGCTGATTCCCGGTGGGGTTGGGGGCGAGTACGATTTGCGGCTGAAAGCGGCGAATCTCGGCGGCGATGCGCAGAGACTGCGCCGGCGACGCCTCCAGATGACAGTCGCCGCGGAAATCGAGGAAGGCAAGGTCGGCGCCCATGAGCGCCGCCGCCGCCCGCCCCTCCTGTTCCCGCACTTCCGCGCTGCCCGCCGAACCGGCCTCGCCGCGCGAGAGCACCAGCAGCTTGACCGCATGCCCGGCATCGCTTTCGCGCAGCAGCAGCGGGGCGCAGCCGAATTCAATGTCGTCCGGGTGGGGGCCAATGGCCAGAATGTTCACGCCGGCACCGCCTCGCAGACCTGCTCGTAGAAGCGCTCGTACTGGGGGATCACGCGGTCGGAGTTGAAGCGGCCGGCGGCGGTGCAGCGCGCCGCCTGCGAAACGCGCTCATAAAGCCGCGCGTCGCTGAGCAGCTCGACCACCCGCGCCGCCTGGGCAGCCACGTCGCCCACCGGCTCGAGATACCCGTCCTTGCCGGAAGTAATCAGCTCACTCACCCCGCCGGTCCGCGTGGCGATGGCCGGGACGCCGCACGCCATGGCTTCGAGCGCCGCCAGCCCGAACGACTCCAGCTCGCTGGGCAGCAGCAGCACATGCGTCTGCGGGATCAGGCGCTCGATATGGTCCTGCTTGCCGAGGAAGGTGACATGCTCCTGCACCCCCATCTCCATGGCCAACAGCTCGGCCGGTCCGCGCTCGGGGCCGTCGCCGGCCATCAGCAGATGGACGTCGAGCGAGCGCCGCACCTCCTGAAGAATCCGGATGCAGTCCAGCGGACGTTTCACCGGGCGGAAGTTGGAGACATGCAGCAGGGTGAGCCCCGCCCGCCGCTGCTCGGGCCGCGGCCGGTACAGTTCGCAGTTGACGAAGTTGGGGATGACCTCGATGGGCCGGGTGATGCCGAAGACCTCTTCCGTCTGCCGGCGCAGGTAGAGGCTGACGGCGGTGACCGCGTCCGAGCGCTCGATGGAAAACTTGGTGATGGGGAAGTAGGAGCGATCCGCCCCCACCAGCGTGATGTCGGTGCCGTGCAGCGTGGTCACGAACGGCAGTCGCCGTTTGCCCGCCAGCATCTGCTGCGCCAGCAGGGCGGAGATGGAGTGCGGGATGGCGTAATGGACATGCAGCAGGTCGAGGCGGTAACAGGAGGCGACTTCGGCCATGCGCGAAGCCAGCGCCAGGGCGTAGGGGGGGTACTGGAACAGCGGATAATTCGAGACCTCGACCTCGTGGTAATGCACCCGCGGGGTGTCGGGATCGAGGCGGATGGGGTTGGCGTGGGTGATGAAATGGACTTCATGTCCGCGCTGGGCCAGCTCCATACCCAGCTCGGTGGCCACGACCCCACTGCCGCCGTAGGTCGGGTAGCAGGTAATGCCTATCCTCACCGAATGATTATAGTGCCGCGCCGCCTCCGGGCTGCCGCGGGGGGAAGGGCGGCTGCCGCAAAAGGCGGCCGTGCCACCTGTTACCATGAGCTTCTGTATGCGCCTTCTGACCTGCATTCTTGGCCTGGGATTGGTGCTCGCCGCCCAGGCGCCGCCGCCGCGCGCGGTGGCCATTCAGCCGCTGGTGGCGGGGCGGCAACTCGACATGGATCGTGGGTCGGCGGCGGTGTGGCAGAGCCTGCAAAAACTGCATACCCGCGCCAGCCTGCTGGAAGTCACCGCCCATCCCGACGATGAGGACGGGGGGCTGCTCACCCACGCCTCGCGCGGGCTGGGGGCGCGCGTGGCGCTGCTGACGCTCAACCGCGGCGAGGGCGGCCAGAATCTGATGTCGGACGATTTTTACGACGCCCTGGGGCTGGTGCGCACCCAGGAGTTGCTGGCCGCCGGCCGCTACTACGGCGTGCAGCAGTACTTTACCCGCGTGGTGGACTTCGGCTTCTCCAAGACCAAGGAGGAGACCCTGCAGCAGTGGGGCCACGAGCGGGTGCTGGAGGATGCGGTGCGGGTGGTGCGCACGGTGCGTCCGCTGGTGATCACTTCGGTGTTCGTTGGCGGACCGAGCGACGGTCACGGCAACCATGCCACCGCCGGCGAGATCGCGCAGGAGGTCTATACCGCGGCCGCCGATCCGCGACAGTTTCCCGACCAGATCCGCGCCGGGCTGCGCCCCTGGCAGGCGCTCAAGGTGTACGCGCGGGTGCCGGTGCGCGCCTTCACGCCGCGCGGCATCTTCGATTCCGCCAGCGGCGTCTACACCCCCAACCGCATCTACGACTTCGTCCATCAACGCTGGATCGAGGGACAGCCTTCGATCACCCTGGAGGTGCAGGAAGGCGGATACAACCCGGTGCTGGCCGCCTCCTACACCCAGATCGCCCGGCAGGGGCTGGCCGAGCAGCGCACCCAGTTGAGCGGCATCGCCGTGCCCGACCTGGGCGCGCAGAGCACGCCCTACCATCTCTATGCCAGCCAGGTGAAGACCAGCGAACCGGAGACATCCTACTTCGAAGGCGTGGACGTTTCGCTGGCCGGCATCGCCGATCTGGCCCCCGGCGAGGATACGGCGGCGCTGCGCCGGCAACTGACCGCCATCAATAAGGATGTGGAGCAGGCGATGCAGGAGTTCCGTGCCGCCGCGCCGCAGACGATCGCCCCGCTGCTGGCGCAGGGGCTGGCGGCCACCAACGCCTGCATCGCCCAGGTGCGCGAAGGCGCGCTCAGCGAGGCGGCGAAGTACAACATCCTGCATGAGCTGACGGTCAAGCAGGCGCAGTTCAACACCGCACTGGCCGAGGCGCTGGGCTTGCAGTTCACCGCCCGCGTGGAAGGCGAGCGTGGCGGGCGCGGCGGGCCGGGAGTGAGCGTGCGGGTGGTGGTGCCCGGCCAGTCGTTCCGCGTGGCGACACACTTCGCCAGCCCCACCCCGGAGCCGGTGAAGCTCGAGAAAGTGCAGCTGCGCTCGGCCGGCGATCAGCCCGCCTGGCAGTTCTCCAGCCCCGCGCCGGCCGAATCCGAGAGCTTCCGCGTCACGGTTCCGGCCGATGCGCCGGCCACGCGGCCGTATTATTCCCGGCCCAACGACGAGCAGCCGTACTACGACATCAACGATGCCCGTGACCTGACGCTGCCCACCGGTCCCTACCCGCTCTCCGCCTGGGCGACGGTCGGGTATCGCGGGGTGGAGATCACCCTGGCGCAGGTGGTGGAGGTGCTGCAGCGACCAACCAACAGCGGCATCGTCGAAGACCCGCTGGTGGTGACACCGCCGATTTCCGTTCTGGTGACCCCGCGGGCAGGCATCATTCCCCTGCCGGCGACGGCATTCGAACTCGATGTCACCGTGCACAGCGATGCCCCCGCGGCGGCGGCGGGCAGCGTGCACCTGCGCTTGCCGGCGGGTTGGACATCGCAGCCGGCCAGCGCTCCGTTCTCGCTGGCGCACAGCGGCGAGGATGAGCCTTTGCGCTTCCATATCCTTCCGCACGGCGCCACCACCGCCGCCTACTCCATCACCGCCGTGGCCGGCTACCACGGCCGCGACTACGAAGCCGGGTACCAGACCGCCGGTTACGCCGGCCTGCGGCCGTACAACCTCTACCTGCCGGCGGTGTACAAGGCACGGGGCGTGAACGTAAAGATCGTCCCCAACCTGCGCGTCGGCTACGTCACCGGCACCGGCGACAGCACCGCCCCGGCGCTGGCCAGCCTGGGCGTGCCTGTCCATTACCTCAGCCCCAGCGACATCTCCGGCGGCAACCTGCAGGCCTACGACGCCATCGTGCTGGGCATCCGCGCCTACGCCGCGCGCCCCGAGTTGCGCACCTACAACGGACGCCTGCTGAACTACGTCAAAAACGGCGGCGTGCTGATCGTGCAGTTCCAGACTTCGGAGTACGACCACGACTTCGGCCCCTATCCGTATCAACTGGGCGGCAACGGACAGCGCGTGGTGGACGAAGCCTCGGCGGTACAGATTCTCACGCCCGACGCCCGCGCGCTCAACTTCCCCAACCACATCACCGCCGCCGACTTCAAGGGCTGGGTCGAGGAACGCGGCCACGGCTTCATGGAAAGCTGGGACCCCCACTTCACCGCCCTGGTCGAAATGCACGATACCGATCAGCCGCCGCAGAAGGGCGGGCTGTTGGTGGCCAACTACGGCAAGGGCGTGTATGTGTACGAAGGCCTGGCGCTCTATCGCCAGCTCGCCGATGCCGTTCCCGGCGCCTACCGCATCTTCGCCAACCTGCTCAGTCTGGCGAAGCCCCAGCCGTAATCGGGAGCAGGGCCGTGAGGAACGAAGTGCCGGCCATCAGGCGCGCGCCGAAATTTTCGGCGATGGTCTGGCCGATGTCGGCCAGCGAGGCGCGCGTGCCCAGGCCGGGCGCGGGGCCGCCGGGGGTGTAGGCCAGCAGCGGCGTGTACTCGCGGGAATGGTCGGTGGAGGGAGTGGTGGGGTCGCAGCCGTGGTCGGCGGTGAGCACCAGAAGGTCGCCCGGTCCCAAGGCGGCCGTGAGGCGCTGCAACCAGCCGTCGCACTCGGCCAGCGCGGCGGCGTAGCCGGCCACATCGTTGCGGTGGCCATAGATCATGTCGAAGTCCACCAGGTTGGTGAAGATCAACCCGCGCGGAATTTCCGCCAGCGCCGCCATGGTCTTCGCCAGGCCATCGGCATTGGAGGTCATGGGCACGTGGCTGGAGATGCCGCGGCCGAGAAAGATGTCGTGAATCTTGCCCACCGCGTGCACCGGCACCCCACGGGCGGCCAGCCGGTCCAGCAGCATACCTTCGGGCGGCGGCACCGCGTAGTCGTGGCGATGGCGGGTGCGCGCAAAGCCCGCCGCGGCATCGCCGGTGAACGGACGCGCGATCACCCGGCCCACCTGCCAGGGCCCGCGGCACAGCTCGCGGGCGACGGCGCAGATCTCATAGAGGCGGGGCAGGGGAACGCGCTCCTCGTGGGCGGCGATCTGGAAGACGCTGTCGGCGGAGGTGTAGACGATGGGGTAGCCGGTGCGCAGGTGTTCCGGACCGAGACGCTGGATAATCTCCGTGCCGCTGGCGGCGACATTGCCCAGCGTGCGGGTGCCGATGCGCCGCTCGAAAGCGGCCATCAGATCCGCCGGGAAGCCGTGGGGAAACACCGGGAAGCCGGGATCGAGAATGATGCCCGCCATCTCCCAGTGGCCGGTGGTGGTGTCCTTGCCGTCTGAGCGCAGCGTGCACCGTCCGTAGGCGGCCAGGGGTGGCGCGGTGGCCGCGATGCCGGGCAGCGCGCGAATGTGCCCGAGGCCCAGCCGTTCGAGCGTGGGCAGCGGCGTGGGGCAGCGCTCCAGCACGTGCCCGAGGGTGTCGCTGACGGGGTCGTCGGCGCCGTAGCGGGCGGCATCGGGCATGGCGCCGATGCCGACGCTGTCGAGCACGATCAGCAGGACGCGGTCAAAGTGCGGAGGCGGCACGTACTGATTAGAATGGTTCGCGGCCGCCGCGTCGGCGCTGCCAAAGCAGCAGAATGACGCCCCCGGCGGCGATTCCGCCCGCGGTCCAAGGCAAGTGGGGTACCTGGGACATGGCCGCGCCGCCGGCGGGCAGGGCGGGGAGCAGCGGAAAAATGCCCAGCACGCATCCAAAGACCAGCAACCCTAATCCCAGCCAGGACCGGAAGGTGGAAGTGTACGGCAAGGGGATGGTGGACGTGAGGGGGCTCGAACCCCTGACCTCCGCGTTGCGAACGCGGCGCTCTTCCAGCTGAGCTACACGCCCCTCGGAAGCCTGATTTTAGCATGGGGGCGGAACCAACGCGGGGCGCGCGCCTCCACCCAGCGCCACTCAGTGAATGCGGTTGGGGGCTTGACAGGCCGGGGTTCCATGGTATAGTACATATAGCTTATCGGAAGACTCGATGAGCAATTAAATTGACGTGGGGATGAACAGATGACTACGAAACAGATTGAAGCAGACCTGCTGAAACTGCTGGAAGAAAATCCGCAAGTTCTTCCCTTCGGGACTCGTGTCCAAGAGGTGCAATTGCTGGCAGGTCACAAGCGCAAAGAGGCGCGCAGGCGGCGTCCGACCGCGGACAAGGCGAGCCCCAACGGGGACTCTCTTTTTATTCGGTTGATGCCGGCCGAGCCGGGAGAGGCCCCCAAGGCAGCGCAGTCGGCAGCTCAGCCGGCAGAGCAGGCGGCCCTTGGGCAGGCTTCCGCGGAAGAAGAACTGGCTGATCTTATCCGCGCACTGGACGTTGCCGAAAAGACCCCCGGGCATTCGTTCGTGGCGCTGAAATGGTTCCGGGATGCCTATCTGCCGCGCCAGGACTTTGCGTGGGCCGCGTCTCCGGAGGGGCGGAACCGGGTACTGCGCGAGGCCACCAGCCGGGGATGGGTGCTGGTGAGCAAGATTCCGAATCCCCGTAATCCGGGCTTCGACACCTCGGCGCTCCGCGTGGAGAACAGCAGTCCGGAGGTGCAGCGCATCCTTGGCCGGGAGGCCAAGCTCGGCTGGGGGTTTCCGCGCATTAAGCTGAGCGGCGAGCCGATGTCGGTTACGGTGTCGCGCATGCGCGATGAGGTTCGCTACTAGTTGCCGACCTACTTCCTTGACACCAGCGCCCTGGTCAAGCTCTACGTCGAAGAGGCTGGCTCGGCAAGACTGGAAAGCGCGGTGACGGGCGAAGGCGCACGGCTGGCGATCTCGAGCCTCGGTGTGCTGGAATTTCGCGCCGCGCTCCGCGCTCGCATGCGCCGAGGGGCACTGAACCGGATTGAGGGCGAACAGGCGCTGGAGGATTTTTCCGCGCGGGTTGCCAGAAGCATCGTGCAGCAAGGCTTGAACGACGCTGTCATGCAGCTTGCTGTCCTGCTGCTCGACCGGCATCCCCTGCGGGCGCCGGACGCACTGCAGATCGCGTCGTGCGTCGAATTTCACCGAACGGCTCCGTCCGAGACGCTGCTGGTCTCCAGCGATCATGGGCTGCTCATGGCAGCCACGGCAGAGGACATCCCCTGCTGGGATCCGGCGGCGGAGGAGTTGGAGCCGGGATAAACTGGAAGCTCGGCAGGCGGATGGGCAATCGCGGTCGGAGCGTGGCGTAAGCCGCGCGACTGGCCGAGGAAAGTCCGGACTCCACAGGGCAGCGTGCTGGCTAACGGCCAGGGGGCCGGCTTCACAAAGCCGGTTTACGGAAAGTGCCACAGAAAATGTACCGCCGGGGGCGTTCGCGTCCTCGGTAAGGGTGAAAAGGTGCGGTAAGAGCGCACCGCCCCGCTGGTGACAGCCGGGGGCAGGGTAAACCCCACGTGGAGCAAGGCCAAATAGGGGAGGGAGGGCCGGCCCGGCCCGTTATCAACTCCCGGGTAGGTCGCTAGAGGCAGCCAGCAATGGCCGCCGCAGAGGAATGATTGCCGCCGCGGGGCGACCCGCGGGCACAGAATCCGGCTTACAGTCCGCCTGCCGTTACTTCAGTTGCCGGTTGCCAGTTGCCAGTTAGAGCGCTCTCCATGGATGTCGTAATTCAATCCGCGCGGGTGGTTTCGGGGGCGATGCGCCCGCCGGGCGATAAGTCCATCTCGCACCGGTGCGCCATGCTGGCGGCGCTGGGAGAGGGTCCGTCGCGGCTGGAGAACTATGCCACCGGCGCGGATTGCCGCAGCACGCTGGCGTGTTTGCGCGGACTGGGGGTGGAGTGGGCGGAGGCCGAGGGGGCGATCACGATGGGCGGGGTGGGGCTGCGCGGGTTGCGCGCGCCGGGGGCGGCGCTTGACGCCGGCAACTCCGGCTCCACGCTGCGCATGTTGAGCGGCATCCTGGCGGCCCAGCCGTTCGCCGCCGAGATCGGCGGCGATGCCTCGCTGTCGCGACGGCCGATGGGGCGGATTCTGGGACCGCTGCGGCAGATGGGCGCGGTGGTGAGCGCCGCCGAGGGTGACCGGCCGCCGTTGCGCTTTGCCGGCGCGCGGCAGGCGCTGCGGGCCATTGAATATACGCTGCCGGTGGCCAGCGCGCAGGTGAAGAGCGCCATTCTGCTGGCCGGGTTATACGCTGCCGGCACCACGGTGGTGCACGAGCCCGCGCCGACGCGCGATCACACCGAGCTGCTGCTGCGCCACCTGGGCGCGCCGCTGGAGCAAACGGGCGGCCGCGTGGCCGTCACCGGCCCGGTGGCGACCCTGCAACCGCTGGGCGAGTACCGCATCCCCGGCGATCCCAGCTCGGCGGCTTTCTTCCTCTGCGCGGCGGCCATGCTGCCCGGCTCCGACCTGCTGGTGGACGACGTCTCGCTCAACCCAACGCGTTCGGCGCTGCTCGACGTGCTGGCGCGCATGGGCGCGCGGGCGCAAGTGGTCTCCATCGAAGACCGGGGCGGAGAGCTGGTCGGCAGCCTGCACCTCGATGCTCCGCCGGAACTGACCGGCACCGGCGTCAGCGGAGCGGAGGCGGTGGCGCTGATTGACGAGATTCCCATCCTGTCGGTGCTGGCCACCCAGACCCGCGACGGGATGGAGTTCCGCGATGTGGGCGAGCTGCGGGTTAAGGAGAGCGACCGTCTGGCGGCCATCGCCGCCAACCTGCGCGCCATGGGCGCCGCTTGCGATTCCGGCCCCGACTGGCTGCGGGTGGGCGGCCGCCAGAAGCTGCGCGGAGCGCGCATCGCCAGTCACGGCGATCACCGCATCGCCATGGCGTTTGCCGTGGCGGGCCTTGTGGCCGAGGGCGAAACGCGGATTGATGAGGCCGAATGCGCCTCCATCTCCTTCCCCAGTTTCTACGAAACGCTGGAACGGCTGGCGGAACGGTAAAATAGAAGATTCAGCATGCCTACCGCCGCCGAACGCCGCGCCGCCCTCTACGCCGCCCTCGAAGACCGCATCCTGGTGCTGGATGGCGCCATGGGGACGATGCTGCAACAGCGCCACCTGACCGCCGAGGACTTCGGCGGCCCGGAGCTGGAAGGTTGCAACGAGAATCTGGTGGCGACCCGTCCGGATGTGCTTTTGGACGTGCATCGCGCCTACCTGGCGGCCGGAGCCGACATCATCGAGACCGATTCCTTCGGCAGCACGCCGATCGTGCTGGCCGAGTATGGCCTCGAGGCGCAGGCCTTCGAGCTGAGCCGCAAGTCGGCGGCGCTGGCGCGGGAGGCGGCGGATGAGTTCTCCACCCCGGAGCGGCCGCGCTGGGTGGCGGGTTCGATGGGCCCCACCACCAAGGCCATCACCGTCACCGGCGGGGTGACGTTCGAGCAGTTGCGGGAATCGTTCCAGGTGCAGGCGGAGGGGTTGATCGCCGGCGGCGCCGATATTCTGCTGGTCGAGACCTGCCAGGACACACGCAACATCAAGGCGGCGCTGTTGGGCATCGAGGCGGCGTGCGCGGCGCGCGGGCACCAGGCGCCGGTGATGGTGTCGGGCACGATCGAGCCCATGGGCACCATGCTGGCGGGGCAGACGGCGGAGGCGCTGTGGGTGTCGCTGGAACATGCCGAGTTGCTCTCCATCGGGCTGAACTGCGCCACCGGGCCGGAGTTCATGACCGACCACATTCGCAGCCTGGCCGGGCTCAGCCATCGCTACATCTCCTGCTACCCCAACGCCGGGCTGCCCAACGAGGACGGCAAGTACGGAGAGACGCCGGCCACGCTGGCGCACCAGCTCGAGCGTTTCGTCAACAACGGCTGGGTCAACCTGATCGGCGGCTGCTGCGGCACCACGCCGGCGCATATCGAGGCGCTGGCGGCGATGGTGCGGGGCAAAGCGCCGCGCCGCCCGCCGGCGCCCTCACCCCGCGCCTTCTACAGCGGCATCGAGGTGATCGAGGCCGATGACGCCACCCGGCCGCTGATCGTGGGTGAGCGCACCAATATCGTCGGTTCGCGGCTGTTCAAGCAACTGGTGGCGGAGGAGAAGTGGGAGGAGGCCACCGAGATCGCGCGGCGGCAGGTGAAAAACGGCGCCCACATTGTGGACGTGTGCCTGCAGAGCACCGAGCGCGATGAGATAGCCGACATCGGCCCTTTTTACGAAAAGCTGATCCGCAAGATCAAGGCGCCGGTGATGGTTGACACCACCGATGCGCGCGCGATTGAGCTTGCGCTGACCTATTGCCAGGGCAAGGGGTTGATCAACTCGGTCAACCTGGAGGACGGCGAGGAGAAATTCGAGCGCGTGAGCCCGCTGGCGCGGCGTTATGGGGCGGCGCTGGTGGTGGGCTGCATTGACGAGGATCCGGTGCAGGCCCAGGCCTTCACCCGCGAGCGCAAGCTGGCGGTGGCGGAGCGTTCGGTGCGGCTGCTGACGGAAAAGTACAACATGGCGGCGCACAACCTGGCGATTGATCCGCTGGTGTTTCCCTGCGCCACCGGCGATGAGAACTACATTGGCGGGGCGGTGGAGACGATCGAGGGGCTGCGGCTGATCAAGGAGCGGATTCCGGAGATCAAGACCGTACTGGGCATCTCCAACGTTTCGTTCGGGCTGCCGGCGTCGGCGCGCGAGGTGGTGAACTCGGTTTTTCTGTACCACTGCACCCGGGCGGGCCTGGACCTGGCCATCGTGAACGCGGAGAAGCTGGAGCGCTTCGCCTCCATTCCGGCGGCGGAGCGGGCGCTGGCCGAGGCGCTGTTGTTCAACACGCCGGTGGAGGCGGTGGCGCCGGGCGCGCCCGCCGACTGGCGCGAGCAGACCAAGGAGCAGCGGGCGGCGATCAACCAGCATCACATCGCCGCCATCGCCGAGCATTTCCGCGCCCGGAAGCCGGCGGCGGCGGCGGCGAAGAGCGAGCTGCCGCTGGATGAGCGGCTGGGGCGCTACATCATCGAAGGCACCAAGGACGGGCTGATTGCCGATCTGGATCGCAAACGCGCCGAAGGCGCCTCGCCGCTGGAGATCATCAACGGCCCGCTGATGGCGGGCATGGCCGAGGTGGGGCGGCTGTTCAACGCCAACGAACTGATCGTGGCCGAGGTGCTGCAATCGGCGGAGGCGATGAAGGCGGCGGTGTCGCACCTCGAGCAGTTCATGGAAAAGAGCGAGACGGCGACCAAGGGCAGCATCCTGCTGGCCACGGTCAAGGGCGACGTGCACGACATCGGCAAGAACCTGGTGGAGATCATCCTCTCCAACAACGGCTACCGGGTGATCAACCTGGGCATCAAGGTGCCGCCGGAGAAGTTGATCGAGGCCTTCGTCCGGCACCGGCCGGATGCCATCGGGTTGTCGGGCCTGCTGGTGAAGAGCGCCGGGCAGATGGCGATCACCGCCGGCGACCTGCGCCAGGCGGAGATTGCCGCGCCGCTGCTGGTGGGCGGGGCGGCGCTGTCGGAGCGTTTCACGCGCACCCGCATCGCGCCCGAGTACAGCGGCGCGGTGTGCTACGCCAAGGATGCGATGAGCGGGCTGGCGCTGCTCAACGAGTTGATGGACCCCGAGCGGCGAGCGGCGCTGCAGGCGCGGCTGGAAGCCGCCGCGGCCGCGGCTCCGGTGGCCGTTCCGGCCGCGCCGGCGCCCGCCCTGCCGGTGATCACCACGCGCAGCGCCAAGGTCACCGCCGATCTGCCCATTCCCGGGCCGGTGTCGCTGGAGCGGCATGTGCGCGATGTGCCCGATCTCGAAGAGATCTGGAGCTACATCAACCCGCTGATGCTGTACCGGCACCACCTCGGCTTCAAGGACAACTTTGAGAAGCGGCTGGCCGAGCACGATCCCAAGGCGCTGGAGCTGCAGGAGCTGGTGCGCGAGGTGAAGGCCGAGGCGGCGCGGTTCATGAAGGTTCGCGCGGTGTGGCAGTTCTTCGCCGCCGAGCCGCACGGCAACGACCTGCACCTGTTTTCGCCCGCGGGCGAACGGCTGCATGTGTTCCACTTCGAACGGCAGCAGCGGGAGAACGGCCTGTGTCTGGCCGACTACGTGCTGCCGCCGCGCGACGGGAAGCGCGATCATCTGGCGCTGATGGTGGTGACGGCGGGCGCGGGGGTGCGCGAGCGGGCGGATGCGGCGCGCGAGGCCGGGCGCTACGTGTTTTCCCATGGCCTGCAGGTGCTGGCGCTGGAGTCGGCGGAGGCGGCGGCGGAGTGGCTGCACCGCCGGGTGCGCGAGGATTGGGGCTTCCCCGATCCGCCCACGCTCACCATGCACGACCGCCACACTTCGCGCTACCGCGGCAAGCGCTACGCCTTCGGCTATCCCGCCTGCCCCAACATCAACGACCAGGCGGGCATCTGGAAGCTGCTGCGGCCGCAGGAGATCGGAGTGGAACTGACCGAAGGCATGATGATGGAGCCGGAGGCTTCGACCAGCGCGCTGGTCTTCCACCACCCCGCCTGCGCTTATTATTCGGTCAGCGACGAGGCGGCCGGACGAGCCGTGGCGCCGGCCGACGCGACGGCCGGCGGTCTCCGCTCCGTGTCCACAGCGCCATCAGCGTGATGACGATTGCCAGCCAGATATACCCCCACAGCACCGCCCAGTGAAACATATCGAGGTGTGATGTTACGGCACGCGGCGCCGTTGCGTCAGCGTGGCGGCCAAGGGCACGGCTGCTGCTGGGTGAGGCAGTGGAAGGCGCCCAAGCCCCACACCAGGTCGCGGCAATCCACGCCGACGATCTCGCGGCCGGGAAACAGATGCTCCAGCACCCGCAGGGCGACCTCGTCCTGGGGGCAGGCAAACTGGGGCAGCAGGACGGCGCGGTTGCCGATATAAAAATTGGCGTAGCTGGCGGGCAAGCGCTGGCCCTCGCATTCCACCGCGACGGGCATGGGAAGGGTGTGGATGTCGAGCCTCCGGCCGCGGGCGTCGCGCAAACCGCGAAGCCGGGCCAGGTTTTCCGCCAGGGGACGGTGGTTGGCATCGTGGATGTTGTCTTCCACGACCGTGACCACCACGCCGGGCGCGACGAAGCGGGTGAGGTCATCCACGTGGCCGTCGGTGTCATCGCCGGCGATGCCGTCGCCCAGCCAGAGAATGGTTTCCACTCCCAGATAGGCGCGCAGTCGCGCTTCGATTTGATCCCGGTCGAGGCTGGGGTTGCGGTTGGGGTTGAGCAGGCAGGCTTCGGTGGTGAGCAGCGTGCCTTCACCGTCGGTATCAATCGAACCGCCTTCGAGCACCATGCCAGGATGAAACACCGGCAGGTTCAGGCGCGCCCCCAGCCGTCGCGGCACCTGGTCGTCGAGATCGTAGGGCGGGTACTTGTTCCCCCAGGCGTTGTAGTCCCAGTCCACGATGGCCTGGGCGCCATCCTCACGGTTGAGGAAGATCGGACCGTGGTCACGTGCCCAGGAGTCGTTGGTGGGGATGGCAAAGAAATGCACACGATCCAGTGCGACGCCGCCTTCCCCCAGTACGGCGAGCGCGGCGGCTTCCATGGCGGCATCGGCGACGCAGATATTTACGTCTTCTCCGCTCACCAGCGACCGCGCCATGGTGGCGAAGATGGGCGGGATACAATCCAGCTTGCCCGGCCAACTGGCCTCCTTGTGGGGCCAGGCCAGCCAGGTGGCGGCGTGCGGCGCCCATTCGGCAGGCATGTGGAATCCCTGCTCGGCGGGAGTGCGGACGGGCACCACGGGCCGCGCCTTCATGGCCGATCCTGCACCTGGAGATCCGGCACGCCGTGTGTTGCCGTTTCAACCACGAAAACCCGGGCACTGACCCAACCGATCTTGGATTTGAGTTGATTGGCGAGGGTCGAAAGAGCCGGCTTGCTTTGGTGCATATCCTGTTCGAGCCAAAGAATGATCTTGATCGTTTTCCGCGGGTCAGCAATTTCCTCGGCGGCCCTGCAGAATGCGTCCGGGTTTGGTCCGGGGTGGTTCCGGAAGTCCTTCACCTCAATCAGGTAAACCGCCGGGCCGGGGCCGATACCGGCAAAGTCGACTGCTTTTGCTTCATCGAGCGCGCAAATCCGCTTGCGATAAAAAGTGCACTCGTCATATTTATCGATTTGCCAGACGTCTCCAAAAATGAAGCGCAGCCTCCCTTCGTCTATGGTGGTCATGCGGGCTACTTTGCCCTGGCGAACAGCTCGCGCTCGCGGTCATAGTGTGCCGCGTAGCCGTCAAGTATGGGGTTGTTCTGCAAGCCAGGGAGCGTGTCCGCCTGCTCAACCTTGACAGCGGCATCCTCCGCGGAGCGACTGAGGCCGAAAAAGCGCAGCTTGGCCTTGCCATATTCGGCGGCCAGGGATAGTTCCTGGGAAATCAAGTAGTCGTGGGTCGCAAGGAAGATCTGCACGCCGGAGTCGCCGAGAGCCAGAATCAGATCGGCGACCTTCTTCATGAGCATCGGGTTGAGATTTGCCTCCGGCTCGTCCCAGAACAGGAACCCTTGTTGGGCCAGCGAGCCATTCACCACCAACCTGAGAAGGCTGGCGATCTTGCGCAGACCCTCAGCGAGGAGGTGTGCTTCGATGGAGCCATCCTTCATATTGACGAAGAACCGTCCATCACTCAGTTCTACGCTGCCGCCGAGAATTTCCTCGAGCGGCTTCGCCAACGTGGCCGCTTTGGCTGCCCTGGCGCCCTTAGCCGGCGCCGCGCTCAGGGCCACACACAGGTCGCGATAAGTATCGTCGAATGCCAGCTCGCGGTTTTCGACGGCGGCTTGAAACCCCTCGTAGGTGGAGAACATCTCGCGCGCGGGAATAAATATCGAGGAACCGACCTCCCGAAGGGTGTTCTCGGCGACCCTGAGGTTCCCGAGATTCGAGACTGTAAACTGGATTGCTCCCTGGTCGGTGCTGACGGCCACTTTGGCGAGAAGGCGGCCTGGCCGCCGGTGGACCAAGCGTCCAAGCCCGTCGCCCCCTGGGCGGAAGACAGCCCTCAGTTTTTCGGCTATAGCACCATCCGTTCCAACCAGGCTCGCCTTTCCCCCATTTCCCGCCGGGGCAGCCGCCTTCAAGATTGAGTAGAGTAGCTTGAGCAGGTGAGACTTCCCAGTCGCGTTCTCGCCGATAAGTACATTGACGCCGGGGCAGAACTCGAACTCGGCGCGTTTAAAGACGCTGAAGTTCGATATGTCGGCGGTCTTGATCACCATATTCAAACTACCTTGCTGATCTTGCCATAGAGTTGGGGGTTCAGTCGCGCAGGCGGCGGGTGAGGTCCTGGTAGGCGTCGACGCGGCGGTCGCGGAGGAAGGGCCAGTTCTGGCGCACGTTTTCGACCACGTCGAGGTCGCAGGCGGCTATGAGGATCTCTTCGCGATCGCCGGAGGCGCGGGCGAGGATGCGGCCGCTGGGGTCGGCGATGAAACTGTTGCCCCAGAATTCGATGCCGTCGCCTGCGGGCAGCTTGGGGTCATGCTCCAGACCGACGCGGTTGGCGGCGATGACGAACACCCCGTTGGCGATGGCGTGGGCGCGCTGGGCGGTGACCCAGGCGTCGAGCTGGCGCTCGCCCCATTCTTCCTTCTCACCCGGATGCCAGCCGATGGCGGTGGGGTAGAAGAGGATTTCGGCGCCGGCCAGGGCGGTGAGCCGCGCGGCTTCGGGAAACCATTGATCCCAGCACACCAGCACGCCCAGGGAGCCCGCCTGCGTCTGGAAGCGGCGGAAGCCGAGATCGCCGGGGGTGAAGTAAAACTTCTCCTGATACAGAGGGTCGTCGGGGATGTGCATCTTGCGGTACATCCCCAGCAGCGTGCCGTCACGGTCGAAGACCACGGCGGTGTTGTGGTAGATGCCGGCGGCACGGCGCTCGAAGAGCGAGGCGATGACCACCACGCCCGCCTGGCGGGCCGCGGTGGCGAGCGCTTCCGTCGAGGGGCCGGGGATGGGCTCGGCCAGCTCGAAGCGGGCGTGATCCTCCACCTGGCAAAAGTAGGGCGTGCGGAACAGCTCCTGGGTGCAGACGATGTCCGCCCCGCGCCCGGCCGCCTCGGCGATGCCGTGCAGGGTGCGGGCGAGGTTGCCGGCGGGATCGCTGGTCACCCGCGCCTGCAGCGCCGCAATGTTCACCACTCGCGCCATAGGGATATTTTGCCTTAACGGTAGAGGACGAGAACCAGAAACAGGTAGATCCAGGTGATGTCGAGACAATGCCAGATGATGCTGGTCAGATCCATGAGCCAGGCGCGGTCGGGAACCAGGCGGCCCCGCCAGGCGCGCGAGGCGACCCAGGCCAGCAGCGCCAGGGCAATCGCCAGGTGGACGGCATGGGCGGCGGTGACCAGGAAGAAGAAGCCGCTGTTGGGGTGGTCGCCGATATAGACGCCGGCGGTGAACAGCGACCACCAGGCGAGTGCCTGCCCGGCCAGGAAGCCCAGGCCAAAGCCCAGGGCGGTGAGCAGCCACCGCAGCGTGCCGCGCAGGCTGCGCGCGGCGAGAAACTGGCGGGCGCGCAGCAGCGCCAGGCTGCTGGCGACGAGCAAGGCGGTGTTGGCGCCCAGGATGGCGCCGAGCTGGGGCGAGAACCACCCGGCGGCGAGACCATGCCGCTCCAGGTAGGCATAGGTCAGCGCCAGGAAAAACATGGTCATGGCGGCCATGGCCATCCACACGGCGCGGCGCAGGCGCGGCACGGCGGCGGTGGTAATCCAGGGTTGCGAGGAAGTGGCCATGCCGACTTCTAGTGTAGAGCCTGGAGAGTGGAGGCCCGGAACACTGGATAATGGGATGTGTTTTCGCGGCGGACAGGGTGGCGGCTGGAGGCCAACGATCTGTACAACCAAGCGGCGGGGCGGCGCGCGGTGGGGGATTTGGCGGACCTCACGGTGAGCAATCCCACCGTCTGCGGCTTTAGCTATCCGCCGGAGATTGTCGCTGCGCTGGCTTCGCCAGCCGCATTGGTGTATGAGCCGCAGGCGTTCGGGTTGGCCCCGGCGCGGGAGGCGGTGGCGGAGTACTACCGCGCGCGGGGCGTGGCCATACCGCCCGAGCGGCTGGCGTTGACCGCGAGCACCAGCGAGGCCTACAGCCATCTGTTCCGGTTGTTGTGCGACGGCGGTGACAACGTGCTCATGCCCACGCCCAGCTATCCGCTCTTTGAGATGCTGGCGGGGGTGGAAGAGGTGGGGCTGCGCGCCTGTCCGATGGTGTACGACGCCGGCTGGCATTTGGACGTGGAGGGGCTGGCGGCCCTGGCCGACGAGCGCACGCGGGCGGTGCTGCTGGTTCATCCCAACAACCCCGCCGGGAACTACCTGCAACCGGACGAGTGGGCGGCGGTGCAGCAACTGGCGGCGGCGCGTGGCTGGGCGGTGGTGGTGGACGAAGTCTTTTTCGACTATGCCTGGCCCACCGCGGCGCCGGTGCCGCTCGCCTGGGAGGACTGCCCGGCGCTGACGTTTCTGCTCAACGGCTGCTCCAAGCTGGCGGCGCTTCCGCAGATGAAGCTGGCCTGGATCAGCGTGCACGGGCCGCGGGCGGCGCGCGAGGCGGCGTGGGCGCGGCTGGAGGTCATTCTGGATTTGTTTCTGTCGGTGGACGCGCCCATCCAGCACGCGGCCCCCGCCCTGTTGGCGGCGCGCCAGGCGATGCAGCCGCAGGTGCGGCAACGGCTGACCGCCAACCTGAGGGCGCTCGACGCGGCGCTGGCGAGTGTGCCGGAGGTGGAGCGGCTGCGGGCGGCGGGCGGGTGGAGTGTCATGCTGCGCCTGCCGCGCATCCACAGCGATGCCGTCTGGGCCGAGCGGCTGGTGGAGCAGGCGGGGGTGCTGACCCATCCCGGACACTTCTATGGGCTGGAACAGGAAGCGTGCCTGGCCTTCAGCCTGCTGCCGCCCCCGGCGGCGTTTGCCGACGGAGTAGGGAAGATGCTGCGGCAGGTGGGGCGCGAGGTGGCGGGCTAAAATGGACGCCATGCAATCCGGCGACTCCGCCCCTGATTTTTCCCTGCCCGATCAGGACGGCCATGTCCGGCGGCTGCGCGACTTCCGCGGACGGCCGCTGGTGCTGTTCTTTTATCCGCGCGCCAGTACCTCCGGTTGCACCACCGAAGCCCAGGGGTTCCGCGATCACTACGCGGAGTTCCAGAAGCTGGGCGTGAGCGTGGTGGGCGCCTCGCCCGACACCGTGGCGGCGCAAAAGAAGTTTGCCGTGAACCAGTCGCTGCCGTACCCGCTGCTGGCGGATGCCGAACGCAGTCTGTGCGCGGCCTACGGCGTGCTGGGCGAGAAGAGCATGTACGGGCGCAAGTTTTTGGGCGTGGTCCGCACCACGGTGCTGGTGGATGGCCAGGGCGTGGTGCGGCGGGTATTGAGCAAAGTCAAGCCCGCCGGGCACGCGGAAGAAGTTCTGCGCGCGCTGGTGGCACTGGCCCTGGTGCCGTGAACGGGGAGCCGGCGGAAAGTTCGGCGTAGGCGGCGGCCAGTTCGGCGCCGCGCTCGGCGATGCCGAAGAGGGCGCGGGCGCGGGTGCGGGCGCGGCGTCCGCAAGCCAGGCGCAGGTTGCGGTCTTCGATCAGCAGGCGGAGGGCGGCGGCGAGAGCGGCGGGGTTTTCCGGCGGCACCGTGAGACCGGTGAGGCCGTGGGGACTGACCCAGTCGGTGCCGGTGGCCAGGGCGGTGTTGACCACCGGCAGGCCGGTGGCCATGGCCTCGACCTGGGCGACGCCGAACATCTCGGCGGGTGAGCGCGAGGGCAGCACGAAGATATCGGCGGCGGCGAGGCGGGCGGGCAGGTCGGCTTCCGGAATGTGGCCGAGGAAGCGCACCCGCGCCTTCAGGCCCAGCTCGGCGGTGAGTTGCTCCAGCGCGGCGCGCTCGCGGCCCTCGCCCAGGATGTGCAACTCGGCGGGCATATCGCGCAGAGCATGCAGCAGAACGTCCAGGCCCTTGTAGCGCACCAGCCGTCCGAGAAACACCAGCACAGGGGGGCGTGGCGGGCGGCGGACGCCGCCGGCGGCGAAGAAGCGATCGAGATCGAAGCCGAAGGGCAGCACGCGGACACGGGATTGAAACTCCGCCAGGGTGCCGCAGTGGGAGCTGGCGGGCGAGCTGACCAGGATGAGATCCACGCGGCGCAGGAAGCGGGCGGTGATGGCGCGCTGCACGCGGCGCATCCAGGCGGGATGATTGACCACCTCGGCGTGCATGGTGGCCACCCAGGGGCCGCGCTTGGGCAGGCGCAGCGCGGCGGCTTCGGCCAGCGGGAATGGCAGATGAAAATGCAGCACCTGGCTGGCGGCGGCCAGTTGCGCCAGAGCCGCGCCGAAGCCGGGGTGGATGGGCATGGAGGCCACCACCGGGGCGCGCAGCTCGCGACCCTCGACGCCGGGCGGAAACGGCCGCGCCGGGCTGGCGTGGGGACGGCAGGCGAGCACCCGCACCTGGTAGCCGCGTTGGCTGAGGTCGCAGGCCTGGGCGTGCAGCACCGCTTCGATGCCGCCGCGATCGCGGCCCCAGTATTTGTTGACCAAGCCGACGGAGAGGGTCATGGAAGGTCCTTAGCCGGCATGGGCGGCGGCGCCGCGCGCCCCTGTGGCGGCGGCTGCCATGCGCCACACTTCATCGCAGGAGATCTGCTCCATGCAGCGGGCGCGTGGGCAGACATAGGCCATGCCGCGCACACCCAGGCGCGGGTCATAGCAGGGGCCGCAGCCGGCGCGACCCTGCACCGAAGGCTGTCCCGGGGCATGGATCTGGGCGGCGGAGGTGGGGCCATAGAGGCCCAGCGCGGGGCGGCCCAGAGCGTGGGCCAGGATCAGCGGCAGGGAATCGTTGCCGATGACCAGATCGGCGGCGGCGATGGCGGCCGCGGTGTGGCGCAGGCTGAGTTTGCCCGCCCAGTGGCAGCGCGCCGGGTCTTCGAGGCCTGCGCATAGCCATTGGCTCAGGGCGGCGTCGCCGGGGCCGCCCACAAAACGCAACTCGATGCCGGCGGTCTGGGCGCGCCGCGCCAGCTCGAGATAGCGCTCGCGCGGCCACAGGCGGTTGGGCATCGCCGACCACGGGTTGGCGGCCCCGCCCGGGGCGAGAACCCAACGCGGCCCCGTCCCTTCCGGACGCCACACCTGCTCACCGGCGGCCAGCTCACTCCAGTTGAGATCGAGCCGGGGGACGAGGCGTGCCGGGTTGCCCGTTGCGAGATCGGCGGCGCGCAGCAGATCGGCGAGCTGCGGGAGGCGATGGCGGCCGTGGACAAAGGGCACGGCGCGGGCGAGCCCCCAGGTGTCGCCGGGGCCATCGCTCCATCCCACGATGTGGGAGAAGCCGGCGGCGTGCAGCAGCGCCCGCAGGCGCCGGGAGCGGTGCGCCAGCAGCACCACCGCCTCGGGATGGCGGCGACGCCAGCCGCGCAAGCGCCGTCCGGCCTCCCAGAACTGACCGGCGGCGCGCGGGCGGCGCAGCCGGCCGAGCGGGAAGGTGAAGACGCCATCGAGGTCGGGATTGCCTTCGAGCAGCGGGGCGGCGTAGTCGGAGGTCACCCATACGCACTGGGCGCGAGGCCGCAAGCGCCGCAGCTCGCGCGCCAGCGCGGTGGTCAGCAGCACGTCGCCGGCGGCGCCGAGCTTGACGATGACGTAGCTGCCCTCGGTCAAACCGTCCCTCCTTCGGGCGCGGAGTGGACCGGCCAGGCGAGGCCGGTGACGATCACCGCGATGGCCAGCAGGCGGGTATTCCACAGCGTCTCTTGCGTGAGCGCCGCGGCCAGCACGCCGACGTAGCCCGCGGCCAGCGCCAGCGGCAGGCGGCGGCGGCGCGCCAGCGGCGCCAGCACGGCCATCAGCAGCAATCCCAAACCGACCGGGCCGGTTTCGGCCAGCACCGTGAGCGGCATGTCCTGCGCGCCTCGGAACACGGTGGCGGTGGCGGCGACGGGGCCGTTGCCGCCGGCGGGCAGACCGAGGTAGAGAGCGCGGCCATAGCCCACGCCCAGCCAGGGATGTTGTTCCGCCACCTGCCAGGCTTGGGTGAGCGAGCGGAGATGCTCGCCGGTGCTGGCGTCCAGTGGCGCGGCGGCCACCGGCGCGGGGGCCAGGAAGGCGGCGAGGGAATCGGCCGCGGCCTGGATGCGCTGCCCGGTGCGTAGCGGGAAGCACAGCACCAGCAGGCCCAGCAACAGCGCCGCGCGGGCGACCGCCCGGGTTTGTCCGGCCGCCAGCAGCACGGCGATGCCCGCGCCCAGCGCCAGGAAGCCGGCGCGCGAGCCCGCCGCCGCCAGGCTACCCGCCACCGCGACGGTGAACAACAGCCAGGCGGCGCGCCGCCCCGCGCGCGGCGATTGGCAGAGCAGCCAGACCAGGGCCCAGGCCATCAGGGTGGCGTACATGTTGGCGTCGTAAAACAATCCGGTGGCGCGCGCGCCCTGGCTCTGGTCCGCCAGCGGACTGAAGACGCTCAGCCAGCCTGCCGCCTGGGCCAGCCCGACGGCGGCGTTCACCGCCACCGCGGCCAGCAACAGCAGCGCGGCGCGCCGAATCCAGGCCTCATCGCCCCAGGCCAGCACCGCTCCCAGGATCAGAAAAAGCGCCAGCTTGGCGGCGTGCTCCAAAATCGTCAGCCCACCGGCAGCGCGCAGCTCGCCACCGATCGCCGGCGGTAATAAGGTCATGACCGACCAGACCAGCAACAGCAGCATGCCCGCCGCCAGCGGCGGCCAGCGGGACGGCAACGGCCACTTTCCCGTCCACCAGGCGCCGGCCAGCAGGGGAATGGCCAGCCCGGGGACGACGAAGTTGGACCAGGTCAGGCCGGCAGACCAGGTGACGTGCAGGCCGAAGGTGGCGGTGCTGACCACATCGGGCACAAACAGCAGGGCCGCGAGCAGAAGGGTCTGGGTAGAAGTCCAGCGCATACGGCCGCCCGCCTGGAAGAGCAGCACCGCCGCCAGGGCCGCGGTCAAGGGCAGGAGGCTGGAGGCGGCGAGGGGCATATTACGCTCGCGCCCGCAAGGTGGCGACCGGGGCGGCGGCGGCCGCGGATGTCTGGGCATGCCAGAGCGGGTGCCCAGGGGAGAGCGATCCCGCGGGAGCGCGGTTCACGACCAGCGCGAGATGTGCGGCGCCGGCGGCGGTGAGGTCGGCGATGGTCTGGCGCAACGCGGCGCGGCGGGTGCCGCGGTAACGGGCCACGATCCATGTGGAGTCGGTGATCCCGGCCCAGAGGCCGGCTTCGGGCCCCTCGCCGGCGCAGGGTCCGTCCACCAACACCCAGTCGAAGCGTGCATGGGCGGCGGTGAGCAGGTCGGCGACGGCGCCATTGGCCAGGGGGAGGCAGGCGCCGGCGACGGAGCTGCCGGCGGGGATAAACGCGGGGCGTCCCTCGCTCGGGACCTGAGGCTGGAGTACGGCCTCCATGGTCGCCTCGCCGGACAACAGTTCCGCCAGCCCGGGAAGCCGCGCCACGCCCGGAGCGCGATGCGTAGAGGGACGGCGATGGTGGCCGTCGAGCAGCAGCACCGTCAATCCCGCTTGCACCAACTGCCCGGCGAGCTGCGACGTCAGCGTGGTCTTGCCTTCGCCGCGGCCCGGACTGCAGATCAGGACGGTGCGCAAGCCCACATCTGTCTGGGCGCGCAGCAGCGCGGCGGCACAGCGTTCCAGGGCTTGCGCCATCTCCGGCCCGGCGTAGTCATCGGACTCATCCAGCGCGGGGAGGGCGGCGGCCAGCTCGACGCCCATCTCTTCCGCCTCCGGCCAGCGCAGGCGGTCGTCGGCGTTGTCCCAGCCGGCGCACACGGCCAGGCCGATGACCAGACCGGCCAGC